>Ga0209381_1000062_pt1 | contig 323230 bp, 257 predicted proteins | sample DewCreD2012metaG_FD_184111 | JGI IMG/M metagenome (GOLD analysis project Ga0209381, IMG submission 184111) | Hot spring sediment bacterial and archeal communities from British Columbia, Canada, to study Microbial Dark Matter (Phase II) - Dewar... ...
CCCACTGGCCCGCTGCCGACGAAAGATCACACGCCACTCACCGCTCGATAATCGTGGCCGACGCATGCCCGGTATGATCCGCCACCCCCCGCCCCGCGCGAAGACGCGGTTGGCTCAACGCACACGACAGACTTTACGTTCGCGCCATCGATTCTCTGACCTCCAAACCGTTGCCCGGCACAGAGGGCGCCCGCTATCCATTCTGGTCGTTCGACAGCAAGTCGATCGGATTCTTCGCGGACGGCAAATTGAAGAAGATCGACGCCGCCGGGGGGCCGTCGGTCGCGCTGTGCAATGCACCCAGTGGGCGAGGCGGTACTTGGAATCGCGACGGGGTGATCGTGTTCGCGCCCGCAGCAGAGGGACCGTTGCACCGCGTTTCCTCCGGTGGCGGCGAATCGGTGCCGTTGACGGAGTTCAAGCGGAACGAGGAAACCCACCGATGGCCGTGCTTCCTTCCCGATGGGCGGCATCTACTTTATTTCGTCCGCACCAGAGGCGGAGCCTCCTTCAGCGACCAGAACTTCGTCATGCTGGGGTCCTTGGATGGGAGCATGAACCGGAAGCTCGTCCAGGCCAGCTCGAACGTCAATTATGCCGCCGGGCACGTGCTCTTCGTGCGGGAGGGTACGCTGATCGCGCAACCGTTTGACCTGTTCCGTCTGGAGCTGACGGGCGCGGCGGTGCCAATCGCGGAGCGGGTCCTTTTTGACGCGGCGTATACCCATGCCGCGTTTTCAGTTTCGCAAGACGGAATACTGGTGTTTCAGGAAGGATCGGCGGCAGCGGGGTCCACGTTGGTGTGGTGCGATCGCAGCGGCAAAGAGCTTGGCGTGTTGGGACAACCGGCCATTTACAACAGATTACGACTCTCGCCGGATGGCCAAGTGGTGGCGGTCTCGATCACAGATTCAAGATCCGCGCAGGCCAACATCTGGACCATCGACGTGACCCGAGGAGTTCAGTCTCGGTTTACCTTTGCCGAAGCTTTGGATACAGACCCCGTTTGGTCTCCGGATGGTGCTCGTCTGGCTTATTCCTCCGAGCGGACCGGTGGGAAATCCGTGTTTGTGATGTCCGTCGGTGGTTTGAGTAGTGAAGAGCAGATTCCATCCCCGCTGTCGCAGATGGGAGGGCTTTCGGATTGGTCGGCCGACGGACACAGGATGATCATCAGCGCCAGCTTGCCTCAGCAGACAAAGGGGGACCTTTGGGTCGTCGATCCGTCGACGAAGACGAAGCCGGTACCCGTCACGCAGACGCCATTCGACGAAAGCGAAGGTCAATTCTCGGCCGACGGCCGGTGGATCGCTTATGAATCCGACGAATCAGGAAAGCCGGAGATATATGTCATGCCGTACCCCACGGCCGGTCGCAAATATCAGGTCTCGACGGCGGGCGGGCTCAAACCGAAATGGCGGCGCGACGGCAAGGAGGTCTTCTATTTTGCGCCAGACTTGAAATTGATGTCCGTCGAGATCAGCGCTGACGAGTCCGGCTTGAAGGTGGGGCAAGCCAAGTCGCTCTTCCAAATGCCGCCCGCCGGTGGGGATACAGACTTTGACGTGACGGCGGACGGCCAGAAGTTCCTGATCAAGCGGGCGTTGCAATCGAAATCGGACTCGCTGTTGACGCTGGTCGTCAACTGGCCCGCGGAATTGGCCAAACCCTGAGCCTGACTTCCGGTTCGAAACCAGGGCCATTCGCAATCATCGCGCCATCGTGGACGGGCGGTATGCGTCATGCTTGGAACGCGATAAATCAGCATTCGTAATCACGCGACGGGCCGATGCCATCCTGCCAAGCATGTGGTTCATCCGGTATTTCCGGGAGGAGGTTTTGAGGCAAGGTGACCTGCCGCTCCCGGACGCCGGGACGCATCAGTGCGTGCCGCGTTTCTCTTGACCCGATTCGTCCGTCATCGAAGCCGCCGCAACTCCCACCTCGCCGGCGGTGTGCTCGTTGATCCCGACTCGGCCCGCCGGACCGCGCCGGCGCTGCGTGTCGGAGGTCGCCCGGTGCGATAAACTGCGCCCGCAGGAGGAGACCGCGTGCCGATCCGGTTGACCGCCCATCAGCGCCGCGTGCTGGGCGTGCTCATCGAAAAGCAGATGACCACGCCTCAGCAATATCCGCTCACGCTCAACAGCCTGGTGACTGGTTGCAACCAGCTCACCTGCCGCGATCCGGTCATGCACATGACCGAGGGCGAGGTGGCCAGGGCCGTTTACGATCTCCAGCAATACCAACTGGTCGAGCAGGCGCCGCCGGATCGCACCGCCCGCGCCAACCGCTTCCAGCAGAACGTCGAAGCGCGCTTCGGCTGGGGAACGCGCGAACGGGCCGTCATGGCGGAACTGCTTCTGCGCGGGCCGCAGACCATCGGCGAACTGCGCGGCAACGCATCGCGCATGACGCCGCTGGACGACATCCACTACGTCGCCGAGCTGCTGGGTGCGCTGGCCGGCCGCGATCCGCCCTGCGTTCGTGAACTGCCGCGGCAGCCGGGACGCAGCGTGGTGCGGTACGACCACTGCTTTTACCCGGACGACGAGCCGCGCGAGTACGCCGCCGCGCCGATCACGGAGGCCGCGACGACGCCGGGTCGTCCAGCGCCGGCCGACGACCTCGACGCTCGCCTGAAGCGGCTGGAGGCCGACGTCGCGGCGCTGCGGGCGACGGTCGAGGAGCTGGCCGCGCGGCAACGTCGCGACGAGCCGCCCGGGCCCAGTCAGGACGATCGGAGACTCTCATGAGCGGCCTCCTTCTTGTTGTGCTCGCGACTGCCGCCGCCCAGCCCGCACCGTCGCCGCAGGATCAGGTATCCATCGACTTCGTCGTCAGTGTGCCGCCGGCCTCGCAGCCGGCCGAGCGCATCTTCGTGTCCGGCAACCACGCCGCCGTCGGACCCTGGCGCCCGGACGGAGCGGCCCTGTCGCGGGGTGGCGACGGTCGCTACCGCGGTTCGATCCGGCTGCCGCGCGACTTCGAGCTGGAATACAAGCTCACGCGCGGCACCTGGGAGACGGTCGAGAAGGGCCCGCTTGGTCAGGAGATCGACAACCGCCGCCTCTCCGCCCGCCAGGACATGACGGTGGAGCTGAGCGTCGCGCGCTGGGCCGAGTCGTCCGCGGCGCGGGCCGCCACGCGCACGGGCAACATTCAGGTCCACGAAAAGTTCCATTCTCGCGCGCTGAACAACGAACGCACCATTCTGGTCTACCTGCCACCCGACTACGACCAGCAGCCGCGACGTCGTTACCCGGTGCTCTATCTGCACGATGGTCAGAACGTGTTCGACGCCGCCACGTCATTCCTCGGCATTGAGTGGCAGGCTGACGAGACCGCCGAGCGGCTGATTCGAGCCGACCGCATCCGGCCGATCATCATGGTCGGCATCTATAACACGGCCGACCGCGCCAACGAGTACACGCCCTGGGCCGACGCCGGCCGAAAGGTGGGTGGCAAGGGCGACCTCTACGCCGATTTTCTGGTCAACGAGCTGAAGCCGTTCATCGACTCGCGCTACCGCACCAGGCCCGACCGGGCACACACCGCCGTGGCCGGCTCGTCGCTGGGCGGGCTCATCTCGCTGCACCTGGGCATGAAGCACGCCGCGACGTTCTCGATGTGCGGCGTCATGTCGCCGGCCCTGTGGTGGGGTGAAAAGAAGATCGTCCGGGATTTTCTCGAGCAGGGCCCGCCGCGAGAGGGCTTCCGCTGCTGGCTCGACATGGGCTCCCGCGAGGGCGCGATCCGCGAGTTCAACACCGGCATTCAGCAGACGCGGGAGCTGGTAGCGGCCTTTGATCGCCATGGCATGGCGCCGGGCCGCGACTATTACTACTTCGAAGACGTCGACGCCGTGCACAACGAGTCGGCCTGGCAGGCGCGGTTCGACAAGATGCTGCTCTTTTTCTTTGCGAGATGATGTCGCCGTGCTGCTCCGCCTGTTCGGTCGCACCGGACTGAAGGTCTCGGTACTCGGACTCGGGGCCCTGCAAGTCGGCGAGCCAGCGCTCGACGACCGCGCCGCCGGGCGCCTGCTCAACCACGCGCTCGATCTCGGCATCCGTCTGATCGACACCGCCCGCGGCTACCAGCTCAGCGAAGAGCGCATCGGCCGGCACATCGCACACCGTCGCGATGAATACGTGCTGTCGAGCAAGTGCGGCTACGGCGTGGAAGGCGTGCCCGACTGGACATCGCGCTGCGTCACGTGCGGCATCGACGCGGCGCTGCGGCGGTTGCGCACCGACTGCGTCGACATCATGCACCTGCACTCGTGTCCGCTCGAAACGCTTCGGCGCGGAGCCGTTGTCGGCGCACTCGATCGCGCGGTGAAGGCCGGAAAGGTCCGAGTCGCCGCCTACTCGGGCGAGAACGACGCGTTGGCCTTCGCGCTGGAGAGCCGACGCTTCGCCGCCCTGCAGATGTCCGTCAACGTCTGCGATCAGAGGAGCATCTCGGCGATCCTGCCGCGGGCCCGCCGCGCCGGGCTTGGCGTCATCGCCAAGCGACCGCTGGCCAATGCCTTCTGGCGGTTTCATGCGCGACCGCGCGGCGACGATTGCGAGGCTTACTGGGAGCGGGCCCGCATCATGCGGCTCGATCCGGGTCGCCTGCCGTGGGACGAGTTCGCCTTGCGCTTTGCCGCTTTTACGCCCGGCGTGCATGCCTGCATCGTCGGCACGGCAGACATCCGCCACCTGCGGCGCAACGTGGCGCTGGTCGAGCGCGGCCCGCTGCCAGCCGGCGTTCGGCGAAGCGTTCTGCGCGCCTTCAGTTCCGATCAGGCCGATTGGACGGGACGGGTCTGAAACCGCGGGCGGACGCCGCGTGCCGATCGGCGGTCACCGGCTCCTGCGCTTGCGATCTTTTCGCCGGTCCTTCTTGCTCGGCTGGAACTTCGGGCGCGTCGTGCCGCCTTTCAGCTTCGGTATCTTTGCCCCCGACATGGACAGTTGTGCGAACTGGCTGCCGAATTTCATGCGATCGATCATCGACATGCCGGCCATGCGCTTCATCATGTCACGGGCCTGGATGAACTGCTTGATCAGCCCGCTGACGTCCTCCGGCTGCGTGCCGCTGCCGCGCGCGATCCGCCGTCGACGCGAGCCGTCGATGATCTCCGGCCGCGTCCGCTCCTTGGGGTTCATCGATTGCACGATGGCCTTCATGCGCCGGATCTCGCCCTCGTCGACCTCCATCTCCGTCTCGCGCATCAGGTTGCCGACGCCCGGGATCATCTTGAGCATGTCCTTCAGGCTGCGGCCCGACGTCAGCTTCTCCATCTGCCCGATGAAGTCCTCCAGACCAATCGTGCCCTTGGCCATCTTGGCCTCGAGCTTCGCCGCCTCGTCGGCGTCGACCTGCCGCTGGGCGTGCTCGACCAGGCTGACGATGTCGCCCATTCCGAGGATGCGGCTGGCGATGCGGTCGGGGTGGAACTCCTCCAGCCGATCGAGCTTCTCCCCGACGCCGATGAACTTGATGGGCTTGCCCGTCACCGCCTTGACCGAGAGCGCCGCGCCGCCGCGCGTGTCCGAGTCGAATTTCGTCAGGATGACCGCGTCCAGTTCCAGACGCTCGTTGAAGCGCTTGGCCGTGCTGACCGCGTCCTGTCCGGTCATCGCGTCGAGCACGAGGAAGATCTGGTGCGGCTGGACCGCAGCCGCCACGTTGGCGACCTCGCTCATCAATTCCTCGTCGATCGCCAGCCGGCCGGCCGTATCGAGGATGACAACGTCGAGCAGCTTCTTCTGGGCCTCCAGCACTCCGTTGCGGCAGACCTTGACCGCGTTCTGGTGGTCGCGCTCCGCATGAACCGGCACGCCGACCTGCTGACCGATCACCTCGAGCTGGTCGATAGCGGCCGGTCGCTTGAGGTCGGCCGCGACCAGCAGCGGCTTCTTGCCGCGCTCCAGGCAATAGCGCGCCAGCTTTCCGCACGTCGTGGTCTTGCCCGAGCCTTGCAGACCCGCCATCAGGATGATGGTCGGCGGGCTCGAGACGAATGGAATCCGGGCGTCGACCGGCCCCATCATCCGGACAAGTTCGTCGAAGACGATCTTGACCATCACCTGGTCCGGACTGAGGGACTTGAGGACTTCCGCGCCGATGGCCTTGTTCGTGCAGTCGGCGACGAATTTCTTGACGACGTCGATGTGGACGTCGGCTTCGAGCAGCGACGTGCGAATGTCGCGCATCACCTCCTCGATGTTGCTCTCGGAGATGCGGCCGCGTCCGCGCAGCTTGTGAAATATGCCGCCGAGGCGTTCACTGAGGGCGTCAAACATCGTTGCTCCTGGTTGCTCCCGCCAAGTCGCTGGGCCCGATCGTAGCCAGCGTACACCATCCGGCAAGGCGAGTTCCGAGTTGCTGCGGGCGACCGGCGCCGGACCCCAGGATTATCCGTAACAGATGAATCCACTTGTGGTTACGGCATGACTCCGGTGGCTGAGCGTTTTGATCGGACAAGCTCAACCTAAGCGTTGAATTGGACTTGCAAGCAATCCGACGCCACGCCGCTCAAGAACACGCACGAGTTGCCGTCGTCTTTCATAACATCAATACTGACAGTATATTGCGCGATCTGCATTGCATCCATGATGCCGCGCTTCCTGCGTTGACACGCGAGCGACCGGCCCGCTATATTCCGCGCGTCTGACTATGACGGCAACCGCCATCGAAATCGGCTGTTTCTTCAGCCGTGGCGCACCTCCGGAATTGATCGTGTACATCGATTCCGGAGGTTTTTTTCTGCGCCGACCAACGGTCGCCTGGGCATCACGCACGCGGCGAGTGGGGGAGTCATGATTGCGGCGGTGCAGCGATCCGGCGTGTTCGCCGGCCGTGTCCGACGCAACATCTCTCTCTGCCGCGAACATTTTCGTCTGACGCTCATCGTTCCCGATTTTCCGCATGCCGAGCCGGGGCAGTTCGTTCAGGTCGAGTGTCACGAAGAAGCGCGCGACGTCGATCGTCCGCGTGTGTTCGAATGGGCGCCCGGCTCGACGCCTGGGATCGCTGCGGAGTTTTCACAGCAGTGGCCCGTGTTGCGGCGGCCGTTCAGCATCGCGGGTCTGCGACAGGCGGGTGATGGCGTCGAGCTGGATCTGATCGGACGAACAGTCGGTCCAGGTACGCGATTCCTGGCGATGCGCCAAGCCGGCGACGCGGTGAGCATCATCGGCCCGCTCGGCCGGGCGTTCACGATCGACCCGGATTCGAGCGTTCACATCCTCGTGGCGGGCGGCGTGGGGATTCCGCCGCTGCTCTGGCTTGGCCAGACGATTCAGCAGCGCGGATGGCGCGTGATCGGCATCGCCGGCGCGAGGAGTGCCGACCTGCTCCCGCTCCAATTGATGAGCGAGCCGGATCGAGATGGCGAGCCGGTTGCGTGCTCGGCCGATCCAGCGTGGCGCGGCTTGCCGGTGGTCGTGACCACGGACGACGGCAGTCGCGGACTGCGTGGCACGACGGCCGATGCGTTGCGGCGGGTGCTCGGACGAATCGGTGATGACGCGCCGCGGGCCGCGGTTTACACCTGCGGTCCGGAAGCGATGATGCACGCGGTGTCGGATGTGTGCGCAACCTTTGGCGTGCCGTGTCGCGCGGCGCTCGAGCGCGTGATGGGCTGCGGGATGGGCACCTGCCAGTCCTGTGTGGTGGCGTTGAAAGACGACTCGGCCCGCGGCTGGCACTATGAGCTTTGTTGCACGCAAGGTCCGGTCTTTGACGCCGCACGCATCATCTGGTGACGGCGCTCCGTTGGAGCGTCATGCGTCAACCGGCCACTCGGTGAGGACGCGGATCAACTCGGCCGGCTCGCTGATCAGGTAGTCCGGCTTTGCGGCGCGCAGTTCGGCGGCGTCGCGAAACCCCCATTTGACGGCGACGCATCGCATCCCCGCTGCGCGGGCGGTGGCGATGTCGGTCGCCGAGTCGCCGACCAGAACGATGCTCGCGGCGGTCAGCCCCCAGCCCTGCGCGATGGCCAGTGCGGGGCCCGGCGCTGGCTTTCGGTCGGCCTCGCTGACGCATCCACGGACGGGGTGAAACAGGTCGCCGATCCCCAGGCCGTCGATGGTGCGGATCGTCAGGTCATGAGGTTTGTTGGACAGCACGGCCAGCGGCACGTGTCGTTCAGCCAGCGCGGTGAGCGCTTCGCGAATGCCGGCATACAGGCGGGCGCGGTCGTACGGATGCGCGGCGTACGCCGTCCGCGCTGCCTCGACGAGGGCGGCCAGCGTGCCTTCGTCGGCGTCGGGGGCGGCTTTTCGGCACAACGTTGGCAGTCCGTCGCCGACCCACGCCCGCACCTGATCGGCGTCGGCGGGCCGCCGCGATACGGATCGCAGCGCGGTATTCAGCGCGTGCATGATGTCGTGCAGCGTGTCGGCGAGCGTACCATCGAGGTCGAAGATGACGCCGCGAACCGGTGCGCCGCGCGTCTCGGGGGACGATGGATGGACGGATTCAATCACGTTGCGCGCCTCGTCTCGCCGAAAAAAGAACCGTAGAGGGCATGATTTCTGTTGACAAGCCCTGCACGGTTCTTACACTCTTGATCCTAGAAAGGAGGTGACGCTCATGGCTAAGAAGAAAGGCGCCACCAAGAAGAAAGCAGCCAAGAAGAAGTCGAAGAAGTAGCTCTGATCCCGCGCATCGCGCGGATCAGGCTTGCGGCGGACGTTCGTCCCCGCGAGTCAACAGCTCTGATGGAAGGTGCTCACGCCACGGCAGCACCTTCCATTTTTTTTGCCCGTCCGGCCCCCATGGCCTGTTGACCCGCCATCCGACCCGTATAATGCCGGCCGTTCGAACTGGAAACGTCGGTCGCGGCCGCGTCATCACGGAGGGCGGCGAACCGCATGCGATGCATCGCCATCCTGAATCAGAAGGGCGGCGTCGGGAAGACGACCACCACCGTCAACCTCGGCGCGGCCCTCGCCCAGCGCGGTGGTCGCTGCCTGCTGATCGACCTCGACCCGCAGTCCCACCTGACGACTCATCTCGGGATCGATTCGAACGACGGCAAGCCCGGCGCATACGAGTTGCTGCTTGGGGAGGCCGCGCTGGCCGATGCGATCCGGCCCATTGACGATCGGCTCGCTGCGATCGGCACGCGGCTCGACCTCGCCGCCGCGGACGTCGAACTGGCCGGGACGATCGGGCGCGAGTTGCTGTTACGCGACCGACTGGCCGCACAGGACGTGCCCTTCGATTGGGTACTGCTCGACTGCCCGCCGTCGCTGGGAGTACTGACGCTGAACGCGCTGTGCGCAGCGCGCGAGGTGCTGGTGCCACTGCAACCGCACTTCCTGGCGCTTCAGGGCGTCGGCCGGCTGTTCGAGACCATCGCGCTGGTGGCGCGCCGCATCAACCCGGGACTGCGCGTGTTGGGTCTGATCACCTGCATGCACGAGCAGGGCACGCGCCTCGGATCCGAGGTGCTCGCGGAACTCGAGCGATATCTGGCCGAGTCGCGCGGGCAGCCGGTGCCGTGGAGCGAGGCGCGCATCTTCAACACCCGCATCCGCCGCAACGTCAAGCTCGCCGAGTGCCCGAGCCACGGCCGGTCCATCTTCTCCTACGCGCCGCGCAGCCACGGCGCGGAGGACTACCTCGCGTTCGCCGACGAGCTGCTGGCCATGACGCCGGCCGCCGCCACGCCCGCCGAGAACGGAGACGCGGCCGGCTTGACGCCAGCGCCCGCGAGCGCCGCGGTCGTCGAGGCGCCGGTTCCGGTCGGCGATCCGTGAACGCGACGACCACGCCCGGGCGCCGTTCATTTCGCATCGGCCTGTGGATTGCCTACTGGGTGCTGATCTTCATCGCCACCCACTTGCCGCCGCAATCGCCGATGCTGCGCCTGACGTTCAACGTCCCGGACTGGCTGATGCATTTTCTTGTCTATGCGGCGCTGGGCTTCCTGATCATCTGGGCTCGCCCGGCGAGATTTCTGGACCGGTGGCGCAGCGGCGGCTGGCCGGCCGTGGCGCCGCGATTGGCGGTCTGGGCCGGCATCATCCTGGCCTACGCGGCGCTGGACGAACTCACGCAGCCCTTCATCGGGCGACACTGCCAGCTCAGCGACTGGACGGCGGATGCTCTGGGCGCTGTGCTGGGGTTGCTCCTGACCGCTCTGATCTACGTTCACGCCTTCGGCCGCCAACCGGTCGGCGTGACGGAGTAGAATGGTGGCCGAGAATCGATCCTTCCCGCGGTTCATCCGCCGCCGGCGCCTCGCTCGTGCCCTCGCCGCGTTCGCCCTGTGGCTGATGCCGAGCGGGTGTCAGCGCGCCCCCGAATCCGGCCCGCCGCCGCCGGGACATGTCGTCATCCTGGTCGGGCCGACGGCGCGCGAGCCGACCTGGCCAGTGGCGATGCGTGCGGCCGACGCCGTCGAGCAGACGCGGCCGTGGGTCCGCATCGAACACCGCGCGCCCGACGACGCGTCGCCTGTCGCGGTCTATCGGGTGCTCGACAACCTGACGCCGCAGCCCGGCCGGACGTTGTGCATCTGGCCGAGCGACGTTCACGTTGTGCGGTCGCGACTCTCGGCGCTCTCGGATGCGGGCCTGCCGGTTGTGCTGCTCGGCCGAGACCTGCCGGATTGCGGCCGGGCGGCGTTCGCCGGTGTTGGGGAGCGAGAGATCGGCGAGGCGCTGGCCCGCGCCTGCCTGCGGCTGCTACCGCCGGATCGGCCGACGATCGGCCTGTTGCACGCCGCCGAGTCGGATCGCGCTCAGGCGGACTGCCGGGATGCCTTCCGCACGGCGCTCGCGCGGGATGGTCGAGCGGAAATCCTGCGAGAGACGGACTGCTCCGGTCACGAGCTCGAATCTCGCCGGATACTGTCCGACGAGGTTGCCCGATATCCGCGCATGGGCGCGTGGGTGCTGCTCGACGATTGGCCGATGCGCGGTGCGCCGCCCGGGCAGACGTTCGCCCCGGTGGGCACGCCCATCGTGGTGTATTCGGCGGGCGCGGCGGCGGTGGAGCGAGTCAGCACCGGGACGGTTGCGGCCGTCGTGACGTGCGACCACCGCCGCATGTTTGAGCGCGGCCTGGCGATGGCGGCCGAGCTGGCGCGCGGCAAGGAGTTGCCCAACAACGAAGAGTGGGTGGCCCCGATCACGATCACGATTGAAAACGTGGATCGTCTCCGGACCGATTGGTCGGCGGGTCTCACGGCGGCGACGTCCCAAGCCACGGAGGCGAGGCCGTAAGACGCCGGCCGTCGGGGGGGACGCGCAGGACTGCCGACGCCCCCGCCGGATCGGTCGTCAGCGCGCGTACTCGACGGCCCGCACCTCTCGCAAGAGCGTAACCTTGATCTCGCCCGGATAGGTCATGTCGGCCTCGATCCGCTTGGCGATCTCCCGCGCGATTCGCAGCGAGTTGGCGTCGTCGATCGACTGGGCGTCGACGATCACGCGCACCTCGCGGCCGGCCTGGATCGCATATGCCTGCGTGACGCCGCTGAAGCCCTTGGCGATGTCCTCGAGCTGTTCCATGCGCTTGATGTAGCGCTCGAGGCTCTCGCGCCGAGAGCCGGGGCGCGAGGCGCTCATGGCGTCGGCCGCCGTGACCAGCGGCGTGTACGGCGTGGTGGCCGGTACGTCGCCATGGTGGCCGGCGACGGCGTTCAGCACGGCCTCGGGTTCGTTGAACTTGCGGCAGATCTCCGCGCCGATGGCGGGATGGCCGCCCTCGACCTCGTGGTCGACCGCCTTGCCGATGTCGTGGAGCAGGCCGCAGCGGCGGGCCAGCGTGCCGTCGAGATGAAGTTCATCCGCCATGATCTGGGCCATATAGGCCACCTCGATCGAGTGGCGCAGCACGTTCTGGCCGTAACTGGTTCGGTAATGGAGCCGGCCGAGCAGGTCGAGGATCTTGCGGTGCAGGCCGGGCACGTTGGCTTCGAGCGCGGCCTTCTTGCCGATCTCGAGTATCTCCCGCTCGACTTCCTGCCGGTGCTCCTCGACCACATCTTCGATGCGGGTGGGGTGGATCCGACCGTCCTCGATCAGGCGCCGCAGCGCCCGGCGGGCGACTTCGCGACGGACCGGATCGAACGCCGAGACCACCACAACGCCGGGGGTGTCATCGACGATGACGTCGACGCCGGTGGCCCGCTCGAACGCTCGGATGTTGCGGCCCTCGCGGCCGATGACGCGGCCCTTCATTTCGTCGTTGGGAATGTCGACGGTGCTGACCGTGGCCGACGCCGTGTGATCGGCGGCGTAGCGCTGCAGCGCGGTAACGAGAATGTCTCGAGTCTTCGCCTGAGCCTCGTCCTGGGCCTTGGCGACGGCCTTTTCGATGATCTGGGAGGTCTCGGAAGCCAGCTCGTTGTCGAGCTGCCGCAGCAGGGCAGCGCGAGCCTCGTCGCGCGTCATCCCGGAAATTCGGAGCAGTTGGTTCTTCTGCTCCTTGATCGTCTCCTCGATCTGGAGCCGCTGGGCCTCGAGGGCCTTAGTCCCCTCGCGCAGCCGGGCGTCGCCGGCTTCGATCGCCTTCTCCTTGGAGATCAGGGTCTCCAGCTTGAGATTGAGCAGGTCCTCGCGCTTGTCGAGCCGCTTTTCGGCCTCGCGCATCTCGTCTTTGGCGGTGGCCGTCCGCCGGTCGAACTCCTGCTGTTCCTTGAGAAACCTGGCCTTGGCCTCGACCTCGGCCGCCCGGACAATCTCCTCGCCACGTCGCTTGGCGCTCTCAACTTCCTGCTGGCAGCGTTCGACGGCCAGCAACAGGTTGCGTCGCCCCATGAACTTGAGCGCGAAGTAGCAGAGAATCGCTCCGGCGGCGGTGCCCGCCACGATTGGAAACACCCACGACAAGGTCGAGACCTCTGATAGAATCAAAGGTCCCATCGAGTCGAGCCTTTCTTGGACGATCAATCACAGACATTCGGGTCCTCGCGCGGACGCGGGCCTCGTTCGGCGGCAGAATGCCGCGCCATCAAAGACCGCTCGCACGACCATGCGATCGGGGTGCAACGAAGTCTCGGCGTGCGCCGTCGAGCCCAATGAGAAGGGGTTGGGGCTGCTGAGGTGCAGTGTTTCGACCGGAGCCAGGGACTAAGCGTCAACCGCTGGAATCGTTCCTGCGTGCCTGCGTCAGGGATCGGTCAGGTGTGTGGGGCGTGGATGATGGTGGAATGAATGATCTAAATGATTCGTCACGCCGTCACGCAGATCTGCCTCGCCTCGCAAGCGTGCGTTCCCCAGGGGGAACGCCAACCATGCTTCCGGGTCGTCAAAGCGGCCTCGCATTCCTGGATTGGCCGCCGCTGGGGCGGCCCATCTTGCCGGTCACCGACGAGCCGTTCGTTCCACCCCACGCCCCGCGTGCAAGAACGGGGCGCAGGAAACGAAATCTCCTTTCACGCGACCACCGACGCCGGCGACGCTGATTCGCCACCTTCGCAGGGCCGCAGCCTTGTTCACCTTCGGGGTGCCAAATGCACCCTCCGGCATTAGTATACAGGGGCTTATCGTGCCGTCAATTCGGTCTTGGCCGCGCGATCGTCGGAAAGGGCTGAAATCTGGCCGGTCGGCAAACATCTGATGCAGAAGGCCAATATCGGGCGTGCCTGTGACGGCCGATCGGCATGGAATCAGCGCCAGCAATGCCGGCGACACGGATATTCGGGAGTTTGAATGCGCACGTTGGGTATGTCGCTGGCGGTGGTTCTCTTCCTGATCGCCCCGGATCCCGACGCGGCCGGCCCCATCGTCTCGCAGCCGCACGTCAAGGTCCGGCTCGTCGCCGACGCGACCGGCATATCTCCCGGCGGCAAGGTGGGGTTGGCGGTGGCATTCACGATCGACAAGGATTGGCACATTTATTGGGTCGATCACGGTGGTTCCGCCGGTCTGCCGACTGAGGTGCTGTGGCAGGTCCCGGTGGGCTGGTCGGTCGGCCGCCTTCGATTTCCCTCGCCCACCTCTCATACCGACGACATGGGCGAAGCGTCGTACATCCTGGAGGGCGCCCCGGCACTGGTGACCGAGCTGACGGCGCCGGCTGACGCGCGGCCCGGAGGCGAGGTCTCGATTTCGGCCGATGCCTCATGGCTGGTGTGCAAGGATGAATGCATCCGCGGCCAGGCACGACTGACGCTCACGCTGCCGGTCGTGAGCCCGGACAAGGCGGCGCCCGCGAACGAGTCGCTGTTTCGCAAGGCGCGTCGGGCTCTTCCAGTCGCCGCCAGCGAGGCCAAGTACGTCCGTATTACCATCGAAACCGACCCGGCCGAGCCGCCACCCGGATCGCGTTTCAAGACCCGGGTGCACCTCGACGTCGAATCCGGCATGCACCTGCAATCTGCCAAGCCAACCGTCGAGGGCCTGGTGGGGACCGAGCTGTTCGTGGCCGCGCCATCCGGCGTGCAGGTCGACGCACCACGCTATCCACCGGGCAAGGAGCGTGTCGTGCCCGAGCTGGGCAAGCTCAGCGAGTATTCCGGGCGCGTGTCGATCGAATTCGAAGGAGAGGTTCTGGCCGACATCGACCAAAGCCCGGTTGAGTTGTACGGCGTGCTCCGCTATCAGGCCTGCGACGACAAGGGCGCCTGCTTCCCGCCGGCGGCGCTTGAGTTCACCGCCCCGTTGCGAATCGCCGGCCTGAGTCCGGTGGCCGCACGGGACGGGCGGCGAGAGGCAGCCGCGGATTCCACGGCTGGCGTCGCCGATGGTGCGAGGGGTGCGTCCGCGGGCTCCAGGTTGCTCGCGTGGACGAATCGGGTCACCGAACGCCTGGGTGCGTACGGTCTGGCAGGTCACCTGCTGCTCGCCCTGATCGGCGGGTTCATTCTGAACTTCATGCCGTGCGTGCTTCCGGTGATCTCGATCAAGATCCTCTCGTTTGTGCGCCAGGCGCACGAAGATCGCCTGCGCATCCTCGTGCTCGGCGCGGCGTTCAGCCTCGGCATCGTCGTTTCGTTTGCCGCGTTGGGCGGGCTGATCATCGGGCTCGAGAGTCAGTGGGGCGGGCTGTTCCAGCGGCCTCACTTCGTCATCGGCATGGCTGCGGTCGTGACGGCGTTCGCGCTCAGCCTGTTCGGTGTGTTCACTCTCAATCCGCCCCGGGCCGTCAATGAGCTGGGTGCGAAGGTGCAGGGAGAGGGGCTGACGTCCGCGTTCGGCACTGGCCTGCTGGCCACCGCGCTGGGGACTGCCTGCACCGCGCCGTTCCTCAGTGCCGTGATCGCGGTCGCGGTCAAGCAGGGTTCGGCCGGCGGCATGGCCATTTTTCTCGCGGCCGGATTCGGCATGGCGCTGCCGTACCTGGTGCTGACGGCTCAGCCGGCGTGGGTGCGGTTCGTGCCCCGACCGGGGCCGTGGATGGCCGCCTTCGAGCATCTGGTGGGGTTTGCGCTGCTCGCCACCGTGGTGTGGCTGCTCAACCCCTTGGCGTCCCAGATCGGCGCCGCCGGCCTGCTGTGGACCCTCGTGTTTCTGTTGTTCGTGGCGGCGGGAGCGTGGCTGCTCGGAAAACGAACTTACGACCAACCGCTTGCGTGGCGGGCGGCCATCTATGCTGGAGCGCTGACGGCGGTCGCACTGGGCTGGCTGGTCTGTTTCCGCGGGGCGACGACCATCGATTCGTTGATCGCGGCGCAGCGCGACACGCAGCGGAGCGCCGTGAGCACGTTCGACCCGCTCGCCTTCAAGTGGGAGAACCCCGGGGCGATACCGTGGGTACCCTACACACGCGCCGCCGCCGAGCGGGCCGTACGCGACGGATTCACGGTGTTCGTGGACTACACCGCCGACTGGTGCGTGAACTGCAAGGCCAATGAGCGGCTGGTGCTCGAAACCGACCCCGTGCGGCGTGAAATGCGTCGCCTCGGGGTGCTTCCGTTCAAGGCCGATTACACACTGGAGGATCCGGAGATCAAGGAAGACCTCGCCCGGCACGGTCGCAGCGGCGTGCCGATGTACCTCGTGATCGCTGCCGGCCAGCCCGACCAGGCACGGGTGCTGCCCGAGCTGTTGACGGTCGACACCGTCGTGGAGGCTTTGAAGGCTGCCGGCCCCAGCCGCCAGTCGCGAACGGCCGAGCGCCCGGAGCGCGATTCGGACGGCCGATCGTAGCGGTCTGGGGCTGAACGGGAACAGGATCGATCAGATGGACTTCGCCAGGCCCCTGCCACCGGACAAGGCGCTCGCCATTGGGGCGTATGGCGAGAGCGTCGCGGCGTACCGCTATCTGGTGTTCGCCGAGCGGGCCACCAGCCGACACCAACGCGACGCCTTTGCCGCCATGGCCGACGAGGAGCAGGATCACAAGCAGCGCCTGCAGAAGCTGCTGGCGACGCTGTACCCCGATTCTGATTTTGTCCTGACGCCCGAAGACAAGGAACTCGTGGTGGTCGGACCCAGACTGCCCAGCGTGCGCGCGGACGAGCAATTCGCCGAAGCCCTCCAGCACACGCTCGCAACCGAGCAGCGAACGAGCGCGTTCTATCACCGCCTCGCGCAGACCGTCGCCGATCCGCAACTGCGGCAACTGTTTCAGTCACTGGCCGAGGAAGGCGCCGATCACCATCGCCGCCTGATGGAGCTGGTGCGGCAGGCGACGGGTCGTCCGTCGCAGTAGTCGCGGCGGCGAGCGGATCGATCCGAACTGAGCAAGCCTCCCGCTCCGTCGAAACGGGGTGGCCCATTTCTATGAATTTGCGTCTGTAACCTCGGAATATGAGACGTTACCGTCGACTCGACGGAGGGCGCGGTCGAATTCTGACATCGAAACGCCTGATCTTCCAGGGGCGCACTTGACTCGGTGATTTCCGAGCCCATAATTCCAAAACTAGGGGTTCGTCTCTCCATCTGAAGTCACGTTGTTCAGACTCCGGGAACACGACAGCTTCGGGCCGGTGGCCGGAGCGGATTCATGGGCGCGGTCCGGAGCGGATCGCATGTGATCATTCACGGGAAGGAACGTATGAAAACACGAATGCTGGTCTCGATTGTCTCCGGTTTGCTGTTCGCCGCTCCCACGTTCGCCGTGCCGTCATGGTCGTACTTTGCCGGTGGCGATGCGGCGTTTCAGGCCATCTCGAACAACGGCACCCTCGAACGGGCGGTGACGGAGGGCCGCATCGGCGACAACGGCACTAATCAGACTTGGGAGCGGGCGATCTGGCAGCTCGGCGGCGTGGGCGTGCCGCAGACCACTGGTCAGTTCGCCTGGACGAGCGGCGTGCCGGTGGATTTCTCCGTCGTCTATGACGGCGTCAGCACCGTCACGTACAACGTCGGCTCCACCACGTTGTCGTGGGGCGGCATGGCGGGACCGTTCACCGACATCTTCATCCGCACCCGTGCGACCAGCACCTCGACGCTGCTGCTCAGCGACCTGGATCTGGTGGGTTCGGGCCTGTCGATCGGGAATCTGAGCTCCGCCGGCAGCGTCGACTACCTTCGCATTGAGAACATGGGGATGAACTTCGGCGCGTTCGAGCTCCGTGGAAAGGCCACGTTGAGCTGGACTGGGCCGGCGCCGACGGGGTCGGCGCTTGCGTATCAGGTCAAGCTGACCAACGTCATTCCCGACCCCGCGACGATCATGCTCGTGGCCGGCGGCGTGTTGACGTTGGTCCGCCGTCGGCGCTGATCATCCTCGCGCCCGGCCCGCGCAGCGGAATCGAGATTCGGCCGGCAACCTGCCATGTCAGGTTGCCGGCCGACAGTTTTCCTGAACCAGGCGCTGTCAAACGCGCCTTTCACGCCTTTACCCGAACCACCACCAGCGTCAGATCGTCGGACTGCGCCGCCAGGCCCTTGAAACGACGCACGTCCCAGATGAGTTGCCCGGCGATTTGCGCCGCCTCCAGCCCGCCGTGTCGCTTGAGCGATTCGTGGAATCTCTCGCGACCGTAGGCCTCGCCCTGGTAGTTCATCGCTTCCACTACACCATCCGTCAGGAACGCGAGCACATCGCCGGCGCGGAGGTCTACGACGCTGTGCGAGTAGGTGGCGGCCGGATCGATGCCGAGCACCATGCCTCCGGCCTCCAGCGACTGAATCTGCCCGTTTCGCAGCAGCAGGACGGGCTCGTGGCCGGCATTGCAGTAGGTCAATCGGCGCCCGTCGGGGCTGAATACGCCGTAGAACGCGGTGACGAACTCGTTGATGAGCGTGTCGCGGCAGAGGTGGCGGTTGACCTCGACCATGATCTGTCGCAGGTGGTAGATGTTGCGGGCGTGGGCTCGCAGCGCGGCCCGCGCCGAGGCCATCGTCAGCGAGGCCGGTACGCCCTTCCCGGCCACATCGGCGATGGCGATGCCCAGCTCGCCGCCCGGAAACTCGAGGAAGTCGTAGTAGTCGCCGCCGAGTTCGAAGCTGGGCTGGTAGATTGCGGCGATGTCGAGCCGATCGCGCCGCGGCGGCTCTGCCGGAATCATGCGCCGCTGCACGTCGCCCGCGAGGCGGACTTGGCGCTCGAGAGCTTCGGCTTCGCGGGCGTTGCGTCGCATCCGGGCGTTGACGATGGCGGCCGCCACCTGGTTCGCGACCGCCTTCAGCAGCGACGTTTCGAGCGGTGTGAATACGCGGCGCGCGCCGGCATAGACTCGCATGACGCCCAGGCTCCTGCCGCGGTGAACCAACGCGCAGACCAGCGCGCTGTGGATGCCCTCGCGCCGCGCGTCGTCGGGATAGACGGTGCGCGGGTCGGTCGGCATGTCCTCCACGTACACGAGCTGCTCGCGCAGGGCCTGCTCGTCGATCGGGCTCTCGCGCACCAGCAGCGGGCCCTTGCTCAGGTAGGCCTGCGAGAGGTTGTACACGGCGGCAATGCGGAGCTCGCCGGTGTCCTCATCGAGCAGGCGCAAGCCGGCCGCCTTCGCATCGAGCACTTCGGCCGTGAGCCGTGCCGCGGCGCTCAGCACGTCGTCGAGCTGCCGCGCGCTCGCCAGCAGCGTCGAAACCCGATACATGGTCGACAACTCCTCGACGCGCTGGCGAATCTCGCGCGTCTGGAAGCCGATGCGTGCGAGCGTGTTGGCCAGCAGTTGCGCGAACGTGATAGCGGTGTTCATGTCGCGCTCGGACCAGTTCGGCAGCATCCATGCGGCGCGGCGCAGGTGCTCGTAGTCCAGTCCCTGCTGTCGCGCTACCGCACGAACCTGGTCGTCCGTCAGCGGCGTGCGCGGGCGGTCGCCGACCATGATGGCGGCCAGCGGCTTCCCGGCGATGCTGATCGGCGCGGCGTATTGCGTCAGGCCGGCGTGGCACTCGGTGCGGACCGGCCCGCCGCTGTTGCACGCGGCCGTCGCCGTGCGAGCGTGGCACTCGTCACAGGCCGCTCGGCCCGGCGCCGTCGTCTGCACGATCCGACAGAACTCGGCCTCCCCGGCGGTCGCGGTCAGCGGGGCGCCGCTGGCATCGCGCATGGTGGTCGCGACGCCCGTCAGTTCGGCGAACGCGCGCTGGATGTCGTGGAGCGTCTGCGGCTCGATCAGGTCGGTCAATTGCGATTGCGGCGGCTCTGGTTCGCTCATGGGAAGCATCGTGCGTTTGACGGGATCAACCGCCTATCATAGGCGAGATGGAATTAGTTCGCTACGGACGCTACTTGGGACATCGGCCGCGCGAGGTGGTGCTGCTGCGCGGGCTTCCGTGCATCTGGAGCCGTTGCAGTTTCTGCGACTACATCAGCGACAACACGGTTGATGTGAATGAGATTCGCCGTGTCGCCGCCGCCGAGCTGGGCAAGGTCACCGGCGAATTCGGGCGCTTGATGGTGATCAACTCCGGCAGCATTCAGGAACTGCCGCCGCCCATTCGCGAGTGCATTCGCGACCGGCTGATCGAGAAGGGCATCACCGAGTTCTATGCCGAATCCTACTGGGCCTATCGGCGCGATTTCGAAGCGACGCGGCGCTTCTTCGGCGTGCCGACGCACCTGTTCCTCGGCGTCGAGACATTCGACGACGGGCTTCGCAATGGCGTGCTCAACAAGGCCATGCACTGGTCCGGCCCGGACGAGGTCGCCGCCGTCACCGACTCGATCTGCCTGCTGATCGGCTTTCGCGGCCAGACTCGCGACGTGGTGCGGCGCGACATCGACATCCTGCTCAGCCGGTTCCGTTACGGTATCGTTAACCTGTTCACGCCGAACTCCCGCTCGACCGGGCTGATCGACACCGACCTGCGCGCCTGGTTCATGGATGAGTTCGCCTGGCTGGCCGACGAGCCGCGCGTCAACGTGTTGGCGGAGAACACGGCGTTCGGTGTCGGCTGAGCGCGTCGGTTTGACAGCTCCGCGGCCGCCGCCCTAGCATGACTTCGGGCATGGCATGAGTCATCCGCTTGCGGCGCTGGCCGAGTATCTCGAATCGCAGGGCATCACGGCTGCCATCGTGGGCGATCCGCGGCGGGCGTTCGACGCGGTCGCGACGCTCGAGGACGCCGGGCCCGCGGACATCAGCTTCCTGTCCAACCCCAAGTACGAGCGTCTGCTGACGACCACGCAGGCCGGGGCGGTCGTCGTGTCGAAGTCGCAGACCATCCCCGATGGCATGTGCGCGCTGCGCGTGGCGGACCCTTACGCCGCGATCACGCACCTGATCATCCGCATTCATGGTTTCAGGCGGCACCCCGGGCAGGGGATCAGCCCGGCGGCGAGCATCGACCCGACCGCCCAATTGGGCGATCACGCGAACGTTCACGCGGGCGTTTCGATTCGCGGGGACGTCATCATCGGCCGGAACGTGGTGCTCTACCCCGGCGTCTACATCGCCGACGGTTGCCGGCTGGGTGACGATTGCGTGTTGTTCCCGAACGTGGTGCTCTATGAAGGCACGCGCCTGGGAAACCGCGTGACCATACACGCCAATACCGTCATCGGTGAAGACGGGCTCGGCTACGCGCCGGTTGGTCGGAAGTGGCACAAGATCCCGCAGGTCGGGCATGTGGTAGTCGGCGACGATGTCGAGATTGGCGCCAACTGTGCCATTGACCGCGCCACGCTCGGCACGACCGTCATCGGTTCGGGAACCAAGTTCAGCAATCTCATCGCCATCGGGCACGGCACGCGGATCGGATCGGACTGCATGTTCGTGGCCCAGGTCGGCATCGCCGGCTCGGTCGTCGTCGGCAACCACGTCACCATGGCCGGGAAGGTGGGCGTCGCCGGGCACCTCACCATCGGAGACGACGTGCAGATCGCGGCGATGGCCGGCGTCTCGAACGACATTCCGGCCGGCACCAAGGCTTTCGGTCAGCCGGCGCTGCCGATGAACGAGGCCAAGCGGGTCTACGCCACCATCACGCATCTGCCCGAGTTGCGGGACAAGGTGCGGCGGCTGGAATCAGAGCTGGAACGCCTCCGCACGGAGCTGGCCGCGCTGCGGGCCGGCGCGTCGGAGACGTGAGGCGAGGATTCGCAGCGCTGGCCGCGCCTTTTTTTTGTTTCGCGGGCATTTCGGCTAATAATTAACAGATTTGCAAATGGCTTTATAGCAATAGGTTAAGAACGCTCGCCCGGTTTTTCCGTCGAGAGTGAGGGGTTTCCCTTAGTCACGATCGACAAAGAAACGCGCCACCGTCTCCTAGTAGTTAGTGGGCGCCGTTGGGCGGTCCGCTCGGCGCGGACTCGCCTGTGGCGAGGGCGGGACCGATTCCCGTTTCATCGGCAATGTCGCGGCGCTCTGCCGGTGTCGCGCGGGGTGTTGGTGGAGACCGGGGCGGGCATGTGAAGTCCAGAAGCCTGTCGCATGCCCGCCCCGCGCACACACGGCCCACGCAGGGGGCGTCCTCCGGCCGGCTTGTGACCGCCGGGATCAGGCGATAGCATCCGAGCATCGATCAACCGACGTCCCCGTAGCTCAATTGGATAGAGTGTCGGCCTCCGAAGCCGAAGGTTGCTGGTTCGAGCCCAGCCGGGGACGGTTGCCCGTCCGGGCGCTCGCTCTCCCTACAGCTCGAGCACGTCCCCGACCGCGTGTCTGGACGCCACCCGAATCGGAAAGCGGCGGCCAAGCGCGCGGCGGTGGGTGTCGAGCGCCAGTTCCGGTTCGTTGTTGACCTCGCTCAGGTGCGCCAGCGCCAGCCAGCGCAGGCGGCCGCGTGCTCCCGCCCGGGCGAGATCGGCCGCCTCGAAGTTGGAGAGGTGCCCGCTCGGTCCGCGAACACGCCGTTTGAGCGCCTCGGCGTAGGGGCCGGTCTCGAGCATGTCCGGATCGTAATTGCTCTCAAGATAGGCGGCGTCGAGGTCCGTCAGGACTCGCGCCAGGATTCCGAAGGCGTGACCGAGATCGGTCAGAATGCCCAGCCGCGCGCCGGCATGCTCAAGCACGAAACAGACCGGTTCGACGGCGTCGTGTGGTGTACGCAGGGTGTGGATGACCAGCGGGCCGATCTCGATGCGCCCGCCGGGTTCGAACGCGATCGGCGGTTCGACGCGTCCGAGCAGGCCGGCGGCTCGGCGTTGCGTGCGAGTCGAGATATAGAGCGGGATCCCATGTTTGCGGTGAATGACGCCGGCGCCGCGGACATGATCGTCATGCTCGTGAGAGATGATGATGGCGTCGACACCGGCCAGATCGCGCCCGCGGGCCGCAAGGCGGAGTTCCGCCAGCGCGGCGCTGATGCCGGCATCGAACAGCAGTCGCACACCGCCGGCTTCGACGTAAATGCAGTTACCGTTCGAGCCGGATTGGAGCGAGAACGAGAGCACTTTCGGGCCCACAGGGTGCATTCTCGCGGACATCCGCCACCTTCGGCAACGGCGTGGGCTGCTTGCGTTTACGGGGCGTGCTGCCGAGAATCCGCGCCGACTCGGAATCTGAAAGCGAGGTTGCGATGAGCGGAGCGGCGAGACAGCCCACCCGGCGGGCGGTACTGAAGTCAGCAGTGGCGGCCGGCGTCGGCGCGGCGGCGGGCGGATTGGCCGGCTGCGGCGGCGGGAACTTCGACGTGGCCGAGTCTCGCCGTGGACGCAGCGAGATCGACGGCTTCCTCGCAGACTACACCCGGCAGTATCGGAAACTCTTTACGGAGCTCAGCGAGGCACAGTGGATCGCCGCCACGGACGTCTCGGAGGAGCACACCAAGGCCGCCACCGAGGCCCAGAACCGGCTTGACGCATTCGTCGGGGCGCGTCCGCGCATGGAGCAGATTCAGCGTCTCCGGGCCATTGCATGGACCGGGACACCGCTCGCCAGCCGCCAGCTCGAACGGGCCTGGATGCTGGCGGCCCGTGCCCCGGGAACGATTCCGGAGCTCGTGAAGCAGCGGGCCGAGGCCGAGGCGAAACAGGCGGCGGCGCTGAACGGGTATGAGTTCCGCATGTCCCGGACCGGCGGCGGTGAACGCGCCGTTACGGCCAACGACATTGACGACATCCTGCTCAAGTCGAGGAACCCCGACGAACGGCTTGCGGCATGGACGGCATCGAAGGAGATCGGCAAGTCCCTCCGGCCGGGACTCGTGCGCCTGCAGCAGCTTCGCAATAAGGTGGCGAGGGAACTCGGCTTCCGGTCGCTGCTCGATCTCGAGGTGACGGGCGACGGCATGTCCATCCGCGAACTGATGGAGCTGATGACAACCGTGCTCGAGCAGACGCGGCCACTCTACGAGCATCTGCACTGCTTCGCGCGGCACCGCCTCGCACAGCGTTACGGCCAGCCCGTTCCGCGCCGGATCCCGGCCCACTGGTTGCCGAATCGTTGGGGGCAGGAATGGCGCGGCATCGAGGAAGGCGTCGACCTGGACCCCTTGTTCACCGACAAGAAGCCCGAGTGGCTGATCGAGCGGTCCGAGCAATTCTACGTGTCCATGGGGTTCCCGAAGCTGCCGAGCACGTTCTGGCGACGCTCGGACCTGTACGAGCTGCCGGCCGGCGCGACGCGGAAGAAGAACCGTCACGCGTCCGCGTGGCACATCGATCTCGAGTATGACGTGCGTTCGTTGATGAGTGTGCAGCCGAACGCGTGGTGGTTCGAGACCGCGCACCACGAGCTGGGACACATCTACTATTTCCTGGCGTACACGAGCGCGGGCGTGCCGCCGCTGCTGCGCGAGGGGGCCAATGGCGCCTTTCACGAGGCCGTCGGCGACCTGATTGCGCTGGCCTGCAAACAGCGGCCTTATCTGGCAGAGCTCGGCCTGCTCAAGCCGGGCAGCGGCAGCGACGACGCGGCCCGCTGGCTGCTGGCGGATGCGCTGGAAGGTTCGATCATTTTCCTGCCTTTCACGTGCGGGGTGATGACCGGCTGGGAGCACGACTTCTACGAGCGGGATCTGCCGGAGAGTCGATACAACGCCCGCTGGTGGGAGCTGGTCGCGCAGCATCAGGGCATCGACCCGCCGTCGCCGCGCGGCGAGGAGTATTGCGATGCGGCCAGCAAGACCCATATCAACGACGCCCCGGCGTATTACTATCGCTACGCGGTGGGCACGCTGATCAAGCACCAGGTGCACGACTACATCGCGCGAAAGATCCTGAAGGCCGATCCGCGCTCATGCAGCTACTACAATCGGCGCGACGTGGGCGAGTATCTCAACAGCCTGTTGTCGCTTGGGGCATCTCGAGACTGGCGCGAGGTCCTGAAGGATTTCACCGGCGAGCCGCTCAGTGCCCGCGCCCTGATGGCCTATTATGAGCCGCTGCTTCAGCATCTGCGGAGCGAGAACGCCGGCCGAGACGTCGCGTTCTCATAGGCCGGGGCTTCGGGACGTTGACCGGATGGATCGTGCGCGCTCGAGGCATCGGGCTGTCCATTGAGGCCCGGCTTTCCGACGATGTCCGCCGGAGCAACGGCGCTGGGATGTCTCAGCGCGGCAGGAGCCGGTGCCGTGTGGCGAGGTCGAAGAAGCGGGCCATGCCGGATCGCATGTCGGGCGTGAGCGTGTATCGTAGCGTCTGACACAGGTAGCGGCGGGCGAGTGGCACCGGCCAGCCGTGCTCGGGTCCGGCGGATTCGGCGATTTCGGCCGCGCGGGAGACGCCGCGATCACGACAATGTGACAGCGCGGCCGCCAGTTCGGACCAGTCGCGATCAGCTGCCCCGGCCCAGATGGCGAACACGAACGGCAGACCTGTCAGGTGCCGCCAGGCGCCGCCGAGATCAACCTCGAATCCGAATCCGCGCGGTGCGTCGGTCACGACCTTGTCGCCTATCAGCAGCACGGCATCCGCGCCGTCGGCCTCAGGCCCGGGAGGACGCAGCACCAGTTGCCGGCCGTACAGTTCCCGCCACAGGACCTGCGCGAGCACGACGGAGGTGTGCGAGTCCGGGTCGGCCACGAGGCGGGTGACACGGTCGGGCGGCACGCGCGAGAAAACGCGCACGGTCAGTGTCTCGGCCTCCGACGCGATACAGGCATCGGAGACGATCGTCAGTGACTGGCCACCTCGCCAGACATCCACGATCGGAAGCTGGGCGACGTCGACCTCGCCGCGCGCCAGCGCGCCGGGCAGAGCCGCGGGTACCGCGGTGCGCACACGCACGCCGGGCACGTCGATCAGACCCTCCAGCAAGGGGCGCGAGTTGAGAAACGAGACAGCGCCGATGGTGACGATGCGGCGGGTGGGCCTCGACTCCGTGATGGCGGGCACGGTGGGCATGTTCTCCTCGGATTATACGGCCAAACCACCGGACCGCCCCGAGGAAGCGGCGCGCGACGCTGATTTCAAAAGCATTGAAATCCCTTCGCGGAAGTCCGGTATACTCAGGCGGGCTCGTCGAGACGTTCACGGAGGACGCGCATGGGTACGTCGGTCAATCCGACCCTGCAGGATTTCCTGCTGCTGTTCATCAATTTCGGTTATCAGTTGCTCATCACGACGACAACCATCGTACTGGGCCTGATCCCGACCGTCGTTCAACTCGTGGTCAATCTGCTGGTGGGCGGGTTGCAGCAGGGCGGCGGAAGCTGATCGGCGGCGCCTCACCACGCGGCCAGCTCGCCCACGATCTCCTCGACCAGGTCCTTGACGGTGACGATGCCGACGGCTCGTCCGGAGGCATCGACCACCGCGGCCATGACCGCGCGCTGTTCTCGCAGCTTCGTCAGCGCGGGCAGCACCGGAAGCGTGACATCGAGCGCCGGCAACGGGCGCGCCAGCCGCGTCGGCTTCCAATCCTCGACCGGGGCCATCAATCCCTCGACGACGCGAACGACGCCAAGGAGGCGGGTGCGGTCGCGCCGCGCATAGACCGGCACGTGGGAGTAGCTGAAGTGTGCCGCCAGTCGGCGGAATTCCTCGCGGGTGTAGTCGTCGGAGATCATCACCACGCGCGGCAGCGGAACCATGACGGTGCGGAGCGTGACCGTTGCGATTCCGAGCACATTGTCGGCCACCTCGACCTGGAACGGCGTGAGCACGCCCGTGGCGGCCATGTCGAACACCATGCCGCGGATCGCCTCCCGGCTGCCCAGGGCTTCGCCGGGAGAGGCCGAGCGAAACAACCGCGCCGGTAATGCCACAAGCCCGCGCAACAGGTGCAGCATGCCGCAGGCCGTCAAGGCTGCGAGCAGCCAGCGCACCATGCCCGCGTAGCGGAAGACGAGACGGTCCGCGTTTACGCGGAAGACATTCTTCGGCACCATCTCGCCGAAGACGAACAGCAGCGGCGTCAGGGTCAGCGTCGTGTATGACTCCGCGTTGTGAGCCGGCGTGCCACCATGCACGAAGAGCAGCAGGACCGATACGGTGGCCACATAGTGCGCGAGATTGTTGCCTGCCAGGAGTCCGACAAGGAGCGATTCCCGCCGGTCGAGCATGGCGCGGAGTCGGCGCGCGGGCAGGTCGCGGGCGTCTGCCAGCCGCAGGCGCAGCCGGACCGGGTTGAGCGCGTACATCCCGGTCTCAAACCCGCTGCAGAGGGCCGTCAGGCCGACGCTCCCGGCCAGCAGTATCCAAAGCGGCCACGCCGACTCGATCAGCCAGTCGGTCACGAATCGACCCTCCCGGCCTCGCGGGCGGCGGCATCCGGATCCGTCAGTCGGACCGAAGCCCACGTCACACGGTGCCGATGCACCTCCTCGACCGTGAACGTCAGATTGCTGAATCGAGCCGTGTCGCCCACGCGCGGCTCTCGCCCGAGCAACGCCGCGATCAATCCTGCAATCGTGTGCACGGCGTGTGGCTGGAGCGGCAGACCGAAGATGCGGGACCATTCGCGTGTCGACAGGTCGCCCGCCACGCGGTACTCGTTCTCGCCGGTGCGCACCAGCGGATTGGCGGGGCGATCAATCGGATCGTAGATATCGCCCACGATCTGCTCGACCAGGTCCTCGAGTGTCACGAAGCCGGCCGTGCCGCCGTACTCGTCGACCACGACAGCCGATTGCAGCCCGCGACGTCGAAATTCGGCCAGCAGGTGCGCAATGCTGATCACGTCCGGCACGAAGTGTATCTGGCGAACGAACGACGCGACCGGCTTGTCGGGTGCGAGCAGCACCGCCCGGACGTCGACTTCCCCGATGATGTTGTCGAGATCTCCCCGATACACCGGCAGGCGCTTGAAGCCGGTCTCGCGAATCAGTTCAAGAAAGCGCTCGCGCGTGGCGTCAATATCGAAGGCCTTCAGATCCACGCGTGGCACCATCACTTCGCGCACGCGGATCGCCTTCAGTTCGACGACCTCGCGCAGCAACTCGCCGGTCTGGCGGTCGATCAGCCCATCGCTCGCCGAAGCCTCCATCGCCGCGGCCAGCTCGTCGTGGCCGACGAGGTGGGCGCGCTCCGGACGTGCCGGCGCCAGCAGCCGGATCGCCGGCCGCGTGAAAACGCCGTTGAGCACCTGCCCGATGGGCCGCACGATCCGCTCGAGCAACCAGAGCAGCGGCGCGACGCGGCCGGCGATCGCCTGCGCATGTGAGAGCGCAATGACCTTCGGCAGCACCTCGCCCATCAGGATCAGCGCAACCAGGGGCGCGAATCCGACCGCGGCGGCCGCCGCCCGGGGAAGGCGCTCGGAGAGTTCGAGCACAAGCACCGAGCTGGAGGCGAAGTAGAAGATGTTCACCGCCAGGTTGGCCAGCAGCAGAGTGACCAGCAGTTGGTCGGGCCGGCGGAGCAGATCACCCAGGCAGCGGGCCTGAAGCCCCGGCGCGGCCAGCAGTTGCTGCCGCTGGTGGGCACGGAGATTGAAAATCGCCGTCTCGCTGCCCGAGAACGTGGCCGAGAGCAACAGCAGAATGACCAGCGTGATGAACTGGAACAGCATGTTTCGGCAGTGTATCCCGATGGTGTTCGCGTGCCAGACGGAGCCGCGTCGCGGCCCGGCTCCGGGCTGTCTACAATCGCCGACCGATGCAGAGCGCGGTACTCCCTCCCGACACTCCGGTCAACGCGGCCGCCCTCGCCTCGGTCCTCATCCTCGTCGGCCGGCTGCCCTCCCACGGCGCTGAATACCTGGTCCTGCTCGGTCTCGGTCTGCTGGCCGGGTGGATCGGCGGACTGATGGGCGTCGGCGGGTCACTCATCATGATCCCGGGCATGGCCATGCTGCTGGGCGGCGATCAGCAGCACCTCTATCAGGCCGCCGCGATGACCGTCAACGTGTTCGTCATCGGGCCGGCTGTCCTGCGCCACATCCGCGCGGGTCTGGTATTGGCGCCCGTGCTCCGATACGCGGCGCCGGTCTCTGCGCTGGCATCGCTGCTCGGCGTGCTCGCCAGCAACGCTCCGCTGTTTCGGGGCGAGCGGCAGGGCTACCTTCAGATATTGTTCGGGGCGTTCCTGGCCTATGTGGTCTGCTACAACCTCCTGCGGCTCGGGCTTCGTGATCGTCTGCCTGAGATGGATTCCGTGGCCGCCGCGCGGCTGCCCAAGTGGAAGCTCGTCCTGCTCGTGGCGATGCCCGCGGGTTTCCTGGGCGGGTTGCTCGGTATCGCCGGCGGAGCGGTGGCCGTCCCGTGCCAGCAGATCTTCCTGCGCGTGCCGCTGCGGCGGGCGATCGCCAATTCCACCGCGATCGTTCTGCTGTCGTCGGCGGTCGGGGCGGTGTTCAAGAACGCGTCGCTGGCCGGACACGGATTCGGCGTGGCGGCATCGCTGAGGCTGTCGTGCCTGCTGATCCCGACCGCCTTCGCGGGTTCGTGGGTAGGTGCGTCTCTCGTGCACCGATGGCCGCGCGACCTGATCCGCATCGTCTTCGTGCTGACCCTGGGCTACTCGTCGTTTCACATGGTGCGGATCGGATGGGCGAAGACGCACGGTCGTGGCATCGGCGGTAACCCGCGCACCCTACTTCACGAGCCGCGCGACGAACGCCCCCGAGATCGGCGCCGGCTGGGCTGGTGCGCCGAGCGGATCGTGACGTGGGAATCGATAGAAGCTGCCGTCGATCCGGCCGCGGGCTTCGGTGTCAGTCATCGCCTCCAGGCGAATCCGGGCCCGGTCCGCCTGGTAACGCCACTCGCGCGTGCGAATACCATCGGTTGGCCCCATCCATGTCCGTCCGGGGCCGAGCACGTCGTAGTCGCGCGGCGCGGGCCGGCCATCGCCAGCCTCGGAAACACCTGACAGCACGATGGCCGCCTCGTCACTTGCCCGCGTGCTGCGCAGCGTCACGCGGATCGGCATGTCGGGGCTGACCGCGTCGAGTTCAAGCACCAGCCCGGCCAGCAGAATTCGCTCGCTGCCGCTGAGCGTCGCCGTGTAGCCGACCGCCGCGTCGCTCTGCAATTGGGCCTCGGCCTCGAGCACTTCCGGGGGCAGTTCGGACGCCCGCTTGCAGCTGCCTGCGGCTATGCAAATTGCCGCAGTCAGAACGAACTGGCGAGCCGGCATTCGCTTGTTCATCGCCGGGCGGGAATATGTTCTCGGTCGTCGAAGCCGTCAAACCCGTCCGGAAAAATGGCGGCGCAAGGCAGCTTTGGCAGGTCGTGCGCAGTGATTGCAGCCGCCTTGTAGCGGAGCGTCGAACGGCGTGCAGGCCTGGCGGGTTGCGGTCGATAAGACGATCGAGGCTGTGGGTCTCCCGCTGTTGTGCGGGGCAGCCTGAATTGGAGGGCCCGAGTAACGGCGAGCTCGGGTCCTCTTTTTTTCTACTCCTCCTCCGCGCGATCCCCTCGTGCCGATTCGTCCCGATCCTGGCGCGGTCCGGAGGCGGCTCGGAGCTCGCTGACGAGTCGTGCCAGCCTTGCCAGCGCGGCCTGTCCGTGAGGCGTCGCCTCCAGACCGACGAACTGGAATCCGAGCCCGATCCGTCCGGTGGGGTGCGCGGTGGCATGCCGCAGCACGCCGTCGACGTAGAGCGGGGCGGCATCGAGTCCGATCTCGATCCGCGCGAGCTGCCCGACTCGCAGCGAGCCTGGCAGCTTTCCCGGCAATTCCATCTGCAAACCGCCGGCGGAAATATCTCGCAGCCGACCGCGGCAGGCCGCCTCGGCGGCGCTGTCAGGGGGCGCGAACAGGGCCACGCCCACGTTCCGATCGGGCGGGATCGCGGCACGCATGAAGCTGCGACGCTGATATTCCGCCACCGGAGTCGACGGTCGCAGGAGCAGTCGCGGACCGCCGGCGTCCTGCTCTCGGCCGACGACGACGGCGGAGAACACGCATTTCTTGTGCCCGCGGCGGAATGAAGCTCCGAGCGTTTCCCCGATCGACGCCTCCATCGGCCCGCCGCTGGCCGGCGGATCGGGATACCGCACCGCAAGAATTCCTTCGGCCTCGTCAAACCACAGGAAGTTCGAGCGGGTCGCGACCCAGCCGGACTCGCGCTCAAAGGTCAGTTGGACCGGCTCGCGCCGGCCGACGGCCCACTGAAAGACGCGGGCCTGGGTGACGGGACTGAGCGATCGATCGGTGTTCATGGGGCGGGTACCTCGGCCGACTCGGGACGGGGGCGATAGAGCGCGTCGCGCAACGCCTGTTGCGCGGCCGCGCCGTCGGCGTCTTCCGGGGCGATGTCGAACTCCATTCCGACGATGCAGGCGTCGTCGCTGGCCGGGGCGCTGTTACGGACGACGGCGCGGAAGCGGTAAGAGGCGTGGGTGTCAGGTAGTCGAAACTCGCAGACGAGGGGTATTCCAGCGGCGATCAATTGAGCGGCACCGGACTCGAGTTTGCATGCAAGACCCTCGGCGCTGACGTTCAGCAGCGGGCCCTTGGCGACCTGGGCGCGCCCGGCGTGCGTCCACCGGATGGTCACGCTCGACGAGGGCGCGAGCTGGGCCCGCCAGAAGCGGCGTCGCTGGATCACCTGGAGCGTCCGCGGGCACTCGAGCGTGAGCTGCTCGGCGTCGTGCCACGATGGCCCCGCCAGCACCTTGCTGTCAAACAGGTAACGCTCTTCGAGGTAGAGCTGCACGCCGACATGACGGCCGACGAGGTCGACCAGCCAGGGCCTTGAGCCGCCGGTCAACTCGACGACCAGCACATCGTCATCCCCGGATGTGACGAAGCCCAGCAGCGAGCGATCTGGCTGCTGACGCGGCTCGAGGATGACCTGTCCCTGGCTGCGGACGGCCTGCTGGAGTGCCCGCCGCGACTGCGTTTCGCTGATGGTGATGGCGTATTTCACGGAGGTGACCACCGCGGCCCGAACCGATGGCGATCGGCGGCGACACGGGCCTGCTGATGGGTCGGGTCGGGAGGGGTCGCTCTTGAGTTAGTTTTCTGGGGCGTGCGCCGGCGAAGGCCGCGGCGTCAACCTGGCGACGCGAGGCGGGCGCCCATGCCGACGATGCGTTGGACCTCGCCGGGGGGGATCCGCAGTCGCCAGCGCACCTCACCGTCCTCAAAAAGCTGCTCCAGGACGTGGCCGTGGCGATTGACATAGGCGATCAGCCGACCGTTGGCCGCGTCGGCCTGAACATGAACTGTGACGTACCGCCGGCGCATGAACTCGGCCACCCGGGCCGTCAGTTGATCGATGCCCAGGCCGCGGCGGGCCGAGATTTCGACCGCATCCGGAAACTGGTGCCGCAGGACCGACAGGGTAGTCGGGTCTTCCAGGGCGTCCACCTTGTTCATGACCAGCACGGTCGGCGATTCGTCGCAGCCAAGCTCGGCGAGCACGCTCTCGACCGCGCGAATCTGCTGCTGTGCGTCGACAGCCGTGGCGTCCACGACGTGCAGAAGCAGGTCGGCGTGGATCGTCTCCTCGAGCGTGGCGCGGAACGACGCCACCAGGTGGTGAGGCAGGTCGCGAACGAAGCCGACCGTGTCCGACAGGAGCACCGTCTGGCCGCCGCCCATCTCCCAGCGTCGCGTCAGCGTGTCGAGCGTTGCGAACAGCTTGTCTTCGACCAGCGTCCCGGCGTCGGTCAGGGCGTTCATGAGCGTGCTCTTGCCCGCGTTGGTATAGCCGACGAGGCAGACGGTGAAGTGGTCGCGCCGATTGCGGACTTCTCGCAGCCGCCGGGCGTCCAGTTGACGGAGCTGTTCGCGCAGGAAGCTCATGCGCTTCTGCACGATTCGCCGGTCGATCTCAATCTGGCGTTCGCCCGGACCGCGCGTCCCGATGCCTCCGACAGCGCCGGCCGTCGTGCCGCCGCCGGCGCCGACCTGGCGCTCCAGGTGCGTCCACATGCCGCGCAGTCGCGGCGCGGTGTATTCGAGCTGCGCCAGTTCGACTTGGAGTCTGGCGGCGTGTGTCCGAGCGCGCGTGGCGAAGATGTCGAGAATCAACTCGGTGCGATCGAGCACCTTCCGCCGGGTGGCCTGCTCGACTTCGCGGATCTGCGACGGCGAGAGGTCGTTGTCAAAGATGATGACGTCGGCATCGCGTTCGACGACGCGATCGGCCAGTTCGCGGACCTTGCCGCCCCCGATGTAGGTCGCCGGGCAGATGCGATCGCGCTTCTGCGTCACACGATCGACAATCCGTGCGCCGGCCGTCTCGGCCAACGCAGCCAATTCCGCCAGGGGATCCTCGTATCGACCGATCGGACGATGACCCGGCAGCAGGACGCCGACCAGTGCGGCGCGTTCCTGGTGAACGCTGGAGTTGGTTCGTTGCGTGTCGCTCAAGAGCCTGTCGTCTTCCCTCCGTCGGGCCGACCGTTGCCCGCGAGCCCTCCCTAAGAGTATATAAGCCGGGTGTTCGTCGGCGGTCAACGCTGTCCCTACAATGGGAACGTTCGGGAGGAAACGGGCGTATGAAGATTGGTGCGGCGGTGGCGCGTTCCGGCCGATACGCGGAGGCGGTCGAGTCCGCCGTCGCGCAGGCGGCCGCGCCGCTGGGCGGAACCGAGCCGGATCTCGCCCTGGTGTTCGTTTCCAATCATTTCGAGGACCAGTTCGACGATCTGGTCGAGCTGATCCGGAAGCGAACCGGCGCGTCAGCACTGGTCGGCTGCACAGGCGAAGGCATCATCGGTCCGCAGAGCGAGGTTGAACGCGAGCCGGCGGTGGCTGTCTGGCTCGCTCACCTCCCGGGCGCAGACGTCAAGGCGTTCCGAATCGACCAGGCCCACTTCGAGGAGGCTGACTCGCGCGAGGCGTTCATCGACCTGCTCGAAGTGCCCCCCAGTCCGCGGCCGGCCTTTGTGGTATTCGCCGATCCCTTCAGCTTCCACATTGTCAACTTCCTCGACGCCATCACCCAGAACTACGGCGGAGCGCCCGTCGTCGGCGGCATGGCCAGCGGTGCCGATGCGCCCGGCCAGACGCGGCTCGTCTGCGACGACCAGACCTTCGACGAGGGCGCGGTCGGCGTTGCGATCGGCGGCGATGTGACCATTGAAACCATCGTCTCGCAGGGCTGCCGGCCGATTGGCCGGCCGTTCGTGATCACCTCGGCCGAACAGAACGTGATCAAGCTGCTCGGCGGCCGACCGGCGATTTCGATGTTGCACGAGGTGTTTACCAGCGCGGATGAGCGCGAGCGGCAGCTCATGCAGCAGGGCATCTTCGTCGGACAGGTGATCAACGAATACAAGGAGGCGTTCGGTCGCGGCGACTTCCTGATCCGCAACATGATCGGCGCCGACGAGCGCAGCGGCGCGCTGATGATCGGCGACTACGCCCGCATTGGGCGCACGATTCAGTTCCACGTGCGCGACGCCGACACGGCCGACGAAGACCTGCGCGCCCTGCTGGCCGCCCATCGCGACCATCCGCCCGCGGGGGCGCTGCTCTTCAACTGCAACGGTCGCGGGACGCGGTTGTTCCCTACGGCGAACCACGATCTATTGGCGATGCGCGACGCCTTCGGCGACATTCCGGTGGCGGGTTTCTTCTGCGCCGGCGAATTCGGACCGGTCGGCGACCGCAATTTCATTCACGGGCACACGGCCACGCTGGCGCTGTTCAAGCCGAAACCGGCGTAGGGTCGCGTCAGATCATCACGCGGCGATTGTAGATCCACCATTCGACCAGCAGGAACACGAGCGCGAACGCCACGGCGTAGGGCCACACCGGCTGATTCGAGCGCGTGACGCCCTCCTCGCGGGTCACCAGCTCCGCGCCGATCTCCAGCCGATCGTTGGGCGCGATGCGGCTCTCGGTCCGGTCGAGCAGGTTGACGGCGTACGTCGCCTGCGTCCGATCGTTGTCATCGAACGTCAGTCGATAGAGCCCGACGAAATCCGTGCGGCCGTACAGGAATTGCAGGCGATCGCCGACGTCGAGCGTTTCGGCCTCGCCATCGGGCCGCAGCACGCGCACCGACCGTGCGCCGCGCGGCACCGCAGCGGCGATCGTCTCGCCGACGCGCAGGCTGCGCGTCGCATCCCCGCCCGCGGCCGTCAGGGTGCGCACCGCGTTCTCGAGGAACATCGGAAAGTGCACTTTCTCCGGCCAGTCGGAATCCATCAGGTCAAACGCCGTCACCACGAACTGTCGTCCCGCATCGAGCATGTACGCCAGGACGGTCGATCGCTCACCCTCGGCCAGGCGCACGGCCGAGCGCGGCAGGGTCAGCCGCCGCCACTTGATGACATGAACCCGGTCGAGCCACACATATCGCATGAGCGGATGCGTCTCATCCCAGTTGACGATGAATTCATCCTCGACCTCGCCCTCCGCCGCGACGCCCTCGATCCGCGGGACGCCCCCGAAGAAGATGTAGCTTCCGGGCGGCAGCCGGGCGGTGTCATGCGCGTCGAACAGCACCACGTCCCAGCGGCTGCGCCCGCCATCCTGGAGTCGGTCTTCGTCGAGCCGTTCATACTCGCTCGCGGTCATCCACTCGAGTGCGACGTGCGGCGCGTCGGCCGCCCAGTTGCGGATGTAGAACTCGATCGCCCGGCGATTCCCCACGCCCAGCAGCGACACGGCCCGCGGCGGCGCGATCGGCGACAGCGCCACGTTGTCGGCGGCCAGCGCGTCGCGCCGCTCGATGCGGACTTCCAGGACGCCGCCGCCCTCCTCCGACAGCTCGAACGCCAGCACGGCGGACGAAGTCTCCGTAAAGCCGCTCGATCTCGGCGACGCCGGCTGCGTGCCGGCCGAGCGAGCCGCGCCCGCCAGATGGACCTCTCGCACCGACAGGATTCGCCCGTCCAGCAGCAGTGTGACGTCCGTCGTTACCGGCTCGGGGCCGAAGTTCTCGACGCGCGCGAACACCGAGACCTGGCCCGGCTTCTCGTAGCCGCGTCGCGCCTCCATCGCCACGATGCCGACGTTGTCCACGGCCTCGCCGACCTGGATGAACCGCAGTTTGCCCCGCTGCACAACCTGCTGATCGGCGTCGGCGATGCGGCCGTCGGATATCAGCTCGATGTCGGCCGACTCCAGCGCCGCCCCGGGCGAACTGACGCCCGGTAAGTCGATGATCCGGCTGCTGTAGGCCACCGCCAGTTGCAGCGCCTCGGCCAGTGTGGTGCGGCCGTCGGTGGCCCGCACCGTCTCGATCTGCCGGATGAGCTGCCGCTGATCGTCGCTGAACGGGCAGACCACGCGGGCCCGATCCGCGAACGAGATGACCATGGCCTTGTCGCCGCGTCCCAGGTTGCGCACCAGCTTGATCGCCGCCTCTTTCGCCAGATCGAGGCGGTCGCCGCCTGCCTCAGCGGTTTTCATCGAGCCCGACTGGTCCAGCAGGATGACCACGGTCCGGTCATTGGAGGCAACGAAGTTTGCCACCGGCTGCCCCAGCGCGGTGAGGACGCCGGCCAGCACCAGCAGTTGCAGCAGCAGCAGCAGGTTGCGGCGGAGCTTCTGAAACGGCGCGTTGACTTGAAGGTCCTCGATGGCCTTGCGCCACAGCAGGGTCGAGGAAATCGTCCGTTCGACCCGGCGCAGCTTCAGGAAATAGAGCAGGAGCAGCGTTGGGATCGCCAGCGCGGCGGCCGTCAGCAGCGTCGGCAGGGCGAGAAATTTCACGCGCTAGATTAGAAACGAAACGCTGCGATCGCGGAAAGGCGCTACGAGGGCGGCCCCGCTGCCCGGGGGCCGGTCACCGCCACGATCACCGCGGCCAGCGTGAATGCCACCAACATGCTGACCAGGAGCGGTCGCACAGCTTCAAACGCCGTCAACGCCCACGCCGCCTGCGGCAGGCGACGCGCGAACGGCAGGAAGATCGCCGCCAGGGCTGTCGGCGTCGCCAGCCAGCCCGCCGCGAAGCTCAGCACCAGCGTGGCCCGTCGGCCGGGGCTTTGCGTCTGCTCGCCGAAGCGCCGCAGCAGGTACAGCGGCACCACCATCGACGTCCCGCAGAAGACCACCAGGTTGACGGCGATGGCCACGCCCCGCACCGATCGCAGCACCACGTTCAACATCGGAACCAGCGCCAGCGTCCCGATCAGAAATACCAGGCCGCCGAGCACGGCCGTACGCAGAATCAGCCGGCGGATCGGCCAGACCGGTTCAGGGGAGGTCATGGCCGGATGATAGACGCATGGGCGGCGGGCGATCCAGTCGCGGCGGGCGGGCCGCGGCCGGTTCCATCAGCATCTATCGCACCAGCCCGCGCTGCCGCAGGTAGTTCACGACCAATTGGTCGAACGGCACCCGCGTGCTGGCCAGCAGGTAGGCCATGCCGCGGCGCACACAGTAGTCGCGCACGTAAGAGCAGTAGGCCTCAAGATTGGCGCGGTAGCGGTTGAGCAGGGGGCGCGAGATCGTCACTTCGGCCGCGTCGGCGTCCTCGCAATCGACCAGCTTGAGGTCGCCCGTCAGGTCGGGCTCGATTTCCTGCGGCGATAGCACTTGCAGCGCGTAGCCGTCCAGCCTCCGGCCCAGCAGGTAGCGCATGCCGTCTTCGATGCCGCCTTTCTCGAAGAAGTCGCTGATGATCAGCAGCACGCCCTTCTGCGTGTGCTGAATGGCGAACTGCTTCGCCGCGTTCGCAAAGCCGCTGACCCCGCCGGTCGGCACCTCCTGAAGGAAGTCGATGACGCGCTGCGCCTGTCTCCGGCCGCGCAGCCCGCGGACCGCGCCGACCAGCCGGTCGGCGTAGGCGTAGAGGTTGACCCGGTCATAATTGACCAGGCCGATGTACGCGACCGCCGCGGCCACGCGCCGCGCGTAGAGCAGCTTGGATGGCTCGCCGTGGTCCATGCTGGCCGACACATCCAGCAGCACCGACACGTTGAGGTCCTCCTCCTCCAAAAACAGCCGCAGGAACAGGCTGTCGAGCCGGGCGTAGATGTTCCAGTCGAGGAACCGCAGGTCGTCGCCGACGACGTACGGCCGATAGTCGGCGAACTCGACCGATTCGCCCTTGCGCGGGCTCTTGCGCTCGCCCTTGGTCTTGCCGGCGAAGATCCTGCGAGACACGATCTCGAGCTGTTCCAGCTTGGTCAGAAACTCGGCGTCAAGGAGGCTGTCGTCGCGGTCGGCGGCGGGGCGAGAGGGCGGCGAGCCGGGCGTCACGGATTCACTCCGCATTCGACGATAATCGGCGGCGGCGGCGCCGTCGAGCGCCCCGGCGCCGCGCCGGGTTTCCATCGCCGCGCTCGCGGCGTATAATGAGGTTGTTCTGACCGATCACGGCACGTCGGAGTCGATCGCATGGCCGAACCGTCGAGCGGCACAGTGGGGACGACTGCAACCGCGAACGCGGCCGCCGCCCCGGTGATCAAGCCCAAGCCGCCCCGGCCCGACCTGCTGCCGCCCTACAAGGTGATTCTTCACAACGACGAAGTGAACACCTTCGAGCACGTCATCGCCACCATCCTGAATCTCACCCACCTGACGCAGGAAGAGGCCATCCAGCGCACCGCCGAGGCCCACATGTCCGGCTGCGCCCTGCTGCTGGTCACCCACAAGGAGCGGGCCGAGCTCTACCAGGACCAGTTCCGCTCGGCCAGCCTGACGGTCACCATCGAGCCGGACGAGTAGCCTTTCCACGCCACCGGCGAACGGCGCACCGCACACTTGCGCGTGGCCCGCGGACTCGCCGCTTCCGGCCATCGAGCGATCACTCTGCTCGATCGGTTCCCGGCCGGCGGGCGCCTGATGCGCCTGAATGTGCCGGGCGGGCAAACGACGCGGCGGACCGTCGCTTGTGCGACGGTCCGCCGGCGCTGGTCATCCGCGGGTCGCCGAATGCCGCGGATTTACACCCAGCCGCGCAGCTTGCAGGCCTCGGCCACGCGCGTCACAGAGACCATGTAGGCCGCCAGACGCATGTGCACCTTGGCCTGCTGCTGAGTCTGGTAAACCGCCTTGAAGGCGTCGGTCATCTTGCGGTCGAGCTGCGCGTTCACGTCGTCCCGCGACCAGTAGTAGTTGTAGGTGTTCTGCACCTGCTCGAAGTAGCTCACGGTCACGCCGCCGCTGTTGGCGAGGAAGTCGGGCAGGACCATGACGCCCTTGCTGAACAGAATCTCGTCGGCCTCGGGCGTGGTCGGACCGTTCGCCAGCTCGCAGGAGATCTTGGCCTTGATGTTGCGAGCGTTCTTCTCGGTGATGACGCCCTCCAGCGCGCTGGGATAGAGGATATCGACATCCAGCTCGAGCAGGGCCTCGTTGCTGATCGGCTCGGCGCCAGGGAAGCCGGACACTTTGCCGGTCTCGAGCTTGTAGGCGACGATCTTCTCCGGGTCGATGCCGGCGCGGTTGATGATGCCGCCGCGCGAATCGGACACGGCGATCAGCTTGCCGCCGCCCAGGATCTCGCGGTGCAGCGTGGCGGCGTATTGCCCGGCGTTGCCGAAGCCCTGCACGGCGTAGGTGCATTTGGCCGGGTCGATGCCCTTGATCCTGGCCGCCTCGCGCACGCAATAGACCCCGCCGCGGGCGGTGGCGTCGTGCCGTCCCTGCGAGCCGCCCAGCGGCAGCGGCTTACCGGTGATCACGCCCGGGTGCGAATGGCCGACGATGTGCTCGAACTCGTCCATCATCCACGCCATGATCTGCGGCGTGGTGTAGACATCCGGCGCGGGCACATCGCGATGCACGCCCAGCTCACGAGCGACGCAGCGCATCCAGCCGCGGGCCAGGCGCTCCTTCTCGCCGTCCGACATTTCCTTCGGGTTGCAGGTGACGCCGCCCTTGCCGCCACCGAGCGGCAGATCGACCACGGCGGTCTTCCAGGTCATCCACGCGGCGAGGGCCCGCACGGTGTCGATGGTCTCGTCCGGGTGCCAGCGAATGCCGCCCTTGTTCGGGCCGCGGGCGTCGTTGTACTGCACGCGATAGCCGTGGAAGATCTTGGTGCGCCCATTGTCCATCTTCACCGGGATGGTGAAGCGGTACTCGCGCATCGGCCAGCGCAGCAGCTCGTGCGTGGCCTCATCCAGCCCAAGCTTGCGGGCAGCCTGATCGAGCTGCGCCTGGGCGATCTGGAACGGGTTCATCTCGGCCATAGAATGAGTCTCCTTCACGGCGGGCCCCGCGCAGGCGGCGCGTCGCGGGACGTACCGCGGCCGGCGTCGTCGCGCCTGAGGGCGTGCGCATCATACATCCACCCGGCTGGAAGCCCTGCACGCGGCGTGCCGCCCGCGCGGAATTGAGACAGGAGGCCGATGACGTGAGAATTGTCCAGACCGCGGCTGAGTGCCGGCAGGCTGTTGCGGAAAGTCGCGCACTTGGGCGGCGAATCGGCTTCGTCCCCACCATGGGCGGTCTGCACGCCGGCCACGTCAGCCTGATCGAGGCCGCCCGCGCAGCCGGTGAGGTCGTTGTGGTCAGCATCTTCGTTAATCCCACCCAATTCGGCCCGGGCGAGGACTTCGCCCGCTACCCGCGCCCGGTCGAGCAGGACCGGGCCACCTGCGAACGGTCTGGCTGCGATCTCCTGTTCATCCCGGAGGTTGCCCAGATTTACCCGCCGGGCGACGAGACGCGGGTCCGGCCGGGGCCGTTGGCCGATCGCATGTGCGGGCCTTTCCGGCCGGGGCATTTCGAGGGGGTCTGTACCGTGGTGGCCCGGCTGTTCAACATCGTGCAGCCCGACGTGGCGTACTTCGGGCAGAAGGACGCCCAGCAGGCGGTCATCCTGCGGCGGATGACGACCGACCTGTGCTTTCCGATCGAGGTCCGGGTCTGTCCCACGGTGCGCGAGCCCGACGGGCTGGCCTGCTCGACGCGGAACAGCTATCTGTCGCCGGAGCAGCGCGATCAGGCGGCATCGCTGTATCGCGGACTCTGCGCCGGACGCGACCTGATCGCCGGCGGCGAGTGCCGGCCGGGGCGAGTGATCGCGGCGATACGGCGAGTGCTCGACGACGCCGGCGTGCGCCGGATCGACTACATCACCGTCGCGGATCCGGCGACACTGGTGGAGCCGGACGAGATCCGCGGGCCGGTCATGCTGGCGCTGGCCGTGCGCATCGGATCATCGCGGCTGATCGACAACGTGCTGGTTCAGCCGCCGGCACGCTGAGCAGCGACCCGCTTCACCGGGCCGCGCCGGCGCGGATCGCCCCCCGGATGAGGCGGGGGAAACAGGCCGGCGCATGCGCGCTCGGACATGACGCCCGGATGGGCCTTGTCGGTATCGTCATCGGAGCACCAATGTCCGCAACCTGCAATGATCGAGACTATGAGGCGCTGGCCCGACTCGTCTCCCCCTCCGGCGACCGCTCGGCCCGCATGCAGGCCGTCGTGGACCTGCTCTGGCAGCACCTGCACGGCGCCGGCGTCTCGTGGCTCGGCTTCTACCTGTACACCGACGGCGACGAACTCGTCCTCGGCCCGCGGCGCGATAAACCGGCCTGCTCGCCGATCGGCCTGCACGGTGCGTGCGGACAGGCCTTCCGTTCCCGCCGGCCGCTGGTGGTGCGCGATGTGGCCGAACTCGGGCCCAACTACATCGCCTGCGATCCACGCGACCGCTCGGAGGTGGTGCTGCCGTTGCTCGACGCCGACGGGACCTGTTGGGGCGTTTTCGACGTGGACAGTCACGAACTCGCCGCCTTCTCGGCGAGTGACGTCGACGGCCTCACCCGCGTGCTGCGGGCGGCCGGGTTGACGGTTTGACGCAACCGGCCGTGTGCATGCCGCCTGACTCGCCGGTTTGCCGGCTTGTTGGCTCCGGCGAGCGTGATATAGTGCGACGTGCGGATCGGGGGCATGGAGGTCCGCTTCAGGAGCCGCCGCATCATGTCCGACTTCGCTTCCGTGTCTGGCCGTCCGTCGTGGACCTCCGGGGTTTCGATTCCGCTGCCATGCGCCGGGTCGCGGCGACGCGCGCGTCTGCTCGCGTCGTTCGCGCTGGCGACGTTGCTGGCCGGCTGCCAGGGCGGCGCCCGCGTCGTGGGAATCGGCAAGCCCGCCGTCCACGTCGGCAGCACGCGCATGGGCGCGCTGCTGCTGCCGCCGGAGTTCTGGGCGCTGCACGCGGAACTCGAGAAGCTCTTCAACCAGCCGGTGGTCTTCGACCCGATCATCAACGGCGCGATGATCGGCCGGCAGCTCAATGACGGGCGGTTGCAGTTTGCGATCATGTCGGCCCGGGAGTTCGCCGAGATCTCGGAGGACGCCCGCGTCGAGCTGGTCGCCACCGGTCTGAACAGCGCCGGCCGTCCGGCTCGCAAGGCGCTGATCGTGGCCAACGCGGCCTCCGACGTGAAGACGCTGGCCGACTGCAAGGGCAGGCGGTTTGCGTTCGGTCCGTCGGGCGACCTGCTGCTCGACAAGGCCGCGCTGGCGGCGCTCGCCAGGGCCGGAGTGGCGCCCGGCGACCTCAAGCGTGAACTGCCGCCGATCAGCCTGACCGGCCGTCTGAACGCGCTGGGCGGCAGCAGCGAAATCGCCAAGCTGGTGGCGTTCGATGGCTCGGTGCCGGCCGGCGTGGTGGACGAGGTGACGTATGCGTCCCTGCCGGAGAGCGGCGGGTCGCTGCTGACCGGCGCGTCGCGCGACCAGTTGCGCGTGCTGGGTGAGACCGAAGCCGTGCCCGAAATGGCGGTGGTGGCGTCGGCCAAAGCCGACCCGACCCGCGTGCAGATGCTGCGGGAGTATCTGCTGAGCCGGGCGAAGAACAACGCTGAGATGCTCAAACAACTCGGCGTCAGCGGCTTCGGAGCAGCCGACGAGACGCTCTACGCCGACGCCCGGAGGCTGCTGAAAGGCGAGCGATAGCGAATTCGTTGCGTGCATCCGCGCCGCTCGGATGCGCTGTTGCCCCAGAAGCGGCCGTCGCGGCGAGCATGCCCCACGCGGCGGTCTTCATGCCTCGCGCACTCCATGTTCGGGTCGCCCCCGGTTGCCCGCCGCTAACAGCCTGCCACAACTCAGGAAATCCCCGTACAACTTTCGCACCTTGCGTCACTTGCGTGCAACCCTGGCAGTTCGTCCATCGGTCGGCGACAGATTTCCCGATTTTTCGCGTCACGTTTGACCGCCTCGCGTGCCATGTACTTCCGTAGGGCGCGGCGCGCTCGTTCAGGTCGTCGACCGCCGCCCCCGCGAACCTGATGGCGGAGCGCACATGGCCAGGTTGCCCGGTCGAAAGCCGAGAGCCACGCAGCCGCGCCGCTCCGCCGATCGACCTCCGCCGGCCGTTCGGGTCGAGCCCGCCCGCGGCGCCGACGGCACTGCGAACGGGCCCGGCAACATCAGTTTCAGCGCTCTGTTTGCCGGCGTCTGTGCCACCTGCTCAAGCCGCGGCAACTCGCAAGTGCCAGCCGAGGTTCCGGTTGCGGCCGCTCACCTGCCGCCGGCCGCCGGACCGGCCATCGCCCGCGTGGCCCGCTGCTGCGGGCTGACGCGTCGCGAGACTCAGGTCCTGACGCTGGTCTGCACCGGCGTGAAGAACCGCGTGCTGGCGGAGGTGCTGGGCCTGTCCGTTTCGTCGGTGCGGATGCACTTGCGCAATCTTCACAAAAAGACAAACACGGCCGACAAGGTCGAGTTGATCCTGAATCTCTGGCATTCCTGCGCCGCCGCCGGCCATGGAGAAGTAAAACGCCAAAACCTGTCTATAGAGACAGGTTCCGATCCCGGCCGCGGCGTGTGTACCGTCCATGGTATTGCCGAGTCGCCGCCGGGACGCTCGGGCGTGCCACTGTTGTTCTAGCGGCACGGCCAGAATGAGGTTTTCGGCCACGTTGTGGTGCGGATGGCACTTCCGGTGCAATTGCCCGCCAGAGGATTCCTGCCGGGCGCTCCCCGGAAGGGCAGAAGGAAGCGCTGCGGCAGGCGACCCTGCATGGGAGCCTGGCCATGGATCATTACCATCAGATTTCGCACTTCTCTTGTTTGATCCCCACAAATCCAGTCGACGGGGCCGCGATTCGCAAGTCCCGCCAACGGAACCGCTCGCCGAGTATCGCGCTCGCCGCGGCCGCGTGGCTGCTCGGTCTGGTCTGGGCAATGCAAGGGCAAGCAGGCACGACCTACCAGTACGACCACCTGCATCGGTTGACGCGGATGAGTTACGACGGCGGGCACACGATCACGTACTGATCTGGTCAGCCAGTCCCTCCGTGCGGGCGGTTCGCGAGGGCGCACCCACGCGGCGGAGGAGCAGAAGAAGGAGTCAACGCCATGCGGCGCATTCCCACGATCCCCTGCGGAATCGGTCTCCTGGTCCTGGCGCTGTCAGCGAGTTCGACGCTGGCGCAGAACAACGCTCCGGTAGTAAGCAACGTGACAGCTTCGCAGCGGCAGGATGGCTCGAAGATCGTCGACATCCGCTACAACCTCGCCGACGCCGACGGGGACGCCTGCACGGTGACGGTGCAAGCCAGCGGCGACGCCGGCGCGACGTGGACCGTGCCGATCACGGCGGTGAGCGGCGCGGTCGGCGCGGGCATTACGCCGGGCCTCAACAAGCTGGTCACCTGGAACTGCGCGTCAGACCTGCCCGGAGCGTTCGGCAGCCAGTACAAGGTCCGCGTCCTGGCCGACGACGGCTACAACCCCGTTCCGCCCGGCATGGTGCTCATCCCCGCCGGGACGTTCAACATGGGCGACACGTTCTACGAGGGCTTTTCTGATGAGCGCCCGGTGCACAGCGTGTATATCAGCGCGTTCTACATGGACCGCTACGAGGTGACCAACCAGCAATACGCCGACGCGCTGAACTGGGCGAAAAACCAGGGCAACCTGATCACCGTCAGCAGCGGCGTGGTGTACAGATTCAACAGCGGGACGAGCTATTGCGATACGACGACCAGCTCTTCGTTGAGCCGGATCACCTGGAACGGCAGCACGTTCGGGGTGGTTTCCGGGAAGGCGAATCATCCAATGGCGATGGTGAGCTGGTATGGAGCAGCGGCGTACAGCAACTGGCGCAGCGCCATGCAGGGCCGCACGCCGTGCTACGACACAGGCACGTGGGCCTGTAACTTCGCGGCGAGCGGCTACCGCCTCCCCACCGAGGCGGAATGGGAGAAGGCGGCCCGGGGCGGCGCGGCCGGGCGGCGGTTCCCGTGGTCGGACCAGGACACGATCCAGCATGCCCGGGCAAACTATTTCAGTTCCTCCTCCTTTGGCTACGACACCAGCCCGACGCGGAACTATCACCCGGTTTGGGGCGTCGGAAGTGCGCCATATACAAGCCCAGTAGGCTTTTTTACTGGGGCGCTTCAGCAGAAGGCGGACTGGGGCTGGCCCGGCTCGCAGACGAGCTACCAGACGGCGAACGGTGCGAACGGCTACGGGCTGTACGACATGGCCGGAAACGTGTGGGAGTGGTGCAACGATTGGTATTCGAGCACGTACTATTCGACTTCACCCGCGACGAACCCGACGGGACCATCATCCGGGAGTTACCGTGTTCTTCGCGGCGGCGGCTGGAGCAGCAATGCGAACTACTGCCGATGTGCGGCCCGCTTCAACTACGGCACGCCCGGCGCCCGGGACGACGACGGCGGCTTCCGGTTGGTCCTGGACTAAGTTTAACACTATGCACTTTGTTCTTTTACTCTTTGTTTCTTGGGGTCCAGGGGCGAAGCCCCTGGTCGCGTAAAAAACGGAATATGCCATGGCGCAGGAGTTGAAGGTCATCGCGGATTTCTACGACTTCATGGTGTGGTTGATCCGCCACACGGAGAAGTTCCCACGGCATCACCGTTACAGCCTGGGCCTGGCGATGGAGAATCGGCTCCAGACGATCCTGTCGCTGTTGCTACGGGCGAAGTATTCGCAGGCCAAGGCGGAGCCGCTGAACCAGGCCAACCTGGAGCTGGAAGTGCTGCGGTTTCAGCTTCGGCTGGCCAAAGATTTGCAGGTGTTGCCGGTCAAGAGCCACGGCTTCGCCGCCAACAACATGAACGCGATCGGCGCGCAGGTCGGCGGATGGCTGAAAAGCAAGAACTGATCCGCAGGTTGCGCAGGCAGCACGGATCCGCAGATTACGCAGATTGCGCAGATTTGAGGAAGAAAAAAATGAGCAATAACCGGGATCCGCGAACTTACGCGATCATCGGGGCGGCGATGGAAGTTCATCGACAGCTCGGTTGCGGATTCCTGGAGGCGGTCTATCAGGAAGCGATGGCCATCGAGTTGGAAGCTTGCGACATCCGCTTTCGGAAGGAGACTGAACTGCCGGTCTTCTACAAGGGGCAGCGGCTGGTGTGTGAGTATCGGGCGGATTTCGTCCGCTGGGAGTCGGTCGTCGTCGAACTAAAGGCAGTCAGTGAATTAACCGGTGTTCACGAGGCCCAGGTCATCAACTACCTGAAGGCGACGGGGCTTGAAGTGGGCTTGGTGATCAACTTCGGCACAGCGTCGCTGGCGTACAAGCGTTTCATCCGATCTTCATCATCTGCGCAATCTGTGAAATCTGCGGACCATGTTCATCCGCAGATTTCACAGATTTCGCAGAGGACGGAAGCCGGGGAGGTGTACCGGTGAAGCGCTACGGCCAACTCTGGGATGGACTGGTCCGCTGGGAGAACCTGGTCCTGGCGGCCCGGAAGGCCCAGCGCGGCAAGCGGACCCGCGCGGCGGTGCAGTCGTTCAACTTCCAACAGGAGCGCGAACTGCTGAGGATACAAGCAGAATTGCAGGCGGGCACGTACCGGCCGGGCGAGTTTCGGACGCGCCGGATCTCGGAGCCGAAACCACGGCTGATTTCGGCGGCCCCGTACCGCGATCGCGTCGTGCATCACGCGCTGATGAACGTGCTGGAACCGATCCTGGACCGGCACTTTCACCCGCAGAGCTACGCCTGTCGAAAGGGCAAGGGTACTCACGCGGCGGCGAACCGCCTGCAGAGGCTCATGAGGGGCCAGCGCTACGTGCTGCAATGCGACGTGGAGAAGTTTTTCCCCAGCATCGATCACGAAATTCTGAAGGGCACGTTCCGACGGCTCATCAAGGACCGCCGGGTGCTATGGCTCATGGACCTGATCGTGGACCACTCCAACGAACAGGAACCCGTGATGGCCTGGTTCGAGGGCGACAATTTGTTCACGCCGGTGGAGCGGCGGCGCGGATTGCCAATCGGCAATCTGACCAGCCAATGGTTCGCTAACTGGATGCTAAACGACCTGGATCACTTCGTGACCAGCAGGCTGGGTATCGGGGCGTACGTCCGGTATTGCGACGACTTTATCTTGCTGCACGCCGACCGGACAACTCTGAAGGCTGCGCTGAACGCGGTCCGCGAGCGGATGGCGGGTATCCGGTTGCGCTTGCATGAGCGAAAGCTGTTCGTGCGGCCGGTGCAGGCGGGGTTGACGTTCGTGGGGTATCGCACGTGGCCGACGCATCGACTGGTTCGCAAGGAGAACGTGCGGCGGTTCCGGCGGCGTGTGCGCTGGCTGCGGCGGGCCTACGCCGAGGGAAGGATTGATTGGAAAGACATCAAGCCGCGACTGCAAAGCTGGATGGCGCACGCCCGCCAAGCGGACAGTGAGCGACTCATCCGGCGTCTCAGCCGCGAATGGCGGTTCTCAAGGGGCGGAGCCGAGCGTGGGCCGTGTTCTTCGCGGCGGCAGCTGGAACAACAATGCGAACAACTGCCGATGTGCGAACCGCAACAACAACACGCCCGACAACCGGAACAACAACAACGGCTTCCGGTTGGTCCTGCACTTTCAGAGGGTGTCCAGCGGCACCACGCCCGGAATCGCATGGTCCAAGGACCCGGCGAGCGCGGCGATGGAAGTCCTGGCTTCGCTCCTGCGCCGAGTGTGTCCGAGGGTCGGACCATCGGCCGAATCTACGTGGTGAGGCCGGGCGGGTCTGGTAGCCACTATGGCGACGGCCCTGCCCGGCTCGTTTTTAAGAGGAATCGGAATGCCTGGGTCGTTGGTAGACCCGTGCGGAGGCTGCGACCATGTGCGTGAGAATATGCAAGATCGGCGTGGTGTTGTTGATGGGTCTGGCGATCTGGTGTCCGTCGGCCCGGGCGAGCGTTGGCTCAGCCGATTCGCCGGTATTCACCATAGACAACCGCGGGGGCTGCGGGATCACGGGCGTCGTGGTGCAAGTGAATGCTCAGGGGCGAGTGGTCGGTCCGCTTTCCGGGGCGACGGTGGCGGTTTCCGGGGCTGGGTCGACGATAACCAACTCACAGGGGCAGTACGCCTTTAGCGGTCTTCAGCCGAGTACGGTCGCGATGACCGTGAGCAAGACTGGATTCTTCATCATGACTCGCGAAGTCACGCTGGCGGCGGGCGAGACGAGGAATGAGACATTCCAACTGACGGCACAAACCGGGGGTGGAACGCCCGCGACATTCAACTTCACTTCACCGAACGGACGGCACTTCATCGAAGGGATGCCTGGTACTCTGACCTTCGCGATCAACGTGGCGTGGAACGGCACGCCGGGGTCGGTGATGTTTACCGTGGCGGGTTCTCAGTATCCAGCGACGATTACGGACCTCGGTGGGGGCTTCGCCTCGGCGACGCTGACGGTGCCGGCGCCGCCCACGATCGCCAACTGTAGCAGGCTAAGCGTCCTGGTCTCGAATGGGGACGGTCAATCGACGACACTTGACACCGAGGTGTATTTTCACCCGAAACCCGGAATTGTATCCTGGTGGAGTTCAGGGCCGATCTCCTGGGTGCCCATAGGGGGAAAGCTCACCCACGAGTATCAGCTTGGCTGGCACTATGAGCAGCGGTTTCTGCTGGGGATCTACCGGGCGAACGGGGGGTTTGACGTCGGAGCCGGCTTCAGCTTCGACCCGCGCAATGGACAGTTTAGAGCCGAGGCGAACGGCAGCGGCACTTTTGGCCACACGCTGGAGATCGGGAACATTGAAAACATCTCAAGCGGCACCATCGGTCTAGGCACCGGGTTCGAACTGGAACACTCCGCCTGCGCCCCGCCCTTCTTGGCGAGTGGTTCGATGGAATTAGGCTTCGAAGGCCGCGCTGGTATCGGCGCGCCGGCCGTTGTGTTCCTTGACGTCATCGTCCCGGGAATGGGCACGACACTGGCGGGCTGGCCGGTCATCAGCGCTATCAAGTTGAGGGTCTTCTTTATTGCGGGGGGTAGCCTGGAGGGGACCTACACGGCCGGTGGGGGATCGTGTTTCCTTGGGGCATCCTCCTATGCATTCTCGGTGACGGCAGGTTTGGAGGCCCAGGCGGCGCTCGATCTGGGCTGGGCCGAAGGTAGGGTCTACATCGGTGGCACAGGCACGCCGGAATTCGAGCTTTGCCCAGACCTGCGGTACAACGCAGTGACGTTGCGGTTGTACGTGGGAGTCTTCGCCTCGGCGTTAGGTTTTGAGTACCAGGAGGAAGTCGGCAGCGAGGTGCGCCTCGAATCGGATGGTACGCGCGGCGGAGGCTCGACGGGCACGGTTCTGGGAAGAGACGCAGGGCCGCTGTGCCGCCCCATTGCGGACCGCCCCCTGAAGTGGGGTGAAATGAACCGGCTGGTTGCTGATAAGGTCGGCCTACGGAACGACGAGGCTGAGACACTCGTCGAGAACGTAACGCGGACTGCCACGCCATCCGTCACTGCCGAGCCAACGGAGACGCATGTCGTTTACTCGCTGCACGACCCGACCAAACCATGGTACGCCGCAACGGACATCGGGACACTGCGGTCGCTCAACGGGGCGCCGTGGACCCTGGACCGAATCGCTGACGACACCGTGGGCGACTTTGGTCCGTCGCTTGCGGCGGCCGGCACGACGACGCACCTGGCAGCCTGGGAACAGGTAGACGGCGATGTTTCCGGGGCGACGGATCCCGACGACGTGGCACCTTACCTGGAAATCGCCGCATCGTGGTTCGATCGCGCAACAGGGCTGTGGACCGCCCCGGTACTGCTGGTCAATAACGAGGTGGTCGACCGCGCGCCGCTGCCGGTTGTCTTCGGCACGAGCCAGGGGATCGTCTGGGTTCAGAACGAAGGCTCCGCCAGTCCCGGAAACGCACAGTCCGGCGATCGCCTGATGTTCGCAGCGTGGGATGGCACAGCCTGGGGCACGCCTCAGGTCCTCTGGTCGGGACAGAAGGGCATTCTGGGTCTGACTTTCGTCGAAGATGCCGCCGGTGAAGCGCAGGTGGTCTTCGCGGTGGACGAGGATGGTGACCTTGAAACCAAGACGGATCGGGAGTTGTATGGCCAGGCGAGCGTGGCGGGGGCGTGGCAGACGGCGATCAGGCTGACGAACGATGCCATTGAGGATTCGTTGCCCGTGCTGGTGGCCCCGAACGGCACTGCGGTTCTCGTCTGGAGTGTCGGAGGTACGCTGACCTACACCCCGCTGGTAAGCTGGATCCCGCAACCGGTCTACGCGCAAGAGACGCTGGCCAACGAGGCCCCCTCTCTGGCCGGAATCACTATGCCCGGCGGCGCGGCCATTGCTTACACGGTCCAGGGAGAGGAAGGTGTCGACGTCGTGGCGGCTTTCTATGACTCGGTCCTCGACAAGTGGTCGCTCCCTCGGCAACTCACGCATGACGAGCACGCCGAGACCTCGCTCTCGCTGGCCTGTGACGGCGCTGAGCTGGTATTGGCCTATCTGAAGACGCAGACCGAGCGAAACGCCGTGGATGTGGAGATCGAGGGCATCATCTATCATCTGGAGAACGTTCCGCAACCTGCGCGGACTGACCTTTGCCTGCTGCGGCACGCCCTGGGGCATGATCTTGGCGTCCAGGCTGGCTCTCTGGTGGTAGAGCCTGCGAATCCCGCTCCCAACTCGTCGGCGACGATACATGCAACTGTCGAAAATAACGGGGATCTCATAGCCCAAAGCGTGCAGGTGGCGTTCTATGATGGCGATCCGGAGAACGGCGGAACCCTGATCGGTGGCGTTCCGACGTTGCTGGACCTGTTGATCGCCGGCGGATCGCAGGAGGTCAGCACAACATGGGATGTGCCGGACTTCCCAGAAGCCCACAGGGTATTCGTTGTGGTCGATCCTGTGTTGGCGTTTGATGATCGCGACCGCTCCAATAATGCGGCCTCTACGCCGACAGTGCTTCCAGATGTAGCAATCGAGACCGGGTGGAGCGATCAGGCGACGTTGCACTCCGTGCTTGTGGTTGCTCGGGTTGTGAATGTGGGAACGCTTCCAACTGGGGCGTTCGAGTTGTCTTGGCGTCTGGGCGCTGCTGATGGGCCGGAGATCGGCAGGAGCGGCATCGCGAACATCATTGCGGGCGGAGCGAATGAGGTCGCCTACACCTGGGACACGACCGGAGAGGTACCTGGTGAATTCGTGCAGCTCTTCGTTGTGGCGGATGATACGAACGCGGTTATGGAGTACGACGAATCCAATAACGCGGCCTTCCAGAGCGTGCAGATTCCATTATCACGTGCAGGCGACCTGAACGCGGACGGAGTGATCAGCGCAGAGGACGTTGACTTGTTTGTCAATGTTGTGGTCGGTCTGGATGCTGATCCATATCACGTCGCCGCGTCGGACGTAGATCTTTCCGGCGTTGCAGATGGCTTGGACGTTCAGCCGTTTGTGGATTTGCTGCTACCGTAGGCGAGCAGGGGCGCGCGTTGGCGACAGCGTCATGAGGGAGTGTCGTGCATGACAACACGTGTGGTTCCGCGCTCACGCCCGCGCGGATGTGCATCTCTCGGACGATTTCAACGGTGATGGCGTTGTGGCGGCGGCAGTTCGCGGCGATCTGCTGGCGGAGCAGTGGAGCGGGTCGTATTCCGGCGGCTCAGCCCACGTTGTGATCCGCAATGCAGGAGCCAAGCCGATGGCGGCGAGTGTTGTCCGCGCGGTGCGCGGCGAGACGACCCTTGGTGAAGTCGCATTGTCGGCGTTGAGCGCGGGCGATTCGATGGAGGTTAGCATCCCGATGTGTCCGATAAACGAACTGCACCGACTCTGACGGTGGCCGGGGGAGCGGGGCGGCGTTCGCGGGCGTGATCGCGTGTCAGCGCGCAGGTTGCCGGGGGTGCTGCGGTACGCGCAGGCTGGACGCTGCGCTTTACGTGCTCTGCAGCGCCGAGACGATGTTGCTTCGGCTGGCGATTCTCGCCGGGGCGGCGGCGGCCAGCAGGCACAGGCCGATCGCCACCGCCGCGCCGGCCAGGACCATCGGCCACGGGACGGCGAACCTGGGCTGGAATCCCCACAGCACGCTGGTCAGGTGTGTGCTGCTGCGGCCGAGGTGCAGCCCCATGACCACCCCCAGCAGACTGCCCAGCAGGCCGAGAATCAACGCTTCCGCCATGACCAGTCGGATCATCTGAAACTGCGTCGCCCCCACCGCCCGCAGGACGGCGATCTGTCGCTGCCGGGCGGCGATGTTGGCTGTCATCAGGTTCGCCACGCCCAGCGCCGCGACCACGAGTCCCACCGTCGGGATGGCGGCCAGCAGCAGCGTCACCCGATCGATGTTCTGGTCGATGCCCTGCTTGAGCTGCCGAGCGGTGACGAAGGCCACGTCGGGCGATGCCAGCGTGTCGGTGATCTGCTTGACGATCTGCTTCTCAACCGTCGTTCCGGCGGCGGCCGCGGCGGCGCGCAGGTGTCCGCGGGTCGCCTCGCGCTCGGCTGACTCGCGTTCGTCCGCCGGCGCGATCGCAACGCCGCCCGGCGGGCGAGTGGTCAGCGCGCTGAAGCGCGCATCTCCATCGGCGGCAGACTCTGTCTCCGGAAGGTCAAAGTTGAACAGCAGCAGTCGCGCCGAGTCGGTGCCGAAAAGGCGCTGCGCATCGGCCAACGTGCCGACAAATGAGCCGACGGCATACACCTGGAACTCGCCGCCCGCGTTGAAGAAGCTGACGGCGATATCGATGGCCGGCGACGCGACCACTCCCGCGACGGTGAAGGTGGCCTCCGTATCACCCACCGCGAGCGTGACCTTATCATGGAGGTGGATGCGCCGCGCCTGGCTGAACTCGCGCGTCACCAGGACGTGGTCACCTTGCCGCAGCCTGGCGAGCGCGTCGGCCTCGTTGCCCTCGAGATAGACAAGCTTGATGAGTTTCGGGAAGGTATCGGGGTCGCCGGCGATGTAACGGTAGAACGGGTCGAGAGCCGACAGGAAGCCGGCCCGCCGGCCGACCAGCTTGCAGCGGATATCGGCCGCGATGGTGGCCGACGCAATGCCCGGCGTTCGCGCCGCGGCGCGCATGCGGTCGAGCGGAACGTCCCGCCAAGAATAGATCATCGCCTCGGGGAACTGTTTGGGGAATTCCCAGCCGGCCTTGACGGACTCACTGTGAACCTGGAGGGCGACGATCAGCGACAGCCCGACCATCAGTCCGCAGCAGACCGCGGCGCTGCGCCACGGGCGGCGGCCGACCTGCTCGGCCACGAGTTGCCGCCGCAGCCGCAACACCCACGCCGCGAGCCGCACGAGCGGTTCGCCGAGCGTTGATACAACCAGCGGCGCCAGCAGCGTGTACGCGGCGTAGAGCAGGACCAGGGCGCCGAGGGCCATGCCGGCGAACCACGGCGTTTCGCTGGTGATGGCGCGCAGCAGAGCGATGTGCGCCGCCAGCATCGCCACGCCCGCCGCCGCCGCCAGGGCGTTCAGCGCCTGTCGCGGGCGCGGCGGGGCGGCCCGCGTTGCCGCCATCGGCGAGATCAGAGCGGCGCGAACGGCCGGTCCGAGTGCGCCCAGCGCGGCCGTGCCGATGCCGCCGCCGACGGCCAGTGCCATACCCGTCGGGCTGAGCGCGAACGTGCCGACGTACTCCGGCACGAGCAGCATGGTGATGTATTGCAGGGCGATGCCGATCGGCACGCCCAGCAGGGTGCCAAGCACACCCATCGGCAGGACCTCGATCAGCACCAGCGCGACGAGCTGGCCGCGCGTCATGCCGACGCAGCGCATCAGCCCCAACTGATTGATGCGCTCGCTGACGCCCATGTTCATGGTGGAGAGAATGATGAAAAACGCGGTCAGCAGCGCGACACACGACATCAGCATCAGCACGAACTGGAGCTGGGCCTGAGCCGAACGCAACTGCCTGAGCTGGGCTGCGGTCGTGCCGACCTTGACCGTGCGGTCGCGCTTGCGAACGACGCGGCGAATGGCGTCGGCCGTCCGCTCGAGCCCGGCATCGCTGTCGTCGGCGACGATCACGTCGATGGCCTTGATCTTGCCCGGGTAGCCGCACAACGTCTGCACCGACTGGAGCGTGGTCCACGCCATCGGGAGCTGGTGACTGCTGACGCGGCGGCGATCGACCAGGCCGACGATTCGAAACGTCTGCACGGGCGAAATCGGCGAGGCGGAGCGCAGTTCGACCCGATCGCCGACCGCGAGGTTCCACTCGCGGGCCAACAGCTCCTCGACCATCACACCGTCATCCTCGCCGGCGCGCAGCAGCCGCCCGGAATCGATGCGGTAGGCGCGGAACTCCGCCTCGCGCGGCATCTCCACGCCGACCAGGTCGAGGCGCAGCACCTCCGGCGGCTCGTCCGGCAGGAGACCGGTCCCGGGGCGGCGGATCAGCACGGTCTCGATGGTGCGGGTCGTGAAGCGGGCGACGCCGGGGATGTCGCCGATGCCGTCGGCGACGGCGGCGTCGAACAGCGCCCAGCGGCCGGCGACGCTCTCGACGGTGACCTGAGCCTCGCCGATCCACTCGCGCACGGTATCAACGACGCTGCGCCGCACCGACTCGTAGGAGCCCGTGACCCATCCGACCAGGCCGACGCCGAGCGCGATCGCGCCGGTGGCCAGCAGCGTGCGAACCGGCTTAGCGCGCCAGTTCCTGGTACCGACTTGCCACCAGCGCTGAATCACAGTGTCCTTTCGTGTCGATCTGACCGACCAGCCGCCCGTCGCGCAGCACCAGCACGCGATCGGCGTTTGCCGCGGCGGCTGCCTCGTGTGTCACCATGACGATGGTGGTCTGGCGTTCGTCGGCGAGCCCGCGCAGCAGGGCCCAGATGTCCGCGGCGGCGGTCGGGTCGAGGTTGCCGGTGGGCTCGTCGGCCAGCAGCAGGTCGGGCCGGTTGAGCAGCGAGCGGGCGATGGCCACGCGCTGCTGCTCGCCGCCTGAGAGCGCCGTCGGCTGATGCTCGACGCGGTGCGACAGGTGCACGCGCGCGAGCAGCTCGCGGGCGCGGGCGTCGATCTCGGACAGCGACTGGCCGTCCACCATCAGCGGAAGGCAGACGTTCTCGTATGCCGTCAGCGTCGGCAGCAGGTTGTAGGCCTGAAAGACGATGCCGATTCGGCGGCGCCGGAACAGGGTCCGCTGCCGGTCGGACATGCGTGTCAGGTCCTCGCCGGCGATGCGAATGGAGCCGTGGTCAGGCAGATCGAGACCGCCGATCAGATGCAGAAGGGTCGACTTGCCCGACCCGCTCGCCCCCATGATCGCCACGAACTCGCCAGTGCGAACGGCGAGACCGACGCCGCGCAGCGCGTGCACATCCTCGGCACCGAGCCGGTAGTGCTTGTGCAGGTTCTCGACGACCACGAGGTCGCGATCGCTCATCGGGGATCGAGCTCCGTTTCCGCCGCAAGCCCGGCGGACCGTCGGCGTTCGGCGTCCGGCGCTCGCCCACGGGCCCGCTGCGCCACTACAATGCCCCGAATGCGGATCGTTCTGACCTCCGATCTGCACTACGACGTCCGTCGCAGCCAGGCGCCGACCGAGCACATCGCCCGCGAGATCGTTCGCATCGGCGGGGACGTCCTGGTGCTCGTGGGCGACTCGGCGTCCACGGACCTCGCCATTCTAGAGCGAGTCCTCGGCCTTTTCGACGACTGGAAGGGGCCGCGTCTGTTTGTCGCGGGCAATCACGAACTGTGGGTGCCGCCCGACGGAGACTCGCTGCACCGGCTGAACCACGAGTTGCCGGCGTTGGCGCGGCGCTGCGGCGCCGTTTACCTGGAGGAAAGCCCGTTCCTGGCCGGAGACGTGGCCATCGTCGGCGGAGTGGGATGGTACGACTATACGTTCCGCTCATCCGCGCTGGGTGTGCCGCTGCGCTTCTACCAGCACAAGATCTCACCCGGTCTGGCGCGACTCGATGAACGGTATCACCATCTCGTCGATGGTTACCATGACCTGGCGCCCGGGCTCGACGACATGATCGTCCGGTGGATGGACGGCCAAAGGGCCCGGCTCGATCGCTCGGATGTCGAGCTGACGCGGCTGCTACTCGAGCGACTGCGCGCACACCTGAGCGATGCGGCCGGCCGCGCCGAGCGAGTGCTGGTGGCGCTGCACCACGTGCCGTTTCACGCGCTGGTGCCGCGGTCGGTCTCCCTGAGCTTTGCCTTCGCCGAGGCCTTCATGGGAAGCGAACTGTTCGGCGAACTGATCCTGGAATTCCCGCAGGTGCGGCAGGTGTTCTGCGGCCATGCCCATCGGCGCAAGATCGTGCAACTCGGCCGCGTCACCGCGACCTGCATCGGTTCGACATACACGGAGAAGCTCTATGACGTGGTGGACCTCTAACGAGCCGGCCTCGCGGGGAAGCCGCCGGTGGGCCCGGCTGATCGCCAGCGCGGCCTGCATCGCGGCCCATCAACTCCCTGCGCTCGGCGATGATGCGGCGCTGGCGCGGCGGCGGAGCCCGGTGGTCGAGGTGTTCTCGTCCTGCCACCAGGCGGTCGTCAACATCTCGTCCAAGCGGCTGGTCGAGGTGCGGCGCGGTTTCAGCGGCCTGCTCGACCCGTTCTTCGAGGAACGATTCCTGCTGCCGCGACGCGAAATCGCCGAGCAGCAGAGCGTCGGCTCCGGATTCGTCGTGCATCCGGCCGGTTACATCGTCACCAACGCCCACGTCGTGGTACAAACGGTTGAACGCATCATCATCTTCGCAGACCAGTCGCGGGTGCTGGCCGATGCCATCGCGGTCGATTCCGATCATGACCTCGCGATCCTGAAGGTCCGCGCCGCCCGGCCGCTGTCGCACGTACGACTGGGTCGATCGAACGACCTGATGATCGGCGAAACGGCGATCGCGATCGGGAATCCGCTGGGGCTTCAGCACACCTGCACGGCCGGCATCATCTCCGCCCTGAATCGCAAGCTCACCTTCCAGCGCGGCGTGACATACGACGGGCTGATTCAGACGGACACCAGCATCAACCCCGGCAACTCGGGCGGACCGCTGCTGAACGTCAACGGAGAAGTCATCGGCATCAACACCGCCATCCGCGGCGATGCTCAGAACATCGGCTTCGCCATCCCGGTCGACCGCCTGCGGCAACTGCTGCCCACCTACCTGGACGTCGCGCGACTGCGACAAGTGGAGTTCGGCCTGCACCTCGCGGAAGATCTGGATTCGAACAGCGCGAGTTCCGGTACCGTGCGGATCAGCCGGGTGGACGGCGGGTCGCCCGCGGAAAAGGCCGGCCTGCGCCCCGGTGACGAGGTGGCGGAGGTGGCGGGACGCCCCGTGCGGACGTTCCTGGACGCCTTCTCGGCCCTGCTCGACGCCTCCGGAGAAGACGGTATCTCGATCGGCGTGCGCCGCGGCGGGGCGGTGGTGCGGCAGGCGGTGCGCTGGGCGCCGATCACCAAGTCGAGCGCGGCCCGCATGATGGTCGATCGCTTCGGAATTGAGGTGCGTGAAATGACCGACGCCGAGCTCCGCCGATTCGACCTGGATGCGCCCATCGGCCTCGTGGTGACGCGCGTGCAGCGAGACAGCGACGCCGGCCGGAACGGCCTCTCCCGCGGCGATTTCGTCACGCGGATCGGCAAGGCTCAGGTCCGCTCGCTGATCACGCTCGGCCAACTGCTCCAAGGCGTCGCGCCGGGCACCGAAGTCGCGGTCGGCGTGCTGCGCATCGACGACGACGGCACCATTCAGCAGGGCGATATGTATCTTCGCGCGAAGTGAAGGGCCATTCGCATCGACGTCGGCGTGGCGGCCCATCGGGCCGGGTGGAGGCGACCGGCTCGGCTCGCACGTCCGCGTCAACCGGCGACGCGCTCGACGACAGCGAATGCGGACCGAAAGCTAGCGCTTACCGTCGCTGATGGCCTTGAGACTCGGCGAGACATTCAGCGATACGTGCCGCAGGCCCGGTGGGAGCGCGAAGACCGTGTCCTCGCGCACCGTCGTCATGACGTCGGCCTCGCCGGCGCCCAGTTCGCGGAGCCGCGCAAGCACCTGCTGCACCACGTCCTCCGGTGTGGAGGCGCCAGCCGTGACGCCGACGCGCACGCCGCCCGCCACCCACTCCGGCCGGATGTCGCCGGCGCTGTCGATCAGGTGGCCGCGCAGGCCGCGGGCTTCCGCCACTTCAACCAGGCGTTGAGCATTGGATGAATTCCGTGAGCCGACCACGAGAACGACCTGTACGCCGCCGTCGCCCATCGCCTTGACCGCGTTCTGGCGATTCTGCGTGGCGTAACAGATGTCGTCGGACGGTGGCAGCTCCAGATGGGGGAATCGCCGCCGCAGTTCGGCGAGTATCTCGGCCGTATCATCAATGCCGAGCGTGGTCTGCGTCAGCACGATCAGACGCTCGTGCGGCGGCAGGTTGGCGCCGCGCGCCTGCCGCACGTCGGACACCAGCGTGATGGAATTCGGCGCGTGGCCGATGGTACCAATGACTTCGTCGTGACCGGCATGGCCGATGAGCACGATGTGATAGCCGTGCCGAACAAACCGCTCGACTTCGAGATGTACCTTCGCCACCAGCGGGCAGGTGGCGTCGATGATGTGAAGCCGGCGCTGTCGGGCCGCCTCGAACACGCTCGGCGCGACGCCGTGCGCCGAGAAAATGATGTGCCCGCCGGCCGGAACCTCCTCGACCTCGTCAACGAACACCGCGCCCAGGTCGCGCAGCCGCCGGACGACGTGGCTGTTGTGAACGATTTCTCGCCGCACGAAGACCGGCGGGCCGTAGAGTTCCAGCGCCAGCTCGACGATCTTGACCGCGCGTTCGACGCCGGCGCAGAACCCGCGCGGCTCAGCCAGGATGACGTTCATGCTTCTTGCCCGATTCCGTTGAGCGCTGTCACAACCTCGCGGCGACTGGTCGCAAACCAGCTTCGCAATGCGCCGTCATCGCCGACCAGGGCCCGGCCGCGCTCGAGAATTGTAGCCACCTCCGCACGGCTGACCTTCGGCGACGCTTCCCCGGCGCGGGCGGCCTCGCGCAACGTGCCCAGCGCCAGAAAGAGCGCCCACAGGCAGAACAGGCGGATGCCGTCGGCTGTCGGCGGCGCCTCCAGCACGAACAGCATGGCCTCGTCGAGATGCGACAGCGCGTGAGCGACCAGCCGGGCGCGCCCGGCCGGCGTCAGCCGAGTCGCGCCGCGCGCGACTTCGCAGCAGTCGCGCGGCACAAAGCAGACGCCCCGGGCGACATCGTCAGCGTGGTCCTTGATGATGTTGGTGGCCTGCAAGCCCAGTCCGAAGCGGCGGCCGCGCTCACGCCCCTCGCTGGAGGCCAGCGTTGACTCGCCGTCAATCGCGCGGTCGAAGAGCCGCGCCAGCATCACGCCCACCGTCCCGGCCACATAGTGACAGTATTCGTCCATCTGCGGCAGCGAATCGTTGATGAAGCGCACGCCCCCGGCTTCGATGCCGCGGCCGGCGAGCCACTGCATCCCGTCGATCATCTCGTGGACGCAGTCGCGAATGGCCACCCGCTCGGCGGGCGGCATGCTGTTGAACGCCGCCAGCACCAGCGGCGCGTTGCGGACCAGCCGCGCGTAGCCCGTTGCCGACGAATCGGCCCACTCGCCCGCCAGCGCGCGTCCGTCGGCCGACGGATCGCCGGCGACGGCGCGCCGCAACGCCCCGTACAGGTCGGCCCGCTCGGTGTCGGACAGGGTCTCGCAGTCTTCGATCGTGTCGGCAATACGGCAGAGCAGGTAGGCCACGCAGACGCTGTCGCGCAGCTCGCCGGGCAGAACGGGAATATTGAGCGCAAAGGTCCGCGACACGAGCGGCAACACGTCATGGCAGAAGGCCCAGGCCTCGTGCAGCGGAATGGTCGTGATCGGCGCGGGCATCTTGCACTCCAGCGTCGCCGGGCCGCTGGGGCAAGTCAAGCGGGCCGGCGGCCGGCCGTGCCGGGGATGTGCCGAGCGGCTCAGTTCTGCAGGGGCGGGCCCACAGCGCGGCCGGCGGCGACTTCGCGCCGGTAGGCGTCGCGAAGCGTCGGGTCGTCGATGCGGATGCGGGCGTCCTGCAGCAGTCGGATGGATGTCTCATCCATCATCCGGGCGGTCAGCCGCGTCCGAGCGGCCTTCTGGAGCTGCGACTTGACGAATGCGGGCGCGACCGCATGGCGGCTGATTCGTCGCTCGGCCTTGATCACGTGAAAGAAACCGTCGAACTGGAGCGGGTTGCTGATCTGCCCGGGCTGCAGCGCGAAGGCGGCCTCGCGAAGCTGCTTGGGAAAGCGCTCATCGCTCATCGAGAATGGCGGCAGGAGCCCGCCGTCGCGGGCGGATGTCTGGTCAATGCTGTATTGCGCGGCCAGACCGGCGAAATCGGCGCCGCTCGCGAGGGCGGATGTGACTCGGCGCATCTCAGCCATCGAGCCGACCTGGATCAGCCGCACCTGCACGCGCTCGCCGTACTGCCGATCGTACTCCTCGCTGAGAGCCTGTTCGGTCACCTCCACCTTCGGCTCGACCAGACGCCGCAGGTAGGCTTGTCGCGTCATCGCGATGCGCAACTCGTCGCTCGAAACGCCGGTGCGTTTCAGCCACACATCGATGAGCGCCTGTCGACTCGCGGGCGTCAGCGCGGCCGGCTCGCTGCCGTCCGGCGTCGGACCCTGCACCGACAGATCGTACTCGCGCTCGATGTCCGACTCGCTGATCTGCACCCCCGCCTTCTCGGCTTCCTGTTGCACCACCGCCAAGGCGATGTGCTGCTGAAGAACCCCGAGGCCGTAGCCCGAAATCAGCGTCCGCAGCACGGCGTCGCGTCGAACCGGCCGGCCGTTCACGAGCGCGATCGCCTCACCGGCCGGGTTGGCCGGGGCACCGGACGCGGCCGCCGCGCCCTGTGTCGTGGCGGGCGCGTCGTTCGATGCCGTAACGGGTGGCTGGCGATTCTGCTCCTGCCATGCCCGAGACATGGACAAACCGCTGTTCGGCGGTGGCGGCGACTGACAGCCGATCGACGCCAGCCATGCGGCGGCCGTCGAAGCGCCGAACGACACCCAGGCGTTGAATCGAGCACGATGGCAGGATCGCGGCACAAGCGTTCCTCCGGGCCTCAGACGGGCTCGAACGGCTCGCGGTCGGCGCGAGACATCCGCACGTCCACATCCGGCCATTCGTGCGCCAGCCGCCGTGCCAGCGCGGTGACGCCGGGTCGCTCGCTGCGCCAGTGCCCCAGCGCAACCGCGGACGCGCCGCATCGCAGGATTCGCAGGGCGTCGTGGTGCCGGATTTCGCCCGTGACAATCGCGTCGCCGGGTCCGCAGCGATCGCCGTGGAGCTCGAACGGCAACGAACCGGCGGAACCTGCGCATACGAGGACTCGTCGGACGGTGGTACGCCGATCCCCCACCAGGGTGGTGGCGGCCGCATGCACGCGTGCCGTCAGACGCCGCGCGAGCGCCCCCAGCGAAACCGGCCGCGTCAACTCACCGATGCGGCCCTGCCCGATGTGATTTGAGGGATGATCAGCCAGCGGGTGGATGTCGAATGCCGGTTCCTCGTAGGGGTGCGCTCGGCGCATGGCTTCCACGACCTCCGGCACCCGGGTGGCCGGCACGACCGCTTCGAGCCTGATCTCATCGACTCGCTCGAGCCGTCCGCGCCGGCCGATCCGCGGATTCGTCGCGTCGGTGCCGAAAAACGTTCCCTGACCCGGAATGCGAAAACTGCAATGCGTGTAATCGCCAATCCGCCCGGCACCGGCCGAAAACATGGCGTCGGCCACCGCGTCGACTTTCGCGGTCGGGACGAATGTCACCAGCTTGCACTCCCGCCCCGGCCCCGGCGGCGGGTAGCTGAATGGTCGCGTGAATGTCACGCCGCACAGCGCGATCAGCGCGTCGTTCGTGCCGCCATCGGCCGCATCCCACGCTGTATGCGGCGAGTAAACCGCCACGCCGTGTCGCAGCGCCTCCGCCGCCAGACCCTCAGGCGACTCGCGCCCCGCCAGCAGCGCCTTCACGGCCTTGAAGATCGGCGGATGATACGCCACCACCAGCCCGACGCGCCGGCCGACGGCTTCGTCCAGGACTGCGGGTGTCAGATCGCCGGTCACCAGCGCGCGGACGATGCGGCCGCCGCGCGGCGCCACCAGCAGGCCGACGTTGTCCCAATCGGCGGCTAGCTCGAGCGGGGCGATGCGGCGAAGCGTCTCGCAGCAGGCCGATAGCGGCACTCCACGGGCGGCGCGTTTAGCCATCGATGCGGCACTCCGTCCGCACGCAGCGCCGATAGGCCTCGTGAAGCTGTCGGGTGACCTCGCCGATTTTCTCATCCGCGACGGCATGACGCTCCACCCGGCACACCGGCATGACTTCCATCACCGTGTTGGACAGAAACACCTCGTCCGAGTCAAGCAGATCGTTGATGGACAGCGGGCGCTCCTCAACCCGGATGCGCTGCTGCGACGCGCAAGCCAGCACCACACCGCGCGCGATGCCGGGCAGCACCGGCGTATCAAGCGGCGGCGTCATCAGCACCTCGTTCCGCACGACGAAAACGTTGCTCACGCAACCTTCGGCCAGCAAGCTTTCATTCGTAAACCAGATCGCCTCTCCGCACTGCTTTCGATGCGCCTCGCGCAGCCCGAGAATGCGCGGAAAGTACGATACCGTCTTGTGGCCGGCGAGCGGGTCGAATCGGCTCTGCCGAAAGGAACTGACGCATACCGTCATGCCGCGCTGGTAGAACTCGGCCGGGTACGCCTCGAACTTCTGCGCGGTGATCAGCAGCGTGGCGGGGTGCGGCTCGCCCTCATCGGCGCCGCCGGCGTGCAGATCTCCCGGTGTCACGGTCAGTCGCATGCGGGCGTCGGTCAGCTCGTTCGCCTGCAGCACGCGCGCCACGGCCGCCGAGAGCACGTCATCGCTCCACGGGATCGGCACGCCGAGCGTCTCGCCCGACCGCCGCAGGCGTTGCAGGTGGTCGCCGAGCCGGAACGCGACGCCGCCGTAGGCGCGGATCGTCTCGAACAGTCCGGCGCCATGTGATACGCCGGCGTCAAAGGCGCTCAGGCGGGCCTCGCCAGCCTCCAGAATCGTCCCGTTCAGATAGACCAGGTCCGTCGTCATGGTGTTCGTGCGGGCCGCCGTTCAGGTGCGGTCATACAGTGCGGCCAGCATACCGGCCGCCTTGGCTTGCGTCTCCGCGAACTCATCCTCCGGGATCGAATCGGCCACGATGCCACCGCCGACGGAAAGGTGCACACGGTCTCGAGCGACCGTGAGCGTGCGGATCGCGAGGTTCAACGTCAGGTTGCCGTCGAGCCCCACCCAGCCGATGGCGCCGCAGTACGGTCCTCGCGGCGAAGTCTCCAGCTCGTCGATGATCTGCATGGCCCGCACCTTGGGCGCGCCGCTGATAGACCCGCCCGGAAACGTCGCCCGCAAGAGATCCATGTTGCTCATCTCCGGCCGCAACTCTCCCTCGATGGTCGCCACGCGATGAATGACCGCGCCGCAGTCCTCGATCGATCCGGCATCGGAGACGCGCACCGACCCGAAGCGGCAAACGCGACCGAGGTCGTTCCGCTCGAGGTCGACGATCATGGCCAGCTCGGCCGCGTCCTTCGAAGCGGCGGCCAGCTCGCGTCGCGCGGCCTGGTCCTGAGCCGCGTCGAGATGGCGCCGGCGCGTGCCCTTGATGGGTCGCGTCGTGACCCGTCTGCCGCGCCGCTCGAGAAACAATTCCGGTGATGACGACAGGATCGCCCACGCCGCGCCGCTTGTTCGGCCCGAAAGGTACGCGGCGTAATGCGCCGGATTCGCCCGGCACAATCCCTCGTACAGCCCCGGCGCTGATCCGGCAAATTCTGCCGACGCGCGCCGCGCCAGATTGACCTGGAACACGTCGCCGTCGGCGATGTACGTCTTCACCCGCTCGACGGCCGCAAGGTACCGTTCGCGGTTCATGTCATCCGCCAGCGCACCAACTGAAAAGGCGGCCGGCTGGGCACTCGCACACGTTACCAGCTCTGCCATCGCGGCCAGCCGCTTGTCAAAGTGATCACGTTCACGCAGCCCCTCGATGCCTGCCACGAACCATTCGCCGCGCCGGTGGTCGGCCACGATCACGGCGTCATGGAGGCTCCAGCTCGCGAGCGGCACATCCGCCATGTGCCGGCTCGGTCGGGCGGTCGGCTCGTACCACCCGCCGACCTCATACGCCAGATATCCGACCCAACCGCCGATAAATGGGATATCGCCGGCCCGTGGAAGCGCCGATTGCGGGTCGAACACGGTCGCCAGATCGGGCCGCGGGTCGGCCGTTGGCGGTGTGTCAATCACGCGGACCGGATCGAATCCGAAGTAACTGAATCGTCCGCCGCGGTCGTGCGGGACGGTGTCCCGGGTGCCGGTCAGCGTTTCGAGGGCGAACCCGCCCGGCAGCGAGAGCACGGCCGCGCGGAGTGACCGACGATCCCTCGGGGCCGGGCACGGACGAACCAGCGTCCGAAGCGTCCGCATTCTCGGCGAGGCGGCGGTGCAGCCGGAGGCGCTCATGACGGCTGGCAGTATAGCCCGTCCCGAACGGACCCGGCGGAGGGCTTGGTTTCGAATGGCCGGTTCCGGTATAATGCCAAACTCCGGCGGGGGGAGGGGTTAAGCCATGAGCAACGCGGATTATCAACCGTCGCCGATCGTCATTGTCGCTCCGCGCCAGACGGTCCACTGGATCATCGCGGGCGCGTTGTCGGCCATTGCCGTGGCGCTCCTGCTTCGTCCCGACTCGGCCGTGCTCGGCAGCGCCATGGCGCAGAACGCGCTCGCGGGTTCGCGCGGACTGCACGCCTTCACCGGCCAGCTTGACAAGGACAAGTATGGCCTGTTCATGATGGACGTGGATGCGGGCACGGTTTGGGTGTACGAGTACTTCCCGCTGAAGCGGCGTCTGAAGCTGGTGTGTGCTCGAACCTTCACCTACGACCGCTATCTGCAGAACTACAACAACGACGACCCCACGCCCGAGCAGGTGGAGGCGCTGGTCGAACGGGAGCGAATGGCGGCCTCGCGCCGCGGGTCAGCCGTCCCGCCGGTCTCGGCTGCGCCGGCGACGCCACCGCAGGCGAACGCGGCGCGAGCGCCGGCGGCGCCGGCCGGCGGGCTCGACGCCCCGCCGCTTGACGTCGATCCGGACGCGCTGCCCGAGGACATCATTGCCATTGACGAGCCGGCGCCCGCGTCAGTGGAAACCGCGAAGGATCGCCGAAAGAATCCAAAGGGCGCCCGACGTTGACATGGACGGCTGGGTGACGCCCGCCGTCGCCGTGCCCGCCGTGGCCGGCCTGGGATGATCGCATGGCCAAGGAATTCTACTCACTCGATGAGGCCGCCGACGTGCTCGGCGTGTCGAAGGCGGACGTCGACCAGATGGTCAACGACGGCCGGCTCCAGGCCTACGACGAGGATGGCCAGACTGTCTTCAAGATCGAGGACATTGAGGGCATCGTCGCGAAAGAGGGCAGCTCGATCGTCGATCTCGACATCGGTTCGCCCGAGGGCAAGGCAGATGAGCCCGAACTCGCCGTGCCGGAACCGACCAGCGACATCAACCTGCTCGGCCTGGATGAATCCAGCGTCGATCTCGACCTCGGTCCGTCACCGGTGATTCCCGCCGCTCCCAAGGCTCCCCCGAAAGCCGAACCGCCGCCGGCAGCGCTCGAATCCCTATCCGAGGGCAGTTCCATTTCGCTGGCGGATTCAAGCGAGCTGGACATCGGCCTGTCGGCGTCGGATGTGATCGCGCTCGATGAAGCGATTGAAAAGCCGGGCAAGTCCGGCTCCGGCCTCCGAGTGCCCGGCAAGGGCAAGGAGGACAGCCGGGTCGCTAGCGGCGTGAGCGTCTTTGACGAAGGTGACCTTCACACCGAGGCCGACCCGCTGGCGAAGACGACCATCGCGCCGGTCGCGGACGACGAATTGCAGATGGCCATGGTCGGCAGCGGGAGCGGGCTGCTCGATCTGCCGCGTGAAAGCGATGACACCAGTCTCGGCGCTGAACTGCTCGACGTGATCTCTCCCAGCGAGGGTACCGAGACCGAAACCGCCGCGGAGACGATCGAGAGCGACACCGGCACCCTCGAAGCTGAAGCGGTTGACACATCGACCGCCAGTGACGCGATGACTGTTGAGGAGGCCGAGGCGGAGACGCCCGCGGCGGCCGCCCCGGCGATGGTCCTTGTCCCTGCCGAGGCCGTTCACGACCCCTATTCGCCCGCTTTTACGGGCTTGGCGGTGGTGGCGATGGCCTCGCTGTGCGTGGCGGGCCTGGCGACAACCAGCCAGCTTCAGGGCGTGTGGCCGGGCTTCATGAAGCTGGTCGACTCCGGCATGAACCTGTACATCTTCATGGGGGCCTTGCTGTTGATGGCGGGCGCCGCGTGGATGATCGGGTGGATGGTTGGCAAGCCGTCGGCGCCGAGGAAACCCAAGCCACCCAAGGCCCCGAAGCCGCCGAAAGCCGAGAAAAAGAAGAAGTAGCTCCCCCTTCTTCCGCGCACCCAACGGCCGATTTTGATGGTCCGGCGAGCCGCCAAGTTCGCATCGACCAAGGACGCATCCGATCCGGCGAATGAGCGACGGAGTCCAGACGGGGTTCGGACGCGCTTGATCGTGTCCGACAAGGCCGCCCACGACGCGCTGCTTCGTCACGCGTTGGTGGGCGATTCCCCGACCTGCGCGCGGAGCCGTCGCCGGGCGATTTCGACGGCTTTCCTGGACGCATCGCAGCCGACGAATCGACGACCGAGACGGGCGGCCGCGACCAGTGTCGTCCCGCTGCCCGCGAAGAAATCACCGACGACGTCGCCTTTGTTACTCGTCGCTCGAATGATGCGCTCGACCAGCGCCAGCGGCTTCTGCGTCGGCCAACCGGTTCGCTCACTCGACACAGTCGAGAGGAAGGGGAGGTCCCACACATCCGTCAGCAGCGGGCCGTCGGGATGGAAGTACAGCCTCCCGCGGCGGGTCTGCTTGTAGGGCCGGCGACCGTCGACCTTCAGGCCGTCAGTTCGATAGGTGCCGCCGCGCTGGGCGTGGAATCGGTGCCGGCCCGGTGTGCGTGCATAACCGAGAATGGTGTCATGCTTCCGCCCGAACCACCGCCTCGACACGCCGCCGGTTCGATAGTGCCAGATAATCTCGTTGATAAACGCCTTTGCGCCGAACTCGGTGTCGAGTTGAAGTCGGACATAGGCGGCGGCACGCCAGTCGAGGTGCACCCAGAGGGAGCCGTGCGGCGCCAGCAGCCGCCGGAATTCGGACAGGTGCGGATGCAGGAAGCGAAGGTACCCCTTCAGACCGCCGTCCCACACATCGGCGTAACCCTCCCCACCGGACGCGCGCCGCGCCGACCCGGTCGCGAAAGGCGGGTCGACGTAGATCAGGTCGATGCAGGCGTCTGGCAGCGACCGGGTCAGCTCGATCGCTCGGCAGCAGAATAATTGACCGGGAGCTCTTGACCGGTCAATGGAAACAGTCCTCGGCATGCCGCTATCGGGATTCGCTATCCGCCGGTTCCGACGGCGTGATCCCGAGCACATCCATCCGCCGGTACAGGCGGCTGCGCGAGATGCCCATCATCTGCGCGGCTCGATTGCGCTGCCCGTTGGCTCGCCGCAACGCCTCGAGAATCGTTTGTCGCTCGACCTGCTCGAGGATCGGATCGAGCAGGACGTCGTCACTCGCGGCGGGCGCGCCGGCCGACTTCGTCGCCGCGCGAACGGCCGGCGGCAGATCGGCGGCCTGCAGGATCGGCCCGCTACCGCCGAGTTGAGCGGAGCGCACGGCCGAGGCCAGCTCGGCCACGTTGCCCGGCCACGAGTAGGAAAGCAGCGCCGTCCAGGCGCGCGGCGACACCTCGGTAATCGCACGTTTGCCCGCGACGCCGCCATGATCCAGAAAATGCTGCACCAGGGCCGGAATATCCTCCCGTCGGTCCCGCAGTGGGGGAAGCTCGATCGACACCGCATTCAATCGGTAGCAGAGCTCCGGCCGGAGGCGGCCCTCGCGCACGGCCGTTTCCGCGTCGCCGTTGATGGAAACCATGAGCCGCGGTCGAGCCGCGGTTCGGGTCGCGGCGACGTCCGCCGCCAAGAACTGCGCCAGCCGCGCCTGCACATCGTGCGGCAATTCGGCAACATCATCGATGTAGAGGCTCCCGCCCTCGGCCGCGCGGATGGCGCCGGGCTGTCGATCGTCGCCGAACAGTTCGCGACCTGCGTCATCCTTTGAAATGGCTGCCGCGGCGACCAGCACGAAGGGCCCATCCTTTCGCGCCCCCTTCGCGTGAATCGTGCGCGCGATCAGTCCCTTTCCGGCACCGCGCGGCCCGCTGATGAGCACGGTTGAATCAGTAGCGATGGCGGCGCGCATCCGCTGCAACACCGGCTGCATGCTCGGTGACCGGCTGACGACGGCGTCGAACTCGGCGTCGGCGTGGCTGCGACTTGTCAGCGTGGCGTTCTCGCGACGCAGTTCGGCCAGATTGGCGATCAGCTCCTGCTCACGGTCGTGCGAATCGGACACGTCGCGGAGCACGCCGATGAACGCCTCGATCGCGCCATCCGCACTGCGCAAGGCGGTGTAGACCGTCTCGACCCAGACCAGCCCGCCGTCCTTGCGACGCAGCCTCATGCGCTGCTTGGCGCCCAGACTGCCGGGGTCGTCGGACAGCATCCGAACCGGGCAAAGGAACCCCGCCAGCGAGCGGCCATGCTCGTCCTGGCATTGCATGGTGCCGTGGCACGAACACGAACTGCCGATCACTTCGTCCTGGGTGTACCCCGTGATGCGTTCGGCGCCCTTACTGAAGGCGACGAAACGACGGTTGCGGTCGAGCACCATCACGCCGTCGAGGGAGTTCGACAGCGAACGCTCGAGGTATCGCGCGATCGACGACTCGCCTGGCGGCGGATTCTGTCGGGCTGCGCTTTTTCCCATAAGATCAGGGTAGCCACGGCGACGGCCCGGGTCAAAGGCGAGTGCTCCGGGAAACCCGGTCCACGCGCCGCGCTCGTCCTCGTCGGCTGGGGCGCAGGAGCCTCTTCGCATGGCACTTCCAGATGGCATCGACCCTCAGCGATTTGCGCACATCCTGCGACTGGCGGTTGAAGAGGACCTGGCGCAGGTCGGCGACCTGACGACGTTGCTCCTGCCGCCGGAATTATCGTCGGCCGCGGGCCGATGGGAGGTCGTGGCGCGTCAGAGTGGCTGCGTCGCTGGCATGGCCATTCTCTCCGAGATCCTGGCCGCTTTGTGTCCCCATGTTCGCGCGGCCTGCCTGCTGAACGATGGGGCGTCCTGTCCGCCCGACACGTCGATTGTCCGGCTCGAAGGACCGGTCGGCGAGATGTTGACGGCCGAGCGCACCCTCCTCAATTTCCTGCAACGGCTGTGCGGCATCGCGACGCTGACCGCGCGCTTCGTGACCGCCGTGGCGGGAACGCCAGCCGTGATTACCGATACGCGCAAGACAACGCCCGGCCTGCGCGACCTGGAGCGTTACGCGGTGCGCTGTGGCGGAGGCGTGAACCACCGCGCCGGCTTGTATTCCGCCGTGCTCATCAAGGACAACCATCTGGCCCACCTGCCACCCGAGCGCCTGGCGTTCGGCGTCTTCGACATGCTGAACCGGATCGAGCAGCTGCCGCGGCGGCCGGACTTCATCGAGGTCGAAGTCGACTCGCTCGAACAGCTCCGCGCCGTGCTTCGCGTCGTTGGCGTCGGGCTGGTGCTGGTCGACAACTTCGCGCCCGACGCGCTGCGGGAGGCCGTCGCTCTGCGCGACGCCGAGGGCCTGCGCGGCCGCGTGCGGCTCGAGGCGAGCGGTGGAATCACCCTGGAAAACGTTCGCCGAATCGCCGAGACGGGCGTGGATCGCATTTCGATCGGCGCGCTGACCCATTCGGCGACCGCTCTGGATCTCGGACTGGACGCGCGGCCGTGACGGGGCCGCTCGATGCCGTTGCACTGAACCGGGATCTCGAGTTGACCCGGTTCGCCGGTCGCGTTTTGTGCGTCGCCGAGTGCGAAAGCACGAATCTGCTGGCGCTTCAACTGGCGTCCCGGCGCGGTCGGGAGGCGGATCGCACCGTGATCCTGGCCGAGCACCAGGCGGCGGGGCGTGGCCGGCTGGGCCGGTCGTGGCAGGCGCCGCGGGGCGCCGGGCTGCTCATGACCGTTCTCATTCATGGCGAGCCGCCGGTCGCCTGTCGCCTCGTGCTCGCGACGGGCATCGCCGTGTGCGAGACGGTCGCCGAGGTCGCTGATGTCACCGCGTCCCTTCGCTGGCCGAACGATGTCTTCGTCGGGTCTCGCAAACTGGCCGGCGTGCTGGTCGAGACGGCCGCATCTGAGCCCGGCAACGCCCTGGCGCTGGGCATCGGACTCAACTGCCTTCAGAAGCCGGGGCACTTCGCGCCGGAGCTGCGCGACCACGCGACGTCGCTTGAGATCGAAAGTCCGCGCGCGATCGATCGACATACGGTGGCAGTCCGCCTGCTCACGCGGCTCGACAAGTGGCTCGATGCGGCGTTCGACCCGGCGGATGCGTCGCTTGCGCGGGTCTGGGTGGAGCACAGCGACGATCTCGGGCGTCGAGCGACGCTGACGCACGCGGGCAGAACGCTCTCCGGCACCGTCGTGGAGATCGACGACAGTCTGGGAGCGTGGCTGCAACTCGATGACGGCGGACGGGTGCGGTTTGATCCGCTGACGACTCGCCGCATCGGTTGACCCCCCGGCAGGCGGGGCGGTTCAGGGGGTCCACGCCGCCAGGCCGACCACATCCACGAGCTTGTAGAACAGCGCGGCCATCAGCGCGGAGGCCGGGAGCGTGAAGATCCACGCAGCCACGATTTCGTAGCCGACGGTCCAGCGCACGGCGGACAGGCGCTTTGTGATGCCGACACCGAAGATCGCGCCCGTGATGGTGTGTGTGGTGCTGACGGGGATTCCGAGCATCGACAGCCCGATGACCGTGACGCCGCCGGCGGTTTCAGCGCAGAAGCCGCCCATCGGCTGAAGCTTGGTGACGCGGTGACCGAGGGTGTGAATGACCTTCCACCCGCCCGCGTAAGTGCCGGCTGCAATCGCCGCATGACAGCTCAGGATGATCCACCACGCCGGATGATCGTCGGCAGGATTGCCCGAGTGCGTGGCGTAGGTCTGGAGCGACGGCACGCTCAGCAGCACCGCGAAGATGATGCCCATGGTCTTCTGAGCATCGTTCAGCCCGTGGCTGAGACTGTAGATCGCGGCGGAGAAGAGCTGGAGGACTCTAAACACGCCATCGGCGCGGCGGGGGCTGGTGTGACGGCAGATCCACAATGTGATAATCATGAGCAGCGAGCTGATCGCCAGTCCGATCAGTGGCGACAGCACGATGAAGTAGGCCACGCGGATCAGCGTGCTGTGAATCAACGCGCCGAATCCCGCCTTCATCAGGGCCGCGCCCGCCAGTGCTCCGATCAGGGCATGCGACACGCTGATGGGCAGGCCCAGGTGCGTGCAGAGGAAGGTCCAGAGAACGGCCGCCAGCAGCGCCGCCAGAATCAGATGCGGCGTAACGACTGACTGCTCGACCAGACCCTTGCCGATCGTCCGGGCCACGTGCGGCTCGAATCCGAATGCCGCCACGAAGTTGAAAAACGCCGCCCAGAGCACGGCGATCTTCGGCGGCAGCACCCGCGTCGTCACCACCGTGGCGATCGAGTTGGCCGCATCGTTCATGCCATTGCCAAAGTCGAAGATGAGGGCAATCGCGATGATGACCAGGACGTAAATAGTCATGCGGCAATGATGCGCAGGCTACACGGTCAGGCGTTCTTCAATACGATGGCCTGTATGGTATTTGCGATGTCGTCACATCGATCGATGGCGCGCTCGGTGCGGTCGTAGATCTCCTTCATTTTCATCGCCAGGATCGCGTCCGTGGTCGTGTTGTACATCTCGGCCACGGCCGCGTGGTTGTTGTCGTCACCGATACTCTCGAGCTTGCGGATGTCGATCAGGTGCTGATACAGCCCGTCCACGTGTTTGAGGTCACGCAGTCGCTTGACGGCCTCGCGCACGTGCTCGCACGCCTCCAGCAGCACTTGCGATTGCTTCTCCAGCCACGAAGTGGGCGCCTCAATGCGGTACAGCGTCAGGCGCTTGCCGGCAGCGTCGACCTCGTCAATCACGTCGTCCATCCGCGTCACCAGAACCTGGATGTCCTCCCGGTCAAACGGCGTGATGAACGTCTGGTCGAGCTTCTCAAGGGTGCGATGCATGACCTCGTCGCCCTCGTGCTCGAGCTGGCGGATGCGCTGGACCAGCTCGTCGCGCCGACCGTATTCGCGCATCAGGTCGCGATAAGCCGACGCGGTTTTCACCACCACGTCGGCCGATTGCTCCATCAGCACGTTGAAACTCATATCTCTGGGGATGAGCCTGAACATCGCTGGAGGCTCCCTGCACGCGGTCCGGCCGCCGCCGCCTCGATCCTCTGATCGCCGCAGCTTTGATCACCGCGTTCATCCGGCTCCGGCGATCAGTCGCCGCCTTCCGTGACCGGCAGCTTGACCACGAACCGGCCGGAATTCGGCGGGAGGCACTCCCACGGCGACTGCCCGGAGTGACCTCCGCCGTCCGCGAGATGCTGAACGGCGAACGCGGCGGCATGATGGTGGGCTTCCGTTGGTGGGTCAAGTGGACGATGACGCAGGCGGCTTTCCCGGTACGCGGCCGGTCCTGGCCCACCCCTCCGAGCGGCCAGGACCGCAACCGCGTGGGCGGCCATCGCCCAACCGCGAGGGTGACCCTACCGGACCCCAATGCAGATTCGCTTCGGCTTGTGTTAAGAATCCATGAAGTCGGCAGCTTCTGACCACGGTCAGGCGTGTGGAATGCAGACCGTGACCCGCGTACCTTCTCCAACCCGACTCCACAACGAGATCGTGCCTTCCATCGCGGCGACCGCGTGCCGGACGATGGACAGACCCAGTCCGGTGCCGCGCATTCGCGACGCGCCGTGGCCGGAGCGGGAGCGCTGGACCTGGTAGAAGCGTTCGAATACCCGCGATTGCTGGTCTTCCGGAATGCCGCAACCGGTGTCGCCGACCTCGATCCGCAGCGACTCTCCCATTCGATCGCACGTGACGCTCACCCGGCCGCCGCGATCGGTGAACTTCACCGCGTTATCGACCAGATTGTCGAGCACGAGGCGGAGCAGTTGCGGACTGATGTTCACCATGTCGATGCCGAGGTCACACCGCACCTCGAGTTGTACCCCATTCGTGGCCGAAGCTGTTTCGTACCGCGATTGCAACTCGGACAGGAAGCCGCGGAGCGAGAGTGTCTCGGTGGGAAACTGGGCCAGCGGCGACTCGAGCCGGGACAGGTCGAGCAGATCCGCGACCAGCTCGACCAGTCGGGCGCTGTGCCGGTCGATGACCTCCACGAAGTGGCGGGCCGACTCGGCATCGACCGAGAGATCAAGCCCCTGCAAGGTCTCTACCGAGGCGCGAATGGCCGACAGCGGCGTGCGCAGCTCGTGCGACGCATTGGCGACGAAGTCCGCCTTCATCTGGATGGTGCGCGTCAGTTCGGTGATGTCCGTCAGCACCACCAGGCGCGCGGCTGGATCGACTCCGTCCGGCCGGTCGGGCGACGCCAGTTCGATGTCGGCGACGCGGGCCGACCAGTACTCGACGCCGCCGGGGTGTTCGCACTCCAGGCGCACCTCGCGTCCAGTCCGCACCCGGGTCGGTCCGTCACGGCTCTCACCGACCATGGTCGAGCGGACCGCTTGGGATGCCCCGTGGGGGCTTGATCGCAGCAGGTCCAGAAGCGTCGGATGGGGGACGCATCGCTCGACGCGCTCGCCGATGTAGCCGTTCCCGGCGACCGAACTCTCGTTCCGCCCGGCCGCGGCTTCCGAGATCCCTCCTTCGGACGACATGAGCTTCAGCAGTCGGACGGCGGCCGGATTGATGAGCATGATTCGCCCGTCCGCGGAGACGACGATGACGCCCTCCTGAAGCGTCCGAATGAGGTACTCCAGGTTGCGGCGCTGGCGGTCGATGGTATGGAGCTGCGCCGCCAGGTGATCGCGCATCTGATTAAGCGATCGGGCCATCTCCGCCAGTTCGTCGCGACCGGACTCGCGGACGCGGGCGGAGAGGTCGCCACGTGACAGGCTGCGCGCCGTCTCAGTGATCCGCCGGATCGGACGGCTCCATACCAGCGCCAGCCCAAGGGCCAGCAGCAGGGCGGCTATCATGCCGATGCCGCCGATGCGCCAGAGCACGTGGCGGGTCGTGGCCGCCATCGCGGCGATCCCGCGGGCCGGCGTCGACACCCGAACGCATCCGGCCGGGCGGCTGGCGTCGCCGACGCGTACGGCGACGTACTTCATCTCTCGCCCGACCGTCCGGGAAAAGCGGACCGCGTCGCCGAAACCGCTGGCGAGCGCGGCTCGGATTTCCGCCCGATCGCGATGGTTCTCCATCGTGCTCGCATCCGCTTCCGAGTCGGCCCACACCCGCCCGTCGGCCGAGATCATGGTGACGCGGATATCCGGCAGAAAGTGGGCCGCCTCGCCGGTGATCCGCTGGAGCCGGTCGGCGTTCTCCTCGCAGAAGTCCTCGGCCACAAGCTGGGAAATTCGATCCGCCTGAGCGCGAAGCTGCCGCGTCAGGTCGTCGAGGTGCGCGGTGTCGAGCTCGCCAGCGATCAGGCGGATCGAGGCGATCAGCAGCGCGGTCATCAGGACCGCGTGACCCAGGAAGAGTTTCCAGAAGAATCGGCCCGGCCTCACGTTCGTCGCACCTCGCCAGCCCGGCGAGTATCGCAGACGTCGCCCCGGTCGGCCAATGCCAGGCATTCAAGCCGGACAGCAGCGCCGACACGCGTTTGCCGCCTCGCCGGCCCACTCATTCAGCGGGACGCGGAACGTCAGGCGTCCGTTGAGGGCTCCCGGAACGCGTAACCGGCGCCGCGAACCGTCTGAACCCACGCCGCGGCGCGTGAACCCTGAGGCGTCGCCGAGAGTTTTCTGCGGAGCGCGGTGATGTGAACGTCGATGGTCCGGTCCGTGACCACGACCCCGCTGCCCAGCACGCGCTCGATCAGTTGGGAGCGATCGAGCACTCGGCCGCGAGCGAGCATCAGCGCCCGCAGGAGGCGGAACTCGGTGGCGGTGAGCGGCACATCATGGCCGTCGACTTTGATCTCGTGACGGCCGGGATCGAGGTGATACGGCCCGATCGTGATCGGGGCGGTGTCACCATTGGTCGCATCACCGCGACGGAGGATGGCGGCGACGCGCGCCAGCAGCACCTTCATCGAAAACGGCTTGGTGATGTAGTCGTCCGCGCCCAGCGCGAAGCCCACCAACTGGTCTGACTCCTCGCTCTTGGCGGTCAGCATGATGATGGGGATACCCGCAAGGGCCGGATCCCGGCGCAACTGCTGACAGACCTCGTCACCCGCCATGCCGGGCAGCATTCGATCCAGCAGAATCAGGTCCGGCGACTTGCGGCGAATTTCCGGGAGAACGCCGTCACCCGCGGCGACCCGCCGAGGGGTGTAGCCCTCGCGCTCAAGGTTGTAGCAGATCAGTTCCGCCAGATCGGTCTCATCCTCCACGACGAGGATGGACTTGGCCTTCACCGACGGCCGCGCCTCTGCCGTCATCATGGACCACTCCTCTTATCAAGCCGAGGCAGCGAGTTGAGTCGATCGATCTACGCACCACCAAAATCAAGATCAGTGTATCGAACAGTCCCGCGCCGCTGAACCGCTGGCTGCGCCCCTTTACGAAAGCTTCAAGTTCCAGCTCCCCAGCTGATGCGTCGTCATAACCATCATTAAATAATGATTTTATAAGATGCCGACCCTTGGACCATCCGTTGCCCCGCCGCGCCTTGCCGCCGCCATCGACTCTGCGGTCTTGTTCTCCGGTTACTCGGGCCTCTGAGCGAGCGGCTGGTCCGGTTGAGCCAGGAACTTGCCGAGCGATCCGCCCGGATGTGGCCGCGAGTCCGATCCGGGCTGCGCCGCGGCGTAAGTGTGCCAGAACAGGAGCTGCCGGTCTTGCAGCTCGCGTTGTCGCACGAATTCCACTGCGCCGGCGAGTGTCTTCGCGCCGTAGGTTCCATCAAGCTCGACGCCGTCCAAGGCCCGCAGTCGCTCCGCCAGGCGGATCGACTCGGGAGTAAAGTGCGCGTAGCCGGCCCCCAGCGAGGTACCGATGACATCGAGGTCGCCGGCCGCGAGAGGAACGTTCGGCACGGCGGGGGCGACACGCTGGAGCAGCGCCAGCGTGCGCCGCGCCAGTCGCGCGACGCGGGCGGCCGTAGCGAACCAGGCGTACGACGTGACGACGCCGACCACGCGCGTGCGCAGTCCGGCCAGTTTCAGGCCCAACAACAGGCCGGCCGCGGTTCCCAGGCTGCCGAGCGGTACGAAGAGATAGTCGGGTTCCGCGATGGCGCCATCTCGAACCTGCTGCCGCAATTCAAACGCGGCGTTGACGTGCCCGACGCACGCCAGCGGCGTCGTTCCGCCCGGCAGGATCACAGCCGGCGGCCGCGAACCACGCCAGTGCGACGGCGAACAGTATGCCCACGCCAGCCGTGGGGCGAACGTCAGCGGGTTGACCAGCCGAACGTCCGCGCCGGCGCTCAGCGCCAAGGCGATATTCCGACGGACGTACGCTGCCATCGGCTGCCGCACGACCAGCGCGATCGTGCGGATGCCGTGGTCGGCGGCGTGCCACGCGGTTCGCGCGACATGGTGGCTGCCGGCCGCGCCGAATGTCACGATGACGCGGCAGCGCTTCCGCAGCACGTCGGCCAGCAGGAATTCCAGTCCGCGCAGCTTGTTCCCGCCGCAGACGGGATGCGATCGATCCTCGCGTTTGATATTCAGCGCCTGCCATCCCATCTCGGCGGCGAAGCGCGTCGCCGGGGTGATCGGCGTCGGCCAGTGTCCCAACGGAGTTCGCGGCAGGGCCCGACCCAGCGGCGGATAAGCATCAAAGAGCGGGAAATCGGCGATGTCGCCGCCGTTCATGGCGCGACCACGTGTGCTGCCACATGCTCGGCCAGTGCGGCGATCGTCATCGACGGAGCCACACCCGTCGGCGTCGGCAGCAGACTTCCGTCGGCGACGTAGAGTCCGGGGTAACCGAACAGCTCGCCGCTCGGACTCGCGACGCCGGCCCGCGGCGAGTCGGCGAGGGCGACACCGCCGAGCGGATGAACGGTCACCGGCAGATGTCCTGCCAGCAGCTCCGGTGGGGCAAGCAATCGCGCGCCGATCGCGCGGGCCAGGTCCCGCATGCGCTCGCGTCGCGCGCCGCTGAATCCGCCTGCGCGTGGCGGCATCGAGCACGCCAGTTCGCCATCACCGTCGAGGCGCAGCACGCCCGGCGTCTGGTCAAAACCCATGACGGCGAACGTCCACAGCCGCCGGCGGCGAGCGCCGACGCGATCAGAGCAAGGCGCGCCCAGCGGGGCAAAGCCCGTCTCCATCAGAAAGAGCCGGTCCGGCGCCCATAAATCGAGCCACGCGGTCACCGGAGGACCGTCGTCGTCCACCAGATCGTCCCGAAGCGTCAGCAGAGCGCCGCCGGAATCGCCGTTGGTGTAGAAGCCGTGTCCCAGGCGGTCACTCAGGCGAGACAGCGTGCCAAAGCGCTCGCGACAGTGCAGCAGCAGGCGTACCGTCCCCAGCGTGCCGGCCGCCAGCACGACGCGCGGAGCCGTGAATCGGCGGCGTTGCGGCACGGCGCCGCATGACTCGATCGCCGTCACCTCGTACCCGCAGGTGCGCGGTTCGATTGCGATGACCTCGTGGCTGTCCAGCAGGATCGCACCCCGGCGCTCGGCCTGTGCCAGGTAGGTCTGGTCCAATGTTCGCTTCCGGTATGACGGGCCGCCGCGAAGCCACTCGACCAGGCCGGCGCGGAGTCCTGCTGCTCCCGAGCCGGCATCGCCCGCTGGCGGGCCATCCTGGCGGCGCGTCATCGCCAACGGCAGCCGCGTGCACGCCGCCCCCATCTCGCGGCCAGCGTCGGCCAGAATGCGGGTTCGGGGCGGTTCCGCTTCGATCGGTCGCGGTGCAATCATCGCAGCGACTCGCTCGAGACAGGGCGCCAGGCTCTGTTCGGTAAGGCCGGATGGCCAGGCGGAGGTGAAGATCTCCGATCGGGGCGGCACCGTGACGGCGGTATAGAGGTGCGACGTGCCGCCGACCGCCCGGCCCACGATGGCGAACAACCCGCGCACCGGCGCCCGCTCGACGAGCCCGGCGCCGCCGCGTCCGTGCATGATGGGCTGACTGCCCGTGGCCATCGCCGTGTAGCGCGCCGGTGTCATTCGCCTCCCGCGCTCCAGGACGACCACCCTCCGCCCCGCCTCGGCTGCGCGGCACGCGCACACCGCGCCGCCGAATCCCGAACCGATCACCACAACGTCAAACGATCGCGCTCGCACGCGCGCCATCATAATGCCGGCAGGTCTCGACCGGCGCCGCCCCATCCGCGACGATGGCGGCATGGTGATCGACGTTCATTGCCACGTCGGATTCTCGGCGCGGCCGGTCGATCCGAACGCGGCGCGGTTCGCTTTCGAGCCGCGCGGCGCCGCCGGAACGCCGGGCCTCGACAGCTACCTTTCCCCGCGCCTGCTGCGGCGCGCGGCATGGTGGCTCGTCCGCCGCTGGATGGGCATCGATCCGAGTCTGCCCAGGGGTCCGGAGCTCGACCATGCGATCGAGACCGTCAACCGACGGCATTGGGAGCAGACGTCCGCCGATCGCCTCGTGCTGCTGGCGTTCGACGAGTATCACGATCGAGCCGGGCAGCCGGTCGGCATGGCGGAGGTGGGCGCGCCGGTTGGCTCCGACCTGTACGCATCCAACAGCCTCGTGCGCGGGATGTGTGCGGCGTGGCCCGAGAAGCTGCTGTTCGGGGCGTCGATCCATCCCTATCGCCCCGGCGCGCGCGAGATGCTGGGCGAGGTTTCGGCGGCCGGTGCGGTGCTCTGCAAGTGGCTGCCGATCCATCAGAACATCGACGCGGCCGACTCGCGCACGGTCGACTTCCTCCGCGCCGCAGGACAGCTCGGGATGCCGATGCTGATTCACTACGGCGGCGAAATGTCGCTCGCCCGTCAACACATGGAGTTCGAACATCCCGGCCCGCTGCTCGAGGCGCTGCGGGTTCTTCGACGCGACGGCGCGATGCCCCCCGTCATCGTCGCGCATGTCGCGACGCCCTCATTCCCATGGCAGAGTTCGGCAGGATACGAACAGCTCATTTCGGCCATGCTCGGGGAATTCTCCGACGCGCCGCTGTTTGCGGACATTTCGGCCCTGGCCGCGGCAGGCCGGACGGGTTGGCTGAAGCGGCTGGCGCGCCGCCGGGAGGTGCATCGCAAGCTGGTATGGGGCAGCGACTACCCGATCCCGGTCATCCCAGCGCTCCTGTGGCCCGCCATCGACGCGCGCACGCGCCGCCGCCTGCGAGCACTGCCGTCGTGGATCGAGCAGGATCTGCAACTGAAGCGAGCACTCGGATTCGCGGATTGCGTATTCGAGCAGGCAGCGGAGTTTCTGCGACGATCCGGCTCCGGCTCCAGTCAGGGCGCCAGCGCCGCCACGTCGACAAGTTCGCCGGGAGCGACGAACCAGACCAGGTGACGGACCTCGCGATCCAGCAGCGTCTCCGTTCGCGCCGGGTCGCCCAGCGGGTGGTACGACCGCAGCGCGTCGTACCAGTAGTCGCGTGTGGACGGCAGGGCCTCGGCATGGCCGTCAACGAACACGGCCGAGCGTTTCTTGAGGCGTGCGTGAGCCAGTTCAATGTGGTCGGGGTCCTCGGGTCGATCGATGGTGATCTCCCAGGCCATGCCGATGCTCTCGCCGGCCTCCCAGTGCTGACAGATCGGCCGGAAGAAATAGGTGTTATCCGTCAGTGTAACGACCTCCGACGGCGTTCGGATCATGCTCAGGCAGCGCCACGCGGACGTGCCGTAGCGACGCGACCATCCGCCGATGGCGTCGGCCATGACGACCCATTCCTCGCCGTCCGTGGAGGTCACGGTGTTGAAGATCCAGCGATTGGGGGCGTGGTGAAGTATGCCGGAGTGGGTTGCTCGCAGGCTGTCGGCGGCCACGTCCGGGCAGCGCCAGACTCCGCTCGGGGGAATCCACCCGATTTCATCGGGAGGAGCATCGAACGGCTGGCCGACATGGGTCGCGAGGATCGAGTTGATCAACTCGCCCCGAAAACGGGAATAGTCCCAGACCAGTCGCGGCGGCAGCATGCCGTCGTAGGCGGTGGTGTAATCAGCCAGCGCGACGCCCTGCTCGCGGACGTTCGCCACACAACGGAGCAACCGTGCCTGCTGGCGGGCCAGACCGAGCGCGGGCGCGATCAATCCCACGAGGACAGCCAGAATTGCAGTCACAACCAGAAGTTCCAGCAGCGTGAACGCGGCGCGACGGGCTGTCGTCAGCGAATGTCCCACATGTTTTCGTCGGGATTGTGGTAGGTCGCCCCGAAGTCCATGGGTTCGATGTGGCCGTCGAAGAACCCGTACGGGTTCCCGCTCGGATAGCGCGTCTGGTGCTCGTAGCGGGCGTTGAAGCCGCCGTCGATGTACTTGTCCCAGTCGGTCGCATCCGCCAGATAGGGGCAGAGCGACACGGGCGGAACGACGCGGGCACGCCTCCAGTGGTACGGATTGGCCGCGTCGGTCGAGTCGGCCCACGGCCCGAGCGCCACGCGGAAGTAGTCGCTGCGCCAGAATGGGTGCTCGGGCGCGCCGACCGGAAGATCGGGCGGCGGGTCGACGTCGACCACGTCGGTCCAGTTCTTCTCGCGCAGGGTGGCGTAGACCGTGGCCGTCGGGTTGGCGACGTTGCTGTCCTTACGCGGCACGGCCGTCAGGAGGCCGTTCATCACGAAGGAACCCCACATGGCGGGCAGGTTCCGATCCGGGTCGGCTGGATCAAACCAGACGTCACCGGGAGTCGACCGCCGCGGATCAGTCGGGTTGATCGGCTGATCCGTCATGTAGATATACCGATCGACCGCGGCGCGGAAGTTCTCGGTTGCGAACGCGCTGGCAGGCGATGGCTCGTCGGAGAAGCGCGGGCCGTCCGCGATGCGCGGCAGCCAACTGCCGTTGTCCTGTGTGTACATCAGGACGCCGCCGAGCACCTGGCGCATGTTGGCCATGCACTTGACTCGCAGACTCTGTAGTCGGGCGGTCTTGAGCACCGGCACAAGGATGCCAATAAGCGACCCGATGATCGCGATGGAGACGAGCAACTCGATGAGCGTCACGGCTCGCCGCGTGGCTGGCATGGTCAGGTCCCGATCGCCTCACGACCCATGCACAAGAACGCGTCGCTGGGTGCAGCGATGCGCAACCCGTCGGTCGGGTTTCCCGAGCACATTGGATTATACCAAGCCGCGAAACGGTACAAGAAGAAATTGCGGGGTTTTCCCTCATGGATCGTACCCCCGAACCGGGGCTTCGTGACTTTTTTCACGAAGTGTCTGGACGCCGCTCTGGAGTGGCCCGCTGATGCGGCTGCGAGGTCGCATGGCGACCCCGCCGCCGCTCCCCGACGACCCCTTGCAGGCCGGTCGCAGGTGCGATTGAGCTGCGCGACGCGGTGACGGGCTGTGCCAGGCGGGACGGATCGTCGGGGCACCCGTGCGGCCCGAGATCGCAACGCACACCATCCGCAGACCGCGTGCTCGCATGCAGGCCTCACCGGTCGAGCGATGGGGACTACGAGCCTGTCCGCTGCGAGTTATCGTTCGGCTTGCTCGCGGCCGGCTCCAGCACGACGACACGGCCATTCGACCGTATGTACACGGCTTGGCATTGGCGGCATCTCACGGGCACGGCCGCGAATTGTCGGCGGACCACGGCGGGATGATGACAACGCGGGCAGTGGACGAGTTGCGGCATTCGGGGTCGCCTCCGCCGGCAACCGGCGGCGCACGGCTGGCCTATCTGAGCGAACGATCGCTCCGAGAGGTTATTTCAGGATCGATCCCCGGATATTTTCAGGACTGGAGGCGGCGCGCTGATCGTAACTCTCGGGCCTGTCGGGCGTTGTCGGTTGACATGCCGCGTCGGCGCATCCTATCATAAACTCCGCGCTCGCGACGCCGTCGCTTCGCGCCCCCGAAGGAGCCGACTCCCATGGCTGAAGAAACGACGCGCCTGAAGGTCACCAAGCTTGGTACGCTCTCGCTCGTGCAGTTTGCGGACCGTCGCATCCTCGATGAACTGGTGCTTCAGGAGATCGAGGAGTCATTGATGAAGCTGGTGGCTGAGCGCGACCAGCCTCCGCGACTGCTGATCTCGTTCTCGAATGTCGACCACCTCGCCAGCGCGGCTCTGGGCATGCTGATCACGCTCAACAAGCGTGTGAAGGAGAAGTCGGGCCTGCTCAAGCTCAGCGACATCAAGCCTCAGATCTACGAGGTTTTCAAGATCACGCGACTCAACAAGATGTTCGATATCTACGATACGCTCGAGCAGGCCAGGGCCAGCCTCTAGGCCGCTGTCGGGCGACGCTTCACGAATGACGGACCTGATCGTGTCGGGCCAGGATCGACCATGAGCGATGCGCCGCGGCGTACGGCCGACGAGCCCATGAAGGAGATCGTTGTCCGCAACAATCTGGCGGCGGCGAAGCTTCCAGAGGAGAAAATCCTCGCCGACGTCACGGCGGCCGGATACGGCGAGGAAGACATCTTCGCCATCAAGCTCTCGCTGGAAGAGGCGATGACGAACGCCGTTCGCCACGGCAACCGCAACGACCCGACCAAGCACATCGTCGTGCGCTACTCGGTGACGCCGCAACGCACGGTCATCTGCGTACGGGACGAGGGTCTCGGATTCCACCCGGAGCTGGTACCGGATTGCACCCTTCCTGAATACATCGAACGGCCCTGCGGGCGCGGTATCATGCTGATGCGGGCCTACATGACCGAGGTCGAGTACAACGAGAACGGCAACGAGGTCCGAATGGTCAAGGTCAACCAGCGATGAGCGGCGGCGCCTCCGGGCGGCGAGCTGGCGTTCCCAGTGATCGACCGTTGACTCTCCAGGTCGAGCGCGGGGAGCGGCACGCCGTGGTGCGCATGTCCGGCTCGTGCACCATGGAAGTGTCGAGCCAGATCCGGCACTGCCTGGTCGGCCTCGCGCAGGACCACGTGCCACTGATTATCGTGGAGATGCGCGACCTCGATTTCATCGACTCCAACGGACTGGGAGGGATGGTGGCCGGACACCTGCGGGCGCGCCATCATCACGGGACCATCTGCGTTGCGAACCCGAGCGCGGCCGTGCGCGAATTGCTGGAACTCACCCGGCTTTCCCAGATTTTCCCTTCGTTCCCCGACGTAGAGTCCGCGCTGGCGGCGCGTGCCGGGTCGGACTGACGGCGGCGGTCGAAAACCGCGGACGCCGCCCGCCCGAGCTTAAGGATGCCGTCCGCCCGCTCCGATGACCTCGGGGGCAGGATGGCCTGTGATCGTGGTCGGTGCAGACCGATATCCTATACTAAGAGACGACGCGTGCGAGGTCGGCCCCGCCGGCCGTCCGGCGCGACCAGACAGGCGGCGGCCGGACTCGGTTCGCCGCGGGGCCAGTTGGGAGGCGTCATGAACGCGGCGTGTCTCGGACGGAAGTACGGGATGGTCGGGCTGCTGTTGTCGGTGGGCGTCATAGCCGCGGCACAGTCGCCCGACATGGCGATGCTGACTCCGGATCAGCGCGAGCGCTTCTCGCGCGGCTCGGACCTCGTGCTGACCGGCGATTTCGCCGCCGCCGCGCGCACCCTCGAACGGCTCCGCCACGACGTCCCGGAGGCGACCGATCTCGGCCGGCTGATGGCCTGGGTCGATGAGTGCAATCAGCTCAGGGCCAGTCGCGAGCGGCTGCGCGAGAAGATTTTTGAGTATCACCGGGACAAGGCACTCGAGCACGAGAAGGCCGCCATCGCGGCGGCCGACTCCCCCGCGCCCGCCGGCGGCGAGGCCAAGACCGAGGATGAGCCCGATCGCAACGCGAAGTGGAAGGAAGCGCTCGGCGAGGTCTACTCGGCGTTGCAGAACACCGACGACGAGGACGGCTTCCGGCAACTGGACTGGGTGACTCGTATCGCATCCGGCGCCGCTCGGAAGGCGGCCGAGTCGCGGCGATCCGGCGAGAGCAAGGAAGCGTTCATTCTGTACGAGCTGCTTCGGCTGACGTTCCCCGAGAACGAGGCGTACGAACGCGAAGCCCGGGAATGCCGGAGGCTGGCGCATTTCGCCGCGTTCTATACGAAGAAGAAGGAGTGGCAGACCGAGCTTCGAAACATCCAGCCGAGCGTCGTGCGCGAGATTCTCGCCCGCGTGTCGCACGACTACGTGCGCGAGCCGGATTTCAAGAAGCTCACCATCAGCGCCTTGGAAAACGTCGCGCTGTTGGGTCGTACGCCGCAGCTTCACGAGATTTTCCCGACGTTGAAGGACCGCGACCGGCAGGGCAACTTCGTGGACCGGATCGACCAGCAGCTTGGGAAGGTCCGCGGCCGCAAGCGGTTCGACTACAAGGAAGCCGCCGGCGTTTTCGAGAACGTGATGCGGATCAACCGCGACACCGTCGAGCTGCCGGACGCGGTCATGGTGCAGGAATTCGTGACCGGGTTGCTCGAGCCGCTGGACGACTTCACCTCGGTCATCTGGCCCTCCAGCGTCTCGGAATTCACGAAGCACACCCGCGGCGAATTCGTCGGCGTCGGCATTTCGATTCAGAAGGATCTGGCGACGGGCTTCATCCGCGTCGAGTCGCCCCTGCCGGACACGCCGGCCTATGAAGCGGGCATCGCCCCGGGCGAGTTCATCGTGGCGGTCGACGGCCGCAGCGCCAAAGACCTCGAGGTGGACGAGGCGGTCGATCTCATCACGGGTGAACCTGGTACGAAGGTGACGCTGACCATCCGCAATCTGTCCGGCGAGGACCGGACGATGACGCTGACGCGCCGGCGCGTGAAGATCTTCACCGTCGCGGGCGTGAAGCGCAAGTCGATCGGGACCGACTGGGATTACCTGATCGACGAGCAGATGCGGATCGGGTACGTGCGCGTCAGCAGCTTCATGGAGCAGACGGTCGAGGAACTGAAGGTGGCGCTGGAGGAGCTTCAGCGCCAGGGCTGCCGCGGCCTCATCCTCGACCTGCGATTCAACCCGGGCGGGCTGCTGAAGGCCGCCATCGACGTGTCGGAACTCTTCCTGAACGAGGGCGAACCGATCGTGATGACCAAGGGTCGCAGCGGCAAGCCGGACCAGGACATCAAGGCCGATCCGAGCACGGCCTTCCGCGGATGGCCGATCATCGTGCTGGTCAACGAGGCCAGCGCCAGCGCCAGCGAGATCGTCTCGGGGGCGCTCTCCGGTCGCGGGAAGGCCTGCATTGTGGGCACGCGGACCTATGGCAAGGGTCTGGTCCAGAACCTCATTCCGATCGAGGACGGCGCCGCGTTCCTGAAGCTCACCACGCAGTACTATTACGTGCCCAACAACGATCCGGAGGTTCCCTGGCGCTGCCTGCATCGCGAAACCGGGGCGAAGGTCTGGGGCGTCGATCCGGACATCACCGTCAAGATCACGCCGTATGAGGCTCGCAAGGTCATCCGCCTTCGCCGCCGATCCGACGTGCTCAAGGCCAAGGGCGCCAGCGAGATCCCCGCGCAAGTGCTCAACCGCAGGCCCACCACGCAGCCGATCGAGGGCGACGAGTACGCCTCGAAGTTCGACGACCATCCCGACGTGGATGTGCAGTTATTGACAGCGCTCAACGTGATGCGAACCAAGCTGCTGAGCCGGCAGCCGTGGGTGCAGTCGCCGAAGGTGGCCATCCGAGACCCGCTGACGATCGGGGGAGCGACCGAGCGTTAAAGCGAGCGCGGCGTCGTCGCCGGCGATCGCTACCGGCGGCTACTTGGTGAGTTGCAGCATCGCGAGCCCGCTGGCGACGTCGTCGGAAAACTCGAACAGCTTGTCCAGCCCGGTCACCAGAAATACGCCCCAGACCGAGTTGCTGATGCCGCAGAGGCGCAGCTTGCCCGGGGTCACGCTGTGGAGTTGCTTTCGCAGCTTCAGCAGCTTCGCGATATTCGACGAATTGAGGAAGTTCACGCCGGCGAAGTTCAGCAGCACGTCGGCGCCGTTGCGCTTCTCCACCAGATCCAATAGCGCGTTCAGGTCGTCCGTGAACTGTGGATCATCGCTCAGGTCGACAACGATGATCCGCTCCGACCAGTCCTGAAGTCCCATGCCATGCGACTCTGCCCGCCGGACCGGGCGATTCGAGAGATTTCACTGACTCGGCTCGCGCCGACGCAAGCGAACGTCCCGCCGAAACTAGGCCGGGATCGGGATGATGTCAACCACTCCGTCGGCCCGGCTGAGCCTCGGCACCGGGAGCGCCGGGGCGCGACACCTCAATCGGTTTGGATGTGATGAGGTCCGGGAATCGCAGGTAGCGCCGCAACGAATCCAGCCGTCGCGCACCAAGTCCACGCACGCTGGCCAAGTCCTCCGGCGACCTGAACGCCGGCCCGCCGGCGTTTCGCGCGTGTCGCGCGGCGATGATCCGATCCGCCAGGCCGGGTCCAATGCCGGGTAGTCGGCTCAATTGGGCGGCGCTGGCCGTGTTGGGGTCGAGACGGGTCTCGATTCCGACGGGCATTTCCCGGCCCGACATCGTGACCGGCCGAGCGATAAGAAACAGAGAACCTGCCACAACCGCTGTAATGACAAACAGATAGGCGATGCCGATATGTCGCTCCGAGTTGTGATTCAGTGCTGGTTGCGCCGGCTTCTTTTCCGGGACCATGGCGGCATCCTCGAGCACGGGGATCATAACGGGTCGCCGACTCGATGGGAGCCTAACGTCGGCCTGGAGCAGGTGTCTAATCCCGGGTCTGTCGAGGCAAGCGGGTGTGTCCGATGGCCGCCGATTGACAGTGCTGGTTGGGCATGGCTAGCTTACGCGACTTTCGTTGAAGGGTCTGCTTCGAGGCGAGTGAATCCCACCCTTTCGTTCGACTGCTCCGACCCGATTGAAGGAGTCCGCCCTTGTCCCGTGTGATGTGCGCGCCGAGGATCCCCAGCCAGGTGGTCCGCCAGCATCGCAGCACCCCGCTCCCTGCCTGGGAGGCACCTGCGAAGGCGGCAATCCTGCTCGGATGTGCGGCGATCGTCGCGGGCGCTTTGGCGACCGGCGCGGTCTTCACCTCCTTCCACCATCTGGCGGAGCGGGCGCTGTTCAAGAGCTACTTCTGGTTGGGCCTGACCTGGACGTTGGTCTGCTACGCCGCGCTCGTCTGGCGCGTCATTCTCTGGCTTCGGTACCGACCGATGGAGTCGGTCCCCGACCACAAGCTCCCGACCGTGTCAGTGATCATCCCCGCGTTCAACGAGGGCGCACTGGTGCGTCAATCGATCCTGTCGGTCGCCGCCAGTCGCTATCCGGCCGAAAAGCTGCAGGTGATCGTGATCGACGACGGGAGCGCGGACGACACATGGGAGCACATCGAGGCCGCGGTGGCTGAACTGCCGAGCCACATCAACGCGGTGACGCTCCGACTCGCGCGCAATCAGGGCAAGCGGCGCGCGCTCTACAACGGCTTTCGGCACGCCACGGGCGAGGCCATCGTCACCGTTGACTCCGACACGATCGTGGACCCGACCGCGATCCGTAACGGCGTGACGCCCCTGGTTCGCGAGGCCGACGTGGGGGCGGTGGCCGGATGCGTCGAGGTGCTCAACCCGCGCGCCAGCATTGTCACCCGTTTCCTGAAGACGACGTTTTCGTTGTCGTTCAAGTTCGTTCGGGCCTACCAGAACGAGATTCGCGGCGTGTTCTGCACGCCGGGTGCCATCTCGATCTACCGTGCATCGGTTGTCCGCCGGGTCGCGGATGAATGGCTGAATCAGACCTTTCTGGGCCTGCCTTCGACCATCGGCGAGGACCGGGCCATGACGAACCTGATCCTCCGGAGCGGATACGTCACGGCCTACCAGCAAAACGCCCGGGTCTGGAGCAAGATGCCGACCACCTATGTTGGCATGTGCAAGATGCTGCTGCGGTGGGCGCGGAGCAACATCCGCGAGACGATCGTTCTGAACCGTTTCCTGTTCACCAACTTCCGCCCCAGCGGCCGGCACCTGACGGCGTTCCGGGTCAACATGCTGCTGGTCTTGGCGACCCTGATCGTGCCGTATCTACTCGTCGGCAACGGCTGGTCGCTGGCGTTCCAGAGCGGCACATTCGCGCTGCGCAGCATGGCGCTGGTGATTGCCTACGGCGCGACCATGGCGGCCGTCTATTACCGCAACGAGCGCGACCACGACTGGATCTGGCTGATGGCGTATGAGTTCTTCTGGGTGATCGGCTTGGCGTGGATCATGCCGTACGCCGCCCTCACGCTTCGCAAGACCGGCTGGCTGACGCGCGGCAGTGGCGCCGGGCACGCCGTCCCTGCGCCGGAAACCGTGCCGGCCGGCATCTCGCTCGTCGGCCCCATGCCCGCGGGGGCGCCTGTGCCGTCGGCGGCCTGAACCTGATCGGGGGTTTCAATTTGAGCAGCGATGCGGCCGGCCGTTGGTTAGGCTGCTTATTTCAGATCCCTGTCGCGCGGCCGCCCAGAGCCGCGTTATTCGTCGGTGGAGGCACGTCGAAGCCGGTCACGGATGGCGTGCCACTCTTCTGAGTCCGGCGGGAGCTCCGCCACGATCCACTCGACCGATTGCGCATCCAGTTCATGCAGCGTGGCGTAAAGTCGCGCGGCGTAAGCGACGGCGGCACGAGGCATCTGGATGGCGATGACGCCGGGCCCCGAATCCACGGGCTCCGCGAACGAAAGCCAGCCGACCCGCAGCCCGCGACGCACCAGCTCGGCGACGCGTTTATCGGCGTCCTGCTCCACGCAGACCAGCCGCGCTCGCGGCGCGTAGTGCCGCGACATCATTCCCGGCGACGGCATGGGCGCATCGCCCGCGACGCGCGCCGCCACGGGCTCGATGGGTCCGATGAGATCTTCGAGCGCGCTGCGTGCGATGGGGCCCGGTCGGAGGATGCGCGGACGCTCGCTGGACAGGTCCAACACGGTCGATTCGATGCCGCCGGCGGTCGGCCCGCCGTCGAGCACGAGGTCGATGCGACCGGCCAGGCCGCTCAGGACATGTTCGACCGCCGTCGGTGAGAGTCGCGTTGATGGATTGGCACTGGGGGCGGCCAGCGGACGCTCAGCGGCCGCGATCAGCTCGGCGGCGACGCGGTGCGCCGGCACACGCAGCGCCACCGTCGGAAGTCCTGCGGTCACCACGTCGGGCACGCGCGGGCTTCGCGGGAGCACCAGCGTCAGCGGTCCCGGCCAGAACCGGTCCGCCAGCCGCGAGGCCTCCATCGGCCAGCGCGAGACCAGTTCCGTCGCCGCGGCTTCGTCCGACACGTGCACGATGACCGGATTGGTCGGCGGACGGCCTTTGGCGACGAAGATGCGCGCGACCGCGCTGGCGTTCAGGGCGTCGGCCGCCAGTCCATAGACCGTCTCGGTTGGGATCGCGACCAGTCCCCTCGCGATGATCACATCGGCCGCCGCGCGGATGGACTCGCGATCCGGCCGCTGCGGATCGACACGCACGATACGCGTTTCAGACGCCGCAGGTGTCACGTCGCCAGCGTTTCCTTCCGATCCCGGTCGGCCGGGGTCGACTTCGGCGACTAATATAACGTCCGACCATGGATTCCACCGAGCACGCCCATCTCCTCGATCGTCGTAATCGGTTGACGGTGCATCGAGTGCTGATCGTCTCGGCGCTGGGTGGACTTGCGCTGCTGCTGGCGGGGCCCTTCGCGCTGGCCATCGCCGGGGTGCGTATTCCGCGCGGTCTCGGGTTTCGCCTGGTCATGCTCTGGCTCGTCGCGTGCAGCGCGCTCTGGTGGGCGTGGGCCGATCGCTGGGGCGCTCGAACACTGGGTCGCCGCGGCCGCTGGATTCGGGTGCTCGTGGGTGTCGCCGCGGCCGCGCTGGTTGGCCCGGCCGTTCACATGCTGATCATGGGGCGAATGTTCAGTCTGGTCGCCTGGCCGATCTGGACCACCGCGGTCGTTCAGGTCTGGCATATGCTGTTGGGGCTTGGCGTGCCTGTGGCTGTCGTCTTGTCGCTCGTGCTCTCGTGCGCGAAGTTGCTCACGCGACGCCAAGCCGCTCCTCCGCAGATGCCGGCCGTGCCCGACCGAGGCCTGACGCGCCGCGATCTGCTTGCCGGTGCGGTGGTGCACCTGCCGCTGGCGGTCGTTGCCGGAACCGCGGTCATCAGCAGCCGCCGCCTGGGCAGGTTCGTCGTGAACTGCTACGACTTGCCGGCGCCCTGGCTGCCGCCCCGGCTGCGCGGACTGACAATCACCCACGTCAGCGACCTGCACGTCGGCCGGCTGTATCGACCGGCCTTTCTGCCCCGTCTGGTCGACGAGGTGAATCGGCTCGACAGCGACATCGTCGCATGGACGGGTGACCTCGTGGACGTCTCAAACGACATGCTGCCGCCGGTGCTGGCGGCCTTGCGGCAGATTCGCCCGCGGCACGGCGCGTTCCTCTGCATCGGTAATCACGATCTGATCGACGACGGAGACATTTTCGCTCGCGCCGTGCGCAGCGATGGCCATGCCCTGCTCGTGGATGAGCGCCGTCGGCTTGAGATCGACGGTGAATGTATCAGCATCGTCGGATTGGGGTGGTCACGGTCGGAGCATGGCGCTGCCCTTCGTCCGGGGCACGCGGAGCACGCTCGCGCCGCGCTCGCGGGATTCGATCCGCGCCGCGACGGGCCTTGCATCGCGCTGGCGCATCATCCGCACGCCTTCGACGTCCTCGCCCCGGCGGGCGCGTCGCTCACGCTATCCGGACACACGCATGGCGGGCAGATCATGTGGGCGCCGCCCGCTGCCGACGGCCGTGCGCGGGCCGAGCGCGACCGCGGCCTGGGCGCGCTGCTCTTCCGATACCTGCGCGGCTTCTATGAGCGCGACGGCGCAACGCTGTTCGTCAACAGCGGCGTCGGGAACTGGTTTCCCTTGCGGCTGAACGCGCCGGCCGAGGTCGTCCGCATCCGCCTCGTCTGAGTCGTCCCGGCCGTGCACGTGCGTGGTTCGATCACGAGTTCGCAGAAGGTGGCTGGGCGGAGCAGTTGGAGCAATCCGTCTGGTCGCAGGGCTCAACGTGCGCCGTGGCGTCGGCCTCGCCCAGCGCCTGTTCCATTTCGGTCTCGATCAGACTCGCGACCCGGTGGCCGTCCTCGATGGTCAGGCCGGCGGGCAGCACGACATGAAAGTCGACCCAGTGGAACCGTCCGGTATGGCGATGTCGAAGCTTGTGATACGAGCAGATGCGCGGTTGGTCGCCATGTGGCCCGGTGTGCCGGTCCAGGATGCCCGTGGCAAGCCGATCGTCGTCAGCGTCCTGCTCGTCCATCAGACCGGCCGCCGAGCGTCGGAGCAACCCTAAGCCCGTCCACGCGATGTAGAGCGCGATCAGCAGCGCGGCAAGCGGATCAGCGTTCAACCATCCTGTCCAGGCGACCACGGCCAGCGCGATCAGCGCGACCAGCGAGGTCACCGCGTCTGAGAGCAGATGCCGGCCGTCGGCTTCGAGCGTCAGCGAGCGGCAGCGGCGCCCCAGCACCAGCAGGAAAGAACCGACGGTGCCATTGACGACCATTGCCCCAGCCACGAGCGGCCAGCCGAGCCCGACGGCCTGGACGGACGCGCGACCGGTCGCGAGCTCGTAGACGGCCTTCACGACGATCAGCACGGCCGCGGCGCAAATCAGCCCACCCTCGAATCCCGCTGCCATGAACTCGATCTTGCCGTGACCGTAGGGGTGTTCGCGATCGGCCGGTCGATGGGCCAGCCACACCGAGTAGAAGGCCATGCCGGACGCCAGCACGTTGACGATGGACTCGAGCGCATCGGACAGCACCGCGGCCGAGCGGGTGACGTAGTACGCGACGAACTTCACTGCCATGAGCAGCACGCCAACCACGATCGCTGCGATCGCGGCGCGAATCTCCAGTAAGCGGGTGGGCGTCGTGGGAAGGTCCGCCATGACGAACGACCTCGGCTGCGGCGGGAGGGCGCTGCGCCGCTTGCGCATCTGGCCTGCCGTCGGCGCCGCCGGGTCAGTCTAGTGCGCGAACCGCGCCCAGGTCCATCGGATGGATCGAGGGCGGCCAGCCGCGATCAGCCGCCGGGGGGTGTGAGTGCCGGATGCTACGGACGGTCGCCGGGCTCGTAGGCATCTGCGCGGCGGCTGCCCGACGCATCCGCCTTTCCGCCGGCCAGCCAGGCGAAGACGGCATGCTCGGCGTCGATCTGCCCGCGCACCGCGGCCGGGTCAAACTCGATCGCCGCCATCGAGATTTGCCGTTCCTCCATGCGTCGCGCGGCCTCGGCCGGTTCGATCAGATCGAGGTAACCGGCACGGCGAAGCTGGGCTGCGACCTGTTCAGCCACCTGCTGACCGAAAGGCGTGGGCCGCGCGGGCGAGTCGACGCTGCAGATTGGCAGAATCGCAATGCGCTGCGTACGGTTTGGAAGTCGCGCGGTAACGTTCTCGGCGATGCGCGTCGCCGCCTCGCCGGGGTTGCTGGTCGACGCGAACACCGTCGGGAAGGTCCGCACGTCGCCGCTGTTGACGTCGATCAGCTTCAATCGCAGCTCGAGGCCGCCGCGCTGCCGCTCCGCCACGGTGGCGGTCGATCCGCGCACCGCCCGTTCGCACTGCGATACGACCTGGTCGATCGACGCGCTCTCGGTCATGCGCGCCAGCACCGCGCCATCCGGTCCGATCAGGAACCGGGCCGGCAGCGAGTAGTCCCAGTCGGTGCCCAGCCACGAGCGCAGCGGCCCCTTGGCCGAGCGCGGCACCACAACGCACGGGAAGTTGGCGCTGATGCTCTTGAGGAACGGCGTGGTGTGGCTCGACCATTGCGACGAGTCGTCCAGGTTGCAGGAGATGACCTGGAAGCCGCTGCTGCGAAGATCACGCTGCAGGTCGATCAGTCGCGGCATCTCGGCCCGGCTGCGCTGCGACCAGCTGGCCCAGAAGTCCAGCAGCACCACTCGATCCTGGAACTTGCCGACGAAGTCGTGGAGCGCCAGCGAGTCGGTCACGGGTGGTTCCGGCGGATAACCGTAGGTTCCCGGCACCGGTCCGGGCGGCGGCGAGGGCGGCCGGCCCTCGACTCGGAACGTATTCGGGTCTTCCTCGGCCATCATCGAGCAGCCCGACGTCAGCCACGCGACCGCGAGCATGACCCCCAGCAGGGTCCGCGCGGTCGAGCCAAAGCGAGCGGCGATCGGGGATCGATTCGTTGGATGGTTCACGGCACACCTCCCTGTCGGCCGTCGGGGCCAAGCGCGGCGATTGTATCGGCGCGCGCTCCGGCAGAGATATCGGCGGGGCGCGAGAAACGGACTGAGAAATTCACAGGTCGCCGCCGAGGCGATCGGCCTGTTTTTCACGAAAATGTCGGGCTGGTCTCGGCCGGGAACTGCTCAGCTCGCGACCGCTGAGTCGCTCTCTCGCGCGGCGCGGACCTTGAGGGCTTCAAGGTGTTCCCGAACCTCGGCCGCCATGCGGCTGTTCGGGAATTCGTTGATGATGTCCTGGCCGATCGACAGAGCCGTCGGCCACTGCCGCTCGGTCACGGCCAGCGAGAACTGGACGCCCATGTTGTGCAGCTTCGCGCGGAAGACGCCCCGAGCCGACTCCTCCAGCGCCGCCGCTTCGTTCGGCGTCAGGTACAGGTCGAGCTCCTTGAGGATGGCAATGCCGCGATCGATCTCGTTTCGCTGCACCGCCTGGTCCCACTCCTTCAGCAGGCGGCGCTTCTGCTCCGTGCGCCGAAGTCGAAGCTGCTCGGGCAGTGCCTGCACACTCGGGCTGTTGGGGTACATGCGAGTCAGGCGATCGATCTCAACGCGGGCCCGCTCCCACTCGTGCTGCCGGAACATCTGCTGGACACGCTCGACGCTCTCTTCGACGTAGCGTTCCTCTGCCGTCTGGCGCGCGGCTGTCAGCTCCCGCCGGAGGCGTTCGGCCTCCTGCTTGTAGCCGTGGCGCTCCTCCAGCATGTCGGCGAAGTAGTAGGCCGCCTCGAAGTCGCCGCCGATCAGCGATTCGTTGAACGCACGGCGGATCAGGTCGCGCTCCGGCTCGCGCGAGGCAATGCTGCGGGCCAGGTCCGACAGCCGGCTCTGCTGGGCGACGTCCTCGAGCAGCCGCGTGTGTCGCGTCGCGGCATCGCGGATGTCCATGGTGAGGTCGTGCAGTCGGAAGGTCGTCGACTCGACCTTCAGCAGCACGCCCAGAATTCCCAGCATCACCTGCACCAGCACCAGCGTGGCGATGCCGACAGCCACGGCCATCAGGCGGTAGCCGGCGGTCGCGTCCGGCTGGCTCAACAGCAGCCCGGCCACGGCCGCCACGATGCAAAGCGGCACCACCACCCGGGCAACGCCGATCCAATTCATCAGAGTCGTGAATCGTGAGGGTCGGTCGGACATGGCGGGTCCCGGCGTGCGGTCTCCTGAGGGGCCACGGCCCTCGTTCGCGCGAAGGCGGGTGGCACGGGAATCCATCCGCGGCCCAAAGTTATTCCAATTTACGCACGTGCAAGCCGAAAGGCAACCGACGTCAGGCCGGCGGCTCGATCAGGCGCGAGCGTGATCGCCCGACGTCATTCGCTGGTGACGTTCCCCGACGCCGATGTGGGATCTCGCACCGTCGCCCCGGCGTCGCCGTCACCGGGTCGGGCGGCCTCATAGCGGGCCCGCGCGGCAGCCGCCGCGCGCAGAAAGAGGATCCCCAGGATCGAGATGAAGCAGATGCCGATCACCGTGTCTGCCATGGTTTTCCAATGCTACATCGGACGCCGTCCCGCGGCGGCTCGATCCGCCGCGCGGCTGATGGCCGCATCGCGCGGTTCTTGCCGGTTGCCGGCGGGCTGGCGGCTCAGAAGTCGGAGTTGGAGTCGGTCGGGACGAGCAGGAAGCTCTGGCCGGTCAGGAACTCACCCTCGCTCACGTCGGTCGGGCGGTAGCCGGACTTGGTCATGCGGATTCGGCCGCCACCGTCGATGTGATGCTTGAGAATCCAGTACTGGCCCTTGCCGTCGGTGACGCCGAGCTCCCTCCAGCCGGCCAGGCGCTGCTGCTGAACACTGACCCCGGGCAGCGGGCGCGCGGTATCGCGATCGCTCACGATGCCTTCGACCACGAACTCGGTGCAGCCGCCGCACAGCGCCGCGGTCAGAATCAGCGACAGGATCAGACGGGCACCCCGGCGGTGCGGCTGGCTTGTCTCAATTCCCGATGTATTTTGCATAAACGCTCCGCGCTTCGTCCGGGTCGTCGGTGCCCTGAATGATGGCTCGTCCGTCTCGAAAGACGGTGACATCATATCGCGATACTCGAAAGCGCAGCATGAATCGGTTTCGCACGGGGGGCGCGTCGACCACGCCGGCCAGCCGCTCGGCCAGCAATTCGAAGTCGATCACGTCTGCCTGACGCGGGCGGACCTGCACCGCATTCCGGCCGCACAGGGCAGCCGCACCGCCCTGGTCGCTCGCCAAGAAGTCAAATTGTCGCCGGCCGCAGCACGGGCACCCCGGATCGCGCGCGTCCCGGAGCTCAAAGACGTCGAACGTCCCGCTCCAGGCGTCGATCTGAATCAGGCCGCGGCACAGGTCATCGTGCCGTCCGGTCAGCAGCTTCATGGCCTCGACGCATTGCAGCGCCGCGACGATATGCACCGCCGGAGCGATGATCCCGGCGGTGTCGCAGGTCGGGCTGATGCCCGGCGGCGGCGGCTCGGGCCAGACGCACCGCAGGCACGGCGTGCGGCCCGGCACGATCGGCATGACCATCCCCGTCGCGGCCACGCAGGCCCCGTAGATCCACGGCAGGCCGCGCTTCACGGCTGCGTCGTTGATCAGAAACCGCGTCTCAAAATTGTCGGTGCCGTCGAGGACGAGCTGCACACCATCGAGCATGGCGTCGATGCTTGAAGCATTGCAGTCCGCCACCAGCGGCTCGCACCGGACGGACGAGTTGATCCGCGACAGCTTGGCCGCCGCCGCGGCCGCCTTCGGCAGACCGGCCGCGAGGTCGTCCTCATCGAAGAGCACCTGTCGCTGGAGGTTGTTGAGTTCAAGGAAGTCACGATCAACCAGTCGCAGGAAACCCACGCCGGCCCGCGCCAGTGTGTCGGCGATCGCGCTGCCCAGGGCGCCGCACCCGATGAGTGTGACGCGCGCGTCGGCCAACCGCTGCTGGCCCTCGCCGCTCAACGGTGGAAACAGCCGCTGACGCGCGTAGCGATCGAACCGGGCGCCACCGTCAGGCTCCGCCATGATCGGCATCCTGACCCGCCTCGCCGCCCGGTTCCCGGCTGCGTCGCCCGAGTGCGGCGAGATAGCCGTCTGTCGGCGGCCCGGCATCCGCCGGCTTCGGATCCGGCGAGGTCGTCGGAGCCTGCCGGCGGCGGCCGGGCTGGGGGAGCGGATCGGACTCAACGCTCGCGGCATGCGTCTCAGGCTGATCGTCGACCTTCGGGCCGGCGCGAATTGAGGCGAGGCATTCGGCCAGGTCGCGGCGCGCCCCGGTCAGCAGCATCACCGAGAAGACCAGAAGTATCACGTCGGTCAGGTCACCGCTCGAGATCAGCATGTAGCCCGCGCTGAGCCCGAGCATCAGACCGGCCACGAGCGACGCGAGCGCATCCAGCCACAAACCCTCGCGGCGCTCCAGCCATTCAAGCACCGCCGCCAGAATGAGCAGCGGACCGCCGAACTTCAGGGCGATGTTCACCGTGGCGACGCACAGGCCATAGAGTGCTGAATCCGACAGGCTGTTGAACGGAGCGTACCACCCATACGCCGTCATCAGCACGCCAGGGAGCAGGGCGGACATGGCCCGGCCGGCGAGCGGTCGTTTGCCCTCGTTCATGATCGCACATTGTCCCATGCCGCGCGGCGCAACGCCAGCCGACCGGGTTTCCGCGCCGGTGGCGGTATCGAGCATTGTCTTGCGAGGCGCCGCATGGAACGCGTGCATGGTCCGGCCGGTTCGAGTCAGATCGTCTGCCGATATGCAAATCAGGCGCGACCACGTACGAATCGCAACTGCAATCCCCGCGGAGAGCCTCGGGGGTCGCACTAGCGGACGTTGAAGTACCGTGCCTCGGGATGGTGCGAGATCAGCGCGCTGGTGCTCTGTTCGGGATCGAGCTGGAACTCGTCCGAGAGCGTGATGCCGATGCGACCCGGCTCCAGCAACGGCCACAACTTGGTCTGGTCTTCCAGATTCGGACACGCCGGATAGCCAAAGCTGTACCGGCTGCCCTGGTAGCCTTGCTGGAACAGCTTTTTCACGTCGCGGGCGTCGCCGCCGGCGATCCCCAGCTCCATCCGCACCTGCTTGTGCAGATACTCGGCCAGCGCCTCGGCCGTCTCCACGCTCAGGCCGTGCAGGTGCAGGTAGTCTTGGTAGCGGTTCTCCTTGAACCACTCGCTTGCCACCTCAGTCGCGCGGCGACCAACGGTGACGATGGTGAACGCCACGACGTCGCGCACGCCCGACTCGATCGGCCGGAAGAAGTCGGACAGGCACCAGAACGGCTCCTTCTGCTGCCGCGGAAAGCTGAATCGCTGAATCTCGCGATGAGTGTCGGCGGGGTCGAAGACGATGAGGTCGTCGCCCTCCGCGTTGCACGGCCAGTAGCCGTACACCGCCTGGCAGTTGAGGATCTTCTCGCGAATGCAGCGCTCGGCCAGCGTGTGCAGTATCGGCCGGACGTCGCGATCGATGGTGCGATCGAACTCGTCCTGCGTGCGGCCAGCCTTTTTGTACTGCCACTGAACTTGGAAGAGCATCACCTCGTTCAGGAACGGCACGACTGCTTTCAGTGGAATGTGCTCAATGACCCGCGAGCCCCAGAACGGGGGCGTCGGCACGGGCGCGTCGGCCCGCACGGCGGATCGCTTTGGCATGACGGCCGGACGTTCGGCCCGAGCGGCGTCGGCGACGATCCGAGTGGCGGGCACGGCCTGGCGGGTTTCCGCGCCGATGTTCTCGCCGGCCATCAGCCGGTCCATCAGCGCCAGTCCCTCGAATGAGTCCTTGGCGTAAGCCACCGGCCCCTTGTAGATGGCCCGAAGGTCATGCTCGACGTAACTGCGCGTCAGCGCAGCGCCGCCTAGAATGACCGGCGGCGTCAGTCCGCGCTCGTTGAGAATCTCGAGGTTCTCGCGCATCACCAGCGTGCTCTTGACCAGCAGGCCCGACATGCCGATCGCGTCGGCCTTCTGCTTCTCGTACGCGTCGATGATCGCCGTGATCGGCTGCTTAATGCCGAGATTGAAGACCTGGTAGCCGTTGTTGGTCAGAATGATGTCGACCAGGTTCTTACCGATGTCGTGCACGTCTCCGCGGACGGTGGCGAGCACGATGCGGCCCTTCGACACGCCGGCCACGCGCTCCATGTACGGTTCGAGCAGGGCCACCGCGGCCTTCATCGTCTCGGCGCTCTTGAGCACGAACGGGAGCTGCATCCGGCCCGCGCCGAACAGTTCGCCGACGACGCGCATGCCGTCGAGCAGAAGGTTGTTGATGATCTCGAGCGCGGACAGGCCCCGGCCGACGCGGGCCTCTTCGAGGTCGGCCTCGAGCCCGACGCGGTTCCCGTCGATGATGCGCTTCTTGAGTCGCTCCTCAACCGGCAGGGCGACCGCGGCGGTCTCCACCCTGGCCGTTTGACCGCTGAACATGTCGCTCATCACCAGCAGCGGGTCGTAGTCGTCGCCTCGGTCGCGGGCGGCGCGGCTCATGCCGGACCGGCCGCGCCGGTCGAAGATCAGGTCCTCGGCGACGAGTCGGGCCTCCTCGTTGATCTGGTGCATCGGCTCGATGCCGCTGGCGTGGACGATGGCGGCCGTCAGCCCGCGCTGCCGGGCATGGTGCAGGTAGACGCTGTTCAGAACTCGCCGCCCCTCGGGCTGCAATCCGAAGCTGATGTTCGACAGGCCCAGAATGGTCTGGCACTCCGGCAGCTCGCGCATGACCGCCTCGATCCCGTCGAGCGTCTCGAGCCCCAGCCGCCGGTCGGCCTCGTTGCCGGTCGTGATCGGGAACGTCAGGCAGTCGAACAGTATGTCGCCGGACCGCAATCCATACTTGTTGACCGCCAGATCATGAATGCGGCGCGCGATCTCGAGCTTGCGGGCCGCGGTCTTGCCCATGGCCTCGACCGGATCCTCGTCGATCGTCAGCGCTACGACGGCCGCCCCGTACTTCCGCGCCAGTTCACAGATGCGGGCCAGCTTCTCCTCGCCATCCTCGAGGTTCATCGAGTTGATGATGCACTTGCCCCCGCACAGCGCCAGCCCGGCCTCGAGCACGTCGACCTGCGTGCTGTCGAGCATCAGCGGCAGTCGCACCTCGGTCGCAAAGCGCCGGATGACCGCCTGCATGTCGGGCACGCCATCCCGTCCGACGTAGTCGATGCACACGTCGAGGACGTGGCTGCCCTCGTTCTGCTGCTCGAGCGCCGTCTGAACGATCTCGTCGAAGTTCTGCTCGAGCAGCAGCCGCTTGAACTTGCGGCTGCCGTTGGTGTTGCAGCGCTCGCCGACGATCAGAAAGCTGTTGTCCTGTCGCAGTTCGACCGCCTGGTAGAGGCTCGAGCACGATGGCGCCAGCCGCGGCCCGGAGCCGTTCGCGCCGCCGCGCGGCTTGGGAGGGCGCGTTCCGACGGCCTCGATGACCGCGGCGATGTGCTCCGGCGTGGTGCCGCAGCAGCCGCCGACCAGGTTGACGCCGTCCACCTCAACGAATTCGTGCATCCAGCGGGCCAGCTCGGCCGGCGTCAGGGTGTAGTGGGGCTTGCCATCCACGACCTGCGGCAGGCCGGCGTTGGGCACGACGCTCACGAAGCGCGACGTGGCGCCGCACAGGTAGCGAATGTGTTCGCTCATCTCGGCCGGACCGGTCGCGCAGTTGAGACCCACGACCTGCACCTGCGGATAGGCGTCGATCGCGACCAGTGCGGCGGCGATGTCGGATCCAACCAGCATGGTGCCGGTGGTTTCGATCGTCACCTGCACGATGATCGGCACCTGCCGGCCCTTCTCCTTCATCGCCAGCGTAGCGCCGCAGATGGCGGCCTTGGCCTGCAACAGATCCTGGCAGGTCTCAATGATGAACGCGTCTACGCCGCCATCGAGCAGACCCCGCGCCTGCTCGGCATAGCTGTCCTCAAGCACGGCGAACGTCGTGTGGCCGAGCGACGGCAGCTTGGTGCCGGGGCCCATCGAGCCCAGCACGAAACGCGGCTGCTCAGGCGTCGAAAACTGATTGCAGACGCGCCGCGCGATCTCGGCCGCCTTGTGATTGAGCTCGTAGGTGCGCTCCACCATGTCGAATTCGGCAAAGACGATCTTGTTCGCGCCGAAGGTGTTGGTCTCGACGGCGTCACAGCCGATTCGCAGAAACCCGGCGTGGATGTCGGCGATCACGTCTTCGCGTCGGATCAGCAGCGCTTCCGGGCAGTTCTCGCATCCGCAGAATTCGTCGAGCGAGAGATTGCGCGCGTAGATGCTCGTGCCCATCGCCCCGTCGATGAACAGCACACGCTGGGACAACGCCCTCAGGAGTGGATGATCCAGTGGCAAGTCGGGCTCCGGGTCCGGTCAAAGATCAATCATTCTATCATCGGCCGGCGCCCTTGTGCAGCGGCGTCAAGGCGCCGCGTGGTCCTCGTCGTCAGCCGGCCGGCGAGCGGCGTCCGATGAAGCGCCTCGCGTGCTTCGGGCTTATCGATGAGACGCCGCAGCGGGCCGGGCCACGGCGTGAATTTCGTCGGACTTCCGGAGCCACGCCCCGACGGTCGCAATGACGCTGGGGACAACGCCCAGTCCGGCCGCCATTCGCCAACTGGCGCGGCCGGTAACCGCGGCCATGAGCCGGACGTTGCGGCGGACCAGGTTCGGCCGGCGGGCGAACCTGGTCCGCTCGATGTGCCATCCGGTGGCTTCAAACAGGCGCGAGAGCGTGACACGGGTGTAATGACACCGCTGCCGGGGAAGATCGAAACCCAGCCACTGCGCGCCGGTCCAGCGTGCCATTAGACTGTCGGCCGAGAACAGATTCACCATCAGCCGGCCATCGTCCGTCACGAGTCGCCGAAGCTCGCTCAGCGTCGTCCGCGGATCGGACAGCGCCGGCAATACGCCGCGCAGTGTGATGAGTTCGAAACGGCGCCCAACCAGTTCGACGCCGGGGATCGTGCCCTGCATCGCATCCAGACCGGCGGCCCGGCAGGACTCGATCGCGCGCGCGATCGGATCAATGCCCAGCACGCTCCAGCCCGCGGCCCGCATCCGCTCCATGAAGCGCCCGTTGCCACACCCCAGATCGAGCAGCCGCGCCTGGCCGAACGGACGGACGACATCGTCCGCACCGCGACGTCGCGCGGCCCTCCTTGTGTTGCACGGCGGATCGACCGTCACCGCAGGGTCGTGCGCCTGGTAGTCCTCATCAAAGTAGGCCGGGAGGCTGTCGGCCGTCACGTGCGGGTTGGAGTACAGAAGGTCGCACCGTCGACACCGCTCGACCGGAAACTCGCCCGCGAAGCCGAAATTATGGTCGCGTCCGACGAACACCAGCTCCGCGTCGTCGGAGTCGCAAAGCGGGCATGCGGTACGCTCCGTGCGAATTGCAGGGACCGGTCGCGGCGCCGCCAGGCCGTGGCGGACCGACGCCAGCGGTTCCACGCAGGTTGAAGAGGATGGCATGATGTCGAAAATACCGTCTGGCGCCCGAACCGCATAGGTGACCGTCGCATGCCGCGTAACGTTGAGCCGGCTATGCTCATCCAATGGCGATGAACCACAGAATCCTTGTGCGAATAATCATCATGGTCGGCTTGGCAGGTTGTAATCAGCAGGCCGCCGGACCGTCGGAGGCCACTGCCCGCCCGACGGCCGCTCCGGCCGCCGCCGCCGAGCCCGGACCGGCAACGGGAGGAACGATGCGCCCTGACGACACAATCGACCGTGAGGCGGCCAAAGCCCGGCTGACACCGGAGCAGGCTTACGTCTGCTTCAACAAGGGCACGGAAGCGCCGTTTACCGGCAAGTACTGGAACAACAAAGAGCCCGGCATGTATCGGTGTGTCGTCTGCAACACCGAGCTCTTCTCGTCCGACACCAAGTTCGATTCCGGCACCGGCTGGCCGAGCTTCTACGCCCCGGCCGCTCAGGAGGCCGTCGCCCAGCACACCGATAAGAGCCACGGAATGATCCGCACCGAAGTGGTCTGCAAGAAGTGCGGTTCACATCTCGGGCACGTTTTCGACGACGGTCCCAAGCCGACCGGCATGCGCTACTGCATCAACTCGGCGTCGCTCCACTTCGAGGCTGAGAAGGACAAGTAGGCGCCTCGCCCCGGGTGGCCGGCAGGGTCAACGCACAAGCCAACTCAGGTTGCGTTCGCTCCATACAGTGGGAAGCGGCGCCCTTGATGATGCTTCAGGGCGTACCGCGGGTTTCCCCTGGTAACACGTGTTATCACCACATTCAGCCGATGTGCGCCATTGCGCGCCGGTCGGCGATTGAGCTCGCGGGCAGGATGTCATGCCCCGACGCTCTCACGGTTAGACCGCGTCGCGCCGTGCTTTCTCAGGAAGAAACTTGAAGAATTGTGATTGACTTCAGGCTCGCGCCGTGATAACTTGCCGATTCAGAGCTTTTTACCTGCGTGGCAGCACACTCGCCCGAGGAGCTCTGTATGCACACCATAGCCTTTCTCATTGTCACCATCACGTGTGCCCCCCCAACCGACGCCACGGCGGAACCGACGGACAAGCAACGACTCGAGGAGATCGCCACGCGGGTCGACCGTCACTACGGCGAAGCCAATCGGTACGCGCTGCGGGTCGACACGACGTCGATCCACTACGGCTTTCTGACACGCAAGCGCTTCGAGATCACCAGTCGCGTCGAGGCCGAACCCGATCGATTGCGGGCTCGTCACGATCTGGTCGATGGCCCGTTCTTGGCCGAGATCATCCAGGGCCGGCAGGTGGATGCGTCGGTGTTCCGGGACGGGCGCTGGCAGCGTCGCAACTATCGGCTCGGCGCGGCCGACTCGGCGCCGGTTCTCGATTTTCTGTTCCGCGACCGCGAGGTGTACTACTGCCTGCTTGGTTGCTCGGACAACCTGATGAGCCCGGGCAGCATCATCCGCCGTGGCTGGGTTCAGGATATCCGGCGCGGGCGATGGCTGGGGCGGAAGGAACTCGACGGCGAATACTGCGACATGATTGAGTGCGAACGGCGGGAAGTCTCCCGGCGCGAGACGTATTTTGTTGCCGCCGACGGCGCCATGCGCCAGTCTCAGACCAGGATATTCAGGTTATGGAATTCGGTCCCTTCGATTGACGTGATCCACCGCTACGTGCCGCTCGAGCGACCGTTCGGTTCGATCTGGGACCTGGCGACACTAGAGCGCCTCCCAACCCCGGAAGCAGTCGTCAGCCGCAATCGTTGACCCGCCCTTCTTTTGACCGGCGGATCGCACACGCCCCTTGAGCCCCCCTCATGGCGAGCCAGACCTCTTCTTGAGAAGGAGTATCCAATATGACTCGGTGGCACACTCCCCTACTTCTGACGTTGCTGATTCCCGCGTCGTTCGCCGCGGCCGAGACTCGGCTCGATCCCGCGCCCACGCAGAACATCGTCGCTGTTGTCGAGGCGCTCGCGCCGCTGTCGGGGGTCGACATCCCGATCGTGCTCGGTCATGCCGGCCTCGCGTACCACCTGACCTGGAACGCCGACACCGCGTCGTTTGCCGTGTCTCACGACGGCAAAGACGTCCCGACCACGACCTGCATCGACGACGCCGGCCGCATCAGCTTCGCGGTGATCGAGGCCGATCGCATGATCCACGGCGCGGTAAACGCCTGGCAGGTCGGCGAGTCCGGCACGATTCGCCTTGTACTGACGATTGCACCCAACGATGGCCAGGTCGTGCGGCTGGCTGGCACCGCCACTCCGATCCCGGAAGACGACGTTGGGTCGGCGGCACTGATCAGCAATCCCCCATTTGAGCCTGGCTCGGCCCGCTACCGAATGGTCTGGGACCTTGAGGAACGCTGCGTCTGCTACGGTGCCGAGAACCCGACCGTGTGCACCTATCCGCAGTGCGAGCGCAGCGCGGCCTGCGGCAACCCCGCAACCGGCCGCTGCACGTTCACGAACCGCGCCTGCCCGCTTCTGGGCGCCACGCAGGGCAGCGTGGTGACACTGCCGATTCTCACCGGCTGGATGGTGGGGCGTCGGCAACGCACGCGGCGTCGGGGGCGTGATGCGCGCGGGGGATGAGTTCGTCCGAATGTTCGCCTGTGGCTAGGCAAGCCGTACAACCTGGCTGACTCCCGTAACTGACCAACACGGCCGTTTCCGGCAGCGCTGAGTCCCGAAGATTGGCGCGTGCGGAAGCGCTTGGCTTTCCGAGCCGAATTGTGCATGATGTCGACTCGGAGCCTGATATGCCGCAGAGGGTCGTCTGCCAGGATTGCGGCAAGAGACTGAAGGCGTCTGACAACGCCGCCGGAAAGCGCGTCCGCTGCAAGTGCGGCGCCGCAGTGCCGGTGCCGCCACTGACTTCGGCGTCATCGCTGGCGCGACCGGCGCCGGCTCCCGCGCCCGCTTCAATGTCGACCGCAAGCGACCATCCGGCCGCAGCCACGGGCGACGATCTGCTGGCCGGCCTCGAAGGCCTGGCGGAAGGCGCCACGGCCGGTACGACCTGCCCGCAATGTCGCGGGTTTCTACCCAGCGGCGCGGTGCTGTGTACCTCCTGCGGACTGAATCTCCAATCCGGCCAGCGTCTGGCGACCGCAGTGCAAGTCAGCGCCGCGCCGGTCAGGAAGGCGGCCGAACCTGCGCCGAAAGCCGTTCGAGGGAAAGTTCTGGGCGACCAGCGAGACCGCACGCCGGCCAACTGGGGTCTGTTCGGCAAGGCCATCGTTGCGGCGGCGATCGTGGCCGGCATCGTCTACTGTTACTATGAATTCTCGTCGTACGACCCCAAGGCCCAGGGCAACGCCATGCTGGCGCAGCTCAAGCCGGGCATGACGCCGAAGCAGGTGGTCGACATCTGCGGCAAGCCGCGGGAGGTCTTTCGCCTGGCGACAGGCCGAGGACTGGATGCCCAGTACGCGTTGGGCGAACCGGTCAAAGCCGAATACTCGGACGATTTCACAACCGCCTACAAGGACCGCATCGCACTCGGCTTCTTCTTTGTCTATCGCTTCACGCCGGCCGGCGACCACCACGTCCTCTTCGATGGTTCCGGGGCGATGCTCGGCCACATCGAGATCCCCAACATCTTTCGGGAGTAATGGCAACCCCGTCGGGCCGCCGGCTCAGTCCAGATTCAGCGGTGTTGATCGACGTCTCGCATCCGCAGCCCGCGGCCGCGTGGCGATCGCGACGGCCGATTCGACGCACGGAAGCGCACGGCGCTCATCTGGTGGACCGCCTCACGGGTAGCCGCGCGCGGGCAGGAGCACGGCGCGCCATTCCGGCCGCCGTCCGACCGACGGAACCGCCGCGCGATGAAGGGTGGCACCTGCCACATTGGGCTATACTGGCTTGCACGTCACGGTACCGTTCGCGGAAAGGCAGCGCCGGCGTTGGACATTAACATCCTCTGCATCGGAGACGTGGTCGGAAAACCCGGCCGCTTCGTGCTCTCCCGCGCTCTGCCGAGACTGGTCCGTGAACACTCGATCGACTGCGTCATCGCGAACGTCGAGAACATCGCCGGCGGATCGGGGCTGACGGCCGCGCTCTACGACAAGCTCTGCCGATACGGCGTTCAACTCCTGACGATGGGAGACCACATCTATCGCCGCGGCGAGATCATTCCCGTGCTGGCGCGATCCGATCGCATCGTCCGTCCGGCGAACTATCCGGGAGAGGCCGTCGGCCGCGAGTTCGCCGTGGCGGTCACGCGCCGCGGGCCGTCCGTGGCGGTGGTGTCGCTGCTCGGCCGACTCTTCATGCGCCCGATCGTCGATTGTCCGTTTCATGCCGTCGATCGCGTGCTCAAAGCGCTGCCGCCCGAGATCCGAATCGTGGTGGTCGATGTGCACGCCGAGGCGACGAGCGAGAAAGTGGCGCTCGGCTGGTACCTCGACGGCCGCGCCAGCGTCGTCTTCGGCACACACACCCATGTGCCCACCGCCGACGAGCGCATTCTGCCAGCCGGGACAGCCTACATCACCGACCTCGGCATGACCGGTCCCTATGACTCGGTTCTCGGCCGCCGCACCGAGCGCGTCACGCGCTTCCTGTTGACCGGCATGCCCGAACCCTTCGAGGTCGCGCAGGACGACGTTCGCCTGTGCGGCATCGTGGCGACCGTGGATTCAGAGACCGGCCGTGCGAGCCGCATCGTGCGCGTCCGCGCGGATGCCCCGCCCAATGGCGAATGCGAGGCATCCGACGATTGACTCGGCGTCCGGGCGGTTCTCCGCATCCATTTCCATGACGTCCCGTCGCGATGACAATCGGTGCATGCCAAACACCAGCCGCGTTGCTGGCGCGAAGATCCGGCCGTTCGAGCCGTGGATGCAGTCGGCGGTCGTGGAGATCGTCCGCGCCGTGCACGACGAGTATGGCTTCACCTGGGATCACGCCGGGTATCACCGCGATCTCTACGACGTGGCGGGTTGCTACCTCGCCCCGGGCGGCGCGTTCTGGGTGCTTGAGCTGGATGGTTCGCTGGTCGGCTGCGTTGGCGTGACGCCGCACGGTGACCACTGCGAGCTGCACCGCCTGTACACGTTCAATCGAGTTCGACGACAGGGTCTCGGCCAGGTCCTGCTTGACGCCGCCATCGACTGGGGCCGCCGGCAGGGCTTCCGCGTCATGATCGCGTGGTCGGACGTCAAGCTGGGTCTCGCGCATCGGCTTTACCTGCGCAACGGCTTCGTCCTGTTCGGGCAACGCCTCTGCGACGACCCCGACCAGAGCGTCGAGCATGGCTTTCGCAAGGAGCCGCTCTGATGAGCCGCGCCGGAGACATCGGGCGTGAGTGAACCGCTGCCACGACAGGCACCGTTGCCGCCGCTGACCGTGACCGAGCTCACGCGGATGGTTTCCAACGCGCTGACGGCATCGCTGCCGCCGGTGCTGCGCGTCTCCGGCCAGATCGCCGACTTCTCCCGCCCGACCAGCGGCCACCTCTACTTCACGCTGAAGGACGCCACGTGCCAGGTGCGGTGCGTCATGTGGCGCTCGGCGGCCGAGGGCATGAAGTTCCGGCCGGCCGACGGTCTGGAGGTGCTGGCAACCGGATCGATCGAAGTCTACGAGGCCCGAGGCCAGTACCAGCTCTACGTGCGGCGGCTCGAACCGGTGGGTGTCGGCGCGCTCGAACTGGCGTTTCGGCAACTGAAAGAGAAGCTGGGGCGTGAAGGCCTGTTCGACCCGGCCCGCAAGCGGCCGCTGCCCGCGTATCCGCGCTGCGTGGCGATCGTCACCAGCCCAACCGGCGCGGCCATCCGGGACATTCTTCAGACGCTGGCGCGGCGCTTCCCCGCCCTACGGGTGCTGGTCGTACCGGTGCGCGTGCAGGGCGAGGGTTCGGCTCAGGAAATCGCGGTTGCCATCCGCCGACTGAACGAGCAGGGCGAGCGGCTCGGTGGCATCGACGTGATGATCGTCGGCCGCGGAGGCGGCTCGCTCGAGGATCTGTGGGCTTTCAACGAAGAGATCGTGGCCCGCGCCATCGCCGCCAGCCGCATTCCCGTCGTGTCGGCCGTCGGACACGAGGTCGATTTTACAATCGCTGATTTCGTCGCCGATGTGCGCGCCGCCACGCCCACCGCCGCGGCGGAAATCGTCGCCCCGGTGCTGGCGGACCTGCTCGAGCGGCTCGACGCGCTGCGCGTCCGGCTGACGCGGGATGCGCGGCGAACCCTCGAACTGGCGACCGCCCGGCTCGACAGGTCAGCCCGCAGCGAGTGGTTTCGAGATCCGATCGGGCGCCTCCGGCAACGCGGCCAGCGACTGGACGACGCCTCCGCGCGTCTGTCGCTCGGCTGGGCGCGGCGTTTGGCCGTCTTGCGGGATCGGCTGCACGTCCTCGAGCGTCGCCTGGCGCGGGTGCGCCCCGATGTCGTGTGGGCGCGTCGGCGCGAGCACCTTGAGCGGCTCCAGCGGCAGCTCTCGAACGCGATGCAGCGGAAGCTGCTGCTCGGCGAGCGTCGGCTTGCCCACGCCACCGCCGCGTTGACCAGACAGGGCCCGCAGCGGTCAATCGATCGCGGTCGCGCGGGAGTCGGCCCCCTCGCGGCGCGACTGGAGCGCGCCGTGTCACACCGCTTCGTGCTGCTCGGTCAGCGTTTGGAAGCCTTGTCAGCGCGACTGGCCGCGTCCAGTCACGAGCAAGTCCTGAAACGCGGATTCACGATCACCCGCCTGCTTCGTACCGGGCGACTCGTGCGGGCGCGGACCGATGTGAAACCCGATGACCGCATCATTACGCAGACCTCGAACGGGGAAATTTCCAGCCGCGTGCTGGATGACCGTCAGGGCGAGCTGTTCGAATGAAGCGGCCGCCGTCCGCCCGGTTTACGGAGCCCGAGCGCGCGCGTACGATGTTCGGCGATGGCAAAGGAACGGCTGACGTTCGAACAATCGATGGCGCGCATCGAGCAGATCGTCGCCGCGATTGAGCAGGGACAGATCGGGCTCGAGGAGTCCATCACCCGGTACAGCGAGGGCATGGAACTGATCGCCCGATGCCGGCAGATCCTCGCCGACGCCGAGTTGAAGGTGCAGAAGCTTCAGGCGGATGCGGCCGGGCAGCTTCAGGTGCAGCCCGGTACCTTCGCGATGGATCAGCCGGCCGCTGATTGACACCTGCGCCGACCCCGTCTGCGTTCCATCGTGCGATCTCGATTCCCGGCGGCGCACGGGTACAATCGCACTCCTGTCGGCCGGCCATCCGCCGGTGATCTCTGGAGTTCTGAGTGGCATCCTCAGTCTCAGAATCGGTTCGCGACCTGCTCCGCGACTGCGCAGCGCGGACCGACGCCGCCCTCGCCGAGCTGATGTCAGGGGGCTCGCGTGCGCCGGCTCGCCTGATGGAAGCCATGCGCTACAGCCTCGAGGCCGGCGGCAAGCGCTTGCGGCCGGCCCTGGTGCTGCTCTCGTGCCGCGCCTGCGGCGGGAATGACGCGACTGCCCTGCCGGCCGCGGTCGCGATGGAGTGCATCCATACCTTTTCGCTGATTCACGACGACCTGCCGGCGATGGACAACGACGATCTGCGTCGCGGACGGCCGACCAATCACCGTGTATTCGGCGAGGCCGTGGCAATCCTTGCTGGCGACGGCCTGCTGGCGCTGGCGTTCGAATTGCTGACCCACTGTCCCACCACCCCGGCGACCATCGTGGCAATGGTCCGCGAACTCGCTGCTGCAACTGGCTGGCAGGGCATGATCGGTGGCCAAGTCGAGGATATCCTTGGTGAACGGGCCCGGCCGGACGCCGCGCGGGTCGATCGCATTCACGCGCTCAAGACCGCCCGGCTGATCGAGGCTTCCTGCCGGCTGGGGGCCCTCGCCGCCGGCGCGGAAGAATCCTGGCTGGCCGCCCTCGGCCGCTACGGTCAGGCCCTCGGAATGGCGTTCCAGGTCGTGGACGATCTGCTCGACGTCACCGCCACGACGGCCGTGCTGGGCAAGGGCGCCGGAAAAGATGAAACTCGTGAAAAGCAGACCTATCCTCGTGTCTTCGGGCTAGAAGCCAGCAGGGCCCGCGCCCGCGACCTGGTTCAGGACGCCAAGGCCGCCCTGGACATACTTGGCGATCGGGCAGAGCCGCTGCTCGAGCTGGCCGACTTCGTGGTGCAGCGCGAGTCGTGACGCCGCGGCGGCGTCCAACCGCGTACAGGTGAGATGGAATGAGCGCGATCCTCGAGACGATTCGATCCCCGGCCGACCTGCGCGGCCTCACGACGACCCAGCTCGGCCAGCTCGCCGAAGAGATTCGGCAGCGGATCATCGATGTCGTCGGCAGGAACGGGGGCCATCTTGCCAGCAACCTCGGAATCGTCGAGCTGACCATCGCGCTCCATGTCGCGTTCGACTTCTCGCACGACCGGCTTTTGTGGGATGTCGGGCACCAGGCCTACGTTCATAAGCTTCTGACCGGCCGCAACGCCAACTTCGACCAGCTTCGCAAGGCCGGCGGTCCGAGCGGGTTCCCGAACATCGACGAAAGCCCGTACGACCTGTTCAACGTCGGCCACGCCGGAACCGCCATCCCAACCGCGGTCGGAATGGCGCGGGGGCTGTCGATGATGGGCAGCGACGCCGCCGTGGTCGCACTGGTGGGCGATGCCAGCATCGTCAATGGGGTCGCGTTCGAGGGTCTCAACCAGGGCGGCCTGCTGAAGCGACAGTTTCTGACGATTCTCAATGACAATTCGATGGGCATCGCGCCGACGCAGGGCGGCTTCGCGGACTACCTCGCGAAGTTCCGAGCCAGCCCGATGTACGAAGACATCAAGCGGACCGTGCGGCGCTACCTGCCGCAGTTACCGCTGATCGGCCGGCCGGCCTACGACGTGCTCGACCACCTCAAGGAGGGCATCAAGGCTGCCTTCTCGCCGCACCAGATCTTCGAGCAGCTCGGGTTCCAGTACGTCGGCCCGGTCGATGGGCACGACATCGAGCACCTCATCGAGCTGCTGCGCGTGTTGCGCGGCGTCCAACACCCCGTGCTGCTGCACGTGCACACGACCAAAGGTCGCGGCGCCGAATATGCCGTCGCCGAGCCATGCCGCTTCCATAGCCCGAATCCGTTCCGTATCGAAGGTTGCCGGGTCGAAATCCAGTCCGGCGGCCGAAGCTGGACGGCGGCGTTCGCTGATGCGCTGATCGAACTGGCCCGTCATGACGATCGCGTCTTCGCGCTGACGGCCGCCATGCCAGACGGCACCGGCCTGAACAAGTTCGCCAAGGTCTTTCCGGAGCGATGTCTCGACGGCGGCATCGCCGAGAGTGGCACCGTCGACATTGCCGCCGGCATGTGCAAGGTCGGCCTGCGGCCCGTGTGCGCGATTTATTCGACGTTCCTGCAACGCGCGTTTGATCAGGTCTTTCAGGAGGTCGTGCTTCAAAAGCTCCCGGTCATCTTCTGTCTCGATCGCGCCGGGCTGGTCGGCGGCGATGGCCCCGTGCATCACGGCTACCTTGACATCACCTTCCTGCGCGGGTTCCAGAACATGGTCCTGATGGCGCCGGCCGACGAGGCGGAGTTGAACGCCTGCTTGCGGCTGGCGATGCGACTGGAGACACCTTGTGCCATTCGCTACCCGCGCGACAATGTGCCCCCGACCCTGCTCGCGCCCGGCGAATCATCGACGCCAGACTTTGAACTCGGCCGGTCGCGCATGTTGCGGAAGGGCGACGACGCCACGCTGCTGGTTTACGGCGCGCTGTGCCATGAGGCTCTCGCGGCCGCCGCGTCGCTCGCTGACGAGGGCATTGAGGTCGGCATCATCAACGCCCGCTTCGCCAAGCCGATCGACCGCGAAATGGTCGCCCTGGCTCTCGAGACCGGCCGTCCTGTGCTGACGATCGAAGACCATTCCATCGCCGGGGGCTTCGGGGCGGCGGTGCTCGAGGCAGCCTGCGAACTGGGCTTGGATACCCGGTCGATCGTTCGCCTCGGGCTGCCGGTCGATGCGTTCGTGGCTCACGGTTCCCGCAGTGCCCAGTTGGCCGAGTGCGGCATCGATGCGGCCGGCATCGCCGCAGCTGTGCGTTCGGCCTGCGCCAAAGCGCGCGAATCGGCCGCGCTGACCGAAGAACCGGTCGCCCGGCCGGCCACTCGCGGCCGAACCCCCGCCCGACCCATAATTTAGACCAATCGCCATCGACTCCACAGAGCGATGGTTCATGCGGGGCTCCCACCCTACCTGGTATGGGGGCGCGCTGGGTAAAGGCCCGCAGTCGTTATCGGGACGGACCGGCCCATCATAGTTTTCCATACTGAGAATCACGTTTTGGACCGATGAAGATCCTTGGCTGGGCTTTGGCACGCGTGTTGCTACCACCCCGGTGGTGTCCGTGGGGGCACGCAGTTGAACCTCGCCGTTCAAGGAGTGTTTCGAATGTCGGGAATCGTTGATCTGGTTCAGTCCGTTTGTTCGGCTTTCGGGAGCATCTTGGGGAACATCCCATTCTTCGGTGAGAGCCTGGCTGGGCTCGTCTCGTCGATCTGCCAGCAGATCGTGAATCTGCTCAGCGCCTTCGGTGGTGGCGGCGCCTGACGCGGCGCGGCTGCGAGGCTCGGCCGCGCTGGTGAGGCGCGGTTGACATGCTGAAAGTCACGTCAAGCCCGGTCGGTCGCGCAGCGGCCGCCGGGCTTGGCCGTTTCATGTCCGCGACGCGATCACCACTCGGCCGGCGGGATCAAATGCACCGATAGAATCCGCGGAATGCCCGATGCCCCCGCGACTCCGGCCGCCCTTGTCGCCAACTTGTCGGCTCTCTATCGCCGAGATCCCGCCCTCGCGATGGCGGTCGACCTTCTCCCGGACGCAGCCACGCTGACGTGCGAGGCGTCCCGCAGCGGCGCCCTCACCGCCAGCCGCGCACGGCCGGACGGTCAGACGCTCTACTTGCACAGTCGCTACGACCCGGTGGCGGAGGCGCGCCGACTCTGCCAGTCCGTTGCAAACGCCGAGTCGCCGATCACCGTCCTGTGCGGTTTAGGCCTGGGCTATGAAGCCCGCGCCCTGCTCGATGCGCAGGCGCCCCACGGCGTCGTGATTGTCAGCGAGCCGCACCTGCCGACGATTCGAACCGCCTTTGAACATGCGGACTTCTCGGGCGACATTGCGCTGGGACGCCTCATCATCCTGACGAGGCTGGACAAGCAGATGCTTCACGAGTGTCTCACGCCGCTTTCGGCTCTTCTGATGCTCGGAACGAAGTTCATTGTTCCGCCCGCCGCCCAGGCCATCGACGCCGACTTTCATGCCGCCTGCCGCGCCAACATCACCGATTTCGCTGCCTTTTCGAAGATGTCGCTGCTGACGCTGGTCGCCAACAGCCGCGTCACCTGCGAGAACATCGCCGCCAATCTTCCCGCCGCCCTGTCGTCGCCCGGCGTCGAGCGCCTGGCCGGCCGTTTCGCCGGCTATCCCGCAATCATCGTGTCCGCCGGTCCATCGCTGTCGAAGAACATCGACCTTCTCGCGAACGTCGCCGGCCGCGCCGTGCTGATCGCCGTTCAGACCGCCCTCAAGCCGCTGCTGGCTCGCGGAATCCGGCCGGACTTTGTGACTACGCTCGACTTCAGCGACCTGTCCCGGCGGTTCTTCGAAGGCGTACCCGACCTCGGCCGAACGCTCATGGTCGCTGAGCCCAAGGCCGCTTGGGCCGTGATCGACGCGTTCCGCGGCAGGCCGGGCCCCAAGGCGCGTCCCGTGATGATGCTTGACAACGAGTTCGCACGGCGCTGTGTCGGAGATGCGCTGGCCGCCCGTGCCGCATTGCCGGCCGGCAGCACGGTCGCGCATCTCTCGTTCTACCTCGCGCAACACATGGGATGCGATCCGATCATCCTGGTCGGGCAGGATCTGGCCTTCAGCGGCCACGTCTACTACACCCCCGGCGTCGCCATCCACGACGCTTGGGCGCCGGAACTGGGTCGCTTCTGCACGCTCGAACAGAAGGAGTGGGAGCGCATCGTGCGGCACCGCCCGATTCTGCGGAAGGTCGTCGACGCCTCCGGCCGGGCACTCTACACCGACGACCAGATGTTCACGTACCTGGAGCAGTTCGAGCGAGACTTCGCCGCGTGCCCGTTCCGCGTGATCGACGCCAGCGAGGGTGGCGCCGCCAAACACGGGACGATGACGATGACCCTCGACGCGGCCATCGCCGCTCACTGCCGCACACCGATCCCGCCCGAGCGCTGGACGCTGCGCGATGCGCCTTGGCCGTATGATGCCGACCGCGTCGCCGCCGGGCGTGAGCAGATCGTCCGACGTCAAGCCGACCTGGCCGCGTTTCGCCGTCTCTGTGAGCAGACGGCCGATGTGCTCGTCCGGCTCCAGGCTGCTTTGGACGATCCGCCGCGATTCAATCAACTCATCGTGCGCGTCGACGAGTTGCGTACGCAGGTCTGCGAGCACGATCGGATCTTTCGGATGGTCTGCGACGTGTCCCAACTGGCCGAGTTGCAGAAATTCTCAGCCGACCAGCGCCTCGCGGTGTCGAAGGCCGACGCCGGCCGTCGCGCCCGCGATCAATTGGCCCGCGATCGGCGCTTCGTGGCGTCGCTGCTCGATGGTTGCGACGCGCTGGCGCGCATCTTTGACCTGACCCTGAACCGGTTTGACGCCGAGCTGGCGGCGGCGGAAGCTCGCCCATGATGACCGCCGCCGTGGTGCCGGTCGACCTGTCCTGCGGTCCGCTTGGCACAAGATGCCGGCTGGCCGATGAGCTGGCCGGCGTGCCGGTGTTGCGCCGCACGATCGCTCGGCTCCGCGCCAGTCAGAGCCTGAGCGGCGTTGTCGTGATCGTTCCGCCCGAACAGCGCGACGCGGTCCGTGAGATGGTCGGCGGCGCGACCGAGGTCGAGGCGTCACGGCACTGGGTGGCGCCGCACCGCGAGATCTGCCGCGCGTCGCGGATCTGGTCGCCCGATTCGTGGCGCGGCGGCATCGGCGGGTTGAGCTGGTTCGACGAAGACGCCGCGCCGGCCGCATGGGCCGAACTGGCCGCTCACCGGAAGCTCGACGCCGTCGCCATCGTGCCGGCCGCGGCCGCGCTGGTCGCCCCGGAGCTCGTCGACGCCACGGTCGCGCATCACCGCGAGAACGCCGAGACATACCGTCTGACGTTCTCGCAGGCCCCGCCCGGTCTGGGCACGGTCGTGTTCGCGCCCTCCCTGCTGGCGGAGCTGGCTTCCGCTGGGCAACCGCCGGGCGCGATCCTGGCCTACCAGCCGGACCAGCCGCAGCCGGACTGGACCGGCAAGCCGGCCTGCTTCCGCCCGGCGGCGAGCATCGTCGAAGCCCGAGGCCGACTGTTGGCTGATACCCACCGCGGACTCAGACGCCTGGAGCGGATGCTGATCGATGGCGCGGACGAATGGTCCGCTGAACGCATCGCGGACGCCCTGACGCGGGAGTGGTCGAGCGGTCCGCCTGAGCCGCCGGAGGAAATCGAACTCGAACTCACGACTGACGACCCGCTCGCCGGTCACACCACGCTGCGGCCGCGCGGTGAACCAGTCGGCCGTCGTGGACCGCTGTCAGTTGAAGTCGTCGCCGCCGTAGCGGAGCAGTTGCACTCCGTCGACGACGTCCGCATCGTGTTGGGGGGCTTCGGGGAGCCCGCACTGCACCCGGAATTCGGGCGGATCGTGAACACGCTCCGACAGTCGCCGGCGCTGGCGATCGCCGTCCGCACCAGCGGGCTGGTGGGTGACGAACTTTTCGAGGATGCACTGTTCAACGCGCCGGTCGATGTCGTCATCGTTACGCTGGATGCTGCCACCCCGGAAACGTACGTCCGCGTGCACGGCGTCGACGCCTTTGAGCGCGTCCGCGCCCGCATCGATCGCTGGTCGTCCATGCGGCAGCAGAGACGGCAGGTGCGGCCTCTGATCGTAACCGAGTTCGTGAAGACCGCCGCGAATCTCGCTGACATGGAGCCGTTTTACGACGTGTCGATCCGCTTACTGGCCGGGGGAGTGATCGCCGGTCCGAGTCACTACGCCGGCCAGTTCCCCGACTTGCGCGTGACGGCCGTGACGCCCCCGCGTCGCATCCCGTGCCGGCAGTTGCAGCGCCGCCTGACGGTGCTTGCGGATGGCACGATCGTGAGCTGCGATCAGGATTTCACCGCCCGCCAGCCGCTGGGTCGCCTGCCTGATCAGTTGCTCGCGGATGTCTGGCACGGTGAGCGGGCCGCGCGCCTGCGTGCCGATCATCGTCACGGCAACCTGTCAGAGTGGCCTCTCTGTCCTCGCTGCGAGGAATGGCACCGGCCCTGATGCCCGATCGGCGCGCTTTGCAGCCGCACAACAGGCCGGTTGCGGTCGCACCCGAGGCGCTTGCAGTCGCATCGTGCCGCGTGGCACAATACCCCCACGAGTCGGCCTCGCGTTCTCATGGAGGCCTGTGCAACTGGGAATCGCACCCCCGTCGAAGGAACTTCCAAATGATCGTCAACCGACATGGACTCGAGCACCACGGCATCACGGAATCGCACGCCGTACATTGGAATCTGGCGGTCACGGTGATGATCGAGCAGGCCTTGCGCCGCGGTGAAGGGCAGCTCGCCTCCAATGGCGCGCTCGTGGTCCGCACCGGATCGCGGACCGGCCGTTCACCCAAGGACAAGTTCCTCGTACGCGACGCTGAAACGCAGGACACGGTGGACTGGGGTGCGACCAACGTGCCCATGTTGCCGGACGCCTTTGACCGCCTGCACAACAAGATCACTCAGCACTTCCGCGATCGAGAATTATTCGTCGTCGACGCCTGGGCCGGGGCCGACTCCGAGCTTCGAATGCCGATCCGGGTCGTCACCGAGTTCGCCTGGCACGCCCTCTTCGCCCGGCAGCTTTTTCGCAAGCCGAGCCGCCACGAACGCGAGCACATGGTACCGGCGTTCACCGTCCTGTCGGCGCCGAACCTGCTGCTGGAGCCTGGCGAGGACACCGGCCACAAGTCCGACGTCTTCATCGTCATCAATTTCTCGCGGCGCATGGTGCTCATCGGAGGCACGCAGTACGCCGGCGAGATCAAGAAGTCGATCTTCTCGGTGCTCAATTACCTCCTGCCGACTCGAAACGTTTTTCCCATGCATTGCTCGGCCAACGTCGGCCGCGCCGGCGACGTCGCCCTCTTCTTCGGGCTGTCCGGCACCGGCAAGACGACGCTCTCGGCGGATCCTGAACGCCGCCTGATCGGCGACGACGAGCACGGCTGGAGCGACCGGGGCGTCTTCAATTTCGAGGGCGGATGCTACGCCAAGTGCATCCGGCTCTCACCCGCCACCGAGCCGCAGATCTACTCGGCCCTGCGCTTCGGAGCGGTGTTGGAAAACGTGGTCATGGACCCGCATTCTCGCACGCCGGACTACAACGATGGATCGATCACGGAGAACACCCGCGCGGCCTATCCGATCGATTTCATTCCGAACGCCGTGCCCGAAGGCATGGTCGCCTCGCACCCCCGCGCCGTCGTGTTTCTGACCTGCGATGCCTTTGGCGTGCTTCCACCCGTCGCCCGGCTGACGACCGCCCAAGCCATGTATCACTTCCTGTCAGGCTACACCGCCAAGGTGGCCGGCACCGAGGCCGGCATGGGCAACGAGCCGCAGGCCACGTTCAGCACGTGCTTCGGCGCGCCCTTCCTGCCGAGGGCCCCGATGGTCTATGCAAAGCTGCTGGCCGAGCGAGTCGAGAAGCATCGGGCCCGCTGCTGGATCGTCAACACCGGCTGGACCGGTGGCCCCTTCGGCGTCGGCCGACGCATGCCACTGGATGCCACCCGGCACCTTGTTCGCGCGGTGCTCGAAGGATCGCTAGACGACGCCCCCGCCAAGCTCGACCCGGTGTTCGGGTTCCATGTGCCGCAGCGCTGCCCCAACGTGCCGCCCGAGATGCTGAACCCGCGCTCGACCTGGAAGTCGCCCGCGGATTACGACGCCCGGGCGCACGATTTGGCCGGCCGCTTTGTTTCCAATTTTCGCAAGTTCAGCGGCGTATCACCGGAAGTGGCGGCGGCTGCACCGCGCGTCGGTTGATGGTCGCGCTCATCGGCGGATGGGCGTGACCGGGTACTCCCGGTGCGCCCGTCTCTGGCGATATCCGTCAAGCCGTTTCTCAATGGCGGTTGCAAGCGGCCTGTTCCCGCTCGCCATCGCCCGGTCGCGCGCTCGCGTCGCGATGGCAACGGCGTCATCAAAGCGCCCCGCCGCGGCGTGGGCCGCCGCCAGCGTGTCGAGCGACTGAGCCGTCTCGCGCCCGAGTAACCGCGGGACCTCCGCCGCCAGTTGCAGCGCGCGAGGCGGATCGCGGAGCGTGTCGACGGCGCTCGTCGCCAGCACCCAGGCGAGCTTGTTGACGATCCGCGCGTCGCCCGGCCGCAACCGATGGGCCTCTTCGAGCAGCGCGATGGCCCCGCCGACGTCGCCGCCATCCAACAACAGGACGGCCAGCTCTGCGCGGGCCGAGGCATGTCCGGCATCTGCCCTCACGCAGGCTCGAAACGCCTCAATGGCTGCGTCGCGATGCCCCAGTTCGACCAACGCCCCGCCCCGGTGATACATCGCGTCGACGTGACCCGCATCGGCCGTCAGCGCCGCCTCGAACTGAGCCAGTGCGTCCCGCGCCCGCCCGCTCGAGAGCAGGGCGACGCCGAGATTGACGTGCGCGTCAGCGTCCCGCGGGTCTTCGCGAAGCAGCGATTCCAGGATCGCCTGACCCTCCGCGACGCGCCCCTGCTCGATGCATAACGCCGCGTAGTTGAGCCGCACGTCGCGATGGCCCGGGTCGGCCCGCAGCGCCTCGCGGTAGACCGCCTCGGCCTCGTTCGTCCGGCCGATTCGTTGCAGCGCCGCGCCCAGGTTGACCGCCGCGCGGTGGAAGGGCATGAGGTCGACCGCTCGGCGGTACGACTCGATGGCGCGCTCTACGCGTCCCTGTCGTTCGTCGATCAGGCCGCGGGCGATCAGCGCGTCGGGATAGTCCGGGGCCAGCCGCAGGGCCTCGTCGATGTGCATGGCGGCCTCGTCCAGCCGGCCCTTCTGAATGAGCACTGCCGCGAGGTTGTTGCGTGCCAGCCAGTTCCCGGAGTCGATCGCCAGCGCGTGTCGCCAGAGCGATTCCGAGTTATTCCAGATGGTGGACTGCCGCCAGGTCAGCGTCGCGAGCAGCAGCAACGCACCCGCCGCGACGCGCACCATGATCGGTCCGGCATGCAGCAGCGCCGCCGACGCCGCGAGCGAAAGACCGACGGCCGCCAGATAGGCATAACGGTCGGCCACCAGGTGATCGCCATGACGGACGAGGCCCAGCGTCGGCAGCAGCATGAGCACGAACCACGCCGACGCGAACGCCGCGAGCGGCGAGCGGCGCCACGCAAGCAGCGCGGCCGCGACCGCCAGAACGGCTCCGGCGATTGCAGCCAGGGCGATGGTCGTCGCACCGACCCGCTCCGGCAGCGGATGGAACGGTGAAAGGCCGATCGGCCAGACCGTCTTCAGCGCCAGCGTCCCGATGGCCTCACCTGCGAACCCGATCCGCTGCAACGCCGGAACCTCTCGGCGCGGCAACAGGCTGCTCGTCGGCTCGGCCGCCACGTACAGCGCGACCAGAACGGCAGGCAGCGCGAACGCGAGCTTCTCGAGCCAGACGCCCGCGCGTAACCAGCCGGGCGCGCCGCCCAACCGGCCCAGCGGATAGATGTCAATCAGCAGGAGGATGGCGGGCAGCGCGACGGCCGCCGGCTTTGACAGCAGCGCGGCGATGAGCAGAGCAAACGATGCCACCCGCCACCGCGCGCCCCCCCGTTCACCGGCCTGCAGGTAACACAGCACCGCGCCGAACGAACACATCGCCGCGAGCAAGTACGGCTGGGCGGATGCCCATGCGACGCACTCGACGCGCAGCGGATGCACCGAGAACAACAGCGCGCCGCCGGCGGCCGCCACCGAGCATGACACATCCGAAACTCGCCGCGAAGTGCACATGGGCAGGAGCCGCCGTATCAGTGCGAATACCAGTAGCGCATTGATGGCGTGCAGAATCCATGAGACGGCGTGGAAGGCCGCGGAAGACAGCCCGGCCGCGGAGAAAATGGCCGCCTTGAGCATCCATCCGGCCGGCTCCCAGACGCCCAAGTGGCGGGACGACCACATCCACGTCAACCGGTCGGTGCCAAACCCGCGAATATGAGCGTTCTCGAGGATGTTGGCCGGGTCGTCCCAGTTCACGAACCCGGCCCAGAGCACCGGCGCGGTGGCGGCCAATGTGATCCCCGCCACCACGCCGGCCGGAACCAGCAAGGAAAGCCTCAATGGGCCGGTCGCGGTGGGCCGAAGATGGTCGGGAGCGTCGGCTGGCATGAGCGACTACTTATCGGACAATCCGCACCGAATGCCGAAACACACCTGCTCTTCGGCCGGGAGCGACGCCAATATCGGGCGGGCGGGCCGGCGTGACAAACGCGGCGCGGGCTCCGTAGAATGCTTACGCCTCGCAAGTGCAGCGACCCGGGGACCGGCCCGCCTCTCGGCGCCCCGACTGACCAGACGACATCGCTCGGGGATCACCGCCATGAAACGCGTTGCGACCTGGCTTCTTCCAATCAGCCTGTTCTTCACCATGGGCCAGGCCGGATGTCCGGTTCAGCAGTTCGGCACGGCCTTCCGGCCCGCGCCGGCCATCGTTGTCAACAACCCGTCCGGCACATCGCGCTCGATCAGCTTCAGCGTCGACCTCACGCTGTTTCCGGATGCCGTCAGCATCAACTGGGACTTCGGAGACAACAGCGTGGCCAGCAACCTGCCGCCATCCAGCGGACGGGTGATCGCGCATGAATACGCCGCGGACGGGCGGTTCACGGTGAGCGTGTTCATATTTGGTCGCGATCGACTGCTGGCGCAAAGCCAGACCAGCGTTCAGGTGCTCGGGCCTAATGTCCCGCCCATCGCGGCCTTCAGCGCCGTTCCGAGCGCGGATTCCGCCGATCCGCCGCGCACGCTGCGCTTCGACGCATCCGCCAGCCGTGACTCGAACGGCGCAATCACGAATTACGCCTGGGACTTCGGCGACAACTCGCCCGCGGGAAGCGGTCAGGTCACCACGCACACCTACGCAACGTCCGGCCGCTTCACGGTGCGCCTGACCGTGACCGATGATCGCGGCGCGACCGCGTCGGTCACTCAGTCGGTGGCCGCCAATCTCGCACCGACAGCCGACTTCGATTTTGCGCCCACCGGTCCCGAGGCGCCGCAACTGCTGACCGTCAATTTCGACGGCACACTCAGCGTGGACTCGGACGGCTCGGTCATTTCGTACGACTGGGACTTCGGTGATGGCGGAACCGGCGCCGGCCCGACGCCTCAGCACACCTACGCGATTCAAGGTACATACAACGTGCGGCTGACGGTCACCGACAACCTCGGCGGCCAGGCCAATACCACCAAGCCGGTGGCCATTCTCGGGACGCGGCCGTTCGTGCGATCGATCTCGCCGATCGCCGGGAACGTGAATGTGACCGTCGACATCACGGATCTGTCGGGCGGGAACTTCGCCGCCGGCGCGGCCGTCCGATTGACGCGCAACGGCCAATCCGACATCCCGGGCATCAATGTGCAGGTCATCAGCGCGACGCAAATCACGTGCCGCTTCGATCTGACCGGCGCCGCGCTGGGCGACTGGAACATCGTCGTCCGCAACCCGGATGCATTCGAGGGCGTGCTGACGGCCGGGTTCCGGGTCGTGCAGGCCGATCGCGTGCGACTCTCGACCAGTGAGGGCGACATCGTGCTGCAGCTCGATCGCGTCGCCGCTCCGGGTCATGTCAACAATTTCCTGCGCTACGTGGACGAGCGCCGCTACGACGGCATCGTCTTCCATCGCGTGCCGCCGAACTTCGTGATTCAGGCCGGTTCGTTCCGGAGTATCGGCGGCACCGGCGTCTCGCCGCGGCTCGAAGAGGTGGAGTCGCTGCCAACCATCCCCAGCGAGGCCAACAACGGCCGAAGCAACGTGCGCGGCACGATCTCGCTCGCCCTGCGCGGGCAGGACGCCAACTCCGGATCGTCACAATTCTTCATCAACGTCAAGGACAACCTCAACCTCGACACCGGCCCGCCGCCGTTCACCGTGTTCGGCGAAGTCGTTTCCGGACTCGATGTCGTGGATCGGATCTCGCGGGTCCGCACCGGTTCGGCCCGCGTGCTGCTGCTCGATGGCAGCATCACGACGTTTCAGGACGTGCCGGTCGAGGATGTGACGATTCTGTCGGCCCGCCGGGAGTAGCCGCGCCTTGCCCGGCCCGCGAGATGGCGCGATACTGCCGGTCATGAGAGCCGAACCGATTCTGGCGAAACTGAACGAGCTGCGTCACGAGGCCGAAGGCGACAAGGAAGACATCGAGTACCTCGCGCTCCACCACGCCTTCTGCTTCATCTCATACAAGATGGCCGAGTTCCAGAAGTACCTTGACGAAGTTGCCCGGACCGACGAGCCCTGAAACATAGCCGGGCCCGCCGGTGGGGCGGGCCCGGGTGATCGGATCGTGTTCGGTCGCCGCTGGTCTCAGCAGCAGCCCTCGCACGAGCACTGGCCGCACTGGCAGTCGTCACAGTCGCAGTTGTCGCACTCGCACGATCCGCACGCGCAGTCATCGCACGAGCAGTCGTTGCAGCGACAGCCGTCCGAGCAGCCCTCGCACGCGCAGGCGCCGCCGTCGCACGAGCAGGCATCACAGCTGCAGTTGTCGCAGCCGCAGCTCGCCGACGCGACCGACATGGCCTGCACCGGACCGGACACACCATAGAAGCCGGCCGCGCCCAACAGAACGAGCACGACGATACCCAGAGTCGCCTTGGCAGAAATCATGGAAATCACTCCTTCAATTCATCGCTGTCAGAAATTCAACGCACTCGGTCGCGCCGGCACATTCAGGCGCCGGCCAGACCGTGGTACACATGCATTCGCGCGCGACACACGAACAGTCGTTCCGTGCCGCCGCCGGGATTCGAGGGAATCAGCGCGATGGAAGGGTGATCAATTCAGCCAGACGCAGAGGCTGGCCTGAGGATCGGGCGGGTGCCAGGCCGGATGATGCGCCACGCGCACGCTCTCAATCCGTCCCGCGCGATCGTCGAGGAGGACTGAGCCCGCAAAGTCAAACTGCCCGGCGTCGAGCTCGATGACGTTTGGATAGACCGGCGGCGGCGAAAGCGGCTGTGAGGCGCTCAGGCAGCATCGCATCGGGGCGCCGTCACCCGACTGCCTCGAGAACGGGTTCGCACTCCCGCAACGGCTGGTGCAGCAGGACTGCGTCTGGACGACCGTCTCCTGGCAGCAACCGCCGCAGGCCGAGACCTCGACCGGTTCGATCGGCTGGTCCACGCTCGAATTGGGGCAGACGAAGGCGCAACACACACAGGCGTGGTGCAGGACGACCAGAATCGCGCAAAAGATCCGTCCCACGACTCAAGTATATCGGTCCCGACGACCGGGGTCAATGCACCGGTTCGCCACCGTCACGTGGCAGGTCCGGTTTGACGAGCCTGCGCCCCCAGGGGTAATATGGGTGTCACGGTTCGGTCCGCGTCGTCGTTTGCGGACGTTGTCGGGACAGGGCCCGTGACGAAGGCCGCCCCGCTCGGTCGGCGGCCCTCGTCATCGGCCTGCATGCGGTCCCGCGGGCAGGTCGGATCATGTCGCACGATTGGCTGAGCCGCTGCGAAGCGGTCATCGGTCGCCCCATAGGCGATCCTGATCTATTCAGACAGGCCATGACGCATTCGTCGGTGGCCGAGAACCGCACCGCCAGCAACGAGCGTCTCGAGTTCCTCGGTGATGCCGTGCTGGGCCTGGTCGTCTGCGATTACCTGTACCAGAACTACCCCGATTTCCTCGAGGGAGACCTTACCAAGGTCAAGTCGGCCGTTGTTTCGCGGCGCACCTGCGCCGAAATCGCCAACGACATGGGGCTGCCGCGCCTGCTCGTGCTCGGCAAGGGCATGCCTAACGGCGCCGGTCTGCCCGAGTCGCTGGCCGCCGCCGCGTTCGAATCGCTCATCGCCGCGGTGTACCTCGACCACGGGATCGACGCGGCGCGCGAGTTCATTCTGTCTCGGCTCGAACCCCACATTCGCCGCGCAGCCTCCTCCGAGCACCAGCAGAACTACAAGTCCAAGCTCCAGCAACACGCGCAGAAGGACCTGGCCGCTTCGCCGGCGTACGAACTGCTCGACGAAAAGGGCCCGGATCACGCCAAGTGCTTCGAGGTAGCGGTCAACCTCTGCGGCCGACGATTCGCCAGCGCGTGGGGCATGTCGAAGAAGGACGCCGAACAGCGCGCCGCCTACAACGCGCTGCTGGCGCTGAACTTGATTGACCCGAACGAGTCGCCGCCTCCCGAACCGCGCGTCGATTCCTAGCGAGGCCGCGCGAGATTCGGGTGGCGTGCCGCGCTACCGTGTGCCGACAGGACTCTCCAGCGGGATGTCGGCGTGCGGATTGATTGATTTCCGGACCCAGCGCCGATAGCATTCCGCGGCAGGATGCCGGCGGGGACTCCGCCCTGCGGGGCCGGTCCCCGTGACGACGTTGTCGTACGCCCGACCGGCCTTGAGCACGCCAGCGGCGTCGGCGCGTCGGGGACACCGCCCCGACCGAAGCGAGCAAACTGACACGGGAGGCGCCGGCTGATGATCACGCGCGAGCGAATTCTGAACCTGGTGGATCGAACGCTGGATGCGCAGGGCTTCCGCGACGAACACTGGGAAGGCACGTTCTCCGACTACCTCGACATCATTGCCAAGAACCCGCGGGCGGCCCGCAACGCGTTCCAGCGGTTGTACGAGATGATCCTGCATTTCGGCACCGAGCGCTACACCCACCTCAAGCAGGAGATGATCCGCTACAAGTTCTTCTCCGACCCGATCGACCACGGCGAGGACGCCATCTTCGGTCTGGAAAAGTCGCTGATGCAGCTGGTCGACTTCTTCAAGTCGGCCGCTCACGGCTACGGCACCGATCGCCGCGTGCTGCTGCTGCACGGTCCGGTCGGCTCCAGCAAGAGCACCATCTGCCGCCTGTTGAAGAAGGGCATGGAGTACTACTCCCGGCTGGAGGAGGGCGCGCTTTATACCTTCGCCTGGAAGCTGCCCGGCCACTCGGGCGATCACGAAATCGTCCCGTGCCCCATGCACGAGGAGCCGCTCAAGCTCATTCCGATCGCCGCGCGCAAGGAACTGCTCAAGGAGATCAACGCGCAGTTGCCGCCCGAGCAGCAAGTCACGGTCGAGGGCGATCTCGATCCCTTCTGCCGCCGGACGTTCGAGGACCTGCTGCTGCGCTACGATGGCAACTGGCGCAAGGTGATGGATCACATCATCGTCCGCCGCCTGATCATCAGCGAGAAGGATCGCCGCGGCATCGGCACGTTCCAGCCCAAGGACGAAAAGAACCAGGACTCGACCGAGCTGACCGGCGACATCAACTACCGCAAGATCGCCGAGTACGGCAGCGACAGCGACCCGCGCGCCTTCAACTTCGACGGCGAGCTGAACATCGCCAACCGCGGGTTGATCGAGTTCATCGAAGTGCTGAAGCTCGACGTCGCGTTCCTCTACGACCTGCTCGGCGCGTCGCAGGAGCACGTCATCAAGCCCAAGAAGTTCGCCCAGACCGACATCGACGAGGTCATCATCGGGCACACCAACGAGCCCGAGTACAAGAAGCTGCAGAATAACGAGTTGATGGAGGCCTTCCGCGACCGCACGATCAAGATCGACGTGCCCTACAACACCCGGCTCTCCGACGAGATCCGCATCTACGAGAAGGATTTTAACAAGGAGAAGATCAAGAACATCCACATCGCGCCGCACACCATCGAAATGGCCGCGATGTGGGGCATCCTGACCCGCCTCGAGGAACCGAAGAAGGCCGGCCTGACTCTGATGCAGAAGCTCAAGCTCTACGACGGCAAGAACATTCCCGGGTTCACCGAGGATTCCGTCAAGGAGCTCATGGCCGAGTCGCCGCGCGAGGGCATGGAAGGCATCAGCCCGCGCTATATCCAGGACAAGATATCGAACGCCCTGGTCAGCCAGCAGGCCCAGGCCGACAAGTGCATCAACCCATTCATGGTGCTCAACGAGCTGGAGAGCGGCCTGAGCCACCATTCGCTCATCGCCGATGAGGAGACCAAGAAACGCTACCGCGAGCTGCTTGCCCTCGTCCGCGAGGAGTATGACGACGTCCTGAAGGGTGAGGTCCAGCGGGCCATCTCCGCCGACGAGGAGGCCATCAAGCGCCTGGCCGCCAACTACATCGAAAACGTCCGCGCCTACACGCAACGGGAGAAGGTCCGCAACAAGTACACCGGCAAGGACGAGGAGCCCGACGAGCGCCTCATGCGCAGCATCGAGGACAAGATCGACATCCCCGAGAGCCGCAAGGATGATTTCCGTCAGGAAATCATGAACTACATCGGGGCGCTGGCGCTCGACGGCAAGAAGTTCGAGTACCACACCAACGCCAGGCTGCACAAGGCGCTCGAGCTCAAGCTCTTCGAGGACCAGCGCGACACGATCAAGCTCAAGAACGTCGTCAGCGGCGTGGTCGACGACGAAACCCAGGCCAAGATCGACGTGGTCAAGCAGCGGCTGATCAAGTACTTCGGCTACAACGAAACCAGCGCGGCGGACGTGCTCAACTACGTCGCCAGCATCTTCGCACGGGGCGACAGCAAGAGCGAAGATTGACCTGGTTTGTGCCGGCCGGGAGGCCGATCGCCGGTACGCGTCGAAACCGCTATGGTGTCGACACCGGAGCGGCAGAATGTTGCTTCGCTGACTCGATCAGCCGCTCCGCCTCGCGCAGGAAGGCCTGGTTTTCCGTGTCCTCGCTCGCCGGCGGCTGCGCCATCAACGCCCGGCCGGTCGCCAGACTCGTCGCCGCATCGGCGGCCCGGCCAAGCTGATGCTCGGCCATCGCCATGACCAGCCAGTTCGCGGCCATTCGCGGTCGGCCGAGCCGGGCGTAGAGTTCCTCCGAACGCCGCAGCGATGCGATCGCCTGCTCAAATCGCCCCGTGCGGTACTGCGCCGTCCCGAGCGTGTTCAGATAATCCGGGTCGTCGGGGAACATCTGATCGACCATCTCGGACCGCGCCAGAGCCCTCGCCAGTTGCTCTGGCGTCGCCCCCGGCGCTCGCACGATGCCCCACGCGTCGCTGTTCAGCCAGTTCAGGTGGTAGCCTCGCCGCTGCAGCAGCTCGACAGCCACGTCGCGGATCGTTGTTGGTAACGACGGCCCGTGCATGAGCCGTGCGATGATCGGCTCGGGAAACGGGTCCAGCGACGCCGAACGGTGAATGTCGATACCGAGGGCCGCGTTGTACGTCGCGATGACTTTCCATGCCGCGTGAATCGTCGACCGGCGTGAGTCGGTATCCGCCGCGCTCGCCTCGAAGACAACCATGGGCTCATGGGCGTGGCAAGAAATCAGGCGTTCCCCGTCGGCACTGAAGCCCATCGCTCGCACCGGCCCGACGCCGCCCGGAAGCGCGGCGACCTCCGCGTACGCCCGCAGCTCCCACAGGCGGACCGAGCCGTCGACACAGCCGACCACAAGTCTGGCGCCGTCCGGCGATGCGGCCAGCGCCACCGCGGGCGCCTCCGTGCGACCGATCATTTCGACGATACGCCGCGTCTTCGGGCTCCAGACCCGAAGCTGATGATGGTCGCCGTCGTCAAACACCAGCCGATCGGAATCCAGCCAGGTCGCGGAGTTCACGGACGACGGAGACCACGGCGGCAGTTCATGGTCCTCCAGCGTCTCCGCATCCAGCAGCCGGATGGTCGACTCGTTGGCCTCCGGCCCCGTACCGGTGCCCGACGGTTCCTTCGCTTGGCGCCGGAGAGCGACCGCCACGACGCCGCCGCTGCGTGCCGGCGATAGTGCGGAGATCAGAGCGCCCGGGATCGATCGCCGGGTCTGGATCGACCCGTCGAGCAGTCGCATTCGCAGCAGTTCGCCGGATTCCAATGCGACCAGAAGTCCGTCGCCATCGGCCGTGAACGCGACCTGCACGACCCGCGCGTCCCGCCCCGGACTCAGCTCCATCGTTCGCGCTCGATCAGCGGTGCTGACCACGAACAACTCGCCCCGATCTCCACCGACAGCCAGCCGCGCGCCATTCGCGCTGAAGGCCACCGCGCTCAGAAAGCGGCGCGACAGCGACTTTCGCCATTCGACGGCCGTGCTCGCAGTGTCCCAGACCGCGACCGTGCCCCAGCCCACTGTTGCGCACCATCGGCCGTCAGCCGATATCGCCGCCGCGTACGCTTCTTCGCCGTACAGCAGCGGAACACGGGCTGGCTCATCGCGCATATTGGCATCCCAAACGCGCACCGTCCCATCCCGACCTGCGCTGATCAGTCGTCGCCCGTCGGTGGAGAACTCAAGGTCTGCGATGGGTCCGGCACAGGGGATGGTCGCCACGCGAATGTCGGCCTCGGTCAGGATCAGATGAATGAAACCCGTGGCGTCCGCGCACGCCATCAGGCTGTCATCGGGGCTCATCGCCACAGCGTAAGGACCGCGCAGGATCGAGCTGACCCGAATGGGGCGGATGGTGCGGGCATCCCATGTCTGGATTTGGTTGTCCCACGTCACCACAGCTCGCCCGCTGCCCGTGTAACTCCACGCCCACGACTCGAGCATGCCCAGCGTGTCACCGGTCGCCAGATCCATGACTCGCGCCTCGGAACCGCGAACGAGCGCCAGGCTCCGACCATCCGGGCTGACGATCGGGAGTCCGGAAGCGAGCCCGATGTCGACACGCCGCGATGGTCGTCCGCTGGCGACATCCAAGAACACCAGTTCCGGCGAACCGGCCGCCGCGACCACGATCTCGGCGCCGTTCGGCCGGAAATCGGCGACCGCACCGGGAAAGGGAGCGGCGATCCGCCAACGCTCAATGCCCGTCGCGGTCTCCTGTAAGACCAGTTCACCGTCAATCGGCAGCACGATCAGGTCGGCGTCCCGACTGGCGGCCCAGCGAGTCGCGGCGCTCTCGAGCGGCTGGGTCCGCAGGCGCGTGCCGGCGTTTACGTCCCAGACCTGAAGTGCGCCGTTCGCGGTACCGACGATGACGCGACTCGCGTCGGGCGCGCAACTCACCCGAACCGCACCCCCGCCCCCGACGTCCATCGTCCGGATGCTGCGATCCACCTGCCGCCGGATGAACCGCCACTCCCAGCCGCGCAGTTCCGGAGGGGCGTCCGTGAGGCTTCGAGCCGCCCGGGCGGCGTTCTGTGTCTGAAGCGCCGCCTGCGCGGCCGCGATGCTGGCGCGGTACGCCAGTCGCTCTGCCGCCAGCGCCTCCGCATCGGCCCGCTGCCGTTCGCGCTTTTCGCGAATGGCCATCGACGTGGACGCGACCACGCCGAGGGCCAGCGCCAGCATCGTCGCCAGCGCGCCGCCCACCACGGCCCGGTTCCGCCGCGCGAACTTTCTGGCCTGATACCACGTGCTGGCGGGTCGCGCGATGATCGGCTGGTCCCGCAGGTAGCGGCGAAGGTCGGCCGCCAGTTCGGCGGCGCTGCGATATCGCCGGTCGCGATCCTTGTCGAGCGCCTTGGCAACGATCGTCTCGATGTCGCCCCGGAACACCACGTTGAACGAACTCAGCCGCTGCGGTTCCTCCTCCCGGATCATCCGCGCCGCCTCGGGAATCGATCGATGCCGCACGTCCAGCGGCAGGTGTCCGGTCAGCAGCTCGTACAGCACCACGCCCAGCGCATACACGTCCGAGCGGGCGTCCAGACGGGTCGAGTCGCCCGAGACCTGCTCCGGGCTCATGTAGGGGATCGTCCCGACGAACTGGCCGATGTCGGTGAGCAGCGTCACCGTTTGCAGGTCGGCGTCGGTGGCGCGGGCCACGCCAAAGTCCAGAATCTTCGGCTGCGCATCAATGCCGGCACCGCGGGAAACGTCCGATCCGGCCCTCCAGGCACCCGTGCCAACGACAAGAATGTTGCCCGGCTTCAGGTCCCGGTGAACGACGCCGCGCGTGTGCGCGTGCTCGACCGCGTCGCAGATCATTGCCATGAGTTCGAGCCGCGCTCGCGTTCCCAGTCGGTGCTGCTCGGCAAACTGGATCAACGGAAGACCATCAATGAACTCCATCGCGAAGAACGGCTGCGGACCCTGATCGGTCTGCTCGGTGCCGGCTTCGTAGATCTGTGCGATGCCGGGGTGCTGGAGTTGTCCGAGCACCTGCGCTTCGTTCGCGAACCGCAACAGCGATTGGGCCGACGCCATGCCTCGACGGATGACTTTCAGGGCCACCCGCCGCCGCGGGTTGCTCTGCTCGGCCTCGAAGACCGCCCCCATGCCGCCCTCGCCCACCAGCCGCAGAACGCGATAACGACCGAATCTTTCCGGGATCGGCGGGGTGGCCGGTCGGTCCGCGCCGGCGTACGCGGGCTGTTCGAGAAAACCGTCGTCCGCCGACTCCAGGCAGGCGAGCAACGCCGCCACTTCCTCGCGCAACGCCGCGCTGTCGCAATGCGACGCGATAAACGCCTCGCGCTCCGACGCCGGCAGGTCGGCCGCCTGCTGAAAAAGCGCCTCGGCCCGCAGGCGGAACTCAGCGTCCATGCGGCTCGCCGCCACCCGCTTCGGCCGCGAGCTGCCGCCGCAGCCATGCCTTGATATACCGCCATTCGCGCTCGACGGTGCTGACCGAGATGTCCAGCGCGGCCGCGGTTTCCTCGCTGCTGAGCCCGGCGAAGAACTTCAGCATCACGATCTGCCCCTTCCGCGGGTCATCCGCCTCGAGCCGCCGCAGTGCCTCGTCCAGCGCGACGAGATCGTCGGAGTCGCCCGGCCGGCCAGAGAGCGCCTGCTCATCGAGTTGGAGTCGCACAAGACCGCCGCCGCGCTTCTGCGAGCCCTTCCGTCGCGCCTGATCCACCAGGATGTCGCGCATCGCCCGCGCCGCCGCGCCGAAGAAGTGGTGTCGCCCCCTCCAACCCGGGTCTCCCGAGCGCACCAGCCGCACGTACGCCTCGTGCACCAGCGCGGTCGGCTGAAGGGTGTTACCTGGCGGTGTCTTGCGCAGTCGCGATTGCGCCAGCCGCCGCAGCTCGTCGTACAGCACCGGAAGCAGCCGTTCGGCGGCTTCCCCATCCCCGCCCGCGGCTGCGTTCAGCATGCCGGTCACGTCGACGGACTCGGAGCGGTCAGACATGGGTTGAATTCCGCAGTGGTCCGAGGGCCGGCATTACATGACGACGCGGTCCCGGGTCATGAAGAGTGGCTTGAACCACGTTGATCTTAGCACGGCGGCCGGCGACCCGTGATCGAACTTCGCGGTGCATCATCCGATCGAAACGATACCGGCGACCGAGCCTTCGCACCGCCATTCGCCGGATTGTCCAGTCATCCGCAAGCAGCTAGATTGCCGATCTTAACAGGATAATATGGACCCCGCGGACGCTGCGTCGGCAGGCCGAACCTCAGGAGCATGGATGATGACCAGGCGCGTTGCTGTCGGATTGGGCACCCTCTCCGTTCTCTTGGCCGCCTCGACCGGCTGCCCCAAGCCGCAGCCCATCCCGATCGCGGCGCCGGACACCGGTAAAGACTACGATCGGGCCCTGCCACCAGGCCAGCTTGCGCTCCGCAAGATCACCGATCCCGCGATGATTCCCGATTTCTCGGACGCGTTTTACAACGCCCAGTCCGGCGCGCTGCGCGATGCCATCCTGCGCAGCCTGCATTACCTTGGCAAACGCTCCAGCGAGCGCTATTTCCCCTACGGTGACGTCACCCACGCTCGTGCCGTCGAGAGCCTCCGGCTTTTTCTCGATGTCCTGAGCCGCGCGAAGTCGCCCGGCGAGCTCAATCAGTTGATCCGCGAAGAGTTTGACGTCTACATGTCTGTCGGGTGCGACGACATGGGCACCGTGCTGTTCACCGGCTACTACACGCCCATCTTCGACGGCAGCCGGACACGAACCGCGCGCTTCGCCTATCCGATCTACAAGACCCCGCCCGATCTGCGCAAGGACGCCGAAGGCAATCCCGCTGGCGGCCCGTGGAAGACTCGCCAGGAAATCGAAAGCGGCGGCGCGCTGGCCGGCAACGAACTCGTCTGGCTCGAGGATCGCTTCAAGACATACGTCGTCACTATTCAGGGCTCCGGCCAGATTCGCATGCCGGATGGCCGCATCGAGGAGATCGGCTACGCCGCCAATAACGGCCACGATTACAAATCGATCGGCAAGGAGCTCGTCGCCGACGGCAAGATCGCCAAGGAGAACCTCTCGCTCAGTTCCATGCTCGAGTACTTCCGAAACAACCCGCAGGACATCGACACCTACTGCTGGCGCAACCCGCGCTATATCTTCTTCCAGCCCGCGCCAGGCGGACCGTTCGGCTGTCTGAATGAGAAAGTGACCACCCACTACTCCATCGCCACCGACAAGGATGTCTACCCGCGCGCCTGCCTGTCGTTCCTCGACGTCTCGAACTTCCCGACCGAGGCTGGTTCCGGCGCTCGACCCTACCGCGGCTTCGCCCTCGATCAGGATCGCGGCGCCGCCATCCGCGCCGCCGGGCGCTGCGATGTCTTCATGGGCGTCGGCGACGAAGCCGGCCGGCGCGCCGGTTTCACCTACAGCGAGGGCAAGCTCTACTACCTGTTCAAGAAGGACTCGCCCTCGTACGCGGGCGGCCCGGCGCGAACCGACACAGCCTCCTCGGCCGCAATGGACGCGCCACCCGCCGCCAGTCCGGCCCCAGGCTCCGGAAGCGAGGAAACCGGCAGCATCACGGTGTCACCGGTTCGCTCGCAACGATAGATCGACTCGGGCGCGCGACCCCGCTCAGCCGTCGCCGGCCGTACAATGAAGGCATGGACTCGCTCCGCACCATCGTCGAGCGCGTTCGGGCGGCTGCCGTACCCGCCGCCGCGCTGCCGACCGCGATCAAGAACAAGGTACTGACCGACCTCGCCGGCCGCATCGAGACCCACGTCGACGCCCTGCGAAATGCCAATGCCGCCGATCTCGCCGCGGCGCGGCAGGCCGGCCTTTCCGACGCCAAGCTGCGACGCCTTGCCCTCACCGACGACGCCGTGCGCCAACTGGCCGACGGCCTGCGCCAGATCGCCGGCCTGCCGGACCCGGTCGGCGAGGTCACGGCCGATTACACCGTTCCCTCCGGGCTGCGCGTTCGCCGGGTCCGCTGCCCGCTCGGCGTCATTCTGATGATCTACGAGGCCCGGCCGAACGTGACCATCGACGCGTTCGCCCTGTGCTTCAAGTCGGGCAATGCCTGCCTGCTCAAGGGCGGCCGCGAGGCCGGCGCATCCAATGCCGCGCTGATCGATCTCGCCCGCGGCGCACTGGTCGATCACCACGTTCCCAGCGACGTGGTGGCACTCGTCACCTCCAGCGACCGCGCCGAGATGCAGGCCCTGCTCGGCATGCACGACCTGATCGACCTGGTGATCCCGCGCGGCGGCGTCGAGCTCATCCGCTTCGTGCACCAGCACGCCCGCATGCCGATGGTGCAGCACTTCATGGGCGTCTGTCACCTGTTCGTCGATGCCGACGCCGATCTGGATCGCGCGCTGGACGTGTGCGTCACCGCCAAGACCTCCGCCCCGGCCGCCTGCAACGCCGTCGAGACCATCCTCGTGCACGAGTCGATCGCCGAACGATTCATCCCGCGCCTGGCCGAACGCTGCGCCGCGGCCGGCGTCGAGCTGCGCGGCGACCCGCGCGCCTGCGAGCTGGCCCCCCGCGCGCGACCCGCCGCGGAAGACGACTGGGGCCGCGAGTTCCTCGACCTGGTCGTGGCCGTCCGCGTCATCCCCGGCATCGACGCCGCCATGGAGCACATTCGCCGCTTCGGGTCGAACCACACCGACGCCATTCTGTCGGGCAGCGAGGCGAACCAGGCCCGTTTCGTGCGCGAGGTCGGGTCGTCATGCACGCTGGTGAACGCCTCGACGCGCTTCAACGACGGCTACCAGCTCGGCCTCGGCGCCGAGATCGGCATCAGCACGTCGAAGATTCACGCCTACGGCCCCATGGGACTCCGCGAGCTGACCGCCCAGCGCTTCGTCGTCGTCGGTGACTACCACTGCCGCTGATCCCGAGGCCGCCACAGCGCGACCGCCGCCCGCCCGGCGAGGGTTACGTTTCACCCCGAACCCCCGCGGCCGCCGTCGGAAGAGCTCGGACAAGTGGAATGTCCCCATCTCACCCAGGGATTTTACCTACAAATCTTCTACACACCCGACCGCTCCAAGCCTCGACAGGTTGGGGATGTCCCATAGTCGCGCGCACCGCTCGCTGTCGACCGCCCATCTCTTGTCATGCGGCACGTGAGCCAGCGCGTCATACAGTGCCCGAACCCACCGCGCCTTTGAGAGCGCAAACCGCCGGACCCCGCGCTGTAGCACTGAGAAAAAGCTTGACGGCGCGGTCACCGGGAGATATCTTGGCGCGCACATATCTGGATCATCTCGTCCGATACGCGGGTGACCGCGCCCGCTTCTGCAAGGGAAGCAGTCGATTACCGAAGCCCGCGGGAGCCAGGAAGGGAAGTGTCACGTGCTGCCATTCACGTATAGGATATCAATTATCCATGTTATCGTCTGTTCTTGCTTCTGTTCGGCGATCCACGCGGACACCGTTCCGTCGCATCCGGACATCGCTATTTCACTCGACGCCGCATCCATTCCGGCGGAGTACCACGTCGCCGACGGATCCGGCGGCTTCGAGCATCTCGGCCGGCTGATCGAGGGTCAGCTCCCGCTGAAGGACCAGGTCCTCTACTTCTGTGTCGATCGACTGGCGTACGGGCTTCCGGCTACGGAGGTGCGCGCTGAGGCGATCGCCCCGGCCGGCGCTCATGGCGTCATCTTCGGCCTCGACCTCGGCTCGCTCGGATCATCCCCGACGGTGTTTCGCCGCGCCGCGGACCTGCAACTGAATCCCGGCTTCTTCGGCGACGCGATTGACGGCCTCCAGGTAACTCACGGAACGAACCTGATCAGGGTGAACCAACCCTACTCGTATCTGACATACTGGCGCGGTTCGACCATGCTCGGACAGCCCGCGACGTTCAGCGGCGGTGGTGCCGACCCGGATGGTCTCACGACCGACGATATCGTCTTGGGGCTTTCGACTCTCCTCTTCGCGTCGGGGGTTCACCATTTCGGTCTCCAGCCCGGCGACGCCATCGACGGTCTGATGCTCTTCGACGTGACCCCGGACCCCGACGCACCGGGCGGCTTCCGGCGGGATCGGAACGGCATCCTCGACCCCGGGTTCGACATGGCCATCTTCTCGCTGGATCCGTTCAGCCCGAGCACCACGACCGGCGGCGGAGGTCCCTGGCTCCCGGGCGACCTGATCCTGACATGGTTCCTTAACGACGGGGAGCTTTTCATGCCCGCAACGCGCCTGGGCCTGGGCCCGACCGACAATGTGACCGCTATTTCGATCACACCCGAACCCGCGAGCTTCAGTCTGCTGTTGGCCGGCGCAGCGGCGATCCTGTCGCGCCGGCGCTCCGCGCGGAACCGTCGACCGTGCGCCGGACTGAGTCCTGCGGCCGCACGGACTGCGATGCGCGCAAATCGCCGGGCCTCGGCGTTCGCCTGCGTACTACCCGCGTGTCTGTGCCTCGCGCTCGTCGGGCCGGCCTTGGCGAACCCGCCGACCGGCGTGCAAGGCTATTGCGGCAAGGCCCCGGTCGCCGCCGGTTCGGCCGGATTCCTGGACTTCGAAATCCTCCCCGGCGGATTCGCGCGCTACTCGCTGTCCGCCACGCATCCATCGCCCGGATTGAACCTTCAGGGCGTGTCCGGTTCCATCCAATTCCCAAGCCAGATCGTACCCGCCGTCTTCACCGCCGGTGATCCGGCCCGGCTTGTCCTCGAACATCAGCTGGCCGTTGACGGACACATGCTCGCCGTACGAGTCGACGCAACCCTGAACAGTGCCGGTCCGGTGCACGCCGTCGTCGACGTTCGGCTCGATGCCGGCCTGCCGGTGCGGTATCTCCTCAAGCGCCGCTTCGACTGCCCCGTGACGGCGTCGCTCGGCCTCAGCGACAGTTCGGTCTGCTTTCCGGAAGCAAGCCAGCCGTTGCGGTTCTGCGGCGGCCAGAGTCGCGATCTGTTCCTCTGCCTGCGGGCTGACGACCTCCCGGCCGGGACCGCCATCCAGTGGAACATCACCGGCGGTGACGGCGACTATTCCATCGATCCGAACCAGGGCACCGCAATCATGGACGTCGGCGGCGTACGCATTCCCATCGAGGTGACCAACACCCGATTTCACGACCCGAATGAACCCAAGGTGTTGAAGGTGGGCCTCAAAGCGTTCGTGCCCGAGATGTGCTGCCACCTCGATGATCCGCAAGCGTCATCGTTGCAGATCTCCACGGAGAGCATTCGCTGCTCGGTCAGCAATCAAACCTTCATCGCCAATCAGACCCGGCCGGTGGTCGTCTCGATCCAAAACCCCTGTCCGCAGGCGCTGGACGGCACCTGGACCCTGACGGGAGCGACCGGCCTGTACAACACACCGTTCAGCGAGAATTTCAGCATCCCCGGCGGCGGAACACTCACGAGAATTGTGAACGTGACGAACATCGGCGGCCACCTCGCGCCGGCGCCGCTCACGTTGACCGTCACGCCGCAGCCGGCCGGCCAGGCGGGCGACTGCACCGCCGCCGGATTGATGGCCTACCGCAACGCCCGGCTGACCGGAAGGGTTCTGCGCGTCAATGACTTCGGCATCGTTCAGGGGCCGCTGAGCGGGGCGACGATCCAGGTCGGGAATGCCGCCCAAACAACGACCGACGCCCAGGGACGTTTCACCGTCGATTTCCTGAAGCCAAACGACTACCTGGTCAGTGCGAGCAAGGCAGGATTTTGCACGCGGACTCGCATGGTGACCGTTTCCGCCGGCGCCGTCAAATACGAGGCGTTTCACCTGCGACCAGAAACCAACGCTGTCACGCCGACGATTTACAACGTCCGGGTTCCGAACGGCATGTACCTCATCGGCGGTTACCCGGGGAGCTGGAGCTTCGCCGCCACCGTCGCGTGGAACGGCTCGCCGGGCTCCGTCTCATTCGTCGTCAACGGGCAGTCGTACGCGGCGACGCTGGTGGACCTGGGTTGTAACGAGGCCGATGCCTCCGTCACCGTGCCGGTCCCACCGACGATCAGTTCATGCAGCCGCCTGAGCATCGTGGCGACAAACGGCGAGAGCCGCCAACGGACGGCGGTCCAGAACCTCTATTTCAATCCGACCCACGGCATCATCCAGACATGGTTTCCTGTGCTGAACTGGGTGGTGGTCCCAGGCCCTAACACGGTGCTACGCTTGGCGATGGGCCTGTTCCGCGAATGGGAATTGGCGTCCGCACTCGGGCCGAAATTCAAGGTCGAGTTCACCGGCTTGCTGGGTCTGGACTTCCAGTCGCTGGCGGGCGTCTTTGTCGGAAATGCCAAGGCAAGGGGTAAATTCGGACTCGAATGGGACCCTCCCGGGGTCCCGGTCGAGGTCATCGCCAACAGTTCGATCGCGCTGGACGGGTCGCTGAAGGTCACGCTGAACGGATGCGGTGGGCCGACCCTCAAACCATCATGGAAAGCGAGCTTCAGTGGAGACGCCGGATTGCGAATGCCGGTGGTGGTGATCATCCCGGCCGTATTCCCTCCGGCGGCCGGGCCTGTGAATTTCCTGCTGAACACGCCCGGTCTCGGGAAGCTGATGAAGGCGTTTAAGGTCGGGCTGTTCGTGCTCGGCGGGCTGGAACTGCAGGGCAACTACCCGGGCGGTCAATGGGGCAATTGCTTCCTTGGTTCGCATTCGCTCGTCGTCAACGGAACGGTTGGAGTCAAGGCCGTCGCCTCGATGAAGCTCGGACCAGCCAAGGCCAGTGTCACGGTCGGAGGTTCCGGCTCGCCGGCGTTCGAAATCTGCCCGGATGTCGCGTTCCAGTGCCTCACGCTGCGCGCCTGGGTGGAACTGGAGGCGAAAGCACTCTTCTTCGTGACGACACGTGAGTTGAGCGCGAGCACTCGATTCGGACCTCACTGCGGCAACCTGCTGCTCGACGGTGGATCCCTGGATCAGCAGAACCAGGAGCCGGAGTGGCAGCCGATCGGCGCGAGTATGTTGAGGTGGGGTGAACCCAATCAGCTCTCGCTCGCATCCGTACCGCGTCATGGGTCGTCCGGCTCGACCATCGCCCGCGGCGGATCGATCGAGGAGCGGGTCGTGGAGAACGTGGAGGAGCTTGCCGCCCCTTCGGTCATCGCCGACGGCTCGCGCATCCATGTCGTTTTCTCGCTCCACGATCCGTCCAAACCCTGGTATCAGGCGACGGACATCGCTTCGCTCCGGTTCGAGGGCAGCGGACCCTGGACGCTCACACGGATCGCGGATGACGACGCCGGTGATCTGGAGCCGCGGATTGCGGCCGTCGATGCCCAGCAGGACTTGTCTTGCTGGCAGCAGGTTTCCGGCGACATTTCCGGCGCCCAGGGACCGGCCGATGTCTTCGCGCACCTCGAAATCGCCGCCGCCCGGTTCGATCGCGACAACGCCCAGTGGAGCGTGCCGGCGCTGCTGACCGCCAATTCGGTCCTCGATCGCGACCCCAGGCCGATCGTCTCCGGAACTCAGCAGTCCGTTGTGTGGGTGCAGAACGCTGCCGATGCGTTCCCCGGCGACGCGCTCAACGGCGATCGGCTGATGGTCTCGCAGTGGACCGGATCGAGCTGGAACTCGCCGCAGACTCTCTGGGCCGACGCGAAAGGCATCATGGACGTCGCGACGACCGCGGCCGCCGGTGAAGCGCACGTCCTGTTTTCGGTGGACGAGGACGGCGATCCGGGAACGGAAGCCGATCGCGAACTCTATTACGTCCGCACGATCGGCGGCACGTGGCAGGCCGCCGTCCGACTGACCAATGATGTCATCGAAGACGCGCTGCCGGTGCTGATCGACGCGGCGGGCGACTTGCTGGCGGTCTGGAGCGCCGGCGAGACGGTCACGTGGAGCCCGCTGAGCGCCTGGAATCCGCAGCCGCTCTTCGCCGAACATACGATCGCCAATGTCGCCCCGACGCTCGAGGGGATCGGCCTGCCGGGCGGCGCCGCCATCGCTTACTCCACGCAAGGGCCGAGCGGCACCGACATCGTGGCGGCGTTCTACGATTCGACTCTGAACGTCTGGTCGCTGCCGCGGCGGCTGACCGTCGACGATCAGGTCGAAGACTCTCTGTCCATGGCTTACGCTGACGGCAAGCTGATCCTTGCCTATCTGAAGACCGAGATTCTTTACAAGGATATGGATATCGACATCGACGGCGAACCGTTCCACCTGGAAGACGTCCCCAGTCTGGGGCGTACCGACCTCTGCGTGCTCATTCACGAGCAGGGCCACGACTTGGCCGTCGGCGAACTGGAAGTCGACCCGGCCGACCCCGCGCCGGACTCACCGGCGACGATTCGCGCCCGCGTCGAAAACCGGGGCGAGCGCGCCGCGCTCGGTGTGCAGGTGGGATTCTATGACAGCGATCCGAACTCCGGCGGGAGTCTGATCGCGCTCGAGACTCTCTCCGGCACGATGATCGCCGGGTCATCGCGGCTCGTGGAAGTCAGTTGGACCGTTCCCGCCGACGATGCGGTGCACGATGTGTTCGTCGTCGTCGATCCGGCACTGAGCATTGACGATCGGGATCGCTCCAATAACACCGCCTCGACGGCCACCGTCAGGCCGGACATCGTCGTCGACGCCGTGTCGAGCGAGCCGGCATCCCCGGATTCGGTCATTCTGCTCGCCGCTCTGGCGAACGACGGGGCGAGCACGTCCGGGCCTTGCCGGTTGACCTGGCGACTGGACTCCCCCGAAGGGCCGGTGCTCGCCGTTGTCGACGTCGATGACATGGTCCCGGGGGCTGTCCACGAACTCGCGGTCGTCTGGGAGACGTCCGGGTACACCCCCGGTGAATTCGTCGAGATCTACGCCGTCGTCGACGATACCCATGCCGTCTCCGAATCGGACGAGGATAACAATACCGCAGTCCTGACGGTGCTGATACCGGGCGGCGACTGCAACGCCAATGGAATTCCCGATGCAGATGACATCGCCAACTTCACCAGCCAGGATTGCAACGGCAACCAGATCCCCGACGAATGCGACATCGCCTCACTGGTGAGCCAGGACTGCAATGCCAATTCCATTCCCGACGAATGCGAGGTGGAGCCGCTCTGTCTCAACCCGGGCAATACCTGCAACGACGCGGACGACAATGGCATCCCGGACGACTGCGTCCCGCTCGCCATCGGTGAGCTTGTTCGCGCGCTTCTCGATCCGTCCGACGTTGAGCCGAGCATTTGGCATGCGGCCGACGTGAACCGCGACGGCCGGGTCGACGGGCTGGACATTGCGCCCTACGTTTCCGCCCGGCTGCGCTGAGACCTGGGCCGGGCACACTCGCTCGAGCCGCGGGCGGGGCCGCGTCGCCCAGACATGGGCTGAGGGACATTCTACTTTTCCGGATCCTTCCGCGGGCGGCCGCGAGGGTTCAGCATGGATTGTAACCCGAGCCGGGCGGCGGTGCGGCGGATCCGGCATCGACGCCGCCATGGAGCACATTCGCCGCTTCGGGTCGAACCACACCGACGCCATTCTGTCGGGCAGCGAGGCGAACCAGGCCCGCCTCGTCCGCGAAGTCGGGTCGTCATGCACGCTGGTGAACGCCTCGACGCGCTTCAACGACGGCTACCAGCTCGGCCTCGGCGCCGAGATTGGCATCAGCACGTCGAAGATTCACGCCTACGGCCCCATGGGGCTCCGCGAGCTGACCGCGCAGCGCTTCGTCGTCGTCGGTGACTACCACTGCCGCTGATCCCGAGTCCGCCACAGCGCGACCGGCGCCCGCCCGGCGAGGGTTACGTTTCACCCCGAACCCCCGCGGCCGCCGTCGGAAGAGTCCGGACAAGTGGAATGTCCCCCTCACATCCTTACGCCTACCGCGCCTTCGACGGCGAGTGGCGCATTTCTCCGCACGCAGTCGAACTTCGAGCTGATCGGCGGCTGGCGGCCGCGGCGACGTCGTTCGCCTTGCCGGCTGGGTCGTGATATGATGCCCAAGCGACGATCGCGGCCCTCATCGCGAGTACTCTCATGCCGGACCCCGCCAGCTTCAACGAGACCACGTCCGGACCTTCAGGCGCACCGCCTCCCGCCGGCGACTACTCGGCTCCGACGACACCGTTGAGCAGCCCATCTTCGCGGTTTCTTCGCCGCGCGCTCGACCAGCTCTTGCAAATCGGGCCGTATCACATTGTTGAACTGATCGGCGAAGGCGGGATGGGCACCGTCTATCTGGCCGAACGCCGCGAGCCGGTGCGCATGCGGGTGGCCCTCAAGGTCATCAAGCCCGGCATGGACACGCGCGAGGTTGTTGCGCGATTCGACGCCGAGCGCCAGGCCCTGGCCCTGATGAACCATCCCAACATCGCGCGGGTCTTCGACGCCGGCGCGACCGCCGACGGCCGGCCCTATTTCGTCATGGAGTTCATCGCCGGCATCCCGATCACGCAATACTGCGACCGCAACCGGCTTACCAACACCGAGCGGCTGGGCCTGTTCGGACAGGTCTGTCAGGCGGTCCAGCACGCGCACGAAAAGGGCATCATCCACCGCGACATCAAGCCGTCGAATGTGCTGGTCTGCATGCAGAACGGAAAGCCGGTGCCGAAGATCATCGACTTCGGCGTCGCCAAGGCGACGCAGCAACGCCTCACCGACGAGACCATGTACACGTTCCACGGGCAGCTCATCGGTACGATCGAGTACATGAGCCCCGAGCAGGCGGAGATGTCCAACATCGAGATCGATCCGCGCAGCGATGTCTATTCGCTCGGTGTCGTGCTCTACGAACTGATCGTCGGGGCACTGCCGTTCGATCCCAACACCCTGCGACAGGCAGGCGTTGGCGAAATCCAACGGATCATCCGCGAGGTCGATCCGCCCAAACCCAGCACACGGCTTAGCACGCTCGGTGACAAGACGGGCGACGTCGCCAGTCACCGCCGCTTGGACGTCAGGACGCTGGCGCGCGAGCTGCGCGGCGATCTCGACTGGATCACCATGAAGGCCCTGGAGAAGGACCCCGGACGGCGCTATGCCACGGCCGCGGCCCTCGGCGAGGACGTCGCTCGCTATCTGCACCACGAGCCGGTGCTGGCGCGGCCGCCGAGCGTTGCTTACAAGTTGCACAAGTTCATTCGCCGCCATCGCGTTTCGGTCGCGTTGGCGGCATTGCTCGTTATCGCGATCGTGTCGACCACCGCGCTCTACGTCACCCGCCAGCAGACGGCCAGCTTCGAGGAGATGGTCAAACTAGCCCAGACGCTGCTGGCGGAGGGGAAGAAGGCCGAGGCGGAATCCGTCCTGGCGCGAGCCGTCGAGCAAATCACCAAGCCGACCATCGCGCTCGGTGCGCCGGCGCTAGCTCAACCGCCAGCCGCTGGTTCCGGTCGGGCCGAGCTGGAGGCAAAGCTCTCGGCCATTATCCGCCTACTGCAATTGGGTGACAGCGCCGAAGCGGCCCGTCAGATTCAGGACGTGCTGGCGGTCGATCCGCGGAACTTCACGGCTCTATCAAACTACGCCGTGCTGAAGCGGGCCGAGTTCGAGACCAATGGTGATCTTCGCGTCCTCGACGACGCCCTCGCCAAGCTCGACCAGGCCTCGCAGATCGAGCCCCGTCGCCCCGAGCCTTGGAACATCCGCGGCGTTCTGCTGCGGCACCTCGGCCGCTTGCCGGAATCCCTCGCGGCATTCGAAAAGGCGATCGCGATCGATCCCGGCTATTCACCGTCGTATGTCAGCATCGCCAACACGCTGGCGCTGTTGGGCGACTGGCAGGGCGCCGAGCGAAATCTGCTCATTGCCGCTGGCATCCCGCCCGACCCGACCGACAGCCGTCCGTGGCAGCGCTGGCACAACCTCGCGGCCCTGCAATTGGCCCTCGACAAGCCCGCGGCCTTGGCGGCCATCGACAAGGCGCTGGCCGCCCGCGACGGCCGCAATCCGCACAATTGGTTGCTCAAGGCCCGCGCACACTTGCTCCTCAAGTCGGCTCTCGATCCTGCCAAGGCGCGCGACGCGGCGGTGCGGGCGGACGAAGACCCGGACCACAGCCCGCCGCGCACCCGGCGGATCATCGCGCTGGCGGCCCTGCGGCTGGGGGACTGGGAAGCAGCAGTCAAGGCGGCCACCGAGGCCGTCGACCGCAAGGACCCGCAGCCGGCCTACGCGAATCTGATCCTGGCGATCGCCCACGCGAAATCCGGCCGCGCCGACGATTGTCGCCGACACCTGCGAATCGCGGAGGCGACCTGGCCGAAGGACTTGGCCGCCCAGCCCTTGGAGATGAAGGCGACGATCGAAAACGGGCTACTGTGGATTGACACGCTGCGCGAATTGCATGCCCTGCGCGCCGAGGCTGACGCGGCTGCGGCAAGCCCGTAACCCGGCACTGCACGTCGTCCGAACCCATAGCGCAAGCTCCGAGCCAGCCTCTACGAGCCCACGTAGGCACCCGGCTCCCCGGCACTCGACAGGGCTACGAGCAGGTACGGGGCTCATCCCGGCTGCTGTCCCCGCCGCCCGGCCTGGGTCGTGGGGGTGTGCGTCTCGTAATTAACCAGATGAGCACGTGGAAACCTGAGAAACTTGAAGAACATCGCGGGCTGGGTTTCCACCCCAGCGGGGCACTTCAGACCGGCTTCGCCCTGTTTCGTTCGCAGTTCCTTGAAATCCCGACGTGAGACGCTCTGGCTGGATTTTCCATCCCTTGACGCGCCCCTGTCTTGATGAGGGCTCGTCAAGGGTTGGAGAGTGCTGAGGGGTTGTGTTGATGGCGGGAACGAGGATTTCACGATGGGTAGGCAGTCGGGATTGACGGTGGAGCAGCGCGCCGAGGCGGTGTTGTCGTTGGCGGGATGCGCGGAGCCGGCGGCGAAGATCGCGCGGCGTTTCGGCATCTCGGAGCCGACGCTGTATCGCTATCACGACCTGTTCCTGGAGGCCGGCAAAACTATCCCGGCCAACCCCGCCGGCCACCGTGCCATGCTGCGTCCGGTCTTTGTAACCCCCGGATTGGCAACCACTTCGATTAAACATGCTGGAATTCGACAAAGCACCAAGTTTTTGCGAAGAACCGCCCGCCACCGCGCTATAGGTAGGCGCGGTCGGCGGTGTGGATGTCCGCTCTTGACGATCACGAGCAAAATATTGGGAACAGCGCCGCCGAACGAAGAGATCTCAAACCACCGCTGGCTGTCATTGCTCTCGGAGGCCAACTGGCGGCGGATCATGAAGCGACTTACTCTCTCGAAGCGCCAGGCCGAAGTAGCCGCGCTGCTCTGCCGCGAGTGCCTGGTGAGCGAAGTTGCCCGGGAATCGGGTATTTCGTCCGACGCCGCGCGGCACCACAGCATGGCCCTGTTTCGGGAACTCGGCGTCAGGTCGTGGGTGGGCGTCGTGCTGCGATTCGTGTAGGCTCAGCAAGAGGACGGTTCGACACCCTACATGCGCATGTAGCTTGTGGGCAGACGACTTGGCACTGTATGGTAACGGATAGGTGAGCGAAACGAAGTTCACCAAAGGAGCTGGTTCAAAACGCGTTGGGTCCATCAGAAGAGCAAGTTGGACTCGGCACGCGTCTCGGCGCACCGGCCGATCGGACAGCCGGCAGGTCGCGACTGCGATGCATTGTTTCCGCGGAGGTTTCTTCATGCGCTGTTTCATCGGGACTTGCGTAGTTGTGCTCGCTTCTGTGGGCGGGCCGGGCATCGCCCGGGCACAGACGGCCGGGATGGTGAACTTCCAAGGCTTGATCCGCGACTCGGGCGGCGTTCCCGCCAGCCAGCCGGTTACCCTCGAGTTTCGCATCTTCGACCAGCCCTCCGGCGGCAATCTCGTTGACATGGACGGCGATGGGACGCCGGGCGAGGACGTGCTCGGGCAGGATGCCAAAGTCGCCGGCCCGCTGACGCCGAACGGGGGGATCGTGGCGACAAAATTCGGCCCAGTGTCGCCCAAGGCCTTTGACGGGAATCCGCGCTGGCTGGAGGTGAAGGTTCAGGGCTCGCCGACGCCGCTCTCGCGGATCGAAATGGCGACGCCGCCTGGGATTGCAGAGCAGGTTAACCTGCCGGCGTCCGGGACGTCGGCGATCGTGACGAATGCTAGCGGCAATGTGGGCATCGGGACGACGAGTCCGTCGGCGAAACTACACGTCGTCGGGAACGCGACGGTCTCGGGCAGCGTAACGGCCGCGTCGCTGGCGGGAAGCGGGAGCGGACTGACAAGTCTGAACGCGACCAACGTTTCGAGCGGGACGCTCGCCGATGCGCGGCTCTCCAGTAATATTGTGAAATACGACAACATCTCGGGATTTGAAATTAAAGGATCTCCTGCGCACATTGATTTTCGCCGGAATAATGACCCCAATGATTGGCAATACCGCATCGTCAACGAAACGGATGGCGAGTTGCGATTCGTTTCGTCTATCTTGACTGGGTCAAAAAAGGTAATGACGCTCACAGATAGTAGTGTCGGCATCGGGACGACGAGCCCTAGCCGGCAACTCGAAGTAGCAGCTGAAGGAAACGTTGGGGCAAAGGTCACCTCAGGATCAACAAACTCCTCGTTTGAGCTGGTGTCGGCGGGAGCCTTCACAGCAATGTACAACACCTTCGGCCACTTGAGATTCTTTGTTGGAAACGCTGATCGCGTTCACGTTGACGCCAATACGGGTAACGTCGGGATCGGAACGACCAATGCTTGCCGGAAGCTGACCATCTCCGGTAACTGTCGCGTTGTCAGCGGCGGCAACTTTGAGACGGGTCCCAACTGTACAGATCTGGCCGAGCACTTCGACCTGACCGCTCCCGAGCAGATCAAGCCTGGCATGGTGCTCGTTATTGATTACGAGTCACCGGGGAGGCTGAAGCTGAGCGATCAGCCCTATGACCCCAAGGTCGCCGGTGTCGTGTCAGGCGCGAACGGATTGCAGCCTGGAGTCAAACTCGGCGGTTCTGAAGAGCAAACTCTTGACTTACCGATTGCACTGTCGGGGCGCGTGTGGTGTTACGCCGACGCAACGGATCATCCCGTCGCAGTGGGGGACCTTCTGACTACATCCACAACGCCGGGACATGCCATGACGGCGAGCGAACCCCATCGCGCGGTCGGCGCGATCCTCGGGAAGGCCATGACACCACTAGCGAAAGGCAAACGGGGCCTCGTCCTCATTCTGGTCACTTTGCAGTAATGGCGCTGCCGGACAAAGCGAGGGCAGATGGAGATGGCACTGAAAGGATTCAAGCCGGCACGTACGCGCCGGGGTTAACGATGTCGCGCAATGGCACTCTGATTGGCGCATGGGGAATGCTTCGTGAGGACCATTCACGGAGGAGGTACAGTGCGTGGACGACGCGACTCGCAGGGCGGTATCGTTCACACCTTCCACATCGAGGGCCGGATCCCAGCCGATCACCCGCCGCGGAGCATCAAGCGGCTGGCGACCTTGGAAGCCGCTAGGAAGTAGCGCTATGAACGCCGCTCGATCATCGGAACCCGCAGCGCCAGCGCCGGCCCAGCAGATGCGCCGCGGTGCGCTGACGTCCGCTCGGCGCGCGGGCTTCGCGCCCGCCCCGCCGGCGGTCGCCGGAGGTTCGTCTCTCACGCAGCCGACCGCCGGTTCTGTACCGCAGACGTTTCCGTCTGCTCGCTCCCGCTCGGGGTTCGGATTCGCCCTGCTCGCCGCCTTGCTGTCCTCCGCTCCGGCCGTCGCCCAGCCGTACTTTGTCGCAACAACACAGGCCTCCGTTTCGTACGGCGGAGACTTCACCAGCAACGGCTCCCTGCTGGTCGTCGGGCAGCCGCTGATCGGACGGATGGTCAACGCCGCTTACATGATCGACGTCGGCATCGTCAGTCTGCTTTACACACCATCTGGCAATCTCCCGATCTTCTGGAACACTGGGACCGGGAACTGGAACACCGCCGGCAACTGGCTGCCGACGACTGTACCCAACAACGACAGCAACCAGACCTATAGCGCCTTCATCCTCCGGTCGGACGCCCGCGTGACACTCGACACCAATCCGTCGATCACGCGGCTCGTGCTGGGGAGCGGCGCGGAACTGGAGATGAATCAGGACTCCGGTTCCAACTTCCGCACTCTGCAGCTCGATGGAGAGCTGGCCAGCAACGCGGCCAGCGACGGGACTATCCGCGTCAACGCCACGTCGTTTAATCGGCAATTGACCATCAACGATCTGCGACTGGAACAGTCCGCGAACGGGCTGATCGAGGTTACCGGCAACGGTCCGACCAGCGTCCTGCGCCTGGTCGATAGCAGCGTCGTCGGCGGCCAGGTCCGCGTGAGTGGTGGTACCGCGCGACTCGAACTGCGGAACTCGTTTCTCAGCGACACCCGCGCGGACGACGGGGAACTCCGCGCGGAGAATAACGGGCTGGTTGACATAGGGACCAGCGTCACGGGCGCAACGGATTATGTCGCCGACGGCGGAACTATTCGGCTCGCCGCAGGAGCCGGCCGATCGATTACCGGCGACGTGTTGCAGGTCTTTTCCGGCGGCCGCTTTGAGATCGTTGGCGATGTCGTCAACAACTACACGGTGGAGTTTCGCAGCATTAGGTTGGACTCGATCGGCGGTCTCCTCCGTGGCAGTACGCCGCCGGTGCTGGCTAGCGGGCCCCGCAGCCAGATATCGGTAGCGATGAACTTTACCGTCGAAGGTGTGGCGGCCGCCGCCTATCACCCCAGCGCCTATCCCACCCAGATCGGCGGATCGTTCGTCAATCATTGCACGACGCCGGCGGCGAACGGTTTGGATCCCGGATTCGAGACTTACCCGGCCACGTTCCGCTTCTACGACAGCGGCCTGCCCACCACGCAGCCACACCGCTTCGAGCTCGGCGGTCAGGACCGCGGACGAAGCAATCCGGCCGGGTATGTCGAGAACTTCGCCCTGCGCGGTCTGACCATCGACCCCGGGCGCAGCGTACGGCTGGAGGATACGTTTATCAATCATCCCGCCACGTCGCAGTTGTGCGTGGAAGTGCTTTACGTTGAAGACATCGACCTCGGCGCCGGTGCGACGCTCACGATCGACTGCGGGCGGGTCTATTTCAAGACGCTCACGGCTGCCGGCGGCGCGACGATCACACTTGAAAACAACGCACGCCTGATCGGCTTCGGCCCGCTCTGGGATATCGACGGCAACTCACTCCGCCAGCCGGCCGACGCTGCCGCGCTGGTCAACGCCCTGCTCTTCGGCCCGGCCAACGATCCGGCAAGGTACTACCGCGCTGACGCCAACGACGACGGCCGCGTCGATGGTCGGGACGTACAGGCATTCGTAACGGCGTATCTTGGCCCGTAGCGTCGCCCCGCGCCGAGCAACGGTTGGAACTGAGCAGTAGCCACTTTGCTTTTCCGGGTTCTTCCGCGGGCGGGTCGGTGAATGAAGTCGGATCCGACCCGGCCGGACTGAGCGGGAGTTGGCGGATGCACCACAACGCCGCCCGGCAGTCGTTTCAACTGCACCCGATCAATCGCGTGGTGATACCCCATGAATCAGAACCCGCGTCGCCGGCGCCAGTCGATATTCGACGGCGGCATGCCTCGTGGCGAGTCCGGGCGCTTTCGAGCCGCTCGCGCCAACCGCCCCCGTGCTACTCTTTCCCGAGAACGACGACCTCGCGGTGCCCGCGATATTCCTCCCCGTCGCGCGTCACCACCAGCACCGAGATACGGTGTCGGCCCGGTGTGTCGAGGATCTTCACGCCGCGCTGCTCGTCACAGATCCACATGCCGTTGTCCATCCACAGGAAATCCGCACCCCGCAGAACGCTGGGCGGCAGCTCCACCGCGAAGGCGATGTGCAGCGGCGCCGTGCCGACCGCCGGCCCCGTCAGGCGGATCGGCGCGTTACGCGCACCCCGGGCATAGTTCGGCGCGGCCGGCTCGTCGCTGACGGCCCGCGCTTCGGGCTCGCGGCGCGGAGGCTGAATGGCCGTCCGCTGTGCGGGCGGACCACTCGCCGCCGCAGCGGGCCGCGCTGGCAACGCCGACGCGGGCCGGGCGGAATCGATCGGCCGTGGCGCCGGGGCAGCCGATGCGAACTGCGAGCGGTCGGCCGATGGTGGATTTGATATCGTCGTCGCCGGCCGACTTGGTACATCCGGCGTACGCGGCGGAGCGCTGGGCGTCACCTGTGCATACTGAGTCGGCTGTTGCGGCGTGGTTGCCCGTGGCCGAGGCTTCGCATCGGCATACTGAGGCGGCTGAGTCTTCTGCGCGGTGCCGGGAGCCGGCTTCTGCGGGCTTGGTGATGCGGCCGGCAGGATGGGCTGCGGCGGACGCGGCGGCGCGGTCGCCGTCGCGCCGGCGCGAGCGCCATCGGCCACCCGCACCGCTCCGGCCGCCGATACCGGCGTCGCGGTTGGTCGCGACATCGACGCCGGCGCAGCGCTCGAGGCGACCATCACCGGCGCCGGCGTGGTGGGCGCGGGTCGCTGCTCGCGCGGCGACATCTGCGCGAGCATGGTCTGCGGCGGGTTGTAATCGCGCATGCGCACCTGCGCGAGCGTGGTCGCCGCTTCGTTCGGCTTCAGCGGCTCGATGCCGAGGTGCTCGGCGAAGAATGCCGCGGCGCATTGCGGAATGCGGCGATGGCCCATGTTGTCGATGGTCTTGCCGACCACCTTGCGAAAGCTGCGGGCCCGATACCACGCCACCGCCTGCTCAGACTCGGACTTGCACGCCGGGAAATCGCCGTCGCCGATGAAGATCGCGACCGGCGTATCCCGGTAGCGCGGCACGTTCTGTTCGAGCAGCAGGTCGGGCGAGAAGTTCGACAGACGCGTCGCGATGCACGTGAACTTGTCAGGGAATCGGTTGACGAAGTAGTGCGCGAGGTAGCCGCCGCACGACCAGCTCGTGGACAGCACCGCCTTCGGGTCGGCCCGCGTGGTCTTGAACACATCCTCCATGATGGCCAGCACGCGCTCGCGATCGGCCAGCACATAGTTGTGCTCGCGTCGCAGCGGATACTCCATGAACGAGTCGCAGCTTTGCAGCCACGGCGCGCACACGATGTACCCGTAGTTGTCGGCCTCCTGTTCCCACTCGTGCGCCTGCCGGTCCCACGTGTCGTACGGCTTCATGCCGTGGAACGTCATCACCAGCGGCCACTGCCTGTTCGGTCCGGCCGGATGCTGCCCGTTGTTCTTGACGTACGCTTCCGGCAGGTAGAGGTAATACTGGGCCTTCGTCCGCGGCTCGGTGCGGATCGACTGCTTACCGAGACCGGGCGGCTGCGGGACCGGACAGCCGCTGACGCCGACGAGGATCAGTCCGAGCACGACGACATGAGGCAATCGGCGCAACGCTGCATTCTCCGTCCGGGCGAGATTCTGGATTTGCCGGTTCACCACCGGCGTCCGGTCCGCTGCAAGTTTATCGGCAGGCCCGCTGCTCGCCCGCCGGTCCGGGGCCGCCCCGGGATTCGATCGCCGCGTCTTGGCGATTAATCCGTTGTCTCGTCACACGTTACAAACAACGCCGCGGATGGCTGACCGCATCGGCCCGCGACGCTGCTGTGATTGTAAGATCGCTATTGTAGGCGGGACGTTGGCAGGAACGCAAAAAGCGTTCACGAAAATGATGTTTCGGGCCGCTGGGTCCAATAATCAGGCCGTCCGCGGAACATGGATCCGCGCTCTCGTGCCGGAACCACGCTCTGCGGCGTTCGGCCCGGCCACTCTACTCGTAAAGCCCGTGCAGGTACCAGTCCCCCCCGTTCAGGTCGCGGAAGAGCCAGTACTGCTGCCCTTCATGCGTCTGCACGCGGAAGTAGTCGCGGCGCACGTCCGGGCCGCGCCACCAGCCGGTCTCCAGACGCTCCGGGCCGGCCGCGTGCACCACCAGGTGTTCCTGCCCGCCGTACTCGAAGCGGATCGGCGGTCCGTCCGGAACCAGCGCCAGCACCCGAATCAGCCGCGGCCTTGCCAGCAGCACCATCGGCCGCGCGCCCGGCGCGGCCGGCGGCGGATCGTGTCGGCGATCGAACGCTTCCTTCGCCGTACGTGGTTGCCGGTCGGTCTTCGCGTTCGCGCCAGCAGCGCCGGCTGGTGGATCGTCCGCTCGACGTCCGGACGCATCGACCGCCGGCACATATCGATACGCCCGTTCCGGCTGGTGATCGTCGACCGCCTCGGCCCGCACAACCGCGCCGCCGCCCAGTCGCAGCGCCAGGCGATCAAGCAGCGCACCCAGCGGTTCAGCGTCGTCCGGCGGCCGGTCGTCGAACAACTCTGGTTGCGCCGGTCGCCAGCGCGACGTCTCGCTGGCCAGCACCATCAGGCCGGCGGCCGCGATCGTCAGGTCGACACGCTCCAGCGCCGACGCCGTCAGGCCGAACAGGTGGCGCTCGTCGCGCGACGGGCGCGACAGCCCGATCCACGTTTCCCACGCCGACCGCTGCTCGTACGAAACCACCAGGCGCAGCCGTCTGGCCGCCGCGCCACCGGCCGTCAGCCGCTCGCACAGCTTGGCCACCACCCGTCCGGCGGCGGCCGTCAGCACGTCGCGGGACTCGCTCGGACCAAACGCCATCCGCGCCGCGAAGACCGGCGCCGCCCGCGGCGCCTCGACCCACTCCGCCGCGCGCCCCAGCATCTGCGACAGCCGCAGCACCAGTTCATCGCCGAAGCGAGACGGCAGCGTGGCCACCGGCAGCATCAGCAGATCGCCGATCGTGCGGATGCCGACGGCGTCGAGCCGCTCGACAGTCGCCGAATCAAGCCGCAGCGCCGCCGGCGGCAGACCGACCAGCATCGGCACGTGCCGACCGGGCGGCGCGACGCAGTACGCCTCACTGCCGGCGTGCGAGAGAGCCCACGCCGCGCCGATCGTGTCGGCGACGGCCGCGCGGGCGCGGATGCCCTGCGTCGCCAGCCCGACCACCGCCTGTCGGACGATGTTGGCCTCGCCGCGAAACAGGCGCTCGCAGCCGCTGACGTCGGCCAGCAGCGCGTCGGGCGGCTCGCTGGCCACGATCGGGCTGAAGCGTTGCGCCCACACGGCCAGGTGCTCGAGCGTTCGCGCGTCGCGCGGCGCGTCGTGCGGCAGCACGATCGCCTCCGGACAGATCGCCCGCGCTTCGCCCAGCACCATCCCGGCCCGCACGCCGCGCGCCCGCGCCGCCGGTGAGGCGTGCGCCACCACCACCGCCGAGCCGCACGGCCGAGTCAGCAGCAGGGCGATGGCGGCCGCCGCTCGAACGTCGGCGGGTGGCCGCGCATTCGACTCACGCGCCCGCCGCGCGTCGCCGCTCGCCAGGTCGGTCGCCAGGAACGGCATGTGAATGCACAGAAAGCGACGCATCGGCCCACTCAAGCAAGACCGGAACGCCCGGCTCGCGGCCACGACGCACGACCCGCACGCGCAGGAGCAGCGTCGCCGGCCCGTCGCCGCTCGCCACCGGCAGCCCGCGCCGCGCGCCATCACCCCGCGACCCGGCGGCGACGCGGATCGCGCCCGATGACGCGGCCTGGCCCGGCACGTCGATCCGCACCGCCGCGAAGGAACCGGCCCCGGCGCGGTGGTGCACCAGCACGCCCAGCGCGCCGCTCGCCTCGGCCGCCAGTTGCAGCCGCCGCGCGGCCCGTGCGTCGGCCGCCGAGAATCGCGCCACCACCGGCCCGGCCCGCCGGCAGCGAAGAATCTGTTCGGCCGCCCAGGTCGCCTCGTCGATGCGCGGCGCGCGCACACACACCAGGCGATCCAGCGATACACCGAGCTGCGCCGCTGCCGGCGGATAGAACTCGCCGCTCGGGTCGATCAGGAAAATCGGGCGATCGTCGGACGCCGCCGCACTCCGCGCCAGCCACAGCCCCAGCGACAGGGCCCGGCAACCACAGCGCGGCGAGACGATCTCGCACAGCGCCCCCAGCGGCAGGCCGCCGCCCAGCGCGTCATCCAGCGCATCCAGCCCGGTCGCCAGCCGCCGCGGACGCGAGCCGCCTGGACAGCGCGCGGTGAACTCCTCCAGCACCCGCCGCGCCCGCGCCAGGCGAACGGCCGGCCTCGCGTCGATGACCGGCGGCGAACCGGGCCCGACCCCGCCCGCCGGGCGCGCCAATGGAACGGACGACATGATTCATCCCCGGCCGCGCGGCCGCGCCGCGCCCACCACGCGCGCCGCGCCGCTCGGAAAGCCATCCAAACATATACCGAACACCTGGAGAAGTCAAGCCGGTGTTCTGGTTTTGTTTGGGTCTGTCAGGAAGGCCGCTGCCGGCCGTGATGCGCGGCTCGATGCCCTCCGTGGTGAGCCAAGAGCGACGGCGCCCTCATCGAGACCGTCCTGCTCAACGGACGGCTCGGCGGGATCCGCCACCCGGACGTGCGGCGCGGCCGCGTCCGCAATCCGAACCCGCAGCGCCGGCGACGGCCCGGGGAACCCGCGGCCAGCCGTCGCGCCGGGTCGTGCCCGCTGGCGCCTCAACGGATGTCGGTGGGAGACTCGTCGGGATCCGAAGCCGCGTGGCCTCGCGCCGCCTCGCCCGGCGCCGCGCCGCGCCGGCCAGCGCGGCGGCGAACGGCCTCGCGCAGCACGAATTCGATCTGTGCGTTGAGGCTGCGCAGGTCGTCCCGCGCCCAGCGGGAGAGGCTCTCCCACAGGTCGCGGGGAATCCGCAGCAGCACCGGCTTTCGCTCGGCCATGGGTCCGTCTTCTGATCGCGGCGCCCGGCGACACGCACGGCCGCGCAACTCGCGACCGGTCGGCAGCACCGCGCCCCGCGGCGGCCGCCGTTACGCGTGCAGCGTGCCGGTGTTGATCACCGGCGACGCTGCCTGCTCGCCGCACAGAACGACCAGCAGGTTGCTCACCATCGCCGCCTTGCGCTCCGGGTCGAGTTCGACAATCGCGTCCTTCTCGAGGTGTTCGAGGGCCATGTGCACCATGCCGACCGCGCCTTCGACGATGCGGGCCCGGGCCGCCACGATCGCCTCGGCCTGCTGGCGGCGCAGCATCGCGCCGGCGATCTCCGGCGCGTAGGCCAGGTGCGTCAGCCGCGCCTCCTCGACCGTCACGCCGGCCTTCGCCAGACGCTCCTGCAACTCGGCCTGCAGCGCCGCCGATACCTCGTCGATGCTGCCGCGCAGCGTGACCTGGTGTTCCTCGGCGCCGTCGTACGGATACGAGCTGGCCAGGTGCCGGACGGCCGACTCGCTCTGAATGGTCACGTAATGGCAGTAGTCGTCGACGTCGAACACGGCCCGCGCCGTGTCATTTACGCGCCACACCACGACCGCCGCGATCTCGATCGGGTTGCCGCGCTGGTCGTTGACCTTCAGCTTTTCGCCGTTGAGGTTGCGGGCCCGCAGCGACACCTTGATCTTCTTGTAGAACGGGTTCGCCCAGTAGAAGCCCGACCTCCGCGTCGTGCCCTTGTACTCGCCAAACAGGATCAGCACGGCCGCCTCGTTCGGCTGCAGCGTGAAGAACCCGAGCCACAACACGAACAGCACGACCAGCCCGGCGCACATGGCCACGATCCAGGCGGCTTCGCCGGCCCCGGCGTCCTGACCGGCCAGTTTCGCCGCCCGAATCGCCCACACCAGGCCCCAGATGTTGGCGACCGACAGCACCGACAGCCCGGCCAGCCAGCCCCACCCGCTTCGCGGTATTCGATCAGTTTCCGCGGTCATGCGACGCTCCTTCTCGGCTTGATATCGAAATGATATCTCCATAGTAACAAACGTCGGCGACGAAAGGATGATTCGCTCGACCAGTAGTATTATTGTAAATATATGTAAAATAAATTGTTATTGATCACCAACCAACAGGTGAACGCCGATCGGACGGCCCGCGTAGCCAAGGCAAGTGTCGATCGGCGGCGTGACGGCGGCGGGGCGGGGCCGCGCCGGTAACGATGCCCATGACCACAAACCTGCCGGCCGAGTTTGGTTGCTCCGGCATGACCTGCTGGCGACGCCTGCGCGACTGGCAGCAGGCCGGCGTCTGGACGGGGCTGCATCGCGTGCTGCTGGAAATGTTGCACGAGGCCGACCAGATTGACTGGTCACGCACGTGGGTCGACAGCGCGAGCGTGCGGGCGGTCGGGGGGCGAAGAAACCGGGCCGAATCCCACCGATTGCCGCAAACCTGGCAGCCAGCATCATGTCGCGAGCGACGCACAGGGGACACCGTTGGTCCCGTTGCCGGGCGCGGCCAACCGCCCGGATGGCGAAAACCTGATCCCGCTGATCGACGCCATTCCAGCGCTGGCGGGCCGACGCGGGCGACCGCGGCGACGACCTGACGCGGCACAGGGCGATCGGGCGTATCACTCGAAAGCTCGTGTGGCGGCGTTGCGACAGCGCGGCATCGAACCGATCATGGCCCCGCGTGGCAGTCCGCACGGCAGCGGTCTGGCCGCGACGCGCTGGCCGATCGAACGCACGTTGTCGTGGCTGCACCCGGTTCGCCGCCTGCGGGTTCGCTACGATCGTCGCGCCGACATTCACGAAGCCTTCCGCACTCTCGGCTGTGCCCTGATCTGCTGGCAAACCTACGTCAGACGGTAGTGTCAGGTGCTCTGAGGCGTGATGAGAGTCTCAGCGGCCCGGCAAGGGCGGGGGAATCTCGATGAAGTGGAAGTGGCGCGGTCCGGGAGCCGGAGCGGGCTGATCGGCTCACGCCATGATGTTGACGCCGCCGTCGACGAAGATGGTGTCGCCGGTGATGCGGCGGGCGAAGTCGCTGGCCAGGTAGGCGCAGGCGAAACCGACATCCATGATGTCGACCAGCTCGCCGACCGGGGCCTTCTGAACGGCCTCGTTGAGCAGCAGGTCGAAGTCCTTGAGGCCGGAGGCGGCGCGCGTCTTGAGCGGGCCGGGCGACATGGGGTGCACGCGGATGCGGCGCGGGCCGAGCTCGTAGGCGAGATAGCGGCAGGCACATTCCAGCGCGGCCTTGATCGGACCCATCACGTTGTAGTTGGCAACCACGCGCTGTGCCCCGAGGTAGCTCATCGCGAACATCGAGCCGCCGTCGGTCATCAGCGGCGCGGCCAGGCGGGCCATGCGGATGAACGAGTGGCACGAGATGTCCATCGCCCGGGCGAAGCCTTCGGCCGAACACGACAGCAGGCCGCCCTGCAGGTCGTCCTTCGGCGCCCAAGCGATCGAGTGCACCAGGACGTCGAGCCGGCCCCATGTCTGCTGAATCTGGGCGAACAGGGCCTCGAGCTGGCCGGGCGATGACACGTCGAGCGGCAGGAAGATCGGGGCCTCGAGCTTGCGGGCGAGCGGCTCCACGAACGGCCGCGCTTTGTCGTTCAGATACGTGACGGCCAGCTCCGCGCCCAGCTCGCGGAAGGCAGCGGCGCAGCCGTAGGCGATCGAGTGTTCGTTGGCGATCCCGACGACCAGGGCTTTCCTGCCGTTGAACAGGGGGCGGTGGGGCGAAGGCATGGTGCTGGGCTCCTACTAACCGGCATGGCGCGTCCCGGCGTTACGCTGGGGTGCGATTATAGCGTTGCCGCTCGTCGCCACCATGCGGCTGCGCGGGTGATGCGGGGCGCTGACTCGCAAGATGCGATGTCCATCTGGGGCGGGTGGTTCTGCGCGTTCAATCGCCGGCGTGACTTGGCAGCGCCGATCGGCGTTGGCGACGCGACGGAAGTTTTCGACGAACCTGGTGCGCCTGACTCCGCCGCGCAGGCGGCCGCGCGGTGGCGAGTCGTGACAACGGAACCCGCCGAGCCGGCGCGGATGTTGCGTGATTGCCTTGGCGCGGCACGCGACGAGGACTGACGTTCCTGCCGGTCAGCGCTGCGGCGCGCCAGCGGCGCGCGGCAGGTGGCGCGCCAGACGCTCGATGGTTTCACGGGAGCCGATCGACGCCTTGCCGAAGCCTTCGACGCCGCCGGCGGCGACGGCGGCGGCCCGGACATCGGCGTGGTTGCTCACGAGCATGATCGGCACGTCGGCCAGCGCGGCATCGCTGCGGGCGCGGTGGATCAGGTCGATGCCGGGACTGCGGTCGGCGAAGATCAGGCGGTTGACGAGTACGAGGTCGTAGCGGGCGCGGCGCATCGCGGCCAGCGCCTCGTCGACGTGCATGACCCGGTCGACGGTGACCGCGAACGATCGTTCGAGCATGCCGCGAATCGCGGCGTGATCGGGATCGCAGTTGCCGACATCCAGGACGCGTGCGACGGTTTCGCTCATGGCGCACTCCGGTCACATTGGCGGCCGGCCGGCCGCGCGAGTAGATTCTATCGCACCGTGTTCATCCATCGCACCGGACCAGCGGCTTCTGATCGGCGCGGGGCTTGTCTCTGGCGCGCGTGCCGAGCCCAGCTCGGCAGTGAAACGCCCCGCCCGGCCGTTCATGCGCGGCGTCGCCGACGCGCGGGCCGCCGGCGTATCGACCCGAGCGGGATCGTCGCGGCGAGCGTGCCGCTCCTTCTGGCATCCATCGCGGCGGCGCAACCGGCTCCGCCGCCGGCCGAACATTCGGTGACAACGGCAGCGGCGGCGACGCGCTCCGGGACACGTTCAAGCGATGAGTCACCGGAGGGGTTCGCGGCGGACGTGGCCGCGCGGGCGGCGGCGTTCGAGGCTCGGCTGGCGGAGATCGACGCGCGCGTCGCGGCGGAGCGCGTGCCCGAGATCCGGGATCGGTTGCTGGTCGAGCGGCTGGCCTGTTTGCACGAGCTCGGGTCGATCCGCGGCGACTCACTGGACGCACTCGACCGGGCGGCCGACGACGTGCTGCGAACGCGTCCGACCGGCGAACTTCGGACCGCGGCCGAATACTGGCGGCTGCGCGTGGAACTGTTGCGGCGCGAACCGAAGGCTGCGACGCAGCCGATCATCGCGCAGCTCCAGCGGATTGAACAGTTCCTCGATCGCCACCCGGGTTGCACGTACGGCCCGACGCTCGTCGCCGAAGCCGTTGAGATGGCGGTCGAGGCGCGCGACCACGTGACGATTGAACGTCTGCTGGCGCGGCTCGAATCGGGCTACGCGGACCACCCGCTCACCGCCTCCCTCATCGGTGCGCACCGGCTGAATCGCAACGTCAACGAAGTCTGGGCGCCGGTCATCTCCGACCTGGACGGCAAGGCGATCGATTGGCGCGGGCTGCGCGGCCGGCCGGCGCTGGTGCTGTTCTGGGCGTCCTGGGATCCGGCGTCGTCGCTCCTGCTGGAGCGGCTGGCGACCTGGTCGATGCTTCGAGACGGGGCCCGTGTCTCGCTGGTGGCGATCAGTCTGGACACACAGCGCGAACGCGCCATCGACGCGCTGCGTCGGACCGGCCTGGCGGCGGTGCTGGTCTGGGATGTGGAGCCGGGTGACTCGCCGACCGGATCGCGGGCGGTCTGGCGGTCGCCGCTGGCCGATTACTGGGGCGTTCGGAGCCTGCCGGTGGCGCTGGTGCTGGACGGGTCGGGGCGGCTGCGGCACGTCGTGCGTCCGCTGGGCGAGGATGGGTGGCATGAACTGGTGACGGCCTGGCGCGGGGTGGGGGGCGTCGCGCCGTAGCGCGCCGTGGCGTTTCAGTCCGCGCGGGCGGAAATGGTCGGCCCGGTGAGCCGGGTGGGCGGAATCAGGCCCCGCAGATCGCCACTGTTGAGCACGCGGATGTCGGCGATTCCGAACTTCATCATCGCCAGCCGGGTCAGACCGAGCCCGAAGGCGAAGCCGGTGTACTGGCGCGGGTCGATGCGCCCGAATCGCAGCACGTTCGGGTGCACCATGCCGCACGGCATCACCTCGACCCAGCCGCCGTGCTTGCAGGTCGGACAACCCTTGCCCCCGCAGATTTCGCACATCATGTCGAGCTCGAAACCCGGCTCGACGAAGGGGAAGAAGCCGGGCCGCAGTCGGACCTTCACTTCACGCTGGAAGACCTCGCGCAGGACGAGGCGCATGACGGCGATCAGATTGGCGATCGAGATATCGCGGTCGATCAGCAGTCCCTCGACCTGGAAGAAGGTGTTCTCGTGCGAGGCGTCGATCGTTTCGTAGCGGAAGCAGCGGCCGGGCGCGAGCACGCGCAGCGGCGGACCGTGCTCCAGCATGGCCCGCACCTGACAGGGGGAGGTGTGGGTCCGCAGCAGCCAGCCGTTGTCGAGCCAGAAGGTGTCCATCATGTCGCGGGCCGGGTGGGTGGACGGGATGTTGAGCGCCTCGAAGTTGTGAAAGTCGGTCTCCATCTCAGGACCGCCGACCACGGTAAACCCCAGTCCGGTCAGGATGCGCTCGACCTCCCATTGCACGACCGTGATCGGATGCAGTCCGCCGACCGGCGTGACCGGGCCCGGCAGCGTGGGATCGAAGGCGGCAGCCAGTGCCTGGTCAGCGGCGATGGCGCGATCGCGCAGCGAACGGGCGGCCTGGTCGAACATCTGCTCGAGCCGCGCCTTGGCCTGGTTGATGCACTGGCCGGCGGCGCGCCGATCCTCACCCTGCACGCTCTTGATCGACTTGAGCAGTTCGGCGATGGGCTCGTCGAGGCAGCGCTTGCGGAGGGCTCGCAGCGCATCGCTCGTGACTGCGGAAGTCACCTGTGACTGAGCGGCTGATTCCAGCTCCGAGAGACGATTCTGCAGCGCGCCGAGGTCCACGTCACTCGGCTCCGCCGGCCGCACGGGTGGTCTGACAGTTGGCTCGCGCATCGGGGCCGTCGATGGGCGCGGGGCGTTTGATCAGTCGCATGGGTCGCATTCTCGCCGCAGCCGGACGGGACGCAAGTGCCCGCCGGTGATGGCGGCGAGCCGCTTCGTGACGTCAGCGCGAGGTGATGCGCGAGCGGCCGTCAGAGTCCCGGATAGAGGTTCACGAAGGCCTGGATGTCGTCGCCGTCGGCGCGGCCGTTGTTGTCGATGTCGGACCGCGTCACGAGGTCCGGGTCGGTCTCGATGCCGAGCAGCACGTCGACCAGCAGTTGGAGATCGAGCGCATCGACATACGCGTCGTTATTCAGGTCGCCCGGCCGCAGCGCGATCTGAAACCGCAGGACGGCCGTGCCGCTGGCGACGCCGTTCCCGGAGGGCAGCGAGGCCGGGCTCTCCGGGTCGGCGATTTCGCCGTCGAGCGCCTGGCCGCTGTTGGCGGCGGTCACGCCGGACGTGATGGTTAGGGTGTACGTGTCGGCTACCAGCGGCGCCGAGAGGTCGAGCACGGCCGGGTTGACGGCGCTGCCCGAGACGAGGGAGACCGATTGAGCGCCGGCCACGTCGCCCACCAGCGAGAAGTTCGCGGTGGTAGCGTTCACCGGTGTGTGAAACCAGACCTCGAGCTGGGTCAGCGACGGTGAAGCGGTCGTCGAGGAGCCCGGCGCGGGCGTCGTCGCGACAATCGTGGGCGGCCCGGGCGCGTAGGTGATGCTCGTGGCCGCTGTTCGCAGAATCCACGTGTCCGGGTCGAACGCCAATGCGGTGGCTGGGCCGCTGACAGGCAGGACGAACCACTGGTTGCGCGCGGCGTTGGACACGCGCAGCGGCTGCGGCAGTCCGCCAATGGTGGCTCGAAGGTCGATCGGCATGACGAACACGCTCGGGTAGTTGGTCCCGGTCTGGGTCTGATTGATATTCACCAGTAGATAGTCCTGCCCGGCCACGTTGGTCGACTGCCAGCCGAAGGTGTAGGCCGGAGCGCCGCCCTGGTAGATCCACTGGTTGAAGTACGTGGTCATGTTCTGACCGGTTGTGGCGTTGACGATAGCCGCGAAGTCGTCGGTTGTGGCCGCTCCGAACTCGTAGGCGGCACGGTAGTCGGCGAGAATCTGGAAGAACGTGGCTTCGCCCACGACGTTGCGCAGCATGTGCAGAACCCAGCCGGCCTTCCGGTAGCTGAGGTCGCTGTTGAAGATACGGTTGGGCCCGCCACTGGTGATGTCAGCCGGGTAGACGTAAACCGTGCCGGCCACGTTGAACGGCCGGCGATTGGCCATGTGGGCGTGCAGGGCGGCGACGTTGGGCGTGCCGGTCTTGCGCTCTTCCCAGAGGGCTTCGGAGTAAGTGGCGAAGCCCTCGTTGAGCCAGATGTCGGACCAGGTCTTGCAGGTGATCATGTCGCCCCACCACTGGTGGCCAAGCTCGTGGGCGGTGACGGACTCGCTGAAGGTGCCCTGGCCGGTCATGGTCTGGTGCTCCATGCCGCCGCCAAAATTGAACTGGTAGATGCCGTACTTCTCGTTGATGAACGGGTACTCGCCGAAGATCGGGCGGAACGCGCCGAGCATGTCGATGCACTTCTCCCAGGCGGCGCGGTTCGCGGTCGTATTGCTGGCGGGGTAGATGTAGAACTCGACCGGCATCGTGCCGCCGGGGTGGGTGTAGGTCTGGGTCCACTTGACGTAGTTCGTGGCGGCGAACGAGACGAGATAGGTCGAGATCGGGTATTGCGAGATCCAGCGGTACTTGCGGCGATTCCCCGACAGGTCCGTCACGCTGTCGAGCAGGCCGTTCGACGGCACCTGCATGTTGTTCGGCACGGTGAAGCTGAGGTCAATCAGGGCCTTGTCGGAGTTGTCGCCCGGCTGGGCGAGATCGCCGTCCTTCGTCGGCCACCACGTGTAGGCGTAGTAGGGCTCGCTGAGGGTCGCGATGATCGGCACGCTGTCACCGGACTTGGTGTTGACGGTGATTGCCGGTCCAAACCCGGCTGCGACCGAGTTGCCGCTGTAGTTGATGCGGATGACGATCTGCTCATCCAGACCGTATGCGCGGTCGAGGTCGATGCGCCAAGTGTTGATGTTGATGTTGGTCGCGCCGGCCGGCGTCGCGCCGTTCAGCAGGACGCTGCCGACCGAGTACTGGTTTCGCAGGCGGAATGTGAACTGCGTGAGCGACGGCGACCGGCTCTTGAGCGTGATCGTGTTGCTGCCGGCGATCGTGCAGGTATTCGACGAGGTGTTGAAGTTGCTGAGCTCGATGTCGAGGACGTAGGAGACGACGTCGGTGTCGGACAGAGCCTCGCGCTGATACGGCAACTCCGGTCCGGACTCCAGGTCCCACATCCGGCCGAGCATGGCGTGGGCTTTGCCGCAGCCCTCGATCGGTTCGTCGTCGCCGGGCTTCGGCTCGGACGCGATGGCCGCCGCGATGGAGAACAGCGAGATGGACGCCGCAGCCGCGAGTAGACGCCCGTGGCCGCTTGACCGGCGATAGGGAATTCGCATGGATGCCTCCGGGAAACCCCCATCGTCGAGGTGGAGCACGCGCGACTCGCACCGTCTGTCTGCAGAGTATAGCGAAGTGATGGGGAGCGTCTCAAGCGCAGGTGTCGTGGGCATAGCGGACCCGGCGCGTGCACGTCCGGTATGCTCAGGCATCGCCTTGGCGCGGTCGGGGCATCCGGACAGAATCGCAAAGCTCGCCGAACCGGTCCGCAAGGCCGCGGACCGCTCCGATCGCGAGCCGACGCCCCGGCGAGCCGACCCTTAGCCCATGCCCCCGCGCAGCCTGCCGCCCGACCCCGATCAAGTACGCATGTCATTCGGCGATCACCTCGAGGAGTTGCGGTCATGCATGATCCGCGCCCTGCTCGGCGTCGTCGTGGCGACGCTGCTGTGCTTTCAGTTCGGCAACCGCATCATCGACGTGCTGACGCGGCCGTACCTGGCGGCGATGCGGTCGGAGGGCTTCGACCCGCAGCTTGTGCAGCTCGACCCGACCGAGGCGTTCCTTCAGTACTTCAAGATCGCGGTGCAGTTCGGGCTGGTGTTGTCGCTGCCGTGGGTGCTCTACCAGGTCTGGCGATTCGTCGCCGTCGGCCTGTACCCGTCGGAGCGGCGGCTGATCCGCTGGTTCGCGCCGGCATCGGTGGGGTTATTCCTCGTCGGGGCGGCGTTCACCATCACCGTGGTCCTGGCCGGCTTGCTCCGGTTCCTCATTTCCGTGTCGTCATGGTTCAGCGTGCCGGGCGCGGTTGACACGGCGCGCTGGTATTCCGCGCCGGCGGAGCAACCGGCGGCGGTGACCCAGCCGGCCAACCTGCCGCTCCATGTGCCGGTGCTGGACGACGATCCGCCGACGCCGCGTTCCGGTGACGCGTGGGTGCACCGGGGCGATCGGGCACTGCGCGTCATGGTGGGCGCACAACGGTTCGAGGTGCTGCTCCGGCCCGGTGACCACCGGCAATTGGTGCAACCGCTGTTCTCCATCTCTGACTACATGAGCTTTGTCACCGGAATGGCGCTGGCGTTCGGATTGGGATTCCAGTTGCCAATCATCGTGATCTTCCTGATCGCTGTTGGAATTGTCAGCAGCACCCAGTTCGCGGCCGCGCGCCGGTTCATCCTGCTGGGCATCGCGATCATGGCCGCAGTGATCACGCCGTCGCCTGACATTCCGAGCATGATGATGCTGGCGCTGCCGATGTTCCTCCTGTTCGAGTCCGGCCTGTGGATCGGCCGACTGATCGAGCGCCGCCGCGCGGATGAAGGCGGTGAACTGTCTGCGTGATTCCGGCGCGGAGGCCGCGCCCCACATCCGGGAATCCCCGCGGTATCTATTTACCGCGTCCGAGTGCCTGTTTTCAGGGGTTTTTTCACGGTTGAGCCCTCAAAACGGTGCGTTGGAGACCTGTTGTTCACCTTGAACCCTCGTTTTTCGGCCAAAAACGCGGTTCTCGGCCCTGCGGAGGCGGTAAATAGATACTCCCCGCGCTCAAGCTTGCGATCGCCCCCGGCGGGTGGGTTAGAATGGCCGCGCAAATAAGTCCCGCGAGTACGGAGTCAATTCCGTCGATGATGGCGATGTCCGCCGACACGTCGGACGTTGTGCATGACTGGCGAGCTTGCCATTCCCGCTTCCGCGGCTCCGACGGGCCTGCCGGCCAATGAGCGCGCAGGGGCGCTGAGACCGGTCCGCTTTCTTGCGGTCGCGCTCCAGTTTCTCCTGGTCGTTCTACTGGTCCACTCGTTCCAACTCGAAAGTCTGACGTTCAGCCGCGTGATGATCGGCGCGTTTGCCGGGTTTCTGGTGCATCAACTGCTGCCGGCGCGATGGCGACTGCCGTTCTTCGCGCTGCTGTCGGTAGCCGGAACGGTGGTCGCGCTGGCCCCGGAGCGAAACCTGTTCGGGATGATCCCCGGGGCCGTGCTGCTTGCGACCGGGTTGGCGCTGATCAGCGTCTGTCACCTGCCGCTGCCGTTTGGTGCCCGGGTCGCGGGCGTCTGCGCGCTGGGCGCGGCGCTGATGGTGTTGCGCGCCCGTTCGGAGTGGTTCCCCGTCCTGACCGGCATGTGGCCGGTGCTGGGTTCGATGTTCTTTCTGCGGATGATGGTCTATCTCTACGACCTCCGGCATCGTGCGGCGGAATTCAGCCCGGCGCGGGCCGTGGCCTATTTCTTCATGCTGCCGAACGTATGCTTCCCGCTATTCCCGGTGGTCGACTACAAGACGTTCGTGCGCTCCATGGTGGCCGGCCGGTCTGACCGGGTTCATCAGACGGGGATTGGCTGGATGATGCGCGGCGTGGTGCAGCTTCTGCTGTACCGGGTCGTGTACCACTATGCGCCGCTGGACATTGCGTCGGTTGAGAACGCGGGCGGCGCGATCGGCTTCATGGTCGCCACCTACCTGCTCTACCTCCAGGTCTCGGGCCGGTTTCACCTGATCGTCGGCCTGCTGCACATGTTCGGGTTCAACCTGCCCGAGACGAACCACCGCTACTACCTCGCGACGAGCTTCACGGACTTCTGGCGCCGGATCAACATCTACTGGAAAGACTTCATCATGAAGCTCTTCTTCTATCCGGCTTTCTTCGCGCTGCGCAAGCTCGGCACGGTCCGGGCCATCGCGCTGGGTACGCTGATCGCCTTCTTCGCAACCTGGGCCCTGCACGTCGTGCAGTGGTTCTGGCTGCTGGGAGTGGTCGAGTTCAAGTGGCAGGACATCGCGTTCTGGACGGTTCTCGGGTTGCTGGTCATGGTCAATGCGATTCGCGAGGCCGTCGCTGGCCGGCAGCGCACGCTGACCCGACGGCGGGCCAACCTGCGGACGCACCTGCTCACCGCGCTCGGGACCGTCGCCACGTTCGTCACCATCTGCACGCTCTGGTCGCTCTGGTATTGCGGCTCGGCCGACGAACTTCGCGTCCTTCTCGAGAGCCTGGCGCGCATCGACCTGCGCCACGTCGCGATTCTGCTGGCCGGCCTGTCGCTGCTCGGGCTGGCCGGCGTGCTGTTCGGCGGCTCCACGCGCGACAGCGCGGACGCCGGCGCGGCGACCGACGCGGCGACGTCGCGTTTCTGGCGGTCGGCGTTGCTGGTGACCGCGCAGGCCGCAGTGCTGTTCGGGCTGCTCGGTGCCGGTCGCATGAACGTGGCCGGTGCCGATCGTCTCGTGGCGGCCCTGCGCGAGGATCAGATGAACGCACGCGACGTCGACCAGCAGCGCCGCGGCTACTACGAGGAACTCGACCAGGTCCGGGCCAACCAGCGAGTCTGGATGCAGCAGCGCAGCCAGCCGCCGCCGGGTTGGACCAATACGAGCCTGATGGTGCCGCGCGATGGTTTTCTGCAGCGCGTCATGGCCCCGTCGATGTCGGCCATGCTGTGCGGGACGGTGGCGACGACGAATCGCTGGGGCATGCGCGATCGGGAGTACGACCGGGTGAAGCCGCCCGGCACGTACCGCTTCGTGCTGCTCGGTTCCTCACACGAGGTCGGATCGGGCGTTCGGGATGACGAAACATTCGAGAATCTCGTCGAGGACCGGCTCAACCGCGAGAACCCGGGCGTCGCGGAGCGATACGAGATTCTGAACATGGCGGTCGGCGGCTACGGAACCCTTCGCAAGCTGTTTCGGCTTGAGTACGACGGCTTCGATTTCGCTCCGGATGCCGTGCTCTTCACGGTGTGCGGGCCCGACCCGGAATTCGACGTCGAGGACCTCGCGACGGCCGTCGGAGCGCAGCAGTTCCCGGCGCCGATTCTCGAGGACATCTGCCGTCGCGCGGCGGTCGGCCGCGGGATGTCACCGCTAGTCATGCGGCATCGGTTACGGCCGCACCTTGAAGCGGTTCAGAGCTGGTTGTTCCGACGTCTGGCGGACGAGTGCGCGCGGCGCGGTGTGCGGGTGTTCGCGGTCTATCGCCCGCCAACGACCGATCCGGCGAATCAGGAGCCGGCGCGGCGGGCCGTCGTGCTGCGGCGCGTGGCTGATGCGGGCATCGAGCTGATCGACCTGGGCGACGCCTTCGACGACGTGACTAATCGAGTTGAACTCGTGCTGGCACCGTGGGACAATCACACTAGCGCGCTGGGGCATCGCCTGCTGGCGGAGCGGTTGTTCTCCGAGTTGGCGCCGCGCCTTTCGAGAAACGGCGGGCGCATCGAGTCGCGGGACTCGGCGTCCGGTGAGTCCCCGTCCGGCCGGAGGGCCCATTGATGAACCCCGCTGAAATCACGTCCACCATTCGCTCGCACATTCTGCAGGAGTTCCTTCCGGGCGAGGATCCGTCCGCGCTGACCGATACGACGCCGCTGGTGACAACCGGCATCCTGGACTCGATCGCGGTGCTTCGGCTGGTCACGTTTCTGGAGGGTCAGTTCCGTATCACCATCGAGGCGCACGAGGCCGACGCCCAGCATCTCAACACGGTGGGCGAGATCGCCCGCCTCGTGCAGTCCAAGCTCGGAACCGCCTGATCCGCGTTGGGAACGTATCGATGACGTACGTGCTGCCTGAACTGCTGGAGCGATCGGCTCGGGCATTTCCCGACCGGACCGCGGTCGAGGAGTCGACCGAGGGGTCGATCACCTACGCGGAACTGATGCGGCTCTCCGATCGTGTCCGCGACCGCCTGATCCGCGTTGGCGTCCGGCCGGGCGATCGCGTGGGGATGATGATCCGCAAGTCGGTGGACGCGGTTGCGACCCTGTTCGGCGTGATGAAGGCTGGGGCGGCCTATGTTCCGGTCGACCCGACCGCGCCGATGGAGCGATGCGCGTACATCTTCCAGAACTGCGCGGTTCGTGCCATCGTGGCCGAGCGGGAGCACGTCCGAGGGCTGGAGCGGGAGTTCGCCGGCGCGTTCTCACCTGTGCTGATCGGCGTCGACGGCACCGGCGGCGGCGGACCCCTGCGGGCGGCGCTCGACGGGCTGGATGCGGGCGATCGCGCCCCCCCCGCGGAAAGTCCGCCCGCGGACCCTGCCGCACTGGCGTATATCCTCTATACGTCCGGCTCGACCGGCAAACCCAAGGGTGTGATGCTCTCGCATTCAAACGCCGCGGCCTTCGTCGACTGGTGCTCGTCGGTCTTTGACCCGCGTCCGACCGATCGCTTCTCGTCGCATGCGCCGTTTCACTTCGACCTGTCAATTCTCGACATCTACGTCAGCATCAAGCACGGCGCCGCGCTCGTCCTGGTCGACGAGTCGCTCGGAAAGGACCCGGTCCGGCTGGCAGCGTGGATCGCGCACAAGCGGATCACCGTCTGGTATTCGGCGCCGTCGATCCTGGCGCTGATGGCCCAATTCGGAAAACTGGAATCGCAGGACTATTCCTCGTTGAGGTATGTCCTGTTCGCCGGCGAGGTGTTTCCGATCAAGCACCTGCGGCTGCTCAAGTCGCTGCTGCCCGGACCGCGATACTTCAACCTGTACGGTCCGACCGAGACGAATGTCTGTACGTGGTACGAAGTGCCGGCCGTGATTCCCGACGACCAGACGGAGCCGGTGTCGATCGGCCGGCCGTGTTCGAGTTGTCGGGCGACGGTTGTGGACCCATCCGGGCGCGATGTCGCCCGCGGCGAAGAGGGTGAGCTGTGCATCGCCGGGCCGCACGTGTTGCAGGGCTATTGGGACCTGCCCGAGCAGACGAAGAACGCGTTTCTGCCCGGCCGTGACGAGCGGTGGTATCGCACCGGCGATATCGTGATCGAGCAGGCGGATGGCAACTACAAGTTCCTCGGCCGGCGCGACCGCATGGTGAAGAAGCGCGGCTTCCGCATCGAATTGGGCGAGATCGAGGCGGCGCTGTACCGCCACCCGAAGATCAAGGAGGCCGCCGTCGTCGCGCTGCCGTCGGATGATGGCGTGACCATCAGGGCGTATATCAGCCCGGCCGGCGGGGAGCGGTTATCCATCATCGAGTTGAAGGGTTTCTGTTCGCAGCGTCTGCCGCTGTACATGGTGCCGGACGTGTTTGAGCAGCGCGACGCGCTGCCGAAAACGTCGACGGACAAGATCGACTATCAGGCGCTGCTGCGCGCCTGAGTGCGACACCTGCGCGCGGCTGGTCGCTTCAGGCGGGGCAGGGGACGGGCATGGATTTTGAACTGACGCCGGCTCAGCAGTCGTTGCAGGACGAGGTCGTGCGGCTGGCTCGCAACGAGCTGAGCGCCGACATGATCCGGCGGGACGCCGACGAGACGTTCTCCCGCGAGGGCTGGAAGAAGTGCGCTGAGTTCGGCGTGCAGGGTCTGCCCATTCCGGAGGAGTACGGCGGAAGCGGCGCCGACCCGATCACCACCATCGCGGTCATGGAGGGTCTCGGCTACGGCGGTCGCGACTGCGGTCTGATCTTCTCGATCAACGCCCACATGTGGACCAACTCGATCCCCATTCTGAAGTACGGGACCGAAGAACAGAAGCGCAAGTACCTGCCGCCGCTCTGTGACGGCAGCCTGATCGGCGCCAACGGCGTCAGCGAGCCGGATGCCGGGTCGGACGTTTTCTCGATGCGCACCCGCGTTGAGCGGCGCGGCGACACCTACGTGCTCAATGGCACGAAAATCTTCGTGACCAACGCGCCGGTGGCCGACCTGTTCGCGGTCTATGCCACCATGGATCCCGCGCTCGGCCCGATGGGCATCTGCGGCTTCATCATTGAGAAGGGCACGCCCGGTTTGCGCGTCGGCAATCGCATGGAGAAGATGGGTTTGCGCACTTCGCCGATGTCCGAGCTGATCCTCGAAAACTGCACGGTGCCGGTGTCGGCGCGGCTCGGCCGTGAGGGGCGCGGGGCCGAGGTCTTCAACTGTTCGATGGCGTGGGAACGGGCGTGCATCCTGGCGAGCTGCGTCGGCGTCATGCGGCGGCAGCTCGAGCAGTGCATCCGCTATGTGCGGTCGCGGCGGCAGTTCAACCTGCCGATCGGGAAGTTCCAGTCGGTCGCCAACCGCATCGTCGACATGAAGCTGCGACATGAGACGGCGCGCCTGCTGATTTACAGGGTGGGCTCGCTGATGATGCAGGATCGCTGCACCGACATGGATGCTGCGATGGCGAAGCTGTATGTCTCCGAGTCGTTTGTGCAGTCGAGCCTCGACGCCATCCAGATTCACGGCGGCAGCGGTTACATGACCGAAATGGAAGTCGAACGCGACCTGCGCGACGCGGTCGGCAGCACACTCTATTCCGGCACCAGCGAGATCCAGCGAAACATCATCGCGCGCGGACTGCGGATCTGAATCCCGGCGACCCGGGGTCCGGCGACGAGTGCGGATCGTCACCGCGATCCGACCCGGCATTCCGTGCACGCGGTCAAGGGGATATATCGGTCGACGGATGCGCGATCCCGCTGTCTCTCAGTCATCGTGGCCGGCGTCGTCGTCTGGATCGGCTGCCGTCTCAGATGCCGAGGAGCGCGGCGACGAAGGGCTGAATGTCGCGGGCGTCGGCGAGGCCGTCGCCGTCGAGGTCGCTGCGAGCGACGTGGTAGGGGTCCGTGTTGATTCCCAGCAGGACGCCGACAAACAGTGCACGGTCGTTGGCGTTTACGCGCCCGTCGTCGTTGAGGTCGCCGGGAATCGGGACGAGCGGGGCGGTGTTCAGCGGGTTCATGGCGTGTGCGACCCACTCGCCATTGCCGGACACCCCGGCGATCAGTTGCCCGATCGGTGAGCCGGTCGCGCTGGTGTCGTTAATGGCCGTGCCAGAGCCTTCCTCGAAGCGGTAATAGGCCACGAGACCCGGGCTGTCGGCGGGGACGAGACGCTCGAAGGTAGCGGCCAGCTCAGCCGCCGAGCGCGCGACGGACCAGATGCGAATCTCGTCCAGGTAGCCGCGGAAGGAGGGAAACTCGGGGCCGGCGTCGTGCTTCTCGGCGGCCAGGACGATGTAGGGACCCCAGGGGGTGACGGGCGCTGGATCGCCATGATCAGGGTAACTGATATCATCGCGCGAGCGGTTGGGCGGCGAGGCGAAGTCGAGGATGCCGTCGACGTAAATGCGCTTGACTCCCGAACCGGCATCGCGGACGCAGGCGACGTGATGCCATGTGCCGTCGAGGACGTTGACGCTCCCTTCCAGCGTGTGCTCTTCGTCGAGCGGGGCGACGTCGGCCCGGCCTGTCCCGAAGCGGACGCGCCCGCCGGCGAGGCTGATGCCCCAGTCGCGCGAGCTGGCGCCCCAGATGTCGCGGTCGACGATGACGTTGCCGAAGATCCAGTTGAAACAGAAGCACTCGCTGCCGGGCGCTCCGCCGGGGGCGGGGTTGTCGGCGAGCGTCCCGCGGAGCCAGAACTCGATGGTGAAGCTGGCCGCGCCAACGTCGACCGGTGCGCTGGCGTCGGGGCCGGGCGCGTTGTCGTCGATCTGGATCCGGACGCGGTCCTGCTGTCCGGGCGGGCCGACGCCTGTGCCGTAGAAGCGCAGGGCGTTGGTTGATACTTGTGCCAACGCCGGACAACCGGCCGCAAGGACTGCGCCAAGCCATGAGGCCGCAAGCCGGGCGGGCTTCTTTCGGTGATCCCTCGCCACGGTGATTTTCTCTCCCCAGACAGGTCCGATTCAACGTTTCCTACATAGCCACGCCGCGGGCGACGCTGGCCGAAGGGCCGCTATCGACGGCAAATGCGACGCCGCTTTCCGCGTCGATTGTATGGCCGTCGCCGGCACGTCGAGAGCGCTAGTTCGCAGATCAAGCGGAAACTGGGGGCCGAGTTGCGGTCGACCGGCGACCGCAGCCAGCCGGAAGAGATCCTCTGGAAGGTCCTGACCCATGACCTGAGCCTCCTCAGGCGTGCCGCTTGACCTGTTCAACAGCGCAACCGCGCGGCGCGATGCGTTGGCCCGCCTACCCGCTCAGGGACAGGTGAGGTCGGGGTCGCTCAGCAGTTTGGCGACGAAGGCGGCATGGTCGTCGGCGAGGTCGACGTAGGCACTGAGTGTGTCGCCGTCGAGGTCGCTGACGAGGCAGCCGTTACCGTTGAGCACGCAGTCGACGAAGCCCGTGATGTCCCGCCCGTCGACGCGGTTGTCGCCGGTGAAGTCCCCGGCGCAGCGGATGAGGACAACCGCGAAGCCATTTACGGCCTGACCGCCGATGTCGGTCGCGCGGATCGGCACGGCGTCGAAGCCAAAATAGCCGCCGAACGGAGTGTAGACGAGTTGGGTTCCGCCCGAAACGGTGATGGCCGTGCCATGCGCGCCGGGGCCGAGCACGGTGTAGGTGTGCGTATCGCCCGGGTTCGGATCCGCCGTGAGGGGCGCGGTGGGCGCAGTGGGCGTCGTGCCGACGGCGTAGAGCCGCGCGTGGGTGGCGGTCGGCGGGCGGTTGTTGGCCGTCACGGGAAACGCCGACGAGAGCACCGTCGTGGGTAGCGCTGAACCGCTCGACCCTGGGTTGCCGAGGCTCGACCCGCCAGCGCCAGGCGTGCCAAGCCCAAACGTTGGTGTATTGAGTGTCACAGATGCCGCTGCCTGACGCGCGACACCGATGGTGAATCCGCCCGCGCCGCCGCCGCCATGTCCACCGCGGCCTCCCACGCCCCCGTTGCCGCCTTGGCCACCATCTCCCCCGCCGTCGAATCCTACGCCGCCGGCCCCACCGAAGCCGCCAGCGCCGCCGTTTCCGCCCTGCCCGCCTGCGCCGCCGTTACCGGCCGCGCCCGTCACGAAAAGGCAGGAGTTTGTCACAATGTTGCCGCTCTCAACGACCAGCGCCACCGAAGAACCACCGCTGGAGCCGCCCTGTCCCGGGTTGCCGCCCGCGCCGCCCTGGCCGCCTCCGCCCCCACCCCCGCCGCGATCCGCAGTACAGGGAAACGAACTGGTGCCGCCGCCGCCACCACCACCTCCACCACCTCCGCCGCCGGCTCCCCCCACCAGACCGGCTTGTCCGTTTCCAAACAAGCCGCTGCCGCCGGCGCCATCGCCGGAGATTGATCCGGGATTGCCGGCCGCACCGGGCTGGCCGTTGTGAGAGGCCCCGAAGCAGACGGACTGCACTTGGCCGCCCGGACCGCCGAAACCACCAGAGCCGCCGCCCGGAGGCGTCATGCCGGCGGCCCCGGTTGAGCCATTGCTATTGAACCCGCCCCGACCGCCGACGCCGCCGGCGGTATCCGATGGAAACCCTCCGCCCATCCCGCCGTTGCCGTTGGACGAACAGCCGTTGCAACCATTCTGGCCAGACTGCCCGTTCACGCCGCTCGCACCGCTGCTTCCCGCCGTTCCGGCGGCGCCATTCCCGGACGAGCCAGCTAATAACGTGCAATTTGAGAGGGTTATCGGGGCGGTGTTGCCGCGCGCGAGCACGCCAAGCGCGTGTCCGCCAGAGGCAAAGTTGCCTAAGCCGCGAAGATTGAGGCGGTCTAGCGTGGTCGGAGCGCTGATCCCCTGAAGAAAATGGCCGATGGTCCCACCGAGCACGATCGCCTGCGTGTTGTTGCGCGACCAGGCCGCGGTCGCGTCGAAGCCGGCATAGATCATGGCGCGCCCGGAGATCACCAGCGTCTCGAAGTAGGTCCCGTTCGCGACGTACACCGCCCGCTGCGGAGAGAGCAGCCGCGCGGCCAAGACAGCCGCGCCAATCGTCTGCATCGGGGCGGACATCGTGCCGGGGTTCGAGTCAAGACCGGTCGTCGCTACGAATACTGGCCCGCATGCCATCCCGTCGATGCCGTCGCCGTTGGCGTCGACGAAGGCGTCGTCGGGCAGATCAGCGAGCTGATTTGGCGGATGCAGGACGCAGGTGGCGTCGAAACCGAGGGCCGGAAGCACGGCCACCAGACAGGTCAGGGCGAGAGCGATCGCGACGTGGGCCCGCAGAATATACATATACATCTGCTCCCTCCGGAAGACAGCTCGATAATACCGCGACGCCTATCGTATCGCCTCGGCCAACTTCGGCGCCGGGACGTGTCTTGCCATTGTACAGCGCCTTTTTCCCGTGCGCCGATCACTTTTCGGGCTTTTTATGAGGTGCAGCGGACCTCACGGCTCTGTATCTGTTGGATCTGTTTGCCGTTTTGACCCGGTTGACGCGGCTGGTTGGACTGGTCGTGCATCGTACCCCCGCCGCCGGTCAATACCCTTATTACACAAGCCCTTCGGTCAGTCTGCCAACGGGCGGGCTGGATGGATTGGCCTTGGGTCCGCGCCGGGACCATGTGCGGCTCCTCCTCGTCGCAACTCATTCTCGCGTCGCCGCGCGATTCGTTGCACGGGACGCGGCGGGCGTTGTCACCGGCCAGGTAGGCGCAGGTGAAGCCGACATCCATGATGTCGCCGAGTATGCCGACCGGGGCCATCCAAACGGCCTCGTTGTTCAGCGGGTCGAGGTCCCTGAGCTCGGAGGCGGCGCGAGTCTTGAGCGGGCCGGGCAGCATGGGGTGCACGAGGATCGACCACCTTGATCTCCACATCTGCGGCGGAGCGACTTCCATCCACAACCACACCGACGGGCCCTGACTGGGCTTCAGCTCGCGCTGCCAACGCCGTCGGCCAGATCTGGCGCGGCGGGCGCCCGGACCGAGCCACGCGCAGGCCGCGCTTGCGGCGGCCCAACCCGCTTCGTAGCATTCTGCGTTCCTCGCATGCGCCCCGGGCGCGGACCGAAGCCTCATGCTCCAGCGACTGCTCCACGCGATCCTGCCGGCAGCCCTGCTCGCGTGCCTCACCCTGCTGAACGCCGGGTGCGGGCTGGACTACTACGTTCCGCTCGTGCGCGGCACGTTCGACAGTGTCTTTCGCGCCCGACCAGTCACCGCCGTGCTCGCCGATCCCAGCGTGCCCGAGGCAACCAAGGCCAAGCTCCGGCTGGTGCAGGAGATCCGCGAATTTGCGCGAACAGAGATCGGGCAGAGCGTCGGATCGGCCTACTCTCACTACGACGACGACTCGGCGGTCAGCGCGACCGGCACCATCGGATACTCGCTCTCCGCGGCCGCCAAGGATGGCTTCACGCCCTACACGTGGGACTACCCGTTCATTGGCCGGGCCGAATACCGCGGGTACTTCTCGCTCGAGCAGGCCCGCGCCGAGCGCGACCGGCTGACCGAGGCAGGCTACGACACGTCGCTCTCGATCATCTCCGGCTTCAGCACGCTGGGCGTTCTGCCCGACCCGGTGCGTTCGTCCCAGATCGAGCTGCCGGACGAGGCGCTGGTCGAACTGCTGCTGCACGAACTCTCGCATCGGACGGTGTTCAAACCTAACGACACGCTCTTCAACGAGACGATGGCCAGCGCTATCGGCCGCCAAGCGGCGCGGCACTTCTACCGGACGCGCCGCCCGGCCGACGCCCCCGAGACGCTCGTCGCCCTCGCGTTCTACGACGATGAGGACGTCGTGGACGAATTTGTCACCCGGGTGTTCGATGAACTGACCGCGTATTACGCCCAGCCGATCGGCCGCGACGAAAAAATAGCCGGCCGCCAGGTACGCTTCGACGCGCTGGCGGCGATCTTTGAGGTTGACTTCCGCCCGCGCTTATCGCGCCCCGACCAGTGGCGCGGACCCGCCAACCTGACCCTCAACAACTCGATCATCCTCTCGGCCGCAAGATACCGCGGGAACCTGCCGGTCTATCGCCGCGTATTGGAGAAACTGGACGGGCGATTCGCCGACGTATGGGACGTGCTTCGGCGTGCGTCCCGGCAGAGCGACAGCCTCGGCTGGCTCGAGCGCTGGCTGGAGGGCGAGGCGGATCGCGTCAGACCACCGCCGGAATTGCAAAGTTGCGGGGCGACAGCATCCGATGTACCTTGATCGGCCAACGTTTCGCCGCAGAAGCCGCTGATGTTCAAGTCGAGCCTCCGATTTCCGCCATCGCGGCTTTGCCCGCGCGTTGCCATGCTGTTGCTCATCGCGCTGGCCGTCGGCTGCGATCAGCAGCAGTCCCGCAACGTGGTGCGCGAACTGCCCGATCCGCTGGTCGGGATGCGTCCCCTGCGTTCGGGTCAGGCGCCGAACTGGCCGGTTGAGCGTTCCCGGCCGACCGAGATTCCGACGCGGCCGCCGGAGACGCCTTCGCCTGTCAGGCCTCCAGATTCGGGTCACGCCTGGATGCCGCCGGGCGGCATCTCGAACCGCTGGGAATGCGTCGTCATCCACCACTCGGCCAAGGATACGGACTCGCCGCAGGGCATGACCGAATGGCACGTCAACGGTCGCGGCTGGGACGAACTGGGATACCACTTCGTGATCGGGAACGGCATCCGATTTCCGGACGGTGAGATCTACGTCGGGCCGCGATGGACTAAGCAGAAGCATGGGGCCCACTGCAAAGTTCCCGGCAACTATTACAACGAGCACGGCATCGGTATCTGCCTGATCGGCGATCTGAATCGGCATGGCCCGACCGCGAAGCAGATGGAATCGCTGGTGCGGCTGGTCAGCTATCTGTCGCGGCGCTGCGGGATCCGTCCGGATCGAATCCTGACGCATGGCGGCGTCACGCATAAGACGGAGTGTCCGGGCCGCCACTTCTCGGTCGGAGCGGTACGGCAGGCCGTCGCCCGAAACCAGGCCATCTCGGCCTCGTCGGAGTGACGCGCCCGCGGGTGGCTCCTCTTGAGATAATCACGCGGAACTCCGACGTCATGACCCTGGCTCGCCGCGTTCGATACGAACGCCATTTGCTTCTGCTCACCGCAGCCTTCGTCGCATGGGGGATGATCGCGCCGGCCGCGTGCCGGCCTCCGCAACGGACGGTGGTGGAAACGCTGCCGGACCCGGCACTGACGAGCCTGCCTGCACCGCAGCCGATCGTTGTTCGCGACGACGGCGATCGATCGACACCCGATCCAACATCACGACCGGACTGAGCCGGACCGTTTTCAGAAACTGAGAATCAGCAGCGCCACGATCCCCAGCGCGCACAATGCGGGAATCGCCAGGCTCAGCACCGGATACCGGTAGCGGTAGAGCCGCACGAGGTGCACGAGGTACAGGAGTTGCTGACGCAACGTCAGCTTGCTGCGGCCATGCAGCCGGTCGGAGAACTCGATCGGCACCTCCATCACGCGGCGGCAGCGGCCCTTGACCAGTAGCTCCAGACCGATCTTGTAGCCGATCGGGTTGAGTGCGTCGGCCTGCTGCCACGTGGAGCGATGCAGGCCGAAGAACCCGGCCATCGGATCGCGGACGGCCGCCAGCGGCCGGGCCAGCAGCGTCGCGACGGCCGAGTTCAGCCGACGGAACCAGCTCCAGTCGAGCGTCCGTCCGCCCTCGACGTAGCGACTGCCGATGACGAAATCGGCCTGCCCGGATTGCAGCAGCGCGAGCATCTCGGGGATGCGCTCGGGCGGATGGCTGAGGTCCGCGTCGAGCACGAACAGCCACTGGCCGCGCGCTTCAGACAGACCTCGCAGCACGGCGCTTGAGAGCCCGCGCTCGCCGCGGCGGACGACCAACCGCACGGGATAGCTGCGGGAAAGTTCATCGGCCACCGCGTCGGTGCCGTCGCCGCTGTCGTCGTCGACGATGATCAGCTCGCCCGGGATGGCGGCCCTCTGGAGGGCCGCGAAAACCCGTCCCACGAGCAGGCGCAAGTTCTCGGCTTCTTGGAAGGTGGGCACGATGACCGAAAGCAGGGGCGCGTCGCTCATGAAGGCCGAGTCCGATTCTACGCCACCACGACGAACGGTACGAATTCGCTTGAACCGACGGCAGGCGGGCCGATAGACTGTAAGGATTGCATGGTCCCGCAAGCGATCAGTCTGGAACGGCGAGGCTGGGTGGCCCGCTCGGGTGCGCGTTCGCGCGGGCGCTTGGCGTTCACTTTGATCGAGCTGCTGGTCGTGGTCTCGATCATCGCCCTGCTGGTGTCGATCCTGCTTCCGTCGCTGTCGGGCGCACGCGAGAGTGCCCGCGGCAGCGTGTGTCTCGCCAACCTGCGGACGCTGGCGCAAGGCATGACCGGCTACACCATCAACTTCGAGGAAGTCATGATGCCCGGTCGGCTTCCGGCGTTGGATGCGTGCAACTGGCAGGCAACCATCCCGCCCGGCCGCAAGAAGTTCCGGCCGACGTTCATCACGCTGATGGGTGCGGATGTCGGCGTCGAGCCGTTCGAGGACCCGAAGGCCTGTCGCAACGAGTTCGACCGATTCGGGCAACCCGGCGACCAGCAGAATTTTTCCTCCAAGTCGTTTCTCTGTCCAACCGCCTCGGACCGGACCGATGAGCGCAACGGCTGCTACGGGTACAACTATTCGTGGTTGGGCAATTCGCGGCTGAGAGACCCCGCCCGGCCGACGTCGTTCAAACGCTGGCCGGTGCGAATCATCTCGGTGCGCAAGCCGTCAGAGTGCGTGGCCATCGGTGACAGCATGGGCACGGCCGCCAGTTACGCGACCAACCAGCGGGGTGACTATCTCGACAACAGCCGCGACGCGAACCGCCTCGGCAATGAAGGATTCAATCTCGATCCTCCGCGGATCGACCGCACTCGAGGCGAGGCCGCCAACTTTCCCAATCAGCGCTCCGCGGCCGAGCCGCGCCACCGTGGCAAGGCGAACATCCTCTGGGTCGACGGCCATGCCAGCAGCGAAACCCTGGAGGCGCTGGGCTACGAAGTCGCCGGCAACGGCGTCATCGGCTGGGAAGGAAACAACGCCCGCTGGTCGACCACCGGCAAAGACGAGCCCTGGATCGAAGGCCGACAGTACTGACCGGACAGGCGGCCGGGACACGTCGTCGCGCTCCGGCGGCCGTCTGATTCCAACCTGACGTGCTCGTTGTACCCCACCTCATGACCGGATAGACGTGACCCGCGCGTGCGTGCCGTGCGCTCGCACTCCATCGCGGGTTGCTGGCGCTGCCCTCACTTGACGCGCAGCAGGTCCGGCATCGGGAAGTTGCCGCCCAGCACACGGCGAGCATCCGCGCGGAGCCAGCGCGTCAGCACCGTGGCGTAGATCGAGCGGAAATCGACCTGCCACGGCACGTCGCCGGCATCCAGTCGGCGCAGGTCGGGATGGGCGTTGGCCAGCCCGCCGCGAACCGGCTCGCCGACCAGCAGCAGTGGCGCGGCGGCTCCGTGGTCAGTTCCCTGCGACGCGTTTTCCATGACCCGCCGCCCGAACTCGGAAAAGGTCATCAGCAACACGCGCTCGCGCTGGCCGGACGCCTTCAGTTCCGCCATGAACTGGCGCAGTCCGTCGCCAAGCTGCTTCATGAGCTGCCCATGCCGGCCGGCCTGTCCGGCGTGCGTGTCGAAGCCGCCGAGCGAGACGTAGTAGACCCGCGTGGGCAGATCGGCGGCGATCATCCGCGCGACCATCTGAAGCTGCGAGGCGAGCTGCCCGCCGCCGCGCGGCCGCAGCAGCGTGTCAATCCGCGATCGCCCACCGCCGCCGGCCGCATCCTGGATGTCGCGGGCGGACAGCCGCGCATCCAGAGCGGTTCGTTGAAGGTATTCGAGGCGCGAGAGCGGCTTGAGCGTGCCATCCGGATTGTGATCCTCGTCGGGGTGATTGAGCCGCTCGAACGCGTGCCGTGCTGCCGATGACACGTCGCCCGGACGCCAGGCGAGCTGGTCGGGCGTGCTGAACGCAACCGGCGAGAAGCGGTCGCCTTGAAGGGCCAGCGGCGGTTCGCCGACCAGCGCAATGGCGGATTTTGGGTCGGGCGGGTCGTTGCCCTTGCAGGCACAATCGAAATAGCGGCCCAGCCAGCCGCGATGGGTCCGCTGCGAGGGGTCGCCCGTCTCCCAGATGTCGGTGCTCTTGAAGTGTGAGCGATCGGGGTTGGGGTAACCGGCACCCTGCACGACGCAGAGCAGGCCGTCGTCGAACAGTTCCTTCAGCCCTCCCGCCTGCGGATGCAGGCCGATGTCATCCGTCAGCCGCAGCGCGTCCTTGCGCGCGATGGCCAGTTGCGGACGAGCTCGGTAGTAAATGTCATTGCGGTACGGAATGATCGTATTCAGGCCGTCGTTGCCGCCGGCCAGTTGCAGGACGACCAGCACGCGCTCGCCGGAGGCCTTGGCCCGCCCGCGAGCACGAACCCCGGCCCGCGCCGGCTCCAGCGCTGCGGCCGTGCGATGAAGGAAGAGCGGCACGGTGCCCGCCGCGCTCAGCAGGCTCAGGCCGCCCCGCACGAACTCCCGTCGAGTCGAGAAGGTCGCATCGCTCATGGCTCGTCGTACCCTCACGAAAGCTGGTACTCGGGCATCGCCACGATCAGCAGAATCAGTTCGCGGATCGCGTCGGCGCTGCCGTCCGACTGAACGTCCGCCCCTCCCGGCAGTTGTCGCTGCAACGCCTCGACCAGCACCGCCTGGCGCTGGGGCGAGATCGGCCGGCCGATGAGCCGATCGAGAAAGTGCTCCACGACCGCTTCGGGTGTGGTCAGATCGTGCCCGCGAACGATCGGCATGGGATCGAACTCCGGCTGCGGGCCGGTCGGCTCGGCCGCCTCGCGCAGTTCCGCGTCGTCTACGGCCAGCCGTCGCATCATGCGGACGGCCGATCGCCGGCGTGGGTCGGTTCCGCTCACCAGGCGGCCGGTGACGTTGTAGCGATTGTAAAGCGTCGCGGTGGTGATCCAGTTGAGTCCGCCGTCCCAGCCCTTCACGTTCGGCGGCTGGAAGAGGTCCTGCCCCATCAGCCGCAGGCCGCCGACGATGCCGTCGAGATCGACCGGTCGGATTTCCAGCGCCCGCAGCGTCCCGACGACCAGTTCGACCGGGCTCTTGATCGCCGCGCCCACCACCTTGGGCGAGTAGAACGCAGGGTGGTTGAACATGGCCTTCAGGACCGGCTTGATTTCGTAGTTGTTCTTGCGGAAGGTGGCCGCCAACGACCTGGCGACGCCGGGCGGAGCCTCGTCGCCGGCGAAGAAGCGCCACAGCTTCCGCACTATGTAATCGGCCGTTTCGGGCCGTGCGAGGATGATGTCGATCACGTCGCCGCCGTTGAGGTTTCCCCGGACGCCCAGCACGGTCTTGATGCCATAGTCATGCTGGCCTCGCCGAAACAGGAACTCGCCGGTGTCACGATCGAGCGACCAGCCGGTGAACGCCCTGGCCGCTTCCTTCACGTCGCGTTCGCCGTAGTTGCCGACGCCCATGGTGAACAGCTCCAGCAGTTCGCGGGCGTAGTTCTCGTTCGGCTGCGACTTGAGATTCTGGGCGTTGTTGAGATAGATCAGCATGGCCGGATCGCGGCTGATCTCCATCAACAGGGTGCGGAAGTTGCCGACGGCGTGCCGCCGCAGGAGTTCGTTCTGTTGCCACAGGTACCAGGCGACGCGCACCTCGCGAACGCCGCTGGTGAAATGCCCGTGCCAGAAGAGCGTCATCTTCTCCTCCAGCGGGCGCGGCGAGGCCACCATGCGTTCAATCCACCAGCGACGCAGAAGGTGCGTCTGAACCTGCTCGCGAGCCACTCGCTGCTGACGGATCCGCTGCCGCTCATCCTCGCTCAGGGCGCGCATCTCTTCGCGGTCGGCAGGTTCGAACCGCTCAACGGCCGGTCGTCGCGGCGCGTCGGGGATCGACTCATAATCGACGAGGTAGTCAACCGCCGCCTTGCGGCCCATGGTGAATAAGTAGTCCACCTGCCGCGGGGCGCCGCCAAAGCCGGCCCGGCGAAGCAGATGGGCCGCCTGCGGACGAGTCCAGCCACCGACGGGAGCTCGTGCTTGCCCGCTGGCGACTTGGGGGAACGAGGGAAGGGCCAAGACCGAGAAGACCGCCAGCGAAACGAATCGGCCAAGCCCGCTCATTTTGACACCCTAGCGGCCGTCGCACGGACGGCGCGCGAATCTGCGGTATCTGGTAGAACGAACGACAGGATATCGTATTGTTCAGAAGACCACCCTGCCCCTGAAAAAGTTCCGCGATGGCTGGCGACCGCCCGCCCGACGCCACTGCCGAATGGAGCGGTTGCGTCATGCCGATGTCGATGTTCGCCGGACGGCGTTTGCCCGCGCACCTGATTTTGGACCGGCCCAGCGAACACAAGCGGTGGGCTTTGAACTATAATCCGCTCGCCCTGCTCGCTGGTCGCGATCAGTCGATCATCGGCCCAGCCGCAGATCGCCCAGCGGCACCCAGGGAGAGCCGAACCCGCGCGCCTCAGAGCGCGCCGTCGCCACAAGCTGCCCGCGACGTTGACTAGGACGCGTACTGGATCCGGGTCCCGGGCCGAGGAAGTCCGCGATGATGCGAACCAAAGCAGCCAGTTACGCACTGCTCGCGATGTACGAGATTGGCAGGCGCCAGAAGAGCGCTGCTGCGACCGGCATCCAGGCCGGCGACATCGCCCACAAGTATCGACTCCCCTCGGCCTACTGTGCCAAGGTGCTGAGCCAGCTCGCCCGAGCGGGCGTGCTGCGTTCGGACCGCGGACCTCACGGCGGATTCCGCCTGAACCGGCCGGCCGACAAGATCACGCTGTACGATATCTTCGACGGGGTCGGCGGCCTGATGCCCGAGTCGGGCGTGGCGGCGGTTCCCGGCCTTCCGAACGCGGTGCAGTCCACGCTCAACAAGGCCTACGCCGAGAGCGCGTTGAAGCTGCGGGAAATCCTGCGCCGCACGAATCTGACCGACATCCTCGGCGGCAACGGACCGCGCTGAGCGGCTCGACTCCGCCATTGCCAACTCGCATGACGGCGATACACTTCGCCCGGGTCCGGGCGGAATGCTGCGTTGCGCATTACCGCCACGGTCGGCAGGACGCCGTCCGAACGGACCACCGGGAGTGGACGGCATGACACGTCGCTCGCGATTCACGATCACCGCGGCCACAACCACGGCCTGTGCCGTGACGCTCGCACTGGGATGCGTCGAGCGGACGATGACGATCCGCACGGAGCCCGACGGCGCCACTGTCGTCCTCAACGACGAGGAGGTCGGCACGTCGCCCGTGACCGTGCCGTTCACCTGGTACGGAACCTATGACGTCATCTGCCGCAAGGAAGGGTATGCCACCAAGCGGGAGGCGGTGAAGTTCGCCGCGCCGTGGTATCAGATTCCGGGCATTGACGTCATCACGGAATGCCTGGTACCCGTGACGTTTCGGGACCGTCGCGACTGGCTCGTCCGCCTCGACCCCGAGACGCTGCCGACACGCGCCGAGGTGCTTTCCCGCGCCGCCGAGCTGCGCGACAAGTCCTTGTACGAAACCGAGTAGCGCCCCGCACGCCGGCGCGATTTCCTGCCGATACACCCTCATCGGCGAACGGTCGACACCGCTGGCTCGTACTGACCGGGTTCGGGGTCTGTTGCCGCCGACCGGATGAGCGATCCTCGGCCGTGCGGCGGTGCAGGGTGCGGCGGCGTCCGCGGCCTGAGTCGGGCGATTCGAGCGACTCGTTTTGGAGGGGCTCCCGCGACATGTGCGGCATCACCGGCATCTGCGATTTCGAACGAGCGCCTGATCCGGCTCTGGTCGAGCGGATGAACGCCATGCTGGTCCACCGCGGGCCGGATGACGGCGGGCTGCACGCCGATGGTCCGGCATGCATCGCGATGCGCCGACTGAGCATCATCGACCTGGCGGGCAGCCGCCAGCCGATGTCGAACCCGAGCGGGACGGCGTGGATCGTCTTCAACGGCGAGATCTACAACTTCCAGGAGAGCCGGGGCGCGCTCGAGGGGCGCGGTCACGTCTTCCGCACGCACGGCGACACCGAGGTCATCCTTCACCTGTACGACGAGTACGGGCTCGACTTCGTCCAGCACCTCAACGGCATGTTCGCCATCGCCATCTGGGACGCGGCCCGGCAACGGCTGGTGTTGGCGCGCGACCGGCTCGGCGTCAAACCGCTCTACTACGCGCTGACGTCCGGCCGCCTGCGCTTCGGCTCCGAGACCAAGGCGCTGCTGACCGACCCCGACCTGCCGCGCACCATCGACGCCCAGGCCGTCGCCGGCTTCCTGCACTTCAACTCGGTGCCAGCGCCGGCCACGATGTTCCGGGAAATTCGGACGCTGCCGCCGGCGCACTTGGCGGTGTTCGACCGCACGGGACTGCGGATTGAACCCTACTGGGACCTCGACTACCGGCGCAAGATCGATTGGAAGCCGGACGACCTGCTGGCGCAGGTCGATCAACTGCTGACGGACTCGGTTCGAATCCGAATGATCTCCGATGTACCGCTCGGCGCGTTTCTCTCCGGCGGAGTCGATTCGAGCCTGACCTTCGCACTGATGGCGCGGCAGTCGAGCGGTCCGGTCGAAGCGTTTTCGATCGGCTTCGGCGCCGAAGCCGGCTACATGAACGAGATCGAGTTCTCAAAGGCGGTCGCCACCCAGTACGGGGCTCGCCATCACGTCGTCACGCTGAAGCCCGACGATCTGTTGAAGGACATCGAGCGCGTCGCCTGGTTTCTGGACGAACCCTGCGGCGACGCGGCTGCCTTCCTCACGCTGGCGCTGTCTGAGTTCACCCGGCAGCACGTCACCGTGGCGCTGTCCGGCATCGGCGGCGACGAGCTGTTCGGCGGCTATCGCCGCTACCTCGCGGCCAAGTGGCACGTCCACTTCCTGCGGGTGCCGAGGCTTGTGCGGCGCGGCCTGCTGCTTCCCGCACTGGCGTGGCTGCCAGAAAGCCGCGACTCCCGCTGGACCAACCTGGCCCGGATCACCAAGAAATTCGTGCGAGACGTCGACGGCGACCTTCGGACCGCCTGGTCACGCACCGTGTCGTACCTGCCCGACTATGACGGCCCGATCTTCTCCGGGGACATGCGGGCGACCACCCGGGCGACATTCCACAGCGAGGACTTCGAGCGCCTCTGGCAATTGGCCTCGCGGAGCGCCGACCCGATGGATGTCGCCACCTACATGGACATCAAGACCTACCTGCCCGACCAGCTCCTGTTTCTTCAGGACAAGATGACCATGGCGGCGTCGCTCGAAGGGCGCGAGCCGCTGCTCGATTACCGCCTCGTTGAGCTGTCGGCGACCATCCCATCGGCCATGAAAGTGCCCGGCCGCGAACTGAAGGCCATTCTGAAGCGCCTGGCCGAGAAATACATTCCTCGACACTGCATCTATCGTGAGAAGAAGGGCTTTGTCGCCCCGCTCAGCCGCTGGTTCCGCGGTCCATTGCGCGAGCCGCTGGAGGATGCGCTCTCGCCCGAGCGCGTCCGGCAGCGCGGCATCTTCGAGCCGCAGTACGTGCAATGGCTCAAGCGTGGGTTCTTCGAACACAACCGCGACCTGTCGGTTCAGCTCTTCCAGGCGCTCATGCTGGAGCTGTGGTTCCGCAACGTGGCGGACGGCGGCGGGTCGCGGTTCGCCGGCACGCTGTCGCCTGTCGTCCGGCCGCTCGGCGCCGCTCCTGCGATCCGCTGACGCGCCGGACCATCGCGTGACCGCCGGGCATCGCTGCTTCGCTCGCCCACGCGCGGACCGATCCGTACAATGCCGCGCGATGGGAGATTCCATACTTTTTCAGAACTGGCCGATTTCGTCCGGGCTGATTGCAGCCGTCGGCGTTGTCGCGCTCTTCGTGCGACGCGTCCTGCCGAAAGGTCTGGGCGGAGCGGTCTTTGTTTTCGGAGTCTCAAGCGCCGTTGCCATCGCCTTCAGCGCGCGACTTGCCACCGGTTCGTCGGACCTGCGACTGCTGGCGCATCTGGCCGCGGCACTGTGCGTGGGCTGGAGCGCCGTCGGCGTCTTCACCCTGCGATCCACTCACAAGGAGGAGGAGACGCGCGGCTTCGCCGCATCCGCTCTGGCGGGGGCGCTCGTATTCGGGGTGCTCACCGCCGTGATCGTGGTCTATGACCTGACGTTCGTGGTGCTCTACCGGCTGTTTGCGCCGCAGGCGATCATTTCGTTCGACGCCCGCGCCGGCACGCTCGACTTGGCGTTGCTGCTGCTGGCGGTCGGTCTGTGGGCGCAGCGAACGCGCGAATCGCACCAGCCGGCGATTGTGCTGCTGCTGGCGGCGCTGCTGGCCACGTCGGCCGCGATGCTGGTCGGCCCCGCTGCGGGGACGGCGGCAGCCGACCGGGTCGGCCGAACCACGCCCACCGAGTGGTGGCAGTGGCTCACGCTGCTGAGCGCCTCGTACGGGCTGATCGTGCTGGCGGCATACGCGTTCTGCGAGCGCTATCACCGTCGGCGTCAGGTCGCGGCGTGGCCGGATCGGCTTGCGAACCTGGTGATGTCGCCGCCGCGGTGGGAGGGCTTCCTCGAGGCCGTTGCGGTGGTCGCCGCCGGCGTGCTGTTATTGGGGACTTACGCCATCGTCCGCGGCGGACCGCCCCGTATCGGGCTCAGCATGGCCCAGGTGGCGTCAGCGGCGGCGGCCGGCGCAGGTTGCCTGGCGCTGTGCCAGCGCGTCTGGAACGCCAATCTGTTCGGGCTAGGCGCCTCCCTGATGACGTTGACGGCAGCCACGCTCTGCACCGCACTGGTTCCCGACCGGCCGGGTGCAAGTGCCGCCGTCCGATTGCCGATCGTCCACAACGCGGCCCTGTTCGGGCTGGCGTTCATGACGTTTCTCTGGTTCTGGCTGTCTCGTTTCTGGCGCCAGCAACTTCTGGACGGCCAGCCCTGGACGGCCGCCGGCCGCGCCATTCCCTACGCCCGCCGCAGTGGCTTCTTGGTGGCCGCGCTGACGGTGCTCATCAGCTACCAGATCGCGCTATGGCCGCTGCTGCCCAACGTGGTTGCGCCGGACGCGGCGACGCATCGCTGGGTGCTGGGTCTCGCCGCGATCGGGCTGCTGAGCCTTGTTCTGGCGTGGGACGCACGGCATTCGCGTTCGACGGCGGTCGCCGCGCTGTGCATCGCGTCGATCGGCGCGGCGGTCGCATTTGCATTCGCACGCTGGCCGGACCCCGTGCTGCGCGGGCGACTCATCCAGTATTTCCCGATCGTGGCGGCGGCGGCCGCTCTGCCGCTGCTGGCAATCGCCGAGCTGCTGCCGAGCACGGACCGCTGGCGCTGCTTCGCGCCGCCGTTGTGGATCGTGGCGCTGCTGCTGCTGCCGGCCTGGTCGCTGCTGACACTCCTGGCCGCGCCGCGCCAACCCGCTGCGTGGCTGACGCCCATGTCGCTCGCGGCCGTCGGCGGCGTCTACGCTCTGGCGGGTTCGCGCGAAGGCCGCCGCGCCTTCCTGGCATTGTCGGTCGTACTGCTGCTGGCGGCGGCGTTCAATCTCTCGCGTCTCTACGCCGCCGCGGGCATGCGGTTGTAGCGAACTTCAACCGACTCCGCCGATCCAACCCCCTCTCAGAGATAGATGTGTCCCCACAATGCGCGATAGATCGCCAGGAACCCGATCTGGCCGATCTGCCCGGTGGCCAGCAGCGTGATCCGCGTCTGCCCACCGCATCGCCGCGCCAATGCGACCGCCGACAGGTAGCTCACCGTCAGGACGCCCAGGGCCATGAACGCCCCGATCAGGAAGTTGCGCTCGCGGCTGAAGTAGATGCACGACAGCAGCAGCGGCACGACGGCCTGTCGCAAGAGTCGCGCCGGCGTCATCCGCCCGCAGGCCGCGGCAGTCAGTGCGTCCGCGCCTGGCGCGGTTCGGCCGATGCTGGCCGCGAGCAGAATCGACCATCGTCCCCACAACGGCGCCAGCAACAACGGCCGATAGATGGGCTGTGGGTACAAGAAGTTGAAAACGGATCGCCAATCATCGGGCGGCGGCCACCACGGGTTCACCACGGGAATGCTGACGATCAGGGTCCACTGCACTAATACAAGTAATACGAGTATGAGCGCGCCTCGCAAGCGCACGGGCGCGCCCAGGTCGTCCAGTTGCCGCACCTCGGGATTGGGCGAGGCCCGATCCAGGGTGTCGGCAACGTGCGACAAAGCCAGCGTCAGATAGCGCCCCGTCAGTAGCGCTTCGAGCACCACGACCGCCAACGCCGGCAGCAGTCGCAGCCCGCCCACCTCGCCGTACAGCCGCCACGCGCCCCGAAACGTTGCCGCCCACGCCAGTCCGACCAGCAGCCCCAGCGGCACCACCCAGCGAACCAGGGCCGCGGACGGTTCACCCGGTCGGCGGGCCGGATCCAGCAGCAGGAGCGCAGCGGCGTCGCGCATCCCGTCGAGAATCCGAACCGTGCGTGATGCACCGGGCGTGATCGGCATGGGCGACTCGGGCGACATCCCGCTCTCACCGAATGACTCTTCAACGACGCGTTGATGGTACACGCTCGACGGTCGGCGCGTCGCGGCATGTCTTGACGGCACGCGCCGACATCGCCACCTTACCCGTTCCATGACCCCGGTCGCGGTCTTGGGCTGACCACGCGTACGCAAGGGCAGTTCTGCCATGATTCCCATTCGAACGTTCACGGTGATTCCCTCGCTCCCGAAGCCGCTTCAGCGACTGCGCGAGCTGGCCTACAACCTGTGGTGGAGTTGGAACACCGACGCCGTCGAGGTGTTCCGGCTGCTCGATCCGGACCTCTGGAACGAGGTCGGCCACAACCCGGTCAAGCTGCTGGGGCAACTGAGCACCAAGCGCCTCGAGCAGGCCGCCGCCGACACGACCCTTCTGGCGCAGCTCGATCGCGTGCTGGACCGGCTCTACGTTTACAACACGCGCAAGTCCTGGTTTGAGGAGCAATACCCCCAACTCGTGCCGGCCGATCGAAAACCGCTGATCGCCTATTTCTCGATGGAGTTCGGCCTGCACGAATGCCTGCCGATCTACTCGGGCGGCCTGGGCGTGCTGGCCGGCGACCACCTCAAGAGCGCCAGCGATCTGGGTGTGCCGCTGGTCGGCATCGGGCTGCTGTACCGGCACGGCTACTTCCAGCAGCGCCTGGCCAACGACGGGATGCAGGTTGAGGAGTACCCGCCGCTCGACTTCTACCAGTTGCCGATCAGCCGGGTTCTGAAGAACGATGATGAGCAACTCACGTTCCAGATGGACGTAGGGGGTCACGCCGTCACCGTCGCGGTCTGGCACATCCAGGTCGGCCGCGTGCCGCTCTACCTGCTCGACACCGACGTCCCTGGCAACGATCCGGCCGATCGCGAGATCACCGCGCGGCTGTACGGCGGCGACACCGAGCACCGCATCCGCCAGGAATTAGTGCTGGGCATCGGCGGCTGCCGGGCGCTGGACGCGCTGGGCCTGAACCCGGCTGTCTGCCACATGAACGAGGGCCACGCGGCCTTTCTCGCGGTTGAGCGCATTCGCGTCATCATGGAGCGCCGCAAGCTGCACTTCGGCGAAGCGCGCGAGGCGGTGGCTCCCAGCCACGTGTTTACGACGCACACCCCCGTCTCGGCCGGTATCGACCGCTTTGAGCCCGAGCTGATCGAGAAGTACTTCGGCAAGTTCGTCAAGTCGATCGGCCTGAACCTGACCGAGTTCATGAACCTCGGGAAGGTCGACGCCTCGAACCCGGCGGAGCGCAAGTTCAACATGGCGGTGATGGCGCTTCGTCTGGCCGGCAACGCCAATGGCGTCAGCCAACTCCACGGGCACGTCTCGCGCAGCATGTGGTACGCCGTCTGGCCCGGCGCCCCGCGCGATGAAGTGCCGATCATGGCCATCACCAACGGCGTGCATATGCCGTCGTGGATGTCGGTCGAGATGCACTCGCTGTTCGAGCGATATCTCGGGCACGGCTGGTCGGACAACCCGACCCAGCACGCCGTCTGGCAACGGGTCGATGAAATCCCGGACGGCGAGCTTTACCGCGCTCACTCACGCTGCCGCGAACGCCTGGTCGAGTTCACGCGCCACCAGCTCAAGGAGCAGCTCCGCCGACGCGGCGCGCCGCCGGCCGAAATCAAGCACGCCGACGAATGCCTCGATCCCGAGGCGCTGACGATCGGCTTCGCGCGGCGCTTCGCCCCCTACAAGCGCGGCGCGCTGATCTTCCGCGATCCCGAGCGTCTGCTGCGCATCCTGTCGGACCCGAATCGCCCGGTGCAGCTCATCATCGCCGGCAAGGCCCACCCGCGCGACGAGCGTGGCAAGGAGATCATCAAGACCATCCTGGCGCACGTGCGGCGACCCGAGTTTCGCCGACGCGTAGTGTTTCTCGAGAACTACGGCATTAATACCGCGCGGCACCTGGTCCAGGGCTGCGACATCTGGCTGAACAATCCGATCCGACCGCAGGAGGCCTCCGGAACGAGCGGGATGAAGCTGGCCCCCAATGGCGGCCTGAATCTGTCCGTGCTCGACGGCTGGTGGCCCGAAGCCTACGACGGCGGCAACGGCTGGGCCATCGGAGACGGGCAGGTCTACGAGGATGTCGAGTATCAGAATTACGTCGAGGGCGAGGCCATCTACGAGCTGCTCGAAAAGGAAATCGTCCCGATGTTCTACGATCGCACCGCCGACGGACTGCCGCGACGGTGGATCGCGCGCATGAAGGCCGCGATGCAGACCATCACGCCGATGTTCAATACGGCGCGGATGCTCGAGGAGTACTCGAACAAGCTCTACGTCGGCGCGGCGCAACGGTGGCTGGCCCTCTCGGCCGACGACTTCGCGGCCGCCAAGGCGCTCTCGGCGTGGAAGGAATCGATGGGCCGGCGCTGGGCCGACGTACGGATCGAGTCAGTCGACCTGGCCCGGAACGGTGAACTGTCCGTCGGCTCCGATCTGCAGGTGCAGGCCCGCGTGCGGCTCAAGGACGTCAAGCCGGACGAGGTCGCCGTGGAGCTCTACCACGGGCTGCTCGACACGTCCGGGCAGATCATCGACGGCCGCAGCGAGGCCATGAAGCCCGACTCGTCCAGCGGGGATGGGACTTACATCTTCCGCGGCCACTTTGTCTGCCAGCGAAGCGGCCGGCACGGATTCGCGGTGCGCGTGGTGCCGAAGCACGACCATCTCGCCCACCGCTACGACACTGGACTGGTCTTGTGGGGCTGAACGAAGCCGGCGTGCCTCAGGATTGATTTCCCGGGCGAGTCGGCGCGCGGTCAGATCGACGCGGCCACGCGCCGGAAGTGGAAGCCGACAATCGCGAGCTGCATCGCCTCGGCAAACGCGGCGCGATGTCGCAGCAGCGCGTGCACCATGAACTTCCAATACTCCCGCCGCCCGCGGCGGGCGATGCCCATCACCCAGATCGAGCGAAGAAACGCCATGATCTCGGCGCGCCCGAGCGGAGACCTCGGGCCGACCGGCCGGTACTCGCTCAGGAAGGTCCGAATGCGACGGTAGTACTCGCGCGGGGAGTAGAGCTGTTTCACCAGACAGCGGTAGCCCTCCACGAGCATGTCCCGGTCGAGGCGCGGCACGAAGTTGAGCACGGCATCCAGGTTGTTGCCCGTGCTGTGGGCGAGGATCCGGCCTTCGGCCTTCAACCTCGCCCAGAGCCGTGTCTCGGGCAGCGCCGTCAGCAGGCCGACCATGGCCGTCACGACGCCGGCCTCCTGAATGAAACGCCGCTGAGCCTCGAAGATCGACGACCGATCGCTGTCGAAGCCGACAATGAAGCCGCCCATCACCTCGATGCCGGCGCGATGAACCGTTCGAACGGCCGACACGAGGTCGCGGCGCGTGTTCTGAACCTTGGCGCACTCGGCCAGACTGGACTCATCCGGGCTTTCGATCCCGATGAAGACGCTCTTGAAACCCGACCGGACCATCAAGTCGAGCAGCTCGGGATCGTCGACGATGTTGAGCGAGACCTGGGTGAGGAATCGGAATCGCAGCGACGGCCGCTGCGCCCGGCGGGCGATGTAGGCCCGCAGGAACTCCTTGACCCGCGCCTTGTTGCCGATGAAGTTGTCATCGACGATGAAGACGGCGCCGGTCCAGCCCCTGGCCGCGAGGGCCTCCAGCTCCGCAATGGTCTGCTGCGGTGACTTCACTCGCGGCACGCGGCCATTCATGACGATGATATCGCAAAATTCGCAATTGAACGGACACCCGCGCGAAAACTGCACCGACATGGTGGCATAGTGCCGCGGGTCGATCAGGTCCCAGCGCGGGATCGGCGTCCGAGTCACATCCGGCCGGCCCGGCGCGCGATAGAACCGCTTCAGCCGGCCGCTCCGCAGGTCGTCCACCAGCTCGGGCATGACGTCCTCGGCCTCAGCCAGAACGAAATGCCGGACCTCCGGAAAACGCTCGTATCCCGTGGTGAACAGCGGCCCTCCGGCGATGACGGTCTTCGACCGCGCCAGGCAGCGATGGATGACCTGCCGGGCGGAATCGGCATGCACGATCATGCCCGAGATGAATACATAGTCGGCCCAGTCGATGTCAGCGTTCCGCAGTCTTGCGACGTTCAGGTCGACCAGACGCTGCGACCAGTCGCGCGGCAGCATGGCCGCGACCGTCAGCAGTCCCAGCGGCGGAAATGCAGCCTTCTTCGAGATGAAGGGCATGACGTGAGCAAAGCTCCAGAACGTCGGCGGAGTGGCGGGATAGACGAGCAGTATGTTCATGAGGGGCGCGGGCTCCGGTCTCTGCTTGTGCGCGACGCCGGCGATTCGACATTGGAGCGAACGACGCTTGTCGAACCGCACGCGCGGCGAGAGAAATGGCGTAGCGCATGGATGACACGCACGCACCATATCCTAAGATGCCCGTCCAGTGTTGTCGACGTAATTCCGAGCGGCACCCACCGGCTCAGCGAGCCTGCCGCCCGGGAGTCACGGCGTACTCCACCGCCGCCAGCGCGGCGGCAATGGCGTCGGCCACGTCGGGCGGATCGGGCATGCGTCGCAGGCCCAGCGTCACCAGGATGGCCTGCTGCACCTGCCGCTTGGCCGCGTGGCCGTTTCCGGTCAGGGACTTCTTGATCTGCGTCGCGCCGATGCTGATGACCGGCAGCCGGCGCCGCGCCGCAACCAGCAGGACGACGCCGCGGGCATGACCCATCAGGATGGCCGTCCGCGGATGCTTGTAATGCGCGTAGAGATCCTCGACCGCCACGCAGCGGGGGCGATGCCGGCCGAGCAACTCCTCCAGGCCCTCCTCGATCTCGCGCAGCCGCCGCTCCAACTGGCTGCGCGGCGTCGTCGTGATGATGCCGGCGTCCACCACGCGCGGTCCGGACGGAGCGAGCACGGCGTAGCCGCATCGCCGCAAACCCGGATCGATGCCAAGGATCAATGCCGCACTCCGTTGCCGCGGGTGTGCCCGCCGAGCGCTACTTGCGACGCCAGCTCGTGCCGTCGGCCCGGTCCTCGAGCAGGATGCCCAGCTCGTCGAGTCGCTTTCGAATCGTGTCCCCGATGTCGTACTGCCTGGCCTTCCGCGCCGCCGCGCGCGTCTCGATCAGCAGCTCGATCAGTTCCGCCGTCAGTCGATCTCCACCGACGTCACGTGTGGCGGGTGGCTGCTCGAACAGCCCCAGCAGCCGACCAAGAAAGACCAGCGACCCGGCCGCACCGCCGACCAGGGCGGCCGCGTGCTCGTCACGGGTTGTTTCCAATCGCGCGCCCTCGATGGAGCGGTTAATCCGACCGGCGATCTCGAACAGCACGCCGATGGCGGCGGCCGTGTTGAAGTCGTCATCCATCGCTTCGAGGAAGCGAACCTGGTCGCTCAGCACCTCCTCGAACAGGGGCGCTGCGCCGACATCGCGGACCTGCTCGATGCGCACATCGGCAACGTATGGGCTGCGCCCGGTGACGCGCTCGACCCGCTCAAACAGGCGATAGAACGTGTCGAGGCCCTTGCGAGCCGATTCGAGCGTGGCCGGAGAAAAGTCGATCGGAGCGCGGTAATGGGACGACAAGATCAGCATCCGTATCAGTTCCGGCGAATGTACGGACAGCAGGTGGCCGAGCTGCAACTCGGACATCATCTGCTGCATCTCCTCGTCCGACTTGCTGATTTTCTTCGTATTGAAGCGCGTCAGCCCGTTGTGCAGCCAGTAGCGGGCGAAGGGCTTGTCAGCCAGCGATTCCGACTGCGCAATTTCGTTCTCGTGGTGCGGGAAGATCAGGTCCATGCCGCCGCCGTGGATGTCGAAGGTCTCGCCGAGGTGGCGGGCGGCCATGACCGAGCATTCGATATGCCAGCCGGGCCGGCCCGGGCCCCAGGGAGAATCGTACTTGACCGCGTCGGGTTCATCGGGCTTGGCGGCCTTCCAGAGGGCGAAGTCGCCGGCGTTTCGCTTGGTCCTGGAGACCAGCCCGTCGCGCGTGCCCGACAACTGGTCCTCAGCCCGGCGTCCGCTGAGCTTGCCGTAGTCGGCGTCGCGGCTGACATCGAAGTACACGTCGCCCTCGACGGCGTACGCGTAGCCGCGATCGATCAGACCGCGGATGTGCGCGATCATGTCGGCGATGTGCTCGCTGGCGCGCGGCAGGACATCAATCGAACGCACGCCCAGCCGAGCCAGGGCGTCGACATACTGCCGCTCGAGCTCGCGGGCGAGCTGCATCACGTCGACGCCAAGCCGGGCTGCTTCGGCGATGATCTTGTCCTCCACGTCGGTGATGTTGACCGCCCAGCGAACGGTGAAGCCCTTGTAGGTGAGGTAGCGCTTCATGACGTCGAAGATGACGGGGCCGACCGCGTGACCGATGTGCGCCGGCTTATAGACCGTCGGCCCGCACAGGTACATGCTCACCCGACCGGGCACGACCGGCTCGAACAGCTCCTTCTGTCGACTGAGCGTGTTGTACACCCGCAAGGTCATGGTTCGCCGATCCCTCGCCGCCCCAGGCCGGCCACCGCCGTGCAGGCGATCGCCTCGCCGCGGCCGACGGCGTCGAGTCCTTCGTTGGTCTTGGCTTTCACCGATACGTCCTGCGGTCGCACACCCAGCAATCCCGCCAGGCGCGCCTGCATGGCCGACTTGTACGCAGACAGCTTCGGCTGTTCGGCGTGGACGACCACATCGACGTTCACAACATCCAGACCTCGCGCACCGATCCGTTCCATGACACGGGCCAGCAGCACGGCGCTGTCGGCGCCGCGAAACTCGGGATCGGAATCCGGGAACTGCTCGCCGATGTCCGGCAGCCCGGCGGCGCCGCACAGCGCATCGATGACGGCATGCAGCACCACGTCGGCGTCGCTGTGACCGGCCAGGCCGCGGTGGAAGGGGATCTCCACGCCGCCCAGCACCAGCCGCCGTCCGGGTTCCAGCCGATGCAGATCGGTCCCGACGCCGACGCGATGAATGACGCGCGGCGCGGTCCGTTCGGCCGAACTGTCTGGCATGGCGTCCAACGATCGGATTCTAACCCGGATGTCGCCGATGGCGACGCCCCGAATCGTGCTACGGCCGCGGCCACACGCCGTGGAAGACCTCCTCCGCCGGACCGGTCATTTGGACGGTGGCATCATCCGCGGGCCAGTCGATCGACAGTTCTCCACCCGGCAGATGCACGCGCACCGAGCGACCCGTTCGCCTCTCCAGAACGCCCGCGACCACCACGGCACATGCGCCGCTCCCGCACGCCTGAGTCAGCCCGGCGCCGCGCTCCCACGAACGCATCACGACCTTGTCCGCTCCCCGCGCGGTGGCGACGTGAACGTTGACGCGGCGAGGAAAGACCGGGTCGTGCTCAATGAGCGGCCCCAGTCGCGGCAGGTCGATGGCGGTGAGATCGTCAACAAAGAAGACGGCATGCGGATTACCCATCGAAACGCACGTCATCCGGAAGTCCGCACTCGCCACGCGCAGCGGATGGGCGACGCACCGATCTCCGAACACGCGGACCGGGATGTCGCTCGGGTTCAGGATCGGGCGACCCATGTCCACCCGCGCGCGGGCGACGGCCGCGTCTGCGTCCCAGACGTCAACGTCCGACACGCCGCAGTCGGACTGAATCCGCACGCGAATAGCATGATCCGGCGCCGGCCGACCACGGCCCGAGCGGGCCACGAACTTGGCTACGCAGCGGATACCGTTGCCGCACATTTCGCCGCGCGAGCCGTCGGCGTTGAACATGATCATGCGGGCATCGGCCGCGCCCGGCTCGTCGGGCGGAACGATGAGAATCAACCCGTCCGAGCCGACACCGCGGTGACGATCGCTGATGATCGGCGCCAACGATCCCCAGTCATGTTGCGGCGTCGGCTGAGACAGTCCGTCGATGTAGACGTAATCGTTGCCCAGCCCGTGCATTTTGACGAACGGCAGCGCCACAACCACCTCAACCGAGAATCGGCCGCTTGCCGAGCATGCGACGATTCACCGAGAGTTGACCGTAGTGCCAGAACGGATGAGTCGCGACGAGCCCCCAGGTCTCGCCGGCTGTCCGGAACATCGGCGGCACGCCCGGCGGCGCGGGCTTGTCAAAGTCGGCCGGCGCGAACTCAGCCAGCGCCTTCAGCGTCCGCTCGCGCACCGAGCGGAAGTACCCCAGCGCGGCGTCCTTCGAAATCGGATCGTTCGGATCGGGTATGCTTCCGCTCTTGAACCGCGTGCGGATCTCGTTCGGGATGATGGCCGGCCCGCCCGTGACGCCCTGCACCATCGCATCCTCGGAGGAAGCCAGGTGCATCAGCATCCAGATCGCGTGGGGCGAGCCCGCGCAGGCCTGGAAGCGGGCATCCTGATCGCTGAAGTCGGCCAGCCCGTTCTCGAACAGCCACAGGCCGGCCCCGAGCTGGCTCGTCAGCAAGTCCTTGATGTTCATGATACGCTGCTCTCCTGCGCGGCCGCCTGCGGCGCCCGAACCGCGCCGGCCGCATCGGCGGGTTCGACCGGGTCCACATCCCAGAATGCCTTGATCACCGGGCCCAGGACCCAGGCGCGCTCGACGAGACGACCGGCACCGGCCGGCCGCGCATTCGCGCGGATGACCCAGGTGCGCGACCACTTGTCGTGAATAGCCTGCCGGCGAAAGTCGCGCACGACCGTCCAGTAGCTGGCGAACATCCCGGAGAAAAGCAGCGCCATCAGCGGCAGGCCGACCAGCATGCGAGTCGCCGTTGGCGAGGACTTGGGCTGGCTGGCGCCGGCCGGCTGCTGACTCATCATCAAACCGATCAGCACGAGATAGATGGCCGGGAACATGAGCGACAGCAGAAACCGCTTGAGGATGGCGCCAAAGGCCGGGCGTTGTCCTTTGAAATCAATCAGACGCTGACCGACGAGGCGATAGCCGAGCGTCCCGCCCGCACTCAGCCGCATGCCGACGTGGTACGGCAAGGCGAAGAAGACCAGCATGAGTCCGGCCGCGCCGAGCAGCATGCCGAAGCTGCGCTGCACGGGCGCGGTCGGCTGCGTGGTCGGACCGACGGCCCGCTGGAGCAGCGCCGCCACGGCGTAGATCAATCCCAGGACGACCGCCGCGTCAATCAGGCAGGCCGCCAGCCGGCGCCAGAATCCGGAGTGATCGGAACGCTGGAACCACACGCACGTCGCGTCTGACATGATGGCGGATGATAGCTTCGCGCCCGCGGTGCGCGAACAGCCGAGCGGCGACCCGCCTTGACTCGGATGCCGGGATCGCGACAATGGGTTTTGCAGGAATTCCGACGCAACAGACAACGACGAACAACGAGCGGCGCAAGCCGCGGGTGAGCCATGATCAAAGCCGTTGACATGCGCAAAGGCATGGTGGTCGAGTATGAAGGCCAGCTCTGGACCGTGCACGACTTCCAGATCGTCTCGAAGGGCAACTGGCGCAGCTATGTCGCCGCCAAGCTCAAGAACTTCAAGACCGGCAACGTGGTCGATAGCCGTTTTTCGACCGACGACAAGCTCGAAACGCCCCGCGTCGAGACGCGCGAGTACGAGTACCTCTACCGCGAAGGCGACAGTTACATCTTCATGAACACCGAGACGTTCGATCAGATCAATGTTCCGGCCGACCTGATCCCGGATGGCGAGCACTACCTCAAGGGCAACGAGCGGTGCAAGCTGCTGCTGATGGATGACGCCGTCGTTGGCGCCGAGCTGCCCAACGTGGTCGAACTGGCCATCGCGGAAACCGCTCCGCAGGTTCGCGGCGCGACCGCCACCAATCAGATGAAGGACGCGACGCTCGAGACCGGCCTCAAGATCCGCGTGCCGCCGTTTATCGAGACCGGCGAGGTCGTCCGCGTCGACACCCGCACCGGCGAGTACCTTGAACGGGCATAGCGCATTGCGGCCGTGCCGATGCTTGACCGGCGTCGCCGGGCGGGCGTACCATGCCCGCCCGCGTTGACGCCCCCCGGTTCCGGCCAGCGGAACATTGATGCACGCGATTCGCAACCGGGCGGCGGCAGCGGTGCGGTGCCGCGATCATCGATGGCAATCGCCGGCAACGCCGCCGCCCCTCGGGCCCGAAGCGAGACCGTGAATGGACCTGGAACAGATCAAGGCCCTCACCTCCCTGATGGTGGATAACGACCTGACAGAGATCATGCTGCGAGACGGCGAGACTCGCATCGTCCTGCGGCGGCGACTCCCGGGCGGTGAGCCGCTCGCCGTCACCCATCACCTGCCGCCGATGCCCGTTGTTGCCCACTCCCCGGTTCCGGTGGCGCCGTCCGCCCGGCCCGCGGAATCAGCCGGCGCCGCCACGGAGGCCAACGGCCAGACCATCAAGTCGCCCATGGTGGGTACGTTCTACGCCTCCCCCGATCCCGACTCGTCGCCGTTCGTCACCGTTGGCTCGCGGGTCGAGCCCGATACGGTGGTCTGCATCGTCGAAGCCATGAAGGTGTTCAACGAGATCAAGGCCGAAACCAGCGGCGTCATCGAGCGCGTCCTTGCCTCCAACGGGCAGGCGGTCGAGTTCGGTCAGCCGCTGTTCCAGCTCGCTTCCCGCTGAAACGACGCCGCGGCCCACGTCGGGCCGGAACCAGTCCCCGGAACCACGGATGTTCTCACGAATCTTGATCGCCAACCGAGGTGAGATCGCCCTGCGGATCATCCGCGCCTGCCGGGAGCTGGGCATCGAGACGGTCGTGGTCTGCTCGGAGGCCGATCGCGAAGCAGCCTACACGCGGCTGGCCGATCGCGTCGTCTGCATCGGCAAGGCGCCGCCGCGCGAGAGCTACCTCCTGGCCGACCGCATTATCGCCGCGGCTGAAATCGCCAACGTCGACGCCATCCACCCCGGCTACGGCTTTCTGGCCGAGAGCGCCTCGTTCGCCGAGCAATGCCGCGCCAGCAAGATCGAGTTCATCGGACCGTCGGCCGAGTCGATTCGAATGCTCGGCGACAAGGCGGCCGCCAAGAAACTGGCACGCAAGACCAAGGTGCCGACCGTGCCCGGCAGCGGCGACGTGCTGGAGGACGAGGACCAGGCCGCGCGCGTGGCCGATGAGATCGGTTATCCGGTCATGATCAAGGCGGCGGCCGGCGGCGGCGGGCGCGGCATGCGGATCGCCCACAACCAGGCCTCGCTGCGCTCCAGTCTGCACGCGGCCCGGGCTGAGGCCGCCGGCGCGTTCAAGGACGGACGCGTCTATCTTGAGAAGGTCATCGAGCATCCGCGGCATGTCGAGGTGCAGGTGCTCGGCGATCGCCACGGGAACCTCATTCATCTCTGGGAGCGCGACTGCACCATGCAGCGCCGCCACCAGAAGCTGATCGAAGAGTCGCCCTCGCCGGCCATCTCGTCCAGCACGCGCGAGGAACTGTGCAGATCCGCGGTGCGGCTGGCCCGCGCCGCGGGCTACTTCTCGGCCGGCACGGTCGAATTCCTGGTCGATCGCAAGGAGAACTTCTACTTCATCGAGGTCAACACGCGCATCCAGGTCGAACACCCGGTGACCGAGATGGTGACCGGCATCGACCTGATCGCGTGGATGATCCGCATCGCGGCCGGCCAGAAGCTGACCGTTCGCCAGAAGGACGTCCCCCAGATCGGGCACGCCATTGAGGCCCGGATCAACGCCGAGGACCCGGCCGAGGGCTTCCGGCCGTGCGCCGGGCGCATCGAGCAATTTCGCCCGCCGGGCGGCCCGGGGGTCCGGCTGGACTCACACTGCTACGCGGGGTACGTGATTCCCCCCTACTACGACTCGCTGATCGGCAAGCTGATCGTGCACCGTCCGACGCGCGACGAGGCGATCGCCTGCATGCGGCGCTGTCTCGACGAGTTCCACATCGAGCCGATCAAGACGACCATCCCCCTGCACCGTGAAATCTTCCGGCACAACAACTTCATCACGGCCGACATCGACACGTTGTTCATCGAGCGCACCTGGTAACGCATCGCCGCGGACGGCGAGTCGAGCGTCACGACCACGACCTTTCTCGTTGACGAGACCCAAGCGGCTGTTCGGCACATACACCGTGTGGCGCACAGATCTCAGGCCCGGCTCGATCGGCACGCTGCTGCGCCTGTCGCGAACCCGGCGGCACCCGAAGGCCGCCCACCTGTACAGGCAGGTGCCGCTACCCCGAGCAAAGAAGACCACAGCAGAGGCAAAGTCTCACGCGGCCTGAACGAACAAGATGGATGCCCCGAAATCAATTCGCACATAGGTTGACACTACCTCGTGTAACGACGTCACCCCGTGCATGGGTCGAAGGCCATTCAATCGGGCCGGCCGGCCGACGAGTCTGCCAAGGAACTCCTGAAAAAAGGCTTGCTCGCCGCGGGGAGGGGGGGGGGTATAATTCATGTGCAGTCCGACCGGCCGCGTCGATCGGTCAAGCCGACGAAAAAGGCACGGAGATCCATGCGATGAGGCTGCGCGACGTCTGGCTCGTGGCGGTTCTGACGATCACATCTAGCGTCATGATGCCGTTGAGCGCGGTCGCTCAGACGGTGGCGGAACCGGGGACTATCGAGTTCACTCCTGTGTTGGGGCGGGTCAAGAACGTCCTGACGGATTGCCCGAAGAAACCCAACCTCCTCGCGTGCAGGCAGTGCTGTTCCGATACGTTGGACGACGACATCTACCGGCGATGTATTGCCCGCTGCAACGCGACATTCGATTGACGCTTGAATGGCGAACAACGCCACGCCGGATTCGCGGATCCAAGGGACATGAGACCGCAAGGATCGGGCGCAGCTATTGGAGGCCCGTCGACGACGGGCCACGGAATCGTTGGAGCTGAGGCGGCGTCTCGCCGAGGCGGCCCGCCGGGTGGCGGTGAATTGCTCGGCCGTGTCGCAATGGACGAAACGCCACACCCCGCCGTGCGACAGCTCGGGGGTCCATCGCCGTTCTGTCTTGCTTGAGATAGGCCGGCTGGGCTTCGCTCTCGCCGGGATCGCACAAGCAACCGGAGCTTCCAATGTGCGCTCAACTGGTGATTCTGATTGCAGTTGTATGCTCCCTCGGTCAACCGCCTGTTCCGCCGACGGCCCCGGAGCTGCCCAAGTCGGACGAGCAGTCGGACAGGATGGACGCTCTTGAAGAGCAGATCGCGGACCTCCGTGCAAAGCGCGACGAGGCCGAAGCCCAACGAATTGACACGACACAGGCCGATGCAGAGATCGCGCGGCTACAAGGCGAGCTGGACGCCATGAGGGCCGCCTATACGGATGAAACGCTGCAACCGTTCATACCCGCTGTTCAGCAGTTCACTGCCGAGTTCGCCGCTTTCGCCGACACCCTGAACCCTGTTTCAGAAATGACGACCGAGCAGGCTGACCAAATGCTGGGTTTTCTCTACAGGGACCTTGGCCATCCGCGCGCCAACGGGCGCGCCCAGCTTCTCACGTTCATCAGCATTCGCAAATTGCTGGAGGAGCCGACCCTGTCTGAGCACGTACGTGCGCGCTTCAGGTCGCATCTGATGAAGTTCCATCAGGCCGGCGGTGCTCAAGTCAATTCACATCTGATGGCCTATCTGGGAGAGTGTCTCTACCTCACGTCAAGGCCGGACGATGAATCCCTCGCAACGGCGCGCGACCTGATAAATCGCTCCCAAGAACGTTTCAAGGAGGCTGGCCGGTTCCGGGATCAGGAAGAGTTTCATCGATCCAGTATGGCGGCCCAGAAGCTTCGTGAAGCGGAGTGGCAGATCACTGCCGTAACGGGTCGCGAATCTCCCTCCGCGGCCGACCTTTCACGGATGTCCGCTGCCGCCATCGGGGAGATTGCCCAGCCGAACGGAGGTAGATCCGTTCGCTCCATCATCGTCCTCCTCAGGGAATATCGCCGGCTACTGCGAGAACCGGAGCTGAAGCCGGACATCGTGACGCTGATTGAAGCGGATCTCATCAAGATCGCTCAGTTGCCGCCGCTGATGGGCGATCCCGAATGGAAGTACTGGAGGCTATGGGCAGAGTGCGCCGGCATGCTCGCGAAACGCGCAACCGCGATGAAGGAATTCGTCGAGAACGAGCTTGAGCGTCTGCGTGCCGACGGAGCCGCGAAACAAACGGCGTACTTCAAGGCTATCTCGCATATCGGAAGAAAATATAGGTAGCACTGCTCTGTTGAACAGGTCAAGCGGTGCGCCGGAGAACGCTCAGGTCATGGGTCAGGACCTTCCAGAGGATCTCTTCGGTCTGGCTGCGGTCGCCGGTCGACCGCAACTCGGCTCCCAGTTTCCGCTTCATCTGCGAAATCGCGCTCTCGACGTGCCAGCGATGGCCATACAACCGATCGGGGATAGCGGCGCTTCATCTGCCGTCGATAGCGTCCCGTCGGCCAGCGCCGCCCGCGGCGTGGATTGAGCACGATGAAGGTCTGGCGAATGCCGAACGTCTCGCGGGCCAGTCGGTGATGGTGTTCGGCGTTGTTGGCGGCGGCGGGAATCCCCGCGGCGCCACTCGTAGTCACGCGAGGCGTGGCGGGTTTCCAATCCGGTGGCGTCGACCACCGCTTCGACCGGCTCGGCGATCAGGCCGCGTGCCCGGGCCGTACTGAAAACGGCCTCGATGAGTCGGAGAAAAGCCCCTTTTTGAGCAGCCGGTCGTGGGCATACTTGAGGGTCGAGTAGTGCGGCAGCTTCGTCAGGCCCAGCAGCCGGCGCAGATCCGACCAGTCGGCCAGGACCTGCACGATGCCACGGTAGTCGGTCTTGAGAAACTGCTTGAGCACCAGGATGGCGAAGAGCTGGTGCTGGGTGAAGTCGCGTCGGGAGTATTTGCACGAATAGGCCGGCAGGGCGTCGCGGGCCACCCGCAAGGCCATCCTGGCCAACGCCACCGGCGACCGCGTCATGCTGCGTCGAGTCTTCATCACCCTTGCAACGGCAGCCGCTTCAATCAAAAGATGCGGGCATTCAACGGAGCAAGGCGCTCTTTTCAGAGAAATCTGTGAGTTCGATACCGGACCAGCGCCTTGGTCCAGCGAAACTGAAATTCGCCCGGATTCTTGGGCACACCTTCCTGGGGCCTCACGCGTGGGCCGCTTGATCTCGATGCGTGTCAGGGGATACCATCATGGAATGAATGGCCTCGCGGCCATCGCCTCGCCTCGGAGTCAACAGCATGTCATCGCGCCGTGGGCTCGCCGTATCAGCGATATTGTTGATTCCATTGATCGGCGGATGCGGAATCCTGACCGGCACCCTCGGCTCGACGCAGTGCAGTGGCGGTGCGGTACTCAACGCCCTCCCCGGGACCCTGATCCAGGGCACCATCAAGGACGTCTACCGCGTATCCCGGCTGTTCAGCAACCCCAGTTATTCAAACACGCAGGAAGATGCCTTCACCCAATTGACCGCCCACATCACTTTGCAGATTCAGGATGGCGATGGCAACCTGGCCGGCACCGCCCGGGTGACTTGGGTGCGGCTCGATCAGTTCCATTTCCGGCAGCGTGACGGCGTCTGCGCGGACGGAATGTTCATCGACTCCAACATTCGCGTGTGGACCGTGAACCTCGCCGGTCGCATCTTCTGCGACAACGAAGGCAAGGTGGGCGTCATGGCCACCGGCACACCTGACGGCAGCGATATCCCCACCACGTATCGCTACCACGAGTACGGATGCCACGCAGGTTGCCCCCCGTGTTACGACGTGACCAACCTCGTCAGCGAGCGGGTCACTTGGAGTTCGCTTGACGAACGCGGCTTCGAGGACCAGATCCTCAAGAGAACGACCCATATGCCCGTGCCCGCCGGTCACACCGGCGAATGGTATCACGAGGTGATGCTGACCATCAGCCTGTCCACGACCGACGCGGAATAGCAGAGACAACGGGGACATTCAATTTCTCTGTGTTGAGACCGGCCCCGTTGTGGGCAGTGCTGCTCCGTCATCCCTTGAACCGCGCGGGCCTCGACGGGGGAAGTGCCCGCGGGCGAAGTGGTCCGCACGACGACGCTAGCGTCGTGTATCGGACACTCAACCAACGTCGGCCGTGCACGCCGAGGGATGCGTCCGGGCTGCTCGCGCAGCTTCCGCTGCCACCAGGAAAATGTGAACAGCACCACCCCCGCCCGCTGACAGAATACCCGCACCGTCAGCCCGCTGGCCCGCTGCCGACGAAGGATCGCACGCCACTCGCCGCTCGTTAATAGTGGCCGACGCATGCCCGGCATGATCCGCCACCCCCCGACCCGCGCGAAGACGCGGTTGGCTCAGCGCACACCAGAATGGCGTCGGCCCGCTGCTTGATGGCCCGCAACGGGTGCCCGGCGGGGATCAGTTCATCGACCTGAAAGGTGTGAAAGACTGCGCCCTGAGTATCCACGCGTGCACGCGTCGGCTGTCCTCCCTGAATCGAGTCCAGGAAGAATACCCCATGCGTCCAGAGAGTTTCCTAGTGGCCTGCTGGGGCCGCCGAACTACTTCCTCTTCGGCTTATCCGACTGCCCATCCGCCCACATTCGACCAAGTTCGTTGATCGACTTCGGCGGCGCGACCCTTGGCACTTCGTAGCCCCAAGCGGACCGCCGCTCGCGGATCTTCTCAGTCGAGATGCCAAACTTCGCGTCGCGCCTGGCCACCATCCGATCGTCGATCTGTCCGTCCGCGTTGATGGACCACATCAGCAGCGGCTCTCCGAGCGGGACGTCCGTGCCCGGGTCAGGCCAGGTGTGGAAGGTCTTGCCCCAGGTCGTGATCAGCCCGGGGAACAAGGCATCGCCCATGTCCGGAGCCTCCGGCGCGATCAACTGGCCGGACAGGATCTCGTACGCGTGCGGGTGCCAGTACTTCTTCTCGCCGTCGGGCAGCTTCTGGTAGATATCGTTCGAGATGATGTACTCGGTCCCGAGCAGCTTGGCGTTGGGCCCGTTCGAGTCGAAGACCACGCACTGGTGCACGCCGTTGCCCGCTGGCGAGCAGTAGTGATGCGCCTCGACCACGAACTTCGGGTCCATCTTCGCGTTGTGAAATGCACACAGATACAGGTGAATCTTGCCGAGCGGCGTCGCGTTGGGCTTCGTTCGCACGAGAGGCTCGTCAGCGTGATCGTGTACGTGGTCGGCGAAGACGCGAACCGCCGTCGCGCCGGCGGCGCCGAGGGCAACCGAGCCCATGCAGGCCAGTAGGCTGACCGTCGTCCGGCCACTGTGAGTGTTCACCATCGTGGCGTTCCTTTCCGCGGGGCGCGGCATCCGTGGGGCTCGTGACCCTGCGAGGTTCGAACCGGACCGGGGACTCCCGCTTTCAGGAGACATGAGCGCGACCCTCACGCGGGGCCGCGGCACCTACCTGACGCCGAGCTCGTTCATGAGGAACGACCACTCGTCGGTCTGGGCTTCGACGATCTTGCTGATGGGCTTGCCAGCGCCGTGGCCGGCCTTGGTTTCGTAGCGCAGGAGAATCGGGCGCGTTGACGTCGTCTTCGCCTGGAGCAGCGCCGCCATCTTCCGGGCGTGGACCGGATCGACGCGGCCGTCGGACTCGCCGGTCTCAATCAGCACGGCCGGATACTCGGCCTCCCGGACGTTGTGGTATGGCGAATACTTGAGAATGTACTGGAATTGCTCGGGGTTCTCGCTGCTGCCGTACTCCTGAATCCAGAACCGGGCCATCGAGAATTGGTGGTAGCGAATCATGTCGAGCAATGGCACCGCGCAGATGATGGCGCGGAACTGCTCCGGGGCCTGCGTGATCATCGCGCCCATCAGCAGGCCGCCGTTTGAGCCGCCCCAGGCTGCCAGACGCCTGGGGTTGGAGTAGCCCTTCTCACACAGGGCCTTCGCTGCATAGATGAAGTCATCAAAGCAGTTCTGCTTCTTGTCCAGCCGGCCGGCATGGTGCCATTCGGCACCGAACTCGCCGCCGCCCCGGATGTTGGCCACGGCGTACACGCCGCCCTTGTCGAGCCAGACGAACAGGCCATTGCGGAACCGCGGCGTCGAGGAAATGTTGAAGCCGCCGTATCCGTAGATCAGACACGGGTTGCTGCCGTCGAGCTTCAGGCCCTTCTTGTGAACGACGAACATCGGGACGCGCGTGCCGTCCTTCGAGTTGAACCAGACCTGCTCGGTGACGTACTGCTCCGGCCGGATATCAATCGGCACGCGGAACAGCTCCTCAAGCTTGCGCGTGGCCAGGTTGTAACGGAAACTGGTCGGCGGATACGCGAAGGACTCGAACGCGAAGAACAGGTCATCGCCGTCGTGATTCCCCCTCACGCCCGATACCACGCCCAGGGTCGGGAGTTTGATCTCGTCCACCTGTTTTCCGCCGCCGTCGTGGATAACGATGCGCGAGCAGACGTTCTCGAGCAGGGTGAGCACGAGTCTGCCCCCGATGATCGACATCTCCTGGATCACGCCGGTCTGCTGGGGCACCACGTCCTTCCAGTGTTCGGGCCCCGGTCGGGCGAGGTCGGCTTCGACAACCCGGTAGCGCGGGGCGTTGTGGTTCGTCAGCAGCAGCAGCCGTTCACCCAGGAAGTCGCCGCTCGTTCGGGCATTCAGCCCCACCGCGATCGGCGCGAACGGCGCATCCGGCTTAGCGGACAGGTCGCGGACGTACAAGTCGTTCTTCGCCCAATCGAGCATGGTCAGCATGAACAGCTTGCGATGATCCGACGACGTATCGACGCCGGCGCGTTTTTCCTTCGGCTCGCCCTGTCCCCAGAGCTTGGGGTCCTTCCGCCAGTCGCCGCCGATCGGGTGGTAGTAGAGGTGGTTGTAGTAGTTTTCGTCGCCGGGCGCGACCTCGCCGGGCTGGGGGTAGCGCGTGTAGTAGAAGCCCTTGCCATCGGCCGTCCACGCCAGCGAGCAGAACTTCGTGCCCGGAATCTCCTCCGACAGCGGCTTGCGCGTCGCCACGTCGAGCACGTACAGCGTGCTGTTTTCCGAGCCACCCGCCGACTTGCCATACGCGATCAGGCCGCCGTCGTGCGATGGGTAGTACCAATCCATCGCCACCGTTCCGTCACTGCTGAACGTATTCGGGTCGAGCACAAGTTGCGGTTCGGCGTCGTAGGCGCCGCTGCGGACGTAGATCACGCTCTGGTTCTGCTGCGGATCGCGCTTCGCGAAGAAGTATCGCTTCTGGTACGGCGACAATCCGCCCTGCGTGGGTACCCGGACGAGCTGGTCCAGCCGTGCCGCGAGCTCGTTGCGCCCGCCGATCTTCCCGAAGTACGCCGCCGTAAAGCGCACCTGCGACTCGATCCACTTCGACACCTCGGGCGACTTGTCGTCTTCGAGCCAGCGATACGGGTCGACGATCTTGACGCCGTGCAGTTCGTCGGTGACCGGCTCGACCCGGGTGGGCGGATAGGCCGGCTTGTCGGCCAGCGCAGGAAGACTCCCGAGCAGGATGATGAAAGCGATCGTCGCCGGACGCAGGGTCATGATGGGGCTCCGTCAGAGGTCGGGATTCACGATTCGGCCAGAGTCGGATTGTGCCCGAACGTGGGGTGTCAATCCAGCCGGCGTTGGCTCAGGACAGGAACGGGTTGGTGCGCTTCTCGACGCCGATCGTCGTCACCGGGCCGTGCCCGCTGTAGACGCGCGTGTTGTCCGGGAGCGTGAACAGGTGCGCGCGGATGTTCCGCAGCAGCTTCTCGTGGTCACTGCCCGGGAAGTCGGTTCGCCCGATGCTGCCCTGAAACAGCGCGTCGCCGACAATGACGGCTCCAGCCTCCGCGCAATACAGCGCCCGGCCGGCCAGGCTGTGACCCGAGACGTCGAAAATGTCCCATGAGGTCGACCCCAGCGCGATTGGGCCGGGTGGTTCGAGGTCATGATGTTCGTCGGCGTCGACCCGAACCGGGAACCCTCCCAGCATGGAGAGGTTCAGCACCGGGTTGGTCAGCAACATCCGCTCGGCAGCAGCCATGTGGATGGGCAGGCGGGGAAAGGCGCGCAGAATCTCCGGCACGCCGGCGATGTGGTCGGCGTGACCGTGCGTGAGCACAATCGCGACCGGCCGAACGCGGCGGCGGCCCATGTGATCGAGGATCTCCTCCGGCGACGGCGGCAGACCGGGGTCGATCACCCAGGCGACGCCGTCCGGACCGGTATCCACGACGTACGCGTTCTCGCCGAAGTTCGGCTCGACGAACGACTCGATGTGAACGACGCCGTGATTCATGTTGCTCCCGAACGTTCCGTGTCTCCGCCGTGACTCAACCGGCCGGACGCGAGGCGGTCGTCGGAACGTAGCCGATCAGCGAGCGACCGTCGACAACGACGACACCGCCGTTGCGTATGACGATGGCGCGCGGCTGGCGGAACGGGCCGAGTTCGACCGACTGGAACAACGGCGTTCGGCCGCGCTCAAGCGGGTGGGCCATCAGCGACACGTGCAGGGTGCGCTGCCGGCCGTCGGGAATGGGGCCGGACCCCGACGACATCGACGCGAGGACGAAACCATCGTGCAGGAACACCGGCTGCTGAGGCGGGTCGGCGTCGCCCGCGACCGCCGCGCCCGACCGGCGGACGATCTCCTCGCCGTCCGAAGCCGCGAGCACCTGGATCGCCCGGCCGGCGACTCGGAAGACCATGGCATCGCGGATCGCCAGCCAGCCGGGGGTCACTCCGGCCGCCTCCGGCGGATCGCTCTGCCACATGGTCCTGCCAGAGGCGAGGTCGACGGCGCACATCCGCCCGTCGCTCGTCAGTCCCACCAACAGGCCTTCTCCGAAGTCGATCGAGGCGGGCAGCCAACGTGCTGCGGAAGCCGCGCGCCATTTCAGCCGCCCGGTCTTCGGTTCGTACGACAGCAGTTCGCCGAACGCGATCGCGATCAGCGAGCCGTCTGGCGCGAGGTAAAGCGCCTGCACGGACTGACGGTCGGGCGGTCGCAGCGTGTGTTCAACCCGGCCGTCCGCCGCGCGACGGATCACGATGTCGGTGCGGCCGCCCCGGCGTGTCAGGTAGGCGCAGTACGCCTCATTGGCGACCAGATCACTCGAGACACGTTCAGGGGTCGGGACTCGCCAGCAGGTGCGGCCGGTGTCGACTTCCGTACAGATCAGCTCATCGCGATCGGACGCGCTGAAGAGTCGCGAGTCGGACAGCGCGTGATGCTTCCATGCTCTGATCCATTCGGGGTCGACGTGTGGCGCATCCGCTACGGCGGGGAAATCGCCGAGCTTCCAGGCGGGGGCGCCGTCGTCGTATCCGAGCCCCATCACCTCGTAAGGTGACGCGAAAATCAGCACTCGACCACGGCTGCCAAGCAGCGCAGGCAGCGCTCGGCTTGGCGCCGGCTGCCGCCACGCCGGCCCGCCGTCCCGAACCGACCGAGCTTCGATTCGCCCGTTGGCGTGCAGGTAAAACCGGTCTTCGCGCCAAACGCGGTCGCGCCAATCGGCCGGTTCGAGCAGCGAGGGGTTCGCCGGTAGCGCGACTTCGTAGGCGCGCGCGATCGCCAGTGCCTCGCCAGGCTTGCGGTCAGCGAGGTCGCCGAACGCCGGGCGCACGGGCCCGTCGGCCAGCGACGGGTTCGCTGCCGCCGTCAGCGTGATCGTCATCAGTAGCGATGGCGCCTTCATTCATCCAAGCGTAGTCCGGCCGTCGATCGAAACCCACCCGATCGTTCGGGCGCGGTTCAGGTCAGCGGAATCGATTCCGCCAGGTTCCGCGTGCGCTGATCCTCCGCTGGCGGCTCAACTGGCAGCGTGACGGTGAACACCGAGCCGCGACCCACCTCGCTCGTTGCGGTGATGGTGCCACCGAGGAGTTGCACCAGCTCGCGCGTGATCGTCAATCCAAGACCCGTGCCGCTGTGCTCGCGCGTCATCGAGCCGTCAAGCTGCACGAACGAGTCGAAGATCGTGTCGAGCTTGTCGGGCGGGATGCCGACGCCCGTATCAGCCACTGTCAGCCGGACGCGCGACGGGTCGGGGCTGGTGATGCGGAGCTCGACGCGCCCGCCTTCGTCGGTGAATTTCAGCGCGTTGGAGAGCAGATTGTAGAGAATCTGCTGGATCCGCCCGCCGTCCGAGTTCATCGGCGGGAGCTCGGGGGAGACCTCGGCCGACAGCGAGATCTTCTTCTTGATCGCCAGCGGCTGGATGAAGTCGATCAGCGACTCGGCCATGTCGCGGATGGGGACCGGAGCGATGTGCAATTCCAGCTTTCCGGCCTCAATCTTGGCGAGGTCCAGCAGGTCGTTGATGATCGCCAGCAGCATCCGCCCGCTCGTCAGGATGTGCTCGGCGTAGCGCAGCGATCGACCGCCGTCGGTAATGTGTGTCTCGCGCAGCAGCTCGGCGAAACCGATGATCGAAGTCAGCGGCGTGCGCAGCTCATGGCTGACGTTCGCCAGGAAATGGTTCTTCAACTTGTTGGCTTCGAACAGGCGCACGTTCAGCTCCGCCAGTTCGCCCAGGCGCGTGTCGAGGCTTCGATTGATGGTTTCCAGCTCGCGGCGCGAGTTCTCGAGGTGGGCCAGCATGGCATTGAAGGCTCGCGCCAGTTCCTCGAACTCGTCGGCCGTGGCGATCGCGCTGCGGACGTCGTGATTGCCGGCCGAGACCTGCTCGGCCACGTCGCGCAGTTCGCGCACCGGGCGCAGGATGAGCTTGCTGGTGATGAGGTAGAACACCAGGGTCGCCAGCACGCAGGCCAGAGCCAGCGACATCAGCGCGATGAACACGTTGGTGAGCAGGTCATAGCGCGCCCGCGGCTCGATGTAGTCCGCCACCACCACGCCCAGGAGCGAGCCATCCACGAACCGCTCGCCGTCCGACCGGACCGCCAGCATGTACCGATACGCCACGTGGCCGTCGGCGGTGTACTCGATCTGCGGCGGCGGCTCTCGCATTGCCGGCCGGCGCGCCAGCGCCTCAATCCCGCGGCGGACGAAGTGATCTGCTCCCGGCGGCGGCAGCGGGTCGGCCGGATTGAGCTGAATGAGCCGCGGACATGGGGAATCGATGCCGAGCTCGGTTGCGATTCGGCGCCACATGCGATCCAAGGCGCGCTGCTGGATCGACCAGTCGCCGGCGCCCTGCAGGTCACATTGCTGAATCGCAAGCAATGCGCTGCGGCGCGCGATTTGCAGGTTGCGCTCGTGAACCAGATCCCGCATCCGCAGCCAGGGCACGTAGAGCGCGGAGAGCACGATCAGCAGAACCGCCAAGCCGAACAGGAGCCTACACTTAGCTGCGAGCGAAATGCTCGTCGGGCTCAGCGGTCGCAGCCAGCGTCGCAACATGGCAGGCGAATGGCTCCGGCGGATTCTGCTGCCGGCGCGAGCCGGTGGGCAGGAGGTGGTTCATAATAACCGGCCCGGTTTCTATTGACCGTGGGCGGTTTATCCGATACCATAACATGATACCAGTGAAAGACTTGGAGACGAACCCCATGCCGCGTCACAGCCTCGGAACCGCCGCCGCGCTCGTGCTCTTGGCGTCACTCGCCCCGGCATTCGGCCAGGCGGCCAATAGAGGAGGGGCGGTGACTGGCGCGTTTGCGCCCGTGGGCCAGGTGGGGGTGTCCAACAATCCACTCAACAACTTCGGCATCGTGGGAGGCCGGTACACGCAAACCAGCAACTCCCTGTTGGCCAACGCCGGGCGTACTCCAGCGCCGCCCCCGTCGGCGAACTACCTCGGGCAGGTAAACTACCAGGTGGACATCGGCGGAGTTCCCGCATCTGGCGGCTCGCGGCCCAACCTGTTTCAGGCGTCGCTGAATCGCAATCTTCTGGCCGCCGGCGCGTACTTCGGGCCTGATCGAGCGACGACGGTGCTTGGGCGGATCTCTCACAACCCAAATGGACCACTCTACCAGGCTATGGGAGCGCGCCGTGCCACAGGTCGCCGCGGCCTCTCGGTCGGCGAACTTGCCGGGGCATCGCTGGATCGCACCAACTCGCTTCTGTTGCCACGTTCTCCCCTGGCGCGGCTTGCGGCCGGATCGCGGACGCTCACGCAGTTTTCCGCCGACGCGCCCGACGAATTGTCCGCTCCCACCGATGCCCCGGCCATCGCAACTCCGGAGCAGGCGGTCGAGATGTTGATTCCGCCGGACGCAACCCCGGACCAGCGTCGCGCGCTCCGCGTGGCACATCGGGCGCGCGACTACGTGGAGCGCGGCGATGACCTCATGCGCCAGGGCAAGTATCGTGAAGCGCGCGGCCTCTATGACATTGCGCGGATCACCGCTCCGGATGACCCCACCCCGCATTTTCGGATGTTCGTCGCCGCTTTACTGATGGATGACGTCGCCCAGTCCAGCATCTATCTGAAACACGGGCTGCGGCGCATGACGTCGCTCGAACAGTGTCGGGTCATTCCGGCTGAGTGCCTGCCCTCCGAGGAGACGCTCCGCACTCAGTTGCGCCGATTCGCCCAGGCGTCGCTGCTCCCGACGGCCTCGTCGGGTGAGCACATGGTGTACTCCTACCTGGCCTTCGTCTTCAATGACACCACTGTGGCGCGGACCGAGGCGCGGAAAGCGTCGGAACTGGCGCCGCACAGCTCGGAGCTGGCTCGCTTCGCCGAGTTTCTGAACCGCCAGACCACCTCGGCGGCCCCGCGCGGTTGATCCCATGACGGCGCAGCCCATGCGCCCCGCTCCGGAGCGAGAGAGCAGCAGTTGTGTCGCCGTCCACCGCTGACAGCCCGAAACCACGGAGCACGTTGATGCGTTTCCGCACCAGCGCGTCGGTGCTGGTTCACGTCGGTCTTTTCAGCGTTGCGTTTCTCCTGGCGTACGGACTGCGTTTCGAGTTCTCAAACTTCGAGCTGTGGTTTCGCCAGCAGTTCCTGCCGCTTCTCCCGCTGGTCGTTGTCCTGAAGCTGGTGGTGTTCTTCCGGATGGGGTTGCACCGCGGCTCATGGCGCTACGTCGGCGTCCGCGATCTGCTGAATGTGCTGATCGCCTCTTACGTGGCCACCTTTGCGTTCATCGTCGTCTATTACGTCGCGGCCAATATCTCGGTGCGCATTTACGGACGGCTGCTGTTCGACCGGTTCCCCCCGTCGATCTTCATGCTCGATTTCGGCCTGACCGTCGCGGTCGTGTCCGGCGCGCGGCTCTTCACCCGCCTGTACCACGAGTTCACCCGCCCGGTTGCCTCCGGCGGGCCGATCAGTTGTCTGATCGTCGGCGCCGGCGACACCGGCGAGGTGCTCCTGCGCGAAATCCTGCGCATGGACGTCGAGCGCTATCGCGTCGTCGGCTTCCTCGACGACGACCCCGGGAAACTCAACGTGCGCATTCACGGCGTGCCGGTCCTCGGGCGCATCGAGGATGCCCGCCGCATCGCTGAACAGGAGCAGGTCGACGACCTGCTGATCGCCATGCCCGAAGTCGGGCATTCGAAGCTGCGTCGCGTGGTCGAGCAGTGCCAGGGCACCAACCTGCGCTTCCGCACCATTCCGGCGCTGGCCGACGTGATTGGCGGCGCGGTCACCGTCTCGCGCCTCCGCGACGTGGACATCAATGATCTGCTCGGCCGCCCGCAGGCGCGGCTCGATGAGCAGGTGATCGCCGATCGCATCACCGGCCAGCGCGTGCTCATCACCGGCGCGGGCGGTTCGATCGGCTCCGAACTCTGCCGCCAGGTCGTCCGTTTCAGGCCGGCGCGCCTCATCCTGCTCGAGGCCGCCGAGAACAACATGTTTGAGATCGACCGCGAGCTGGCCGCGCTGGCGCCGGACATCCCGCGCACCCTGCACATCGCCGACGTCAAGGACGAATCGCGGGTCGACGCGGTATTCGCGGCCGAGAAGCCGAACCTCGTGTTTCACGCGGCCGCGCACAAGCACGTGCCGATGATGGAGCTGAACGTCGGCGAGGCCATCAAGAACAACATCCACGGCACACGGGTCGCGGCCGACGCCGCCCGCCGCCACGGCGTCTCGCGCTTCGTCATGATCTCCACCGACAAGGCCGTCAACCCCACCAGCGTCATGGGAACCACCAAGCGCGTCGCCGAGATGTACATCCAGCAGCTCGGCGGCGGTGAGCCGACGCAGTTCATCACCGTCCGCTTCGGCAACGTGCTGGGCAGCTCCGGCAGCGTCGTGCCGATCTTCCGCAAGCAGATCGCCGCCGGCGGACCGGTGACCGTCACCGATCCCCGCATGACGCGCTACTTCATGACCATCCCGGAAGCTTCGCAGCTCGTGCTCCAGGCCGGCGCCATGGGGCACCACGGCGACATCTTCGTGCTCGACATGGGCGAACCGGTGAAGATCCTGGACCTGGCCAAGGAGATGATCACCCTCTCCGGCCTGCGCCCCGGGGAGGACATCGAAATCAAGTTCACCGGCGTCCGCCCCGGCGAGAAGCTCTACGAGGAGCTCAGCATCTCCGGGGAGGACGTGCGCCCGACGCATCACGAGCAGATCTTCGTATGGCGCAACCGGCCGGAGCAGTGGGATCACATCCTGCGGGGCATCGACAACCTGCTGGCCGCCGCTGACACGTCGACGCCGGACGAGCTTCGAGCCAAGCTGCTCGAACTTGTTCCCGAGTACAAATGGCGACCGGGCGGCGCGGCTCCCGCCACTGATCAGGTCGCCACCGAGAAGTTGGCTGACGACGTCGCCCTGACCGCGCCGACCGTGTCACCTGCGTGATCGTTCGGGATGCGAGTTCAGCTTTCCCTTCCGGGTCCGCCCGCCATGCTGCGACATGTCCGGCGCCGCCCCGGACTGACGCGTTGCGAGGCTGCGCATGACTGAGCCGCATCGCACGCACGGCGAGGCCGCCCAGCCGGCGGCGATGACGTCCGCCCGACCGCGACGCGCGGTGACGCTGGCGGCGGCGGCCCTGGTGTTGGGGATCGGTGCCGCGGCCCTGCTCGTCGAAGTTGGCGTCCGGCTCTTCTGCCGCGTGACCGACATACCGTTCTTCTTCTGGGATCCGCTGCTGGGGCCGCGCCGCGCGCCGCAGCAGTCCGGTCGGTATGTCTACGGTCAGGGTCATATCGACGCGCGCTATCGGTTCAACAATCAGGGATGGAATCATCCGAGCGCCTACGCCACGCGTAAGCAGCCCGGCCTGACGCGGGTCTGCATGATCGGCGACTCATATGTCGAGGCCCTTCAGGTGGATGTGGGTCGCGCCATGTTCAGCGTTGCGGCGGATGCCATGTCGCGTCCGGAGCGGCCGTCAGAATGGCTAGCTTTCGGCTGCTCGGGTTGGGGGACCTCGCAGGAGTATGAAGTCATCCGACACTACGCGCTGGAATACTCGCCTGACGCGGTCATCCTGCTGTTCGTGCAGAACGACCCCTACGACTGCTCGCCCTACCTGGCTCCGCAGGAGCCCTTCGCGCCGGTGTACCTGCTGGACGAGTCCGATCGCCTCGAGCTGCTGTTCGCCGAGCCGTACACGCCGTCGCGATTCCGCCGCTGGTCGTCCATGTCGGCGGCGGTGCGCTACTTCGTCGTGCAGAAGGACATGATCGGCCGGATCAACCGCTTGCGGCACGGCACGCACACGGTGCGCGGCGTCGGCGGCGCGCCGCGGCGCGAGCAGATCGCCGGGCTTGAGAATCGCCGCGTCCCGGGGCTCGATGCGCTGTCGCTGCCGCAGCGCGAGCAGCGCACCTGGCTGCTGGTCGAGAGGCTGCTCGAAGCGGCCCGAGACGAGTGCCGCCGGCGGGGAGCGGTCTTCGCCGTGGCGTTCCGCGGCTTTGCCGCCCGAATCGAAGCGCCGCTCACGGGCGAGACCATCACCGTGCCGCCGCGTGAGGCCGACCCCTGGTGCCTGCACGAGCGCGCCAGCGAGATGGGACCCGAGCAGGTCGCGCCGATCTGCGACCGGCTGGCGATTCCATACCTCGATCTGACCGACGCGCTGACCGAGATGGTGCGGACCACGCGCCGGTCGCACGTGTTTCCCGACGATGGGCACTACAGCCCGGCGGCGCACGCGGCGGCCGGTCGCGCCCTCGCGGCCTGGGTCGATTCGCTGCTGACGACGCGGGTCGCCGATCGCCGATAATCCGCGGGGGCGGCGATATCGCGAGTCGCCGCGCGGACGAGCCGAAGAAGTCGCATGCGGGCCGAGCGGGCCCGGCCGGCCGCGTTGAAGCCGGCCGAACGACCGACTAATATGCGGCTGTGAAATTCTGAGCGGACGACGACATCAGCGCTGCTCTCCCTGATTCACCGGCGGTGCGGCATCGTGGCGATTCACATTCTCGGCATCTCGGCCTTCTATCACGACAGCGCGGCGGCGCTCATCCGCGACGGCGAGATCATCGCGGCCGCCCAAGAAGAGCGCTTCACGCGCAAGAAGCATGACTATCGCTTTCCGCAGCACGCCATCGACTACTGCCTCAAGGAGGGCGGCATCACGCCGGCGCAGCTCGACCACGTGGCCTTCTACGACAAGCCGCTGGTCAAGTTCGAGCGACTGCTCGAGACCTATCTCGCGTACGTTCCGCAGGGGTTCGCATCGTTCCTGCAGGCCATGCCGCTCTGGCTGCGACAGAAATTGCACCTGCCCCGCGAGATGGATCGCGGCCTCAAGCACCAGTACAAGGGCCGCTACATCTTCACCGACCACCACGAATCGCACGCGGCCAGCGCGTTTTTCCCCTCGCCGTATGAGGAGGCCGCCATCCTGACGCTCGACGGCGTCGGCGAGTGGTCGACCGCCACCTACGGCGTCGGTCGCGGCAACCGCATCGAGCTGTCGCACGAGCTCCGGTTTCCCCATTCGCTGGGCCTGCTTTACTCGGCCTTCACGTACTTCACCGGCTTCAAGGTCAACTCGGGCGAATACAAGTTGATGGGCCTGGCGCCCTACGGCGTGCCGCGCTTCAAGGATGTCATCCTCGAGAAGCTGATTGACCTGAAGGAGGACGGCTCCTTCCGGATGGACCAGTCGTACTTCAACTACTGCCAGGGCCTGACGATGACGAACGACCGGTTCGCCTCGTTGTTCGAGGGCCCGGCGCGGTCGCCCGAGTCGCGCCTGACGCAGCGTGAGATGGACATCGCCGCGTCCATCCAGGAGGTGACCGAGGAGATCATGCTGCGCTGCGCGCGGCACGTTGCCCGCGAAACGAAGATGCGCAATCTCGTGCTGGCCGGGGGCGTGGCGCTGAATTGTGTCGGCAACGGCCGGATCCTGTCCGAGGGCATCTTCGAGAACGTCTTCATCCAGCCGGCTGCCGGCGACGCCGGCGGCGCGCTGGGCGCGGCGCTGTTCGTCTGGTACCAGCTCCTCGGCAAACCGCGCGTGGTCGACAACGTCCATGACCTCCAGCGAGCGTCGCTGCTCGGTCCGGCCTGGAGCAATGATGAGATCCGCCGGTACCTCGACTCGATCGGCGCCAAGTATCATTACTACGCGAAGGACGAGGATTTATTCGACGCCGTCGCCAACGACGTGGCCAGCGAGAAGGTCATCGGGCTCTGCTGGGGTCGCATGGAGTTCGGGCCGCGGGCGCTGGGGTCCCGCTCCATCATCGGCGACGCCCGTTCGCCGAAGATGCAGTCGGTCATGAACCTCAAGATCAAGTTCCGCGAATCATTCCGCCCGTTCGCGCCGATCGTCATGCGCGAGCATGTGCACGAATGGTTTGAAATGCGGCCCAATGAGGACAGCCCGTACATGCTGCTGGTGGCCAATGTCCGCAAGGAGCACTGGCTGCCGCTGGACGGACAGCTCCAGGGCCTGGAGGGCATCGACCGTCTGCTCAAGGTCGTGCGGTCGACCGTGCCGGCCATCACGCACGTCGATTACTCCGCCCGGGTGCAGACCGTCGATCCCGAGCGGCATCCGAAGCTCTATGCGCTCATGAAGCGCTTCCGCGACCGCACCGGCTGCCCGGTGATGATCAACACCAGCTTCAACGTCCGCAGCGAGCCGATTGTGTGCTCCCCGGAGCATGCCTATCGCTGCTTCATGGCCACCAACATGGATGTGCTTGTGCTGGAGAACTGCGTGCTCTACAAGTCGGAGCAACCCAAGGCCAAGCAGCACGAGATCGATGAATACCTCGCACAATTTGATCTGGACTAACCGCCATGGCGATGGTTGAAATCAATTGGAAACCCGACAGAGACCAGCTTCGCGGTTACGGCTGGATCGCGCTGGTTGCATTCGGGCTGCTCGGCGCCTGGCTCTGGTGGAAGCACGCCCTCTTCGTGCAGATGCAGCCGCAGACTGCCCAGACGGTCGCCAAGGTGCTGTGGGCCGTCGCCGGCGCTCACGGGCTGTTGGCGCTGGCGGCGCCGGCCGCCCTCAAGCCGATCTATCTCGGCCTGATGCTGGTGACGATGCCGATCGGTTTCGTCGTGTCGCATGTGGTGATCTTCCTGACTTTCTTCGGCATTTTCCTGCCGGTCGGACTGATCATGAGGTTATTCGGATACGATCCGATGCATCGGTCGTTCGACCGCGCCGCCCGCACCTATTGGATACCGCGGGAGCCGGTGACCGACGTGAAGCGCTACTTCCGGCAGTTCTGACGCGCGGCGCTGCGGCCGCGCGCGACCAGGAGGGCTGACATGAGCGATCCCGTCAGGCCGAGTAACGAGTTCGAACAGCACGCCGGCGCGCAGCGCACGTCGCTGGTCTCCGAGTTCTGGGACTTCCTCAAGCACAACAAGAAGTGGTGGCTCGGGCCGATCGTCGTCGTTCTGCTGCTGGTGGCGGGCCTCGTGCTGCTGGGCAGCACGGCAGCAGCGCCGTTCATCTACACCTTGTTCTGATCGGCGTCGCCGTCGCGGCTCAGAAGCGCGGTGGCAGTCGCAGAGCCCGTTCCAGCCACGACGGCTCGTCGCGCGACGGATCCGTGCCCGTCAACGCTGTCGGTCTGTCGATGCCCCGCGCTGCCAGCAGTTCCTCGAGCGGCGCGAGCCGGTACCAGTACGTCTGGCTCGCGTTCGAGAACTGCGACGGCATGCACCGGCACAGCACCGTGCCGATGTGACTCGTTTCCGCCGCCAGGTACACCCACGGTCCCATCGGCTCCGGTCCGTCGTCGAGCACGCGCACGACCAGGGTGCTGGACCGGTCCCGTTCGATGCTGAACCTTTGCCGGGACAGCGGCCGCCCATGCGTCTCGGCCGCGGCGTCCTCCAGGCTCCGGCTCACGAACAGCAGGGCCGGCCGGCGCTCATCGAGCACCTCCCAGATGGCGGGGCGTCCCCGGCTGTCGAGCGTTACCCGCACGCCGCGCCAGGTTTCGCGCGGCGGCGCGTCGGGCCTTTGCACGCGCCAGACATGCGTCAGTTGCTGCATCGCCCCGGCCCGCAGCAACGCAACCGATCGCCCTTCGTACACGACGGGCGGGTCGTTCGGGGCGGATGAATCGCCGGACGCCTCCCGGCCGGCAAGTCGATCGGGCGACCGGTCGGGTAGCCGTTCAAGCAGCAGCAGCGGCGCCATGCGGCGGCTCTCGTCAGGCGTTGTGTCGTCGGCTGGCTTGTAATAGTCCGCATCCGCATACTCGCGGGCTGCCTCGCGCGCGAAGGCGTCCGTGCCCGAGTCGCTCTCCGGACCGGGGGCTGTCGCGGGCCGCGAGCAGGCCGCCATCAGCGACATCAGCAGCGTCGCGAGCCAAGGGAATAGTGATCGCCGTCGCACGGCAAAGATCGCTCGTCCTGCCACGTTCGCGCCGATCGAGGTGTGTATCCTGACCGGCCGGTGATATGGTAGTGGCATGTCGCTCGTCAGCCTGCCCCAGACCGTTCGCAGTCTCGCCCGCCTGCGGCACATCGTACAGGTGCTCAGTAAGCACGGCTTCGGACATATCGTCGAGCGCATTCGGATCGGTCGCTACATTCCCCTCCCGCAGTGGCTCAGCCGGCCGCCGGCGGTCCCGCTCGAACCGGACGCGTTCGTCAGCATCGGCCAGCGCCTCGTTCGCGTGTGCGAAGAGCTCGGACCCACGTTCATCAAGCTCGGGCAACTGGCCGCCACGCGCCCCGACCTGCTCCCGCCCGCGATCGTCAACGAGCTGGCTCGCCTTCAGGATCGGGTCGCGCCGTTCCCGTCCGCGCAGGCGCGGCAGATCATCGCCGATTCTCTCGGCCGGCCGATCGACGCGGTCTTCAGTCGATTCGACGACGAGCCCTTTGCCAGCGGCTCGATCGCGCAGGTTCACCTCGCGACCACGACGGCCGGCCGCAAGGTCGTCGTCAAGGTGCGCCGCCCCGGAATTGAATCAGTCATTCACACCGACGTGGTGATCCTGCGCTGGCTGGCTCAAGCCGTCGAGCACTATCTGCCCGAGTTCCATGCGGCCCGGCCGCGCGTGCTGATCGAGGAATTCGCGCACTCGATCCAGCGCGAGCTGGATTTCATCAACGAGGCTTCACTGACGACGCGCTTCCGCTCCGCGTTCGAGGGCAACCCCAGCATTCGCGTTCCCGAGGTGTATTGGGACCTGACCGAATCGGGCGTGCTCACGTTGGAGTTTCTCGAGGGCGTGCCGCTTCGCGAGGTGCTGGAGGACACGAGCGGTCGCTTCGATCGAGCCGCGACGGCGCGGCACCTGGCTGAGGCGTTCATGCGGCAGTTCTTCGAGCTCGGCCTGTTTCACGCTGACGCGCACGCGGGCAACGTTCTTTTCTCGCCGCCGGGCTCCATCGGGTTGATTGACTTCGGCAACGCCAGCGACATGGACGACGAACTCCGCGGCCGCCTGGTGCTCGCGTTGTTCGGGACCATCCGAAAGGAGGTCGACCTCGTCATCGAGGCCCTCGCCGATGCCGGAGCGCTGGGCGAGAACACCGACCTGAGCCTGTTGCAGCGCGACATGCGCGAGATGCTCGAGAAGTACTATGGGCTGCCGCTGCGCCGACTCGAACTCGCCACCGTTTTCACGGAATTGCTCGAGATTTCGCGGCGAAACGACGTGTTGTTGCCGCGCGAGTTTGTCTTGCTTGGCCGCAGCCTGGTGGCGGTCGCCGGCGTCGCGTTGCAGCTTGATCCGGAGTTGAACCTGCTTGAGCTGATCCGCCCGCGGCTGACTCAAACACTCCGCGAGCAGTTCTCGACGCGCCGACTGGCTCGCAAGGCCGGCTATGGACTGTGGCATCTCGCCAATGCCGTCGCCGAGGCTCCGCGGCTGTTGCGTGACCTGATTCGGCGCGGCGGACGCGGGCAGGTCCAGGTCACCATCCGGCATCAGAACCTCGACCATCTCGTCAGCGAGCTGGATCGTTCCAGCAACCGCCTGGCGCTGTCGATCACCATGGCGGCCACGTTTATCGGCAGCTCGCTGGTGATCGGCCGTCCGCCCAGCGAAACCGTCCTGACCATCCCGTTGCGCTACCTCGGCGTGGCGGGCTACGTCGCCTCGTTCGTCATGGGGGCGTGGCTCGCGGTCGCCATTCTTCGCAGCGGAAAACTCTCGTGAGGCCGCCGCGTCGGTCCGACATAGTTCCCGGGCTGCGCGCATGCCACGACCGACACGATCCGACGACCGCTCGCGACTTGACCGACTCGCACCGCTGACGCCGCGCGAGCTGGCCGAGTCGCTCGCGCCGCGCGTCCGGTTCGAGGACGCGCCGGCGATCAGTCCCTGGCGCCGCCACGCATTGTCCCGGGTTGATGCCGGGCTGGCGCTGCTGCTGGGGCTGATCGTGCTGGCGGCCCGGGGGCCGCTGATCGACCGCGGCGCAACCCTGCTGCACTCCGACGAAGCCATCGTCGGCATCATGGCTCAGGACATCGCCGCCGGCCGCTGCCTGCCGATCTATTTCTACGGCCAGCGCTACATGGGCGCGCTCGAGGCCTATGTCGTCGCCGGGCTCTCGGCGGTCGTGAACGATCCGATCGTGGCCCTGCGCCTGGCCCCGGCGCTGTTCTTCTCGCTGCTTGTTGCCGTACAGGTCGCCATGCTGACGCGATGGTTCGGTCGCGCGGGCGGACTTGTGGGTGCCGGCGCACTGCTGGCCGCGCCGCCGATGCTGGCCCAGTGGAGCATCTCCGCGCGCGGCGGCTACGTTGAAGTCTGGCTCTGGGGCAGCCTGCTGCTGTGGGCGTGGGGCGAGTGGTTCACCGATGCGACGCGCCCGGCATCCCGGGGGCGAAGGGCCGTCTTCGGCGGCTTGATTGGCTCGGGGGCTTGGATCAACCCGAGCATGGTGGCGTTCGTGCTGCCGATCGTCGCCTTGGCTGCCGTAGAATCGCTCGGCCGGAACGTCAAGGCGGTTCGGCGCCGGCTGGGCTTGCTCACGCTGCCTCTGCTGGCCGTCGCCGCCGTGCTGGTCGCGACGACGCTCTACAGTGTCGAGGTCGCGGACGGGTCGGTTCGCAGGCACATCCTGCTCGGACTATTGCCCGCGCGGTTCGGCGCGGTTGTCGTGGTGTTGTTGTTGGGAGTGTTGGGCTGGTGGCTGTGGCGACGTCCCGCCATTCGATCGGGCGCGCGGGCCATGCTCGAACGCAACGCTGCTCTGCTGATGGGGTTGCTGGTGGGCTCTCTGCCCGCCATTGTCTACCTGCTCGGGGGGATTCTCGGCCGCCACGAGATCGAGCCGGCGCTTCCGCTCGCCGTTCGTCCTCCGTGGACGGCGGCGGCGCCGTTCGAGTTTCTTCTGCGGGGCCTGCCGCTGCTGATGGGAGCCGATCCGGCGCCGTTTCTGGCTCTCGTCACCGCGGGCCGCGAGCCTGCCCTTCATCCGCTCGGTGGCGGCCTGACCGCGATGATCACCTGGGCCAATGCGATGGTCACCGCGTCGCTCCTGATTCTGGTGATCGCCTTCATCGTGTGGCGCCGCGATGAACTGGCTCGCCTGTTGCGGCTCGAGCGTGGTGCGGCGACGCCCACCGCGCTGTTGGTGCTGGGTGTCTGCGGCCTGACCGCGCTCTACCTTCTCAGCGCCGCGGCCCATGATTTCAATACGATTCGCTACCTGCTTCCGGCATGTGTCTTTGTCCCCGGCCTGCTCGCGGCGGTGGTGGGGGACCGCGGCGCCCGCGGTCGCGGCACGCATGCGGTCCGCGTCGTGTATGCGCTGCTGTTGGCTTCGTGGCTGACTGGGCAGGTCGGGCTCTGGCGACAGATTGGCTGTCCCCACCCGCTGCAACCGCTGGCCGCGGGCGTGGCGAGCAGTAGTGTCCGCGATGCGCAGGCCGAGCTGTTCGATGCGCACCTGTTGTCATACTTGACCAACCAGCGCTGCCGTGTGCAGGAGTACGAGCCGTTCTGGGCTCGCCTCGGGCACTATCGCCGCGAGCATGGCGCGGCCGCCACCTACATCGTCGATCGGCGGCCGATCGACTGGGTCGCCCGTTGGGATGCGTTGGGGCTGCCCGGCCGTCCGCCACCGGAAACACAGCGCACACTGGCGCGACGCCTCGACGCGTTCCTCGAGCAACGGCCGTCCGCGGTGCTCGATCGCCGGATGCTTCCGGGCGACTACGAACTCATTCGGCTGTCAACTCCATTGCCCGCCGTCGGCTTTTGACGCGCCCGTGCGCTGAGACGGTGCCGATAAACGAGCCGAGGGTCCGTCGCCACGGATCGCGCAGATTCTGCGCGTCGCCGGCGCGGCCTGTGCGGAACGCTTATGGACCCGGTCGAACGCGCGAACAGCGACGCGCCCCGGCGCGACGACGGCGATGCCACCGTCGGCCTCGAGCGGCGCGAGTTCCTCCAGCAGTCCGCGCGGCGGCTGGTCTACGTCGCGCCATTGATCGAGGTCTTTCGGGCCCGTCCGTTGCTCGCGCAGACCAGCACCGCCGGCTCGGCGGGGTTCTCGGGCGCGGGCGGCGGATGAATCCCGACTTGCGCGGACTGGACGCATGCCATCCAATCGACGATGCGAACCTGCTTCCGAAGCGGACGTCGCCGCGCAGCCTGCTGGCGCGACCGCTCATGCGTGGAGCGTGCACGAGCTCGGCGATGAGCTGATCGTCTTCGATCCCCGCACCGATACCACGCTTCGCCTGAACCGGACGGCCGCTCGCGTCTGGCGGTTGGCAATGGCTGGCCTCAGACCGGTCCAGATTGCCGAACAAATGCGGCGAGAGTTCGACGTGGACGACGCGCGGGCCCTGGGCGATGTTCTGACGGCCACCGACCGGCTCATCGAGCTGCAATTGCTGCCGGGTGGATCGCAAAGATGACCGCGCTCAACGCCGCCGTCGAGGCGCTTCTGGTCGCCGCCGGCCCTGCCGACGGAACCTGCGAAGACTATCAGGTGGGCGCGATCGGTGTGTCGCTGCGAACGAACTGTCGCGCCGTGCGGCGAGCGTTCGAGTGGAGTTATGCGCCCTACCGGGTCCATCAGGTCGCGCGAGTTGTCGCGCGACTCGAAGCGCGAGTCGCCGGCTCGTGGTGGCGCGGCGACCGGCGTTACGAGCTGACCGTCAACGGCCGCCCGGGCGCGACGGTCCGGCGACTCGACCACGTGCCGTCGCACCTCGAGTGGGCCTGCAACTGGGCTGTGGCGTTCGCTGCACCGGAATGGCTTCAGGTGCATGCGGCGTGCGTCCAGATCGGCCCCGTCGGGGTCGTGCTGGCCGGCCGGCCGGGAAGCGGAAAGACCACGCTGGCCGCCGTCATGACGCTGCTCGGTGCGGCGTACCTGTGCGATGAGTTCGCCCTGCTCGATCCGGCCACACATCGACTTGAGCCGTTTCCCAAGGCGATGAACCTGAAGGAGGCTTCAATCGCCGTCGTCAACTCGCTGTCTTCGGGGCTGCGGCTGCGCGCCAGCCGCACAGCCTGCGGCAAGGGGCGGGTGGCGGTCCTGCCGCCGCACCGCGTCCGCGCAGACGCCATCGGGCGGGCCGTCGAGCCGCGTCTGGTTGTCTTCCCGTCGTTTCGCCCGGGGGCGGCGACACGGACGCGTTCCATCCTGCCGGCCGAGGCCTTGCTGCGGCTGGAGCGACTGAGCTTCAACTTCCTGGCGCATCGAGCGGCGGGCGTCGACTTGCTGGTGCGTGTGCTGCGGGAATGCACCTGCATCGAGTTGGAGTACGGCGACGCGCGACGGGCGGCGCGCGAGCTGATGGCGCTGGCGAGCGCGGATGGCCGACGTGCGGGCACCTGATTCGGCCAACGGTGCGGATCTCGAACGGAACAGGCTCGTCCACCGGACGCTCGGTGTCCTTTCCGCGCTGGGCGGCGGCGTGCCACCGGCGTTGGCGGCGGCGGATTGCACCGACATGGATGCGCTGGCGAGTCGGTGCGACTTGGGTGCGCCGTTGTTCGCCGCGGTCCGACGTTTCGAGCCGGGCCTGCAACCACGTTTCCGACTCTGTGAGGTGATCTATGTCCGCGCGCTGGGTCACTCGCTGCACCTGCTGCGACGGTGCGATGAACTGACGTTGCGCCTCCGCGAGTCCGGCATTCCCGTGATCGTGCTCAAGGGCGCGGCGCTGGCACGCGAACTCTACGACGACCCGGGCGCGCGACCGATGGTCGATATCGACCTGCTGCTGCGCCCGACCGACCTGTCGCGCGCCGAGGCGCTCGTGCGGAGCATGGGATACGTTGATGCGCTCCCACCGTCGGCGGCCCGGCGCGAGCGGCGAACGCTGCATCACCTGCCGCCACTGCGGCACGCGCACGCCGGTGACACGATCGAACTGCATCATGCGCTCGTCCCGCCATCCGCCAAACTGCGATTTGTCACCGAGCCGCTGTGGCGTCGCGCGCGTCCACGGCGCGGCGGCGCGGCTGGATATGCACTCGACCCGGCCGACCAATTCCTCCACCTGGCGATTCATCTGCTGCACGCCTCGGTCGTGTTCGGTCGGGTTCGCCAGTTGCTTGATCTCCACGTGCTCGCGTCACGCGCGTCCGCCGAGTCGGCCGACTTCTGGCCGAGACTGGCGGCGAGAAGCCGCGAGCTCCAACTGAGCGAATGGGCGTGCCTGGCGGCCGACCTGGCCGCGCAGATCTTCGGCACGCCCGTTCCGGCCTCGTTTCTTCACGGCTCTCCCGCGCGCGACGCGCTGGGGCCGAGCGCGGAGTTCACGCGGGCCCTGCTGGCCCCGATGTTCGGGCATCAGGAATCACGGCTGCTCGATCGCTTCGCGCGACGAAAGATGTGGCTTGAGCGCCCGTCGATCGCCATGGCCGCGCGGTTGGCCGTCTCCGCCATGCGCGGCAAGTCCTGACCGCGCCGGCACGCGTGACTCGATCAGCGGGATGGAGCCAATCGCAGACTTGCCGTCAGCCGCCCGCGACCGGCGATTGCGAGTTGATGCGATTGCACTTAGGATGTGGATGGGAGAGATGGTTTCCCATCGACTTGCGGGCAACCTCACGAGCGACAGCGGGCATGGCGAAGCACCACGAAATCCGGATGGGCACCTGCGGGTGGGACCACGACGCGTGGGTCGGGTCGTTCTATCCCGGTGGAACCACCGAGGAAGGTTATCTCGCTGCGTACGCCCAGCACTTCGACCTCGTGGAGGCCGACTCCACCTTCGAGCGCGTCCCGACCGAGGAGCTGGTCGACCACTGGCGGATCGCCACGCCGCGCCGCTTTCAGTTCACCCTGCGCGCGCCGCGTTTCATCACGCACGAGAAGGTGCTCGAGGGCTGCCGCGACGACTTCCGCGCGTTCGTCGAAGTGGCCGGCGGCCTGGAGAAGAAGCTGAACTGCATCCTCCTCCAGTTCGACTACTTCGCGAAGCAGGCGTTCCCGCAGGCCAGGCTTTTCTACGACCGGCTCGACAAGTTTCTGGCGGCAGCCGGCGGCCATGTGCCCGTCGCCGTTGAGATCCGCAACCGCACCTGGCTGGGTCCCGAGTGGTTCGACTTGCTGCGACGGCACAAGGTCATCTCGGTGCTCAGCGATCATCCCTGGATGCCATCCATCGCCGAGATGCTTGAGCGCTACGACCCGTTCACCGGCCCGGCGGTTTACCTGCGACTCACCGGCGAGCGCGAGACGCCGAATACGCCCGGCGGCCGAGACGCTCGAAGCGGCCGCGGACCGGCCGTGAGCCTTCCCGAAGTCGCCGCAGCGGTTCAGCAAATATCTACCAAATCGAACGTTATCGTCATTGCGTCAGATCAGTTCGCTGGCAGCGCACCCGACACTATCACCCAATTGTCTGCACTTATCGGACTGCACACGTCGATAGAGCAGTAAGCGCGGCCGGCCGCAGCGAGTGGAATCGGCGGTCGCGCCGCGCGGAGGCCGACGACGACGCAGCGGCTGACGCGCGGCGTCGACCGGAACGGCTTGGCGCGCGTGGCGACGGCGCGCCGCACTCGGTGAAGAGCAGGTCATTCTAATGCGGGCGACGGCCTCATGACCCAGCAGTTCGAGCGTCGTGGTTTCGCCCTGCGAGCCGGAATCTACAGCGGCCTGATCCTCGTCGTCGCGGCCACGGCGTGGTACCTCCGGTCGACGCTGCCCGATACGGTCAAGCTTGACCGGCCGGTACCCTTCGTACTGGTCACTGATCCTCCGGACTGTGATGTGCTGCTGGACGGTCGCCCGATCGGCCGAACACTTGACGGTCGGCTGGACATCGAGCTCGACCCCCGCAACACAGACATTCGTTGGATGGACGTGCGCAAGCCCGGCTATGAGCCCACGCGTCGCGCGTTGTCCGCCTATCTCGGCCTGCCCTCGATGGAACTGAAGCTGCGGCGCCGGCCGTTCGACGCGATCGTTTCGTCCATTCCGCTCGGCGCGGAGATCTGGGTCGGCGACGAACTCCGCGGATTCACGCCAATGACGATGCGGCTGCTGCCGTCCGACGGCCAGCCGATCCGGATCAAGGCGAAGCACCCGGGGTACGAGGAACAGGAGATCGACATCGTACAGCCCGGCGGCGACGAGTCGGCGCGCGTTGACCTGACGCTGGTCGCGCGGGCCCCGCGACTCCGTATCAGCAGCGATCCGCCGGGGGCGACCGTTCTGCTGGACGGCCGTCCGGTTGGGCAGACGCCGCTCGAAACGGACCTTGACGTCGAGCTTCGCGGTCACAGCGTGCGGGTGGCGCTTCAGATGGACCGCTTTCAAACGGTCGAGCGCAGCATCAGCGTCCCGCGCACGCCCGGCGACGCACTCAAAATTGATGCTCGTTTGCAGCCGTCCGAGACGCAACTCGCCGTTCAGACCAACCCGCCCGGAGCTCAGATCCGCGTCAACCGCCGGGCGGTCGGCATTTCGCCGGTCACCGTCTCGCTGACGCCGGAAGAGGCCGGTGGCCCGGTGCGCGTCGAAGCGGTCGTGCCCGGCGCCTATGCCGGTGAGACGGTGCTAGATCGCATCGCACCGTCCGCCGTCACCTCGGTGGTCGTTCCGATGGAGCTTTACGCCCGGCGGGTCGTGTTCGCCCTCGACTGCGCCGCCGCCAGCACCCCGGAGTTCGAGATGCGGCGGGCGCGAGCCAAAGACGAAGTCCACTTGCTCCAACGCGGCCAGCAGTTTGCCGTCGTTGCGCTGATGGACGGCCGCGCGTACGTCGGACCCGAACCGACGCCAGTGTGGGCCTCCAGCGAACAGAAGGTCAGAGCCTACGACCGATTGGACGGTCTGCGACACAGCGGCCCGCTCAGCGACCCGATGGCGCTGATTCACGCGGCCCGGCAACTCAAGGCCGACAGCGTGTGGCTTTTCACGTCCATGCCGATTGACCGGGCCGAATGGCTGGTGTTGTTCGAGCAGTTTCCCGAGTGGCGGCCGATCATCAATCTCGTCGCGGCGAACGAGCGCCAGGTCGAACCCTGGATGCGCGAGTGGCTCACCGCGAACCGCGGTACCTGGACTGTCCAGACCGGTCCGGCCCAGGCGCTGCTCGGGCTCGACGCGCCATAGAACCGCCGCGTCGGCGTCGAATGCCCGGCAGCTGAAACGGCGATCGTCCGAGCCACGCCATCCCGTCGAAGGCGTCAATTTCCCGCGGCGCTTGACCGATCGGTTACGATGACTTTCGTGCCCCTGAAGCCGATCGCCGGGAGGCTGCCGCATGAATCCGAACGACCTGCTCGCCAGCGTTTCGTCCCAGTTCGAGGAGGGGGAGATCTTCACGCCGCTCCCGGCTGGCTATAAGCGCGGCAAGACGCGCTTCGTCGTCGTCTTCGGCACCGTCATGTCGGGACTGGGGAAGGGCATCCTCGCCAGCTCGCTCGCCAAGCTGCTGAAGGACGCCGGCCTGACCGTGGCTCCGATCAAGCTCGAAGGCTATCTGAATCTGGATTCGGGCACATTGAATCCCTACCGGCACGGCGAGGTGTTCGTGTTGGATGACGGCATGGAGTGCGACATGGACCTGGGGACCTACGAGCGCATGCTCGACCAGGACCTGTCGCGCATGAACTTCACCACCAGCGGGCAGATCTTCACGCGCGTGCTGGAGAAGGAGCGCAAGGGCAGCTTTCTGGGCCGCGATGTGCAGATGATTCCGCACGTGACCGGCGAAGTGAAGGCCCGCCTGCGGGAGCTGGCGGTCGCCTCCGACGCCGACGTGGTGTTTGTGGAGATCGGCGGCACGGTTGGCGATGTCGAGAACAACTACTTCATCGAGGCCATGCGCCAGATGGCCTACGAGGAGGGAGCGGGATCCACCTGTTTCGTCGCGCTCACCTACGTCATCGAGCCGGCCGCGCTGGGCGAGCAGAAGAGCAAGGCCGCGCAGCTTGGCATTCGCTCGCTGCTTGAGTGCGGCATCCAGCCGCACATCGTGGCGTGTCGTGCTCGCAACCCGGTCGGCCGGAAGGTGCGCGAGAAGCTCGCCCTGTACTCGTCGGTGCCGATCGAGCGCGTCTTTTCGATGCACGACTGCGATTCGATCTATGCCGTTCCCGAGCTGCTGCGCGAGGCCGGGCTCGACGCGGCCGTGATCGATATACTCGGTCTGCGTGAGCGCATTCACCCCGAAGCCGAGGCGCGGGCCCGCCAGCAGTGGGCCGATTTCATCGCTCGGCAGCGTTCGCCCGCGCGGTCGGTGACGGTCGGCATCACCGGCAAGTACGTGTCGGTGCGCGACAGCTACGCCAGCGTCATCAAGGCCTTCGAGCACGCCGGAGCCCACGTGGGCGCGCGGGTCGCCATCGACTGGATCGACACCACCGACATCAACGACGCCAACGTGGCCGAGAAGCTGGCGCACTGTCATGCGATTCTGACGCCCGGTGGCTTCGGGGCGCGCGGCGCCGAAGGCAAGATCACCTGTATCAAGCACGCCCGTCTGACCGGTCTGCCCTTCCTCGGCATCTGCTACGGATTCCAGATGGCCGTCATCGAGTTTGCCCGCAACGTGGCCGGGCTGGATGGCGCCAACACCACCGAGATCGATCCCGAGACGCGGCATCCGGTGATCGACATCCTGCCCGAGCAGAAGCAGATTGAGGGGCTGGGCGGCAACATGCGACTCGGCGGGCGCGACCTGCAGATCAAGCCCGGCACCCTGGCGTCGTCGCTGTTCAGCAACGCACGCGAGGTGCGGATGCGTTTCCGCCATCGCTGGGAGGTCGAGCCGCGCTACATCGAGACGCTTGAGCAGGCCGGTCTCGTGTTCTCCGGACGCGATCCGAACTTCCCGATCATGCAGGTGCTCGAGCTCCCGACCCACATGCACCCGTTCTTCATCGCCACGCAGGCCCACGCTGAAATGACGAGTCGGCCCCTCCGGCCGGACCCGCTCTACACCGGGCTGGTGCGGGCGGCCGCGGCGCGGGCGAACCTGGCGCCGTCGCTGGTCGAGCGCGCCTCGTAGCCGCCGTTCGGATGCTGCCGCCGATCGGGCCTACGCTCGACGGCTGAGTCGGCGGATGTGATCGAAGTGGGCCGGGTCGATCGGCATGACGCTGAGCCGCTGACCGCGTTGCAGCAACGTCATGCCGCGCAGCGCCGCATCTGCCTTCATCTCGGCCAGGGTGACCATGCGGGGCAGTTTCTCGACGAACTCCAGATCGACCATCATCCAGATCGGATCGTGAGCGGTCGCCTTGGGGTCGAAGTACTCACTGCGGCGGTCGAGCGCGCTGGCGTCCGGGTACGCCTCGCGGCACACGCGCGCCAGGCCCACGACGCCCGGTGGGTCGCCGCCCGAGTGGTACACGAGCACCAGATCGCCGACCCGCATGCCGTCGCGCATGAAATTGCGGGCCTGGTAGTTGCGGACGCCGTCCCAGCAGGTCCGCCGATCGCGCTCGAGGTCGTCGATCGAGTATGACCCGGGTTCCGTCTTCACGAGCCATGTTCGCCGTGTCGCCATCTCAGGCTCCGCCACATCAGTCCGCAATTGTAGGGCCCTATCCGAAAATCGGGGCGGCGGCGGCCGACTTCGGCGGTCGTTGGCTGGCGAACCGCGCGCGCTCGGCCTAACATCCATCGATCCGTCTAACAATGCGGAGGGCGCGGTGTCTCGACTGGCGATGGTGTTCGGCTTCCTGTTGATCGTGCTCGGCATCGGCGTGTACATCGCGACCGGCGCAAAAAGCGGCACGGCCTTGATTCCAGCGTACTTCGGCCTGCCGCTCGCGCTGTGTGGCGTCATTGCGGGCTTCGGGGGCGAGAAAGCTCGCATGCATGCCATGCATGCGGCCATGCTGGTCGGCCTGCTCGGCGCGCTCGGCTCGGCCGCCGGCGCGATCAAGACGATTGGCTCGCTGGGCGGGAAGGCCCTGGAGCGACCGACCGCGAGCTATGCGCAAACCGCGATGTTCGTTCTGTGTGCGGCATTCACGGTGTTGGGGGTCCGTTCATTTGTGGCAGCGCGGCGAAAACGCCGAGAAGAGGCTCGTGGCTGACATGCGACCAAGTCGAGGGCTGGCGTTCGGAACCGCCATGCTGCTGCTGGTGGCAGGATGTGGCCGTCCGCTCGGCTCCGCCCCGATGCTGAACGATACAGTCGGATCGCCCCTGTCCGGCCACCTGGATTCGCGGTCTGCCGGACCAATCGCCACCCGGCCGATTCGCGAAGCGCCGTCGTTGAGTTCGGCGGCCGGGCGCTCGGTGGCGCCGGAATTTCGCCAAGCGGTATTTCAATTGGACGGGCGCACCGATCGGCGCATCGTGTACCGTGACCACGGTCGAACCGACGCGCGGCTGACGCTGGTGCTGCTGCACGGCGTCGGCTCATCGCAAGCCGCCTGGATGGAGCTGCTCCCGCATTTGCTGGATGACCACCGGGTCATCACGCTCGACCTGCTCGGGCATGGTGACTCCGACAAGCCGGTCGAGTTCGGCTACTCGATGAGCGAACAGGCCGGCATCGTGCGCAAGCTGATGCGGGTCCTGCGGCTGGGCGACGTCGTGCTCGTGGGTCACTCCTACGGTGCCGGGGTGGCGCTCGAGCTGGCGCTGGATCAGGCGTCATCCCCGTCGGAATGCCTGCCGGAGTCGTCCGGCACGATTCGCGGCGCTGTGCTGCTCGATCCCAGCGCGCTGTATTTCGACAAGCCGAGCCTGCTCTCGCTGATGAGCGGCACCAGCGTGTCGCTGCTGGAGGCCCTCTTCTCGACCGAAGCCCGCGCCCGACTGCTGCTTGAAGTCTCCTTCTGGGATCGCCGTCGCGTGCCGGCCGCGCTGCTGGCCGAGTACGTCCGTGCCTTCCGCGATCCGCGAACGACGGACGTGTACCTCTGGATCGCCAACAAACAGCTTTTTAAGGAACTGGCAGCACGCCGCGAGAGCGAGCATCACTACTCGGCCGTGAGCATCCCGGTTCTCGTCCTGTGGGGAGAGCACGATCGCGTGGTGCCGCGGGCAGTGTTTGAGCGTCTCTGCGGCATCCTTCCACGGGCGGATTGCCAGGTCGTTCCAAACTGCGGACACTCGCCCGCAGAAGAGCAGCCGGAGGACACCGCGGCGCGGATCGAGCGCTTCATCGCCCGACATATCGAGACCTCCGTGGAGATCGTCTCCGCGGAGCCGCTGAACTGACCTGTCGCCGACCGTTCCCGTTGCCCGGCGAACCCATGCCTGATTCGATCCGAGTCGCGGTGATTCAGTTGTTCGCGCAGCCGCTGGCGCACGCGGAGGATGTCTGGGGCCGACTCGAGAACCGGGTGGCCGAGGCAGCGGCGGCCGGCGCGCGGCTCGTGGTCACGCCCGAGTGCACCTATCCGGCCTACTGGCTCGGTTCAGCCGACCGCTTGCGGAGCGGCAGCGTGTTGTCGCGCCCGGCGGTACTCGAGCGATTTACACATTTTGCGGCGGCGCATCGTGTCACGCTGGTGGGGGGGTTCGCTGAGGACGACGGCTCGCGTATCTTCAACGCCGCGGCTGTGTTCGAGCCCGGCGGGCGTTGCGCCGGCATCTATCGCAAGACCCTGCTGTGGGACTGCGACTGCGACTGGTTCTCACCGGGGGACGAATTGCAGCCGATCGAGACGGCCGTTGGCAGGCTGGGCGTATTGATCTGCGCCGACGTGCGGTCTCCTGAATCGGCCGCCACGCTCGTGAACCGTGGCGCCGAACTGATCGCGGTACCGACGGCGTGGGTCAACACAAGCGGCGAACCTGGCCGGCTTTACAGCATTCAGGCCGATTTCCTCGTTGAAGCCCGCGCCCGCGAGTTCGGCGTGCCATTCATCTGCGCTGACAAGTGGGGCCGCGAACCTCCGCTCGAATACGTCGGCCGCTCGCGCATCGTAGCCGGCGGCGGGCGATTGATGGCGGAGGCCGGTGAGACGGGTGACGCTTGCGCCGTCGCTGATGTATCGCCCGGCGCGCCGCGCGGCTCCGTCGCTCCGCCCGACCTGCAGCCACTGTTGGACGGATCTGGTCGTCGGCTTCCCGCGATCGACGGGCCTGTCCTGGTACGGATTGCAGCGGGCAGCACTGATCCGGTCGATCCGGACCACGCCGACGTCTCGCTGGCGGGCGACGAGATTCGATTCCGGAGTTCTGCGCGAGCAGCGGTGCTCTCGACCAGCGTTCGACGGCTGCGATCGGCCGAGATCGTGACCTTCCATGCAACGCGAGCGGCTGCATTGGCGGGCGTTCGCTTATGCCTGGTACCCGGGGTCGGCCCGGACCAGATCGTGACGCTCCGCGCCCGGGCTGCTGAGAATCGCATGTTCATCGGCGCGACGGCGCGCGGCGGTTCGGGCGGCTGGCTGATTTCACCCGACGGCAGCATGCTGGCGTCAGCGGCCGGCCCGAACGCATGCGTCAGCGCGTCGGTTGACCTGAACCTGGCGGACGACAAACACGTGACGCCGAAGACCGACCTGTGGGCCCAGCGTCGCCCGCGGCTCTACCGGCTAACTCCTTAAGCCGCAGGGTCCTATCTTCGTGAATTCCTTCACGAACGGCCTACAATCCGGCCGTCATTGCGATTATCCTGTCGGGCCGGTTTGCCGGGCGTCGCGCGTCTGGCTGGCGGGCCCGGCCGGCACGATTCGAACGCGAGGTGAGGCCTTGGCAACGCAAGCGGGCGGATTAGGGGAGATCGATCAGCGTTACCATTTTCTGCTGCGGAAGCTGCATTCGCTGACGGGCATCATCCCGGTGGGTGCGTTTCTCATCGAGCATATGCTCACCAACTCGATGGCCTTCCGCGGGCCGGAGAAGTTCAACGAGAACGTGCGGTGGCTGCATGGCCTGCCGTACCTGCTGTTCCTCGAGATCTTCGGCATTTTCCTGCCGCTCGCGTTCCACGCGGTTTATGGCCTGTGGATCGCCATGACGGCCGAACCCAACGTCACGCAGTACCCGTACCTCTCCAATGTACGCTACACGCTCCAGCGTCTGACGGGCTATATCGCCTTCGTATTCATCATCGTGCACTTGCTCAAGTTCCGCTTCGCGCACGTGGTGGGGTGGGGCCCGGAGTTCATCCACGAGGGCAACGACTACTTCGAGATCACCCGCCGCGGTCTGATGGAGTGGCGGCCGTTCGGACTGAACGTTCCCGCCAATGCCACGCTGCTGATGTACTCGATCGGGCTGGCGGCCTCGGTGTTTCACTTCTGCAACGGCATTTGGAGTTTCTGCATCAGTTGGGGCATCGCGGTCGGGCAACGGGCCCAGCAGCGGATCGGTCTCGGGGCGGCCTGTCTCGGCGCGGTGCTGTTCGCCTGGGGCAGCCTGAGCCTCTATGCGTTCAAGCACGCGGAGCCCAAGGCATCGATCCGCATCGAGTCGGCGCCGCAGGCCGCTCAGTCAGCGGGCCTGAAGACCGCCCAGGTCGGCGGCGATTAGAGGCGGAATCCGGGTCTCAGCGCCTCGTGCGCCTAACATCCGAGAAATCGTAACGGCGGGAACGGCGACCCGCTGATGACGGGGGCAGGCAGGAAGGCAAACATGGCGAAGCGCAAGGTGGTGGTTGTGGGCGGCGGGCTGGCCGGGCTGGCCTGTGCGATGAAGTTGGGCGAGATGGGCATCTCGGTCGACCTGATCTCGATGGTGCCGGTCAAACGGTCGCACTCCGTCTGTGCTCAGGGTGGCATCAATAGCGTCAACGACGTGACCCGATCGCAGGGCGACACCGAATGGGCCCACTTTGACGACACCGTCTACGGTGGCGACTTCCTGCAGCACCAGCCGCCGGTCAAGGAGATGTGCGACTGGGGTCCCCGGGTCATCGACCTGCTCGATCGGCTCGGCGTGCCGTTCAACCGCACCGGCGAGGGCACCATCGACCGCCGTCGCTTCGGCGGAACGCTTTACAAGCGGACCGCGTTTGCGGGCGCGACGACCGGGCAGCAGCTTCTCTACGCCCTCGACGAGCAGGTCCGACGCTGGGAGGCGGAGGGGCTTGTCAAGAAGTACGAATACTGGGAGTACCTCGGACCCATCCTCGACGACGGCGGCGTCTGTCGAGGCTGCGTGGCGCAGGACATGTTCAGCATGGAGATGCGGGCCTTTCCGGCGGATGCCCTCGTGCTGGCGACCGGCGGTTGCGGCCTGATCTTCGGCAAGTCGACCATGTCGATGGCCTGCACCGGCGCGGCGGCGGTCCGCACCTACATGGCCGGCGTCAAGTACGCCAACGGCGAGTTCATCCAGGTTCATCCGACGGCGATCCCCGGCGCGGACAAGCTGCGGCTGATGAGCGAGTCCGCCCGCGGCGAGGGCGGGCGCGTCTGGGTGCCGCGCAAAGCCGGGGACTTCCGCGAGCCGCGCTCAATCCCCGAGTCCGAGCGATATTACTTCCTCGAGGAGCGCTACCCGGTCTATGGCAACCTCGTGCCGCGCGACATCGCCACGCGCGAGATCTTCGCAGTCTGCCGCGAGGGTTTGTCGGTCGATCCCAACACCTATTGCGTCTACCTCGATCTGACCGAACGGACCTGTGGCATCAAGCGCGACATTCTGCACAAGAAGCTCGGAGGCATTCTCGAAATCTACACCAAGTTCTGCGGCGTCGATCCGCTCGAAGTCCCGATGAAAATCTTCCCGGCGGTGCACTACTCGATGGGCGGCCTGTGGTGCGACTATGTCAAGGACACCCGCACCGGCGGGCTCGTGCTGGGGCACCCTCGCAACCAGATGACCAACATCCCGGGTCTCTACGCCATCGGCGAACTCGATTATCAGTATCACGGTGCCAATCGGCTGGGGGCGAACTCGCTGTTGAGCTGCATCTTCGCCGGGCTGATCACCGCGCCCGGCATCGAGTCGTACTTCAAGTCGGTCAAGGGCGGCGCGGCCGACCAGCCTGGCGAGTTGTTCACCCGCGCGGTGCGCTCGTGGAAGGATAAGGCCGACGCCCTCATGTCGCAGACCGGAGAGGAGAATCCGTACACCATCCACCAGGAGCTCGGCCAGGTGATGACGCGCAATTGCACGGTCATTCGCGACAACGCGGACCTGCGGGAGACGCTGACGAAAATCGACCAGCTGACCGATCGATATCGCCGCATCGGGCTGGCCGACTCGAGTAAATGGACCAACCAGAACTTCCTTTTTGCCCGGGCCGTCGGCGACATGCTCGTCCTGGCGAAGGTCATCGCGCAGGGCGCGTTGATGCGTGATGAATGCCGCGGCGCACACGAGAAGCCGGAATTTCAGATTGAGGGCCTGAACCCTGAAAAAGGCGACCTGCGCCAGCAGGCGGTCGAGTGGTGCCAGCGGTTCAAGCAGCGCAATGACAAGTGGCTGCGCACCACCATTGCCGAGCACGCGCCGGACGGACCGAAGATGTCGTACGAAGAGGTCGACACCAGCCTGATCCCGCCGCGTCCGCGAACCTACGGCCTGAAGGGCGCCGATGAGATCACGCGCGTCTGGAAAGAGATGTTTGCCGACGCGGCGCCGCGCCCCGCGACGCCCGATCGCGCACCGGCCGCGGCCGCGGCGTCCTGAGAACCTTCGCCGACAACGACCGGTCGATGTAGGATTCGCCCGCATGTCGCAGCAGCCGCCGCCGGCGGACTCGTCCATGTCGCGCCCGCCCGATGCTCCGGCCGCCGGGGTCCGTGCCACGCTGCGTCGTCTCGGTCCGGCCGGCGTGCTCGCCGTCATCGCCGGAACGCTTCCGCCAATCGGCGGCTTCCTGCTCCTGGGTTTCATGGGTCCGATTGCCGACTGGCTCAAGAGTCATCAGGACGTCGGGCCGCTGCTGTACGTGATCGGGTTCATGCTGCTGGCGGGCTTCGCGCTGCTGCCGACGTACGCTCAGTCCATTCTCGGCGGCTACGCCTTCGGCGTCGCGATCGGTCTGCCGGCGGCCTTGCTCGGCTTTGGCGGTGCCGCCACCATCGCCTACCTGATCGCGCGGCGTGCGTCGGGCGATCGCGTGGTCCGGTTGATCGAGGAACACGTCAAGTGGCGCGCCGTGTACGAATCGCTCCTGCGACGGGGCTTCTGGCGAACGCTGCTGATTGTGACGCTTCTGCGGCTGCCGCCGAACTCGCCGTTCGCGCTGACGAATCTCGTGCTCGCGTCCACCCGGACTTCGCCGGCGGCATTCCTGCTCGGCACGGTGGTCGGCATGGCGCCGCGCACCAGCGTCACCGTGTTCATCGGCGCCGGACTCAATCAGTGGAGCACCGAACGCCTCGAGTCGCCGTGGCTGTTCGGCATCGGCATGATCGTCACCGTCGCGGTCATCATCGTGATCGGCCGCCTGGCGAACCAGGCGCTGTCGCGCGTCACGGGCGCTGCGGTCGCGGCGCCCGCCGATCCGCCGACCGGTTCGGGGTAGCGGGTCCGCGTGGGCGGCGCTCGCTCAGTTCGTTCGTTGCAGCGGTTCGAAGGCATACACCGGGCCGATCTCGTCGCGGCGCACGATGATGTGTCCGAGGAATCGATCCGAGTCCGGCGTCGGGTAGTCGCAGCGGTAGTGTGTGCCGCGCGATTCCTTGCGCACACCGGCGGCCAGCGCGATGCAGCGGGCGCACGTCAGCAGGTTCTGCGTCTCCCACGCGAATCGCTCGTCGAACGCCTTGTCCATGACGTATCGCGCCCAAAAATCGATGATCTCGATCGTCTCCTCCAGGCGCGGTCCGCTCCGTTCGATGCCAGCGTTCCGCCACATCACGGCCCGCAGGCTGTTACGCACATCGGCGAGATCCAGTGCCGTCCGCGGGCTGGGTCCGAACGCGTAACGGAGCTGGATCGGCCTCTGCGCCTCCCGCGCCGAGCGGGCCGCCTCCCCGGCCGTCCGCCCGACGGCCTGTCCGAGAACAAGCCCCTCGAGCAGCGAGTTGCTCGCCAGCCGGTTAGCGCCGTGCATGCCGCTGGCCGCCGCCTCGCCGCACGCCAGCAGGCCGTCGATCGTGCTGCGGCCATCGGCGTCCACCGCCAGTCCGCCAATTGCGTAGTGCGCGGCCGGCCGGACCGGAATCAGATCCCGGGCCGGGTCGATGTCGAACTCACGGCAGACGCGCGCGATGGTTGGAAATCGCTGCGCGAATCGGCCAGACGGCAAGTGGCGAACGTCGAGGAAGACACTGGTGGCGTGCGTGTCGCCCATCTGCTGGACGATGGCGCGGGCCACGACGTCGCGTGGCGCGAGCTCGGCGTCCTCGTGGTAGTGCGGCATGAAGCGCTTCCCGGCGCGATCGACGAGGAGGGCGCCCTCGCCGCGCACGGCCTCCGAGATCAACAGTCGGCTCGCGCCGGCGACGTACAGCGTGGTCGGGTGGAATTGCACGAACTCCATGTCGCGCAGCGCCGCGCCGGCGCGGAATGCCATGGCCGGGCCGTCTCCGGTTGCGCAGGGGGGGTTGGTCGTTTCGCGGAAGAGCTGCCCCGCGCCGCCGGCCGCGACGATCGTCTGGCGGGCGTAGAAAATCTGGTAACCGTACTTGGGGTGGTGCGTGATCGCTCCCACGCAGATTCCCTCGACCGTCACGAGGTCGATCGCGAAGCAGTTCTCGAAGATGCGGATGTTCTCGTCGCGCGACGCGCGCTCCAGTAGCACGCGGACGATCTCCCGTCCGGTCGCGTCGCCCTGGGCATGAACGATGCGCGGGGCCGAGTGGCCGCCCTCGAGTCCCAGGGCCACCTGACCGGCTTCGAGATCGAACCCGGCGCCCCAGTCGCGCAGCTCGCGGAGCCGCTCCGGACCGGCGGCGAGCACCCGCTCGACCAGCTCGCGATCACACAATCCGCAGCCGACGTCCAGCGTGTCGCAAACATGCTGGTCGATGGAGTCATCGCGATGCAGTACGACGGCCACGCCTCCCTGGGCGTATGTCGTGTTCGATTCGATCGCGGCATCCTTGCAGACCACCAGCACCGAGCCGTACTGGGCCGCCTCAATCGCCGCCCGCAGTCCGGCCACGCCCGCGCCGATCACCAGCACGTCGGTGAACACCTGCCCCAGCCGGGCGACTTCAAAATTAATCAGGTAACGCCGTTGTCCGAATTGAGAACTCACGTGGCAGTATCGTAGGCTGTCGCCGCCTCCGCGACCAGCGGTTGGCGGGGCGGCTACGGAACGAATTCCGGGCAGGCCGCCAGTTGCACCGCTCGCATGAGCGCTCGGGCCTTGTTGAGCGTTTCGTCGTATTCGCGACGCGGCACCGAGTCGTCCACGATGCCGGCGCCCGCCTGGATGTAGCCGCGACCGTTGGCCATGACGATCGTGCGAATCGCGATGCACAGGTCCATGTCGCCGAGCAGGCTGAAGTAGCCGATCGCACCGGCATAGACGCCCCGCCGCACCGGCTCGAGCTCTTCGATGATCTGCATGGCGCGGACCTTCGGCGCGCCGGAGACCGTTCCGGCGGGGAACACGGCGCGGAAGAGGTCCAGCGCGTCGCAGCCCTCCCGCAGCCAGCCTTCGACCTTCGATACGAGGTGCATGACCCGGGAGTGCCTTTCGATCGTCAGGACGTCGGCCAGTTGCATCGAGCCGTACTCGCACACGCGCCCCAGGTCGTTGCGTCCCAGGTCGACAAGCATCACGTGCTCGGCGTGCTCCTTGGGGTCGGCCCGCAGTTCGGCAGCCAGCGCCTCGTCCTCGCCCGGGGTTGCACCGCGCGGTCGGGTTCCGGCCAGCGGGCGGACGACGGCCTTGCGTCCGCTGAGCCGCGCGAGCACCTCGGGCGATGAGCCGGCGATGGCGACGCCGTCGAGGCCCAGGAAGTACATGTAGGGTGACGGATTCGTGACCCGCAATGCCTGGTAGAGCCGCAGCGGCGGCACGCTCAGCGGAAATTCAAACCGCTGCGACAGCACCACCTGGAACACATCGCCGGCGCGAATGTACTCCTTGGCCTTCACGACCATCGCCTCAAAATCCGCCGGCGACATGCCGGGCGTCAGCCGGACGGTCATCGAGTCCGCGCTCGGAGCGTCGATCCAGCGGCGCTCGACGCCCTCCGCCGAGCGCAGCGCCGCGTCGATCTGCGCCAGCCGGCCGTCATGACCCTCGGCACGGAACAACACGACGTGCGCTACCTTCTCGAGGTGGTCAAAGCAGATGATCTCGCTCGGAAACATCAGACAGGCGTCGGCCGCGCCGATCGCGTCCGGCTTGCCGTCGGCGATGGCCTCGGTCCAGCGCACCGCGTCGTAGGCGAGGTAGCCGACCGCGCCGCCGCAGAACGGCGCGACCGGCGGCACGTCGGGCTGTGTCCGAATCAGCCGCCGCAGGACATCGGGCGGTGGGCCGTTCTCGACGTGGATTCGATCGCTGGTGTGCAACTCGGAACGTTGGCCGCGGATGTGCAGGGTCGCCCGGGGCCGGCCGCCGATGAACGAGTAACGCCCGCGGTCGCCGTGGGCTTCGAGCGACTCATACAGAAAGGCCCAGCGGTCGCCGCCGTAGAGCGACTCGAACACCCGCACGGGTATCGCCCGTGTTGCCACGCGGCGGTGAAACGCCGGTATGGCCGGCAGCTCGGGCAGGCTCATCGCGGCGCCACCGGCCCGCGCCGCACCGCCGGCACGATCAGCCGCAGCTCGGCCATCAGTTCATCGAACATCGCAAGCGTCAGCGCCTGGGCGCCGTCCGACAGCGCCTTCGCCGGATCCGGGTGCACCTCGACCATGACGCCGTCCGCGCCGACGGCGATCGCCGCCCGCGCCAGCGGGATCACCAGGTCGCGCCGACCGGCGGCATGGCTGGGGTCCACGATGATCGGAAGGTGCGTGAGCCGTTTGAGCTCCGGCACGATGCTCAGGTCGAGGGTGAAGCGCGAGTGATCGCTGAAGGTCCGAATCCCGCGCTCGCACAGGATGACCTGACGGTTGCCCTCCGACATCACGTATTCGGCCGCAAGCAGGAACTCCTCCAGTGTCGCCGCCATGCCGCGCTTCAGCAGCACCGGCCGTCGCGACCTCCCGACCCGCCGCAGCAGGGCGGCGTTCTGCATATTGCGGGCCCCGATCTGGATGATGTCGACCTGTTGTTCGACCTCGGCCACATCGTCCGTGCTGACGGCCTCGGAGACGATTCCGAGTCCGCTCTCCGAGCGCGCCTCCGCCAGCATGCGCAACGCCTCGGGGCCGAGTCCCTGGAACGTGTAAGGCGATGTTCGCGGCTTGTAGGCCCCGCCGCGCAGCAGGTTCGCCCCGCGGGCCTTCAATTCTCGCGCGATCTGAATGGTCGCCTCGCGTGATTCGACTGAGCACGGGCCGGCGATGACGACGATGTCCGGCCCACCGATGATCGCGCCGCCCACGGTAATGACCGTATCCTCGGGCTTCATCTCGCGGTTGGTGAGCTTGAACGGCTTCGTGACGCGGATCACGTCGAGCACGCCCGGCAGCGCCGCCAGTCCGGACGGGTCGACCGGCGCGACGTTGCCGGTGATGCCCACGGCCGTGCGCGTCCGGCCCGGGATCGGGTGCGGTGTGAGACCGAGCTCGCGCACCACCCGGCAGACGTGGTCGATCTGGTCGGCATCGGCGCCCTGTTGCATCACGATAAGCATGATTCGCTCCTGGTGGCGGCCTTGAGTGATCGCACCAAGACCGTGATGTCCTCATCGTTCCGGATGGCCTCGACCAGCCGGCTGCCGACCACCACGCCGTCGGCGTGGCCGCGCAGCCGCTCGATGTGCTCAGGCGAGCTGATTCCGAAACCGACCGCCACCGGTTTGCCGGTCGCCTGGCGCACCCGGTCGAGAAATGCCGGCACCTCGTCGCCCAGGTCACGGCGTGCGCCCGTGGTCCCGGTGACGCTGACCGCGTAGACGAACGCATCGCTGCGACGCCCGATCTCGCGCAGCCGACCGTCAGTGCTGGTCGGCGCGGCCATGTGCACCATGGCGAGCCGATGCGCCCGCGCGGCCGCGACCCACTCGGCCGACTCGTCGGCCGGCAGGTCGGGCACGATCAGGCCCTCGAGCCGCGCGGTTCGCATGTCGGCCATCAGGGCGTCGCGGCCGTACGCCAGCAGCGGGTTGAGGTACGACATGATGACGGCCGGCGCGCCGATCGGGTGGTCGCGCAGGGTCGCCAGTAATTGTCGCAGCGACGTGCCCGCCATCAGCGCCGCGTGTGACGCGTGCTGGATGGTCGGCCCATCAGCGATCGGATCGGAAAACGGGATGCCGATTTCGATCACGTCGGCGCCGGCGGCGACGACGCGGTCGACGATCGCCCGCGACGCGGCAGGTGACGGATATCCAGCCGTCAGGTAGCACACCAGCGCCATCTCGTTCCGCTGTCGGCAGTTTGCGAACACGGTCGCGAGGCTCATCGCAGCTCCTGCACGATCTCGAGGTCCTTGTCGCCGCGCCCGCAGAGGTTCAGGACCACCGTCTGACCGCGCGGCAGGGTCGGACCGATTCGCATCAGATAGGCCAGCGCATGCGACGGCTCCAGAGCCGGGATGATGCCCTCACACGCGGCCAGTAGTTCGAGCGCGTCCAGCGCCTCGTCGTCATCGGCGGCGGCGTATTCCACGCGACCGGCGTCGCGCAGATACGCGTGTTCCGGCCCGACGCCGGGGTAGTCGAGTCCGGCCGAGACCGAGTGCGTTTCGCGCACCTGACCGTCGGCGTCCTGGATGACGTACGAGCGCGCCCCATGCAGGACCCCGACGCGCCCCGCGGCCAGCGTCGCGGCGTGCGAACCAGTTTCGACGCCTCGCCCGGCGGCCTCGACGCCGATCAGTCGCACCGGGTCGTGCAGGAACGCGTGAAACATCCCGATCGCGTTCGAGCCGCCGCCGACGCAGGCCAGCACCACGTCCGGAAGCCGCCCTTCGCGGGACCGGATCTGCTCGCGCGTCTCTCGCCCGATGACGGCCTGGAAGTCCCGCACGATCCACGGGTAGGGGTGCGGGCCGACGACCGAGCCGATGATGTAGTGCGTCGTGCGGACGTTGGTGACCCAGTCACGGATGGCCTCGTTGATGGCGTCCTTGAGGGTGCGGCTGCCCGACTCGACCGGGATCACGTCGGCCCCCAGCAGACGCATTCGCAGCACGTTCATGCGCTGGCGGCGGCAGTCCTCCGCGCCCATGTACACATGACACGTCAGCCCCAGCAGGGCGCATGCCGTCGCGGTCGCCACGCCATGCTGCCCGGCGCCGGTCTCTGCGATGATGCGAGTCTTGCCCATGCGTTTCGCCAGCAGCGCCTGTCCGAGGGCGTTGTTGATCTTGTGCGCGCCGGTATGCGCAAGATCTTCGCGCTTGAGATACAACTTGAAGTCGCCCAGTCGCGCCGCCAGCTCCTGGGCCTGGTAGATCGGGGTCGGCCGGCCAATATAGTCGCGCGACAGCGCCGCAAGGCGCGTCTGAAAGTCGATGTCGTTGCGGGCGCCGCGGTAGGCGTCCTCGAGTTCGCTCAGGGCCTGCATCAGCGTCTCGGGCACAAAGCGCCCGCCGAATGCGCCGAAGTAACCGCGTGAATTAGGCTCAGTTTCCAGCATCGGCCTGCCTCACAGCGCGGACGAACGCCCGCATCTTCTCCACATCCTTGACCCCGGGGGACTGCTCGACTCCCGAGGCGACGTCGACGCCGCACGGCCGGGCCGCGCGGATTGCGTCGGCGACGTTGGCGGGGTTCAGTCCGCCGGCGACGATCACCGGGGCCGTCAATTCGCGCGCGATCCGCCAGTCGAAGCGAATTCCACTGCCCGCGCCCGGGTCCAGCAGAACACCGTCGATTCGGTACGGCCGCAGACTGGCACGCACGTCTGCGGTGGTCGAGTCCGCTCGCACCGCGATACGCTTGATGATTCGCAGCCCGCACGCGCGCAGCTCATCACACGCGGACGGCGACTCCTCGCCGTGAAGCTGCACCACGTTCAGCCGGATTTGGCGCGAGATAGCGACTACTTCCGCCACCTCGGCATCGACGAACACGCCGACCGGCGTGACGAACGGCGGCATCGACGCGGCGATGGCCGCCGCCACCCCGGGGTCGATGCAGCGGGGCGAGGGCGCGAGGATCAGGCCGATCGCGTCCGCGCCGGCCTCGATGGCGGCGTGCGCGTCCGCGACGGAGGTCACCCCACAGATCTTGACGCGCGTCATGAGAGGGTCCCCGCCAGCTCGCGCAGTCGCTGACCGGGTCGCGGCGACGTCAGCAGCGCTTCGCCGACCAGAACGGCGTCGAACCCGGCTGATTCGATCCGGAGCACGTCGTCGCGGGTGTGCAAGCCGCTCTCGGCGACGGTCACGACGCCGGCCGGGACGCGCGGTCTCAGCCGCAGGCACGTGTCGAGATCGACCCGCAGAGAATCCAGATCACGGTTGTTGATGCCGATGATCGCTGCGTCGAACCGCAGGGCCCGATCGAGCTCGTACTCGTCATGCACCTCGACCAGGCTTGCCAGCCGCAATTCGGCGGCAAGGGTTAGCAGGTCGATCAGGTCCCCATCGCTCAGAATGCGAGCGATGAGGAGAACGGCGTCCGCACCGATGACCGCGGCCTCGTGAATCTGGTACGCGTCGATCGTGAAGTCCTTGCGCAGCACCGGCAGCCCGACGGCGGCGCGAGCGACGGTCAGATCGGCGTCGCGGCCGCCGAACTGGCTTGACTCCGTCAGCACCGACAGCGCCGCCGCACCGGCCGTCTCGTATTCGATTGCGATCTCGGCCGGGTCGAGCGTCTCGCGGATCGCCCCGCGCGACGGCGAGCGCCGCTTGATCTCCGCGATGAACGACAGGCCCGGCCGTCTCAAGGCGGCGGCGAAATCCCGCGCCGGCGGTCGTGGAGCGTCCCGCAGCGCGCTGATCGGGCGCGCACGCCGGCGGTCCGCGATCTCGCGGCGCTTGTGCTCGACGAGGTCTCGCAGGGCGCTCATATCGGCCGGCTCCGGGTGAATTCAACGAAAGCCCGTAGTTTCGCCATGGCCGCTCCCGAGTCGATCGCGTCCGCGGCCAGTCGCACGCCTTCGGCGATCGAGTCCGCCCGACCGCCGACGCAGATGGCGGCCCCGCTGTTGATGAGCACGATGTCGCGATGCGGGCCACGCTCGCCCGAGAGGACGGCCCGTAGAATCTCGGCGTTTCGGGCCGGATCCCCGCCGGCCAGCGCGTCGATTCCCGCGGGCGGAAGACCGAAGTCTGCCGCGCTGACTGAAAAGGTCGTGATGCGGCCGTGCCGCAGTTCACTCACGCGCGTCGGCGCCGACAGGCCGAACTCGTCAAGTCCGTCGAGGCCGTGCACCACCAGGCAGTGTTCGGATCCCTGTCGCCGCAGGACCTCCGCCATCACCTCCGTCAACTCCGCGGCGTAGACGCCGACCAGTTGCCGTTTCGCGCCGGCCGGGTGTACCAGCGGGCCGATCGCATTGAAGATCGTGCGGATGCCGATCTCGCGCCGCGGAGCGACCGCATGCCGCGCGCCGGGGTGAAAGCGGGGTGCATGGAGGAAACCGAAGCCGACCTCGTCGATGCAGGTCGCCACGTCCTCGGCAGGCAGGTCGACGCGCGCTCCGAGCTCGGCCAGCACGTCGGCGCTGCCGCAACGGCTGGAGACCGAGCGATTCCCGTGCTTCGCGACGCGGCAGCCGGCGGCCGCGGCGACGAATCCGGTGGCGGTTGAGATATTGAACGTGCCGCTGCCGTCACCGCCGGTGCCGCACGTGTCGAGCAGGCCGTCGCTGCGCGGCAGGACTGGCGTCGCCGCCGCCCGCGCAGCGCGGACAAACCCGGCAATCTCGTCAGCCGTCTCGCCGCGCATACGCAGCGCAACCAGGAAGCCGGCGATCTGCGCCGGCGTCGCCTGTCCGGCCATGATGGCGTTCGCGGCGTCCGACGCCTGCTGCTCCGACAGGCGCCGGCCCGCGACGACGGCCTGAATCGCTTCCGGGACGGTCATCGTTCACTCGCGCGGGGCCCGGCGGGGCCCGACAAAAAAACCCCGGCCTCATCAGCCGGGGTTTGAGTCAATCCTGAGCGTTCGTGCCAATCGACGCAGCTAGACTCCAACCTCCGGCGGCGGAACCCGCCACCACCAGCGCTGCCAGAAGTCGAAACCTGTCTTCATCATGTCTGAGCTTACGATCGTCCGGCTTCGGCTGTCAAGTACGGACGAGCATGCTGTTGCGAATGCCCTCCGGCACCGGCCGAAGGTCCCAGATCAGGCCGGTCAGCGAAAGCAGCCGCAGGGCATAGTAGGTGATGTCGATCTCCCACCAGTAGAAGCCTTGCCGGGTCGAGGCCGGATAACGGTGATGGTTGTTGTGCCAGCCCTCGCCGAGCGTCAGCAGCGCCAGGAGGAAGTTGTTGCGGCTGTCGTCCTTGGTGGCGTAGCGCTTGCGACCGAACAGGTGCGAGAGCGAGTTGATCGTGCAGGTGGCATGAAACAGAACGACGGTTGACACGAAGAAGCCCCAGATGAGCATTTGCGGACCGCTCGTTCCGAGATGCGGCGCGAACCTCTCCAGGGCCTTGCCGAGCAGGAACATGCCGGCGCCGAGGCTGATCGGAATGATCAGGTCGAAGCGGTTCAGCCAGACCAGTTCCGGGAACTTCACAAGATCGGGCACGGCTTTGTAGTTGGTCGGGAAGGTCTGGCGACTGGTGATCCAGCCGACGTGCGCCCACCAGAAGCCATGCTGGCGCGGGGAGTGCACGTCGTCCTCCTCGTCACTGTGGCGGTGGTGGTGGCGGTGGTGCGCCGCCCACCAGAGCGGACCCTTCTGGACGCAGGTCGAGCAGCACATGCCCATGATGAACTGGAACCAGCGGCTCGTTCGGAATGTGCGGTGCGAGAAGTAGCGGTGCAGGAAACCGGTCACGAAGAAGATCCGCAGCAGGTACATGGCGATCGCCGCGCCCACCGCCACCGGGCTCCAGCCGACCCAGATCACGCCGAGGCACATGGCGTGCATGCCCCAGAACGGCAGCACGCGAATCCAGTCGGTGCCGCGCCCGACGGCGCCCTCGCCGTAGGCGTCGGAATCGAGCCACGCTACCATGGCCTTCAGGTTCTTCTTCAGGGGAGAGATCGTCGCAGTTGTGGACATGAATATCCCATAATCGCATTCGGCACAGGTGGCGGTCTACCGGCGATGCGCCGATGTCGCACGAAACTCAACATCCGTCGCGGAGGGCAGACCCGTCTCCGCCCGCCCCGTTACCGCGCCTGCCGGGGCTGACCGAGTTCGAGACAAGTCCTGAATAAAGATGCTAGGCACATGCGCCCCGGGTGTCAACCGTAGGCGGCCGGACGCGGTTCGAAGCGGTAGTGGCTCACGAACCACTCCCGCCCGCTTCGGAACGCGAATAACTCGGCACAGGCAAGGAAGAACAACCTCCAACGGACGAACCACCGCCAGGCTTCGCCCTCGCCATAAACGTCGGCCAGCACCGGCAGCACCTCGGCGCGGTGGCGATCCAGATTGGCCAGCCAGGCCTCCGCGGTGCGGGCGTAGTGCCGGCCGTTCACGCGCCAGCGGTGGGTCAGCAGCATGTCGCGCTGAAAGTGCAGCAGCAGATCGTCGGACGGCATGATGCCGCCCGTGAAGAAGTACCGGCCCATCCAGTCGTCGTCGCTGGTGGTCTCGAACGGGTACGCGAAGCGGTCGTGGCAGAAGATGTGGACGAACAGGAGGCCGTCGGGCTTCAGCCAGCGCCGAATTCGGCTCAGCAGCGTTTCGTAGTTGCGCATGTGCTCAAACATCTCGACCGACACGACGCGATCGAACCCGGGCTCGGCCTCGAAGTGGTTCATGTCGGCGGTGACGACGCTCAGATTCGACAAGCCGCGCGCGTGCGCGCGGGCCTCGATGAAGCGGCGCTGCGGGGCCGAGTTGGAAACCGCAACGATCCGCGCGGACGGGTATCGCTCTGCCATCCAGAGCGAGAGCGATCCCCAGCCGCAGCCGAGCTCGAGGATGCGCTGACCGTCGGCGAGACGGGCGCGCTCGCACGTCACCTGAAGCATGGCGGCCTCGGCGTCGTCGAGGGTGCGTACCGTCTCGGGCCAAAGGCACGAGCTGTACTTGAGGTGCCGGCCAAGCACCTTCTCGAAGAACGCCGGCGGAAGCTCATAGTGCTGCTCGTTCGGCTTGTCCGGCACCGGGGCGACCGGACTGCGGCGAAGCTGCTCGATGAACGCCTGCATGTGCTGCCGCGCCGCTTCCATCCCGCCCCGAGCCTCGATTCGCAGCCGCGCGCGGTTCAGGCGGCGGATGCCCAGGCGAACGAGCGCATCGGGCACGCGGCCCTGCTCAACCCAGCGGATCAGGAGCGGGAATCCGGGCAGGGCGCTCATGCGTCACTCCGTTTCGGGAACCAGGGGATGAACGCGCTGGTCGTCCGCTGGTAGTCCCGGTAGTCGTCGCCGCGGCTGAGCAGCGCGCGGGCCTCGGTCGGTGGGATGCCAGTCACTTTGAGAATGAAGTAGAGAATCAGTGGCGGACTGATCAGCGACAGCCACCAGTTGTCCGCTCCGACGGCCAGCAGCACCCACGCGAACCAGTGCAGCCATTCGAAGAAGTAATTGGGATGCCGCGAGTATCGCCACAGACCTGCGCGGCAGGTCCGGCCGCGATGGGCCGGGTCCTTCCGGAAGCGGGCCAGTTGCGCGTCGGCCAGCGCCTCTCCACCTACCGACACGACCCAGATGGCGATGCCGGCCATGTCGAACATCGTCAGGCTGCGGTGCGGGTTCAGCATCGCCACGAGGTAGGGGATGGAGAGCACCACCGCCAGCAGTGCCTGTGCCTGAAAGAACCAGAAGAAGAAGGACTGCACGCGCCCGGCCCAACTCGCGCGCAGTTGCTGGTATCGCCCATCCTCGGGCTTGCCGATGATCCGGTCGACCAGCAGGTGTCCCGCCAGCCGGAAGGACCAGATGCTTGCCAGCACCTGCACGATCAGCACGCGCGCGGTCGGCATGCCCGCCTGGTACGCGAACGCAGCGTAGAAATTGGCCAGCAGTCCGAAGCTCGCGGCCCACCCGACGTCGACCACGCCGGCGTCGTGGCGGCGTTTCTGCACGAGCCATAGCACGACCTGGAGCGCGGCGATGCCCAGCCAGCCGAGTAAGACCGTCGCGACGGCCGAATCAGGCATGCGGTGCCTCCTCGCTGACGTCGGTGATGCGCTTGACCGCCGCGATCGGTTGGTCACCGCCGGGCAGCACCCTGGCGAGCCAGATTAGCAAGGGTGTCGCAAACGCCCACTCCATGGCGATGGACGACAAGGCCACGATCCAGTCGGTGGTCCAGATGATCGCGCCCATTCGCGCGCCGGCTTCGTAGCTCAGCGGCCCGCCCGCCGCGCCCAGGACGCCCGCCAGCACATAGCGGCCGCGCAGCCAGCCCAGCGGCCCGGTCAGAAGCGTGGCGAAGTTGGCCCACAGGGCGACGAACCAGAGCGGCACGAGGCGGAATGACGGGTCGCCGTGAATCGGTTCAAACACTCCCAGTCGGACCTGGGCCGAATCCATCGCGAATCCGATCAGCGCGACCGATGCCACCAGAACCGCCTCGCGCCGGCGTCTGGTCGTCATCGCCAGGTGCAGCCCGACCACGCCTGCGGAGCAGAGGGGACCGAGCATCGACCGGCCATGTGCCGCGCCGAGGATGCACGCAAACCAGCCGGCTTGAAAGGCGATGAATCGCAGCAGCGCGCCCACGGCTCAGTCCAGCGGCGGGAGGATCGGCTGACCGCGCCAGCCCGGACGTGCGTAGAGCAGTTGCACGCTTCCCAGGTAGCGCTCGGCGAATCCCGCCTCGCAGTATGACAGGTACATCCGCCACAGGCGAAGGAAGTCGTCGCCCAGGCCCAGTGAGTGAATCCGTCCCACGTGGCGGAGCAGATTGTCGTGCCAGCGACGCAGCGTCGTCGCGTAGTGCGGCGTGATGTCCTCCAGGTGCACCAGCCGCAAGTCGGACGTCCGCGTCATCGCCGCACTCAGCGCCGTCATCGACGGGATGCAACTGCCCGGGAAGATGAAACGCTTGATGAAGTCAGCCGTCCGCCGATGGCGCTCGTAGTGCTGGTCGGCGATCGTGATGGCCTGGATGGCCGCAAGGCCGTCGGGCTTGAGCCGACTGGACAGCACGCCGAAGAATTCCGGCAGATACTGGTGTCCGACCGCCTCGATCATCTCGATCGACACCAGCCGGTCGAATTCGCCCCGCAGATCCCGATAGTCCTGAAGCAGCAGTGTCACGCGATCCCGCAGGCCGGCGGCGGCGATGCGCTCCTGGGCGAGGGCGTGTTGCTCGCGCGAGACGGTGGTCGTCGTGACACGGCAGCCGTAGCGCTCGGCCGCGTGGATGGCGAAACCGCCCCAGCCCGTGCCGATCTCCAGCACGTGGCTGTCCGGCCGTAGCTTGAGCTTGCGGCAAAGCCGGTCGTACTTGGCGATCGAGGCATCCCGCAGGGTGGCATCCGGGCGATCGAAGATGCCGGCGGAGTACGTCATGGTCTCGTCGAGCAACAGCGCGAAGAATTCGTTGCTCAGGTCATAGTGGTCGGCGATGTTGCGCCGGCTGCCCCGGCGCGTGTTCCGGCGCAAGGCGTGTGTCAGTCGATCGAACGTCGTGGCAAGGCGGCTCCACGGGCCATCGGTGGCGATCATGGCCTGCGTGTTCCGAAGGAAGATGCGGAACAACGCGGTCAGGTCGTCGCACGTCCACAGGTCGTCGATGAACGCCGTCACCAGGCCGTTGAAGCCGCCCAGCGCCATTCGGCGATACACCTTCGAGGAACGCACGCGCACAGCCGCCCGCAGGTCGCAGGTCTCACCGCGGCGCCCGAACGTCGAGCACCCGGCATCATCCTGCACGCTCACCTCGCCGTGCTCGAGGCTGCCCAGCAGCCGGCGAATGCTGGCCCGGCACAGGCGGTCGATCGGTCCGGCCGGCGCGGCGGGTACCGCAAGCTCCGCCGTTCGAACACTGGTCTCACTCATGCAACGCGTTTCTCCGTCGTCTCGAATGAACGCCCGTCATCGGTTCGCGATGGCCGGATGCTGTCCGGGTGGGGATGGAACGGCGCCCGCTTCCACCACAGCCGCAGCGCCTGCCAGTAGATGCCGCCGATCACGCGGGCGGTCATGAAGGGGTATCGCAGCAGGACCGATCGCAGCGACGCTGGCGTGATCTCGCGTCGTGCCATCGACAGGCTGGCGTCGAACAGGCGGCCATCACCGTCCAGGTTCTCCATGTGGACATGCAGCCGGAGGCCCGGGTCGGTGAATTGCCAGTGATAGTTCATCTCCATGCCCATGAAGGGCGAGATGTGGAACTCCTTGCGCAGCTCGAATCGCCGCGTGGCGCCGGCCTGGCCGGGCTCGCGCGCGTCGAGCACGTAGCAATGCACTTCGCCCCACGGCGTGTTCGTGATCTCGGCGATGATCGCCTCGATGCACGAGCCGGAGCGATCAAGGCAGTAGTAGAAGGTGACCGGATTGAACACGTAGCCGAAGTAGCGCACGTGCGTCAGCATCCGGATCGGTCCCCCGGGCCGAACGCCGATCCGATGCTCGACCAGGCTGCGCACCGCATCCCCGAGGGGTTGCGACGGGTCGCCGAGATAATCCTTGCGACGGAATGAAGCCGGAGCGGCGCGCTCGACGGCCCACAGCCGGCTTCCCGACAATGCTCGCGGCAGTTCGTCCAGGTCGAGATACATCATGAAAAGGCGAGTCCGAAACTCGTGTCGGATCGGCCGGAATCGCCGATGGTGCACCTGACCCTCGTAGATGCAACTGTGCACGTCAGAGGCTCTTTCCGAACAGCTCGGCGACCGCCAGCGCGCTGCGGACGCCGTCCTCGTGAAACCCGTTTCCCCAGTAGGCGCCGCAGTAGTAAGTGTGGTTCTCACCGTTGATGCGGTAGCGCTGCTGCTGCGCCGCGACACCGGCCGCCGTGAAGATCGGATGGTGATACTCCAATCGCCGTAGCACCTGGCCGGGGTCGATGTGCCCGGTGCGGTTCAGCGTCACGCAGAACTGCCGCGACGCCTTGATCGATTGCAGCGTGTTCATGTGATAGGTGATCGCGACGCGATCTTGCGGCTCGGCAGGAACGAGGTAATTCCACGAGGCCCACGTTTTCCGTCGAGTCGGCAGCAGGCGCTCATCGGTGTGCAGCACCGTGTCGTTGGGTTGATACGGGATCGCGCCGAGAATCTCGCGTTCCGCGTCGGTCGCATCGGTCAGCATCCGCAACGCCTGGTCGCTGTGCGTCGCGATGACCACGCGGTCAAATGTCTGGGTCCGCCCGCCGCGTGGCCTGACTTCGACACGGTCGGCGTGTCGCGTGACCGCCTCCACCGGCGTCGACAACCGAATGGCCTCGCGGAACGGTCGCACGATGGCCCGGACGTATTCATGGGAACCGCCGCGCACCACGCGCCACGGCGGCCGATCATCGGCCTGAAGCATGCCGTGGTTCTCGAGGAACTGCACGAAGAAGCGTGCCGGAATGAGGCCAAATCGGCGCGGATCGGCCGACCAGATCGCTGCCCCGATGGGGATCAGGTGCTGCTCAACAAACGCGCGTCCGAAACCCTTCTGCCGCACGTAGTCTGCCAGCGTGATGTCGTCGTTCGGAGTCGCCAGCAGCTCGCGGGACTCACGAAAGAAGCGATAAATATCGCGGATCATGCCGTAGAAGCCCGGCCTCAACAGGTTGCGGCGCTGGGCGAAGAGCGCGTCGATCGAGGTCGCGGCGTACTCGAGGCCGTCGCGCTGGTCGACCACGCTGAAGCTCATCGTGCTCGGCTGCGTGGCGACGCTCAGGCGATCGAGCAGCCGAACGAAGTTCGGGTAGGTCTTCTCGTTGTAAACGATGAACCCCGTGTCCACCGCGTGCGTCTCGCCGTCAACCTCGCAGCGGATGGTGTTGGTGTGACCCCCCACATAGTCGTTCGCCTCGAAGACGGTCAGGTCATGCTCGGGCGCCAGCAGCCAGGCGGCGACCAGTCCCGACACGCCTGTTCCAATGATTGCGATCCGCATAGTGGGCGGATGATAGCGCTTACCGCATTGATATCCACGCCACCATGTTGCCAACGGCTGGCATTGCAGTAAAAAAAGGGGCGGGCAACGCGAGCGAAAACCGCTCACGTCACCCGCAGACTAACAGGTCGCTCAGGCGTCTCGGCGCACCGAATCATTCAACGGTATGGTCGCCTTGCTCGAACACGCCGCCGGGCTCGCATGGCCACCAGCGGCAGCATCGCCAAGGCAAGCGGAATCGGTACCCCCACGCCGCAGATCGGGAACGGGAAGCCCGGCCAGATCGACAGGTACGGCTGAATGCCCGGCCGTGGCGTCGGCTGTGGGTTCGGCGCGGGGGCGCCGTCCAGGCAGTCCGGGATGCCATTCCCGTTCTCGTCGTTATCGGGCACGCCGCACCCGCACACGCCGGGCAGCGTCTTGTTCGCATCGTTCGGGCAGAGGTCGATGGTCAGACAATCGGGGACGCCGTCGTTGTTGGCATCAACGTCCGGAATGCCGCAGCCGCACACGCCGGGCTGCATCTTGGCCGGATCGTTGGGGCATAGGTCGATCACGAAGCAGTCGGGCACACCGTCACCGTTCGCGTCGGTATCCGGCACGCCGCAGCCGCACGCGCCTGGGGAGACCTTGGCCGGGTCGCCAGGGCACAGGTCGATGCTCAGGCAGTCGGGCACGCCGTCGCCATTGGCGTCAGAGTCTGGCACGCCGCAGCCGCACGCGCCTGGGGAGACCTTGGCCGGGTCGCCAGGGCACAGGTCGATGCTCAGGCAGTCGGGCACGCCGTCGCTGTTCGCGTCGGTATCCGGCACGCCGCAGCCGCACACGCCGGGCGCGATCTTGTTCGGATCACCGGGGCATTGATCAAGGCAGTCCGGCAGACCGTCCGCGTCGCTGTCGAGGTCTGGCACGCCGCAGCCGCACGCGCCTGGGGAGACCTTGGCCGGGTCGCCAGGGCACAGGTCGATGCTCAGGCAGTCGGGCACGCCGTCGCCGTTGGCGTCGACTTCCGGGTTTCCGCAGCCGCACGCGCCGGGCGCGATCTTGTTCGGATCGCCGGGGCACTGATCGAGACAGTCGGGCACGCCGTCGCCATCCGAGTCGGTGTCCGGGTTGCCACAGCCGCACGCGCCGGGCGCTATCTTGTTCGGATCACTGGGGCATTGATCGAGGCAGTCCGGCAGACCGTCCGCGTCGCTGTCAAGGTCGGAGACACCGCAGCCGCACACGCCGGGCTCGAGCTTGTTCGGGTCGTTCGGGCAAAGGTCGATCGTGACGCAGTCCGGGACATTGTCGCCGTTGGCGTCGACATCCGGGTTTCCGCAGCCGCACGCGCCCGGCGCGATCTTGTTCGGATCACCCGGGCATTGATCCAGGCAATCGGGCACGCCGTCGCCGTCCGAGTCCGTGTCCGGGTTGCCACAGCCGCACGCGCTGGGCGCGATCTTATTCCCGTCGTTCGGGCACAGGTCGATGCAGTCGGGCGCGCCGTCGTTGTCGGAATCGGCGTCCGGGTTGCCGCATCCACAGGCCCCGGGTGCGACCTTGTTCGGATCGCCCGGGCATTGATCGTGGCAATCTGCAACGCCGTCGCCGTCCGAGTCCGTGTCTGGGTTTCCGCAGCCGCACGCCCCCGGCGCGGTCTTGTTGGGGTCGTCGGCACACAAATCGAAAATGTCCGGCACGCCGTCCCCGTCGCGATCCTCCAGAATGGCGACCGTCGCGGTGGCGGAATCGTTGGACGCATGGAAGTCGAGCGCGATACCGCTGACCGTGGCCGTGTTCTGCACGATCCCTTCAGCCAATCCGCGAGCTCGGATCGTGACGATGACTTCCTCATTGACCGCCAGCCTCCCGAGCGGGCAGGTGACCACGCCGCCCGACTCGGTGCAGCCGCTTGAGGCCGAGACAAACTCAAGCCCAGCCGGCAGTGCGTCGGTCACGGTGACACCGTCCGCTACATCCGGCCCGTTGTTGCGGATCGTGAGGGTGAAGTCGAACTCCGCGCCGACGGCCACGACCAGCGTGCCGGCGGCCTTCGAGATCGACAGGTCGGACTCGCCTCGCGCTAATGCAAAGGCACCGGCGCCGGCCGGCAGCCGGTGCCAGAACCGCGCCTCGCCGGTGCTGGTGTTGATCGGACCGATGGCGGAGAACTCTCCGCCGAAGTTCGGGTAGACATAAAACTGGCTGATGAGGGTTTCGCGGCCGGGTGTGAAGTCCATGCCAGTGATGTATGCGTCGTCATTGGTTGGGTCGGCCAGATCAACAAAGTTGAGGTTGGCAACGAACGTCGCGACCCCGTTCGCAGTATCCAACGTGTGCAGCCTGTCGGATCCCGCGCGGTATAGTGTGCCCGATCCGGAGAACGCGAGTCCGCCGCGGTCGAGGCAGCAGGTGTTGTCCAGCGGCGTTGCGATGCCCGTATTCACGTCGACGGCGTACAGCGAGTCCCAGTTGTCGAGGTAATAGGTGCCGGTCGTCGGATCAAAGCTGCCGTCGTATGGCGAGAAACCGAAGATCGCACCGCTGAGCGGAGCCATCGGTGTGGCCAGGCCGGTACAGCGGTCGATTCGCAACAGGAGCTTGTCGGTGTAGCTGAGATTGCTGGCGACCGCCCAGAGATCACCGTTGGCATCAAAGTCGAGCCCGATGACTTCAACGTGGCCGGTATCTCCGATCAGCGTCGCGATGCCCGTCACCGGGTTCACGGCCCATAGCACGTCCGATGCGTTGTAGCCTCGGAACATGGTGGCATACGCGATCGGCGAAGGATCGCACGGTGGACGGGAGACGAGCGGTTCGGATGGGTCGACCCGGACCATGCCGGCCACGCCATGTCGAGTGGAAATACTGAGCCGGCTGACCTCGCCGCCCGTTGTGATGCTGTAGAGTTCCGAATAGCTCACGGCCAGGAATCGGCCTGGCGCGTCGGTCGGTACCATCGCTGCGGGGTCGCAGATAAAATCTCCGGAGGTGGCAATCGGCGTGGTTGCAAAGCCGTTGCCGGGGTCGGCGACCTCCAACTGCCCACCGCATCCGTACAAGTGGTACAGCAGTCCGTCGCTCGGATCGAACGCGATCGCGTGGTAGGTCGCAAACGGCCCGCCGAGCTGGGCGACGAACGTCGCCGCTCCGGTGGTCGTGTCAATGCGATAGAGTCCACCGCCGCCGCCATTGTAGGTCCAGTCGGACTCCATCCCGTAGAGCTGGCCGCTTGCGTCGAATGCCAGACCGGTGAGCGTCCGATCGATGGGGCCGACGTCGCTGGTGCGCGTTGTCAGCAGGTCGATCTCAACCAGCGCCGCGCTGCTTACGCTATAGTTTGTAGAATCAATGTTGTAGAAGATCGCATAGACCCGGCCGTCAACCGGGTTGCGAGCCATCGGGCCGGCGTATCGATATGTCTGACCAGCCGGCGCGACCGTCTGACCGGCCAGCCAGTCGCCGGTCGCGGCCGTAATGATCCGCAAGGCATTATCTTCCGACGAAAGGGTGGCCAGCAGCAGCGCCTCGCACACATCGCCGACGCCGTTGCTGTCGACGTCCTCCTGGCCCGGGTTCGGCAGCGGGCAGTTGTCGCACGCGTCGCCGACCCCATCGCCGTCGCCGTCTTCCTGCCCCGGATTGGGCTGGTTCGGACAGTTGTCACACGCATCGCCAACACCGTCACCGTCGCCGTCTTCCTGACCGGGGTTGTGGACGTTTGGGCAGTTGTCTGCGCCGACGCAGCCTCCCGGCCCGGCACTGGGCGCACCCGGATTGCAGACGCCGTCGCCATCGCTGTCGACCTGCGAGTCGGAGCAGCCGACCGCATCAACCGTCGCGCCCATCGGCGTGCCCGGACATGCATCGAGTCCGGTGCAGACCAGGCGAATCGCGTCGGGATCGCTCGGATCGCAGAATCCGTCCCCGTCCGCGTCGGCGGTCAGAATATCCACCGTACCGGGATTCGCGCCGGACACGTCCACCATGCTGTTGCCGGAAATGTCTCCCGCACCTGGCGCGGCCAGCAAGACCCGTCCGCCGCCGCCCTGCCCGCCATGTCGGCCCGAGCCGCCGGTGCCGCCGGCCCCGCCGCGCGCCGTGACGGCCGCCGTAAGGCTGACGGTTCGCCCATGAATGATGATCCCGCCGCCGCTGCCTCCGCCCGCGCCGCTGCCTGATGGCTGCGAGCCGCCGGCCGCGCCGTCGGCGCGGACGCCTTGCCCGCCGATGGCGACGTTGCCCAGCGCGCCCAGTTCGAGGCCGCCGCCGCCGCCGCCGCCGTCGGCCACGGGCAGGTTGTTGCCGCTGCCCGGCCCGCTTCCTGCGCCGCCGGATCCGCCCTGAAGCGCCGACGCAAGATGGCCATACGTCCCGCCGCCCTCGCTCCCGAAGCAGACGAAGAAGCAGAATTGCGATCCAAGTCCGTTGCCGCCGGCGCCCCCGAATCCGCCGCCGCCGCCGCCATTGATGCCCCCGGATCCGCCCCCCGGACCCTCGCCGTTACGCCCAAACCAGGCGATCGGATTGCCGGATACCGATGCCGCCACGCGCGTGCCTGTGCCGCCGTCACGTCCGCCCGGGCCGCCGAACCGATTGCCGCCGTTTCCGCCGCTGACGTCGATCAGTCCACTGCCGGTCACCTCGAGCGTGGTTTTCGAGAGCAATGCAACGGGTCGAGTCCCCGCTGCCGCTCGAATCAGCATGCCGTTGCCGACAGCAACGCTGTCAAACGTGAACACCGCGATGTCCACGCCGCCGCTCGCCACAACCTGGCCGTTGATCGTGCCCGTGGGCCCTTGAATCGCCGGCGGCGTCGCTCCCGAAAAGATGGTGTACGTGCCGGGCGCTGCCGGGAACGCCCCCAGCGACGCGTATGCCGCTGGGTCGAGCAATTCGGCCCTTGCCGTCGCGGTCACGCAGGCGATCGCGAGCAACAGGGTGTAACAACCGGCCTGGGCGGTACGGTTCATCGCGTCAAACTCCTGTTTGCGGCCCGATTGGCCGCCGACTCTTGTGTATCCCGGACCCGCCGACGGCAGGAGCGTCGGCCTGATGGTCCATGGATGGCGACATGCCCGAACGGCTCCGAGCCGGTTGGTCCATCCGGAATGGCAGTACGCAATCCACCGCCGAATCCCGTCACGAAAAACGGGAAGACGGCGCGTGAGCAGGGGGGGGCCGTGGTCTGCACGGGTGGGCATCAGGTGGGCAAATTGACCGCCCTCAACGCGCGATGAAGAGCCGCTGCGTGGTGCCGCCGCGGCCGATCAGAACCCGGACAGGGCGATGGCAGTGCGGGCAACGGCCTTCGTAAGCCGTGGCCGACGGTGGGCGATAGACGCGGGCGTACACGCCGCAGCAGTCAAACCGGATGCCAATCCACGGTCGCCGGGCGAGCGCCGCATCGGCCGGCGGGGCGGCGTCGCGCGGCTCAATGCCGGCGATATCGATCAGGAAGTCGGGCTGTTCACGCATGCCAGACTGGATATCGGCCGTTCGCGGCCGGCACTGAATCGGCCTCGGACTCGATCTAAGCCGGCCGGGTGCCGGCGGGAGGGCGTTGGATCAGGAGTTTCTGAACCCGGGCGATCAGCTCGTGGCGGTTCACGGGCTTGCTGAGGAAATCGTCGCAGCCGCTCTCCGTGCCGCGCTCAACGTCGGCGAACTCGTTCAGCGCCGTCACCATGATGATCCCGATCTGTCTGGTGGCCGGGTCCGACTTGAGCTTCTTGCACACCTCATAGCCGCTCATCTTCGGCATCATGATGTCGAGCAGGATGACGTCGGGGCGCCGCTCGGCCACGACGCGCAGCGCGTCGGCGCCGCTGCTGGCGCGCAGCGTCAGGATGCCGGGCACTTCCTCAAGATAGGCCTCCAGCAGTTCGAGGTTCTGCAGGTTGTCGTCGACGATCAGGACGGTGCCGGCGACCGGCGCGGGCTCAGCAGACATTCAGGCCTCCGCATCCACGACCATAGGTCGCGGTCGGTCGGCGGTTCACCTCGCCGCCGAGCCGTTCAGATAGATTATCCGAAGATCAGTCGTTCCGTCAGCCACAGACCACGCCGGACGCTCGCATGCCGGGCGCCGCCGGCTACCGCCCCGACACCGATCTCGCGACGCACTCGATCGCCAGGTAGGCCGATCCGATGAAGCCGGCGTCGTTGCCGAGTTCGGCCAGCACGATCTCGGGCCAGTCGCCCAGGCTCGGCCACATCAACTCCGCGAAATGGCGACGCACCCCGCCCAGCAGGTCGTCACCCGCCGCGCACATGCCGCCAGCCAGAATGATCCGCTCCAGGTTCAGGGTATGCGTGAGGGTGACGCACGCCATCGCCAGATAGCGGCAGGTGTCGGACCAGACCTCGGTCGCCAGGGTGTCGCCGTTCCGCGCCGCCGCGACCACATCGCGCGCCGTGAGGCGACCGTTGGCGCGCAGCACCTCGGCCAGCATCGATGCCTCGCCGGCCGACACGCGCTCGGCGGCCCGGTTGGCCGTGTGCGTGGCGGATGCGTAGGACTCCAGACAGCCGCGCTGCCCGCATTTGCACGGCCGCCCGTTGAGTTCGACGATCGTGTGCCCCAGCTCGCCGGCGTTCTCGAAGCGCCCCCGCCAGATGGCGTTGTTAAGGATCAGACCTCCGCCAATGCCCGTGCCGAGCGTCAGCATGGCCATGTCGGTCGTGCCGCGCCCGGCGCCGCGCCAGTGCTCCCCGAGCATGGCGCAGTTGGCATCATTGTCCAGCGTGACAGGCAGGCCGGTGGCCTCGCTGACGGGCGCGACGACGGGCTCCTCGATCCAGCCGGGCAGGTTGGGGGGACTGATGACCACGCCGCGATGCGCCCGAATTGACCCCGGCGCGCCGACGCCGATCGCCACCGCCTCGTGCCCCAGCCGCTCGGCCTGCGTGCGAAGGGACTGGACCAGACCGATCATGCGCGCGATGACGTGCCGCGGCCCGCCATGCGACTCGGTCGGAATCGACTCCCGGAACAGGACCGAGCCGTCCGCCGCCACCAGGCCGGACTTGATGTCCGTGCCGCCGAGGTCGATGCCGATGGCGACCGCGTGCTGGCTGTGTCTCATCTGCCCCGGGGCCTTCCGTTGATCAGCCGACGATACCTGCATTAGACGACCTTCGCGCACGCGGGTCAACGCACCGGCCATCCGAAGAACCTCGCCGCGTTCCCGGCAGTCAGCGCCGCCAACTCGTCGAACTCGACGTCGCGAATCTCGGCCAGCCGCCGCGCGATATGCGCAACGTGCGCCGGCTCATTCGGACGAACGTGCCGAACCGGCTCCGGCGAGAGGTACGGCGCGTCGGTCTCGATCATAAACTGATCCGGTGGCAGTCGGCGCGCGACATCTGCCAGTTCTCGCGCATTCTTGAAGGTCACCACCCCGGTCAGCGAAATCCACCAGCCGCGCGAGAGAATGTCGTCCGCCTCGGCTGCCGTTCCGGTAAAACAGTGAAATACCACCCGGGTCACGTTCCGAAGGTCCGACAGGATGGACACGCAGTCCGCGTGCGCCTCGCGGCAGTGGATCACCACCGGCGTGCCGAGCCGGTCGGCCAGGCCCAACTGCTCGGCGAACACCGCCTGCTGCCGTTGCCGCGGCGAAAAGTCGTAGTGATAGTCCAGGCCCATCTCGCCCAGCGCCACCACGCGGGCGTCGCCGGCGAGAATGTCCAGCTCCGCCAGCCAGTCGCCGGTCACCTTCGCCGACTCATGCGGATGGACGCCGGCCGCGACCCAGACGCGCGGCGCGTCATGCGGCAGCGACAACGCAGCCCTCGCATCCTGCGGATCGGTGCCGATCGTCACCACGTGTCCGACGCCGGCGGCGACCGCGCGGCCCAGCACGCCGGCCAATTGCCCGCGCAGTGGGGGCGATGTCAGATGGCAGTGCGAGTCAACCAGCATGCGGCCGTCAGCCAGCGGGGACAAACGCCTCTTCGATGTGACGAATCTCCGGAGGGCCCGCGTCACCCAGCACGATCGAGACGGAATCGAAGCGATACGCTCGGTCCGGGTAGCCGTGCTCGTTCAGCCAGGCCCGCGCGACGCTGAGGAGTTTGCGCTGCTTGGCCGGCCCGATGTTGACCTCCGGGTCGGCCGCATCGCGCGACCGCCTGGTTTTCACCTCGACGAAGACCACCGTCTCGCCGCGCAGCGCAACCAGATCGAGCTCGCCGTGGGAACAGCGCCAGTTTCGGTCGAGGATGCGATAACCGCCGCGCTGAAGGAAGTGTCGCGCGGCCAACTCGCCCGCCGCGCCGACGTCCTTCTTGCGCCCGAACATCGTGTTGGATCCGCGCTAGACGGCGCCGGCCATCGCCGGCTCTCGCGGTTTCTCGCCGCCGGCGGACGACTCCTCGGCCGTCTCGCGCCGCTCGGCCAGCTTGCGGGCCTTGCCGACGCGCTCGCGCAGGAAGTAGAGCTTGCCGCGGCGGACCTTGCCGTGGCGAATGACCTCGACGTGGGCGACCTTCGGCGAATGCAGCGGGAAGGTCCGCTCGACGCCCTCGTTGTTGACGATGCGCCGCACCGTGAATGTCGCCCCGGTGCCCGCGCCGCGGCGGCCGATGACGACTCCGATGAACGGCTGCACGCGCTCCTTGCCGCCTTCGACGATGCGGACGCCCACCTCGACGGTGTCACCGATCTCAAACTGCGGGGCGGCGGTCTTCTGGCTGGCGGCCTCGACGGCCTGGATCAGTCTGTTGCGCATGACACCATCTCCGACGGAACGACCCGATTCATTCGCCCGGCGACAGCAGGTCCGGCCGGCGGCGGGCGGTGATCCGCACGGCCTCGTCTCGACGCCACCGCTCGATCCGCTGGTGGTCGCCGCTCAGCAACACGTCCGGCACGCTCAGCCCGCGGTACTCCCGTGGCCGGGTATACTGCGGATACTCGAGCAATCCGCCGACGAACGACTCCTCATCCAGCGCGTCGGCGGCGCCCAGAACGCCCGGAATCTGGCGGACGACCGCGTCGACCAGAATCATGGCCGCCGCCTCACCGCCCGAGAGCACGTAGTCTCCGACCGACACTTCGCGAGGCCGGAGAACGTCGAAAATGCGCTCGTCGAATCCTTCGTAGTGCCCGGCGACAATCAGCAGTCGCGCGGCCGACGCCAGTTCGCATGCGACGGCGTGATTCAGTCGCTCGCCGCGCGGCGTCAGAAAAACTCTCGTGGCCGGCTCGGCGCCGTCCCGCTCGATCGCCTCGACCGCGTCGATCACCGGCTGGCACATGAGCACCATGCCCGGCCCGCCGCCGAACGGTCGGTCATCCACCTTTCGATGCGGGTCGAGCGAATACTCCCGCAGTTGATGGCAGCGGATCCGCACCCGTCCGCCGGCCTGGGCTCGACCCAGAATACTCGCCGAGAAATACGGCTCGCAAATCTCCGGAAACAGCGTCAACACGTCGATCCGCATGTCCGCGACCTTCGTCCGCGGCGGCCCGTGTCGACGCGCCCTGTCAGCCCGCCGACTTGGCGGCCGGCGGCTTGCGGATACCCAGCGACTGGAGCAGACCGCGCACCGTCTCCGATGGCTGTGCGCCGATCGACAGCCAGTAGGCGACGCGCTCGCTGTTGAACACGACCCGCTTGGCCGGGTCCGGCGCGAGCGGATCGTAGAATCCGAGCTCCTCGATCGCGCGGCCATTGCGACGCGTTCGGCTATCGACCGATTGCAGGCGGTAGAACGGCCGCCCCTTGCGACCGAGCCGCTTGAATCTCAGCTTGACTGCCATGTTCACCTCACCGGCTCGACGCCACGCCGCTATCTCTATCGTCCTGCGATGCGTCGGATCGTCGATTGTACCAGCTTGTTCGCGCAGGGCAAGCCCCCGTCAGGCTGCCGTAAGCAGCAGCCTCGCCGATACTTGCGGCGTCGCGATTGAGCCAGCCGGTCGTAGCCGACGCCACCGCCTTGCGGATAGCATGGCCACCGAGGAGCCCCAGCATGAATCGCGCCACCTCGTCGCCCGCCCTGGAAAGTCTGATCGCCGTCGCCGCCGGACGCGAGCCGGCCGACCTCGTCCTGCGCGGTGGCCAGATTGTCAACGTGCTGAGCGGCGAGGTGTACCCGGCGGACATCGCGATCCTCGGCGATCGCATCGCCGGCGTGGGCGAGGGCTACTCCGCGCGGCAGGTCATTGATGTCGGCGGGCAGTTGGTCTGCCCCGGCTTCATCGACGCTCACGTTCACATCGAGTCGTCGCTGCTGGCGGTTCCCGAATTCGCGCGCGTCGTGGCGGCACGCGGCACGACGGCCGTCATCGCCGACCCGCACGAGTTCGCCAACGTGATGGGGGCGGAGGGCATTCGCTTTGTCCTGCGCACGGCGAAGCACGCGCCGATCGGCGTCTTCGTCATGCTCAGCTCGTGTGTCCCGGCCTCGCCGCTGGAAGGCGCCGGGGCCGAGCTCTCGGCCGTCGATCTCCTGCCCTTCCTCTCCGACCCCTGGGTGCGCGGCGTGGCCGAGATGATGAACTACCCCGGCGTGATCGAGGCGCGCGAGGAAGTTCTCGACAAGATTCGCATCGCCGACGAACGCACCATCGACGGGCACGCTCCCGGGCTGACCGGGCGCGCGCTGGTCGCCTACGCCGCCGCCGGCATCGCCAGCGATCATGAGTCGATCACCGCGTCGGAGGCGATCGAGCGGCTTCGGCTGGGCATGCACGTCATGGTCCGCGAGGGCTCGCAGACGCGCAACCTGGAAGCCCTGCTGCCGGTCATCACGCCGCAGGCGGCGTCACAGCTCATGTTCTGTACCGACGACAAGAACGTTGAGGACCTGTTGGGCGAGGGCCACATCGACTTCATGATCCGCAAGGCCGTCGCCGCCGGGCTGGACCCGGTGCTTGCCGTGCGGCTCGCCACGTACAGCCCGGCGAGGTACTTCGGTCTGCGGCGCGTCGGGGCGATCGCGCCCGGCTACCAGGCCGACCTCGCGATCGTTTCGGACTGGAAGGAGTTCCGCGTCACGCGCACCATCCGCCACGGCGCCACCACCGCGCTGGACGGCGCCTGCACCTGGGCCCCGGCTGCCTCGACGCCGACGGTCGTGCTGCGAAGCAGCGTCAACGTGCAGTGGCTTGAGCCGGGGCAGTTCGCGATTCCGCTGCGCACGCCGCAGCGGCCGCATCTGCACGTGATCGAGGTCATGGAGAACCGCATCGACACCGGGCGGAGCTTCGAGCCCGCCACCGTCCGCGATGGACAGGTCGTGGCCGACCCGGCTCGCGACCTGGCCAAGCTGGCGGTCGTCGAACGGCACCGCGCCAGCGGCGAAATCGGGCTCGCCCTGGTACGCGGGTTCGGCCTGCAGCGCGGCGCGCTGGCCTCATCGGTGGCCCACGATGCGCACAACCTGATCGCCGTCGGAATGAACGACGACGACCTGTTCGCGGCCGTGGTTCACCTGGTGAAGATGCGCGGCGGGTTGTGCGCCGTCGCGGAAGGAAAGGTCCTGGCGGACCTGCCGCTCCCGATTGCCGGTCTGGTCAGTGACGCTCCGGCGGCGACTGTGGCCGCGCAGCATCGCCGCATCGTTCAGGCCGCGCATGGGCTTGGCTGCCGGCTGGCGCAGCCGTTCATGGCGCTGTCGTTTCTGAGCCTGTCGGTGATCGGCAAGCTGAAGCTGACCAACCAGGGTCTGGTCGACGTGGAGCGCTTCGCGCGCATCCCGCTTATCGCGGACTAGATTTGCGGATTAATGCTCCGTCTGCGGCGTGTCCGCATCGGCGCTGGTCGCCATGCCGCAGCGCGCCATCGTCTGGGTGATCTTCTCCCCCAGCGTCTCGGTTGTGAACGGCTTGACGACGTAGTTGCTGACGCCGGCACGCACCGCCTCGACCACGCGCGACTTCTCCGCCGTCGAGGTGCACATGATGATCGGCAGCAAGCGGTCGGTTTCGCGGATCTTGCGGACCAGCGCGATGCCGTTCATCCGCGGCATGTTCCAGTCGACCAGCATCAGGTCCGGCCGCTGCTCGTTGATTCGGGTCAGCGCTTCGATCCCGTCCGATGCCTCCGCGATGTCCTCGTGTCCGAGCTGCCTCAGGACGTTCTTCTGAATGTTGCGAATGGTGGGGGATTCGTCGACCAGCAAAATCCTCATCTCAACTCCCCGCTGCCGGGCGCTCGTCCCGGCACCGTCACGCTATCGGCTCGGCCGGGGTGCAAGTGCAGCTAATCGGGATCGGCAGGCGGCGCGGCGAGGGTTGCAAGCCGTGCTTCAGAGTCGCCGCCGCCGGCCGCGAATCGAGATCGCGGCAATGAACGACCGCGAAGATCGTGGATCGCAATACGACGGTCGCTTGGGGGGCGCAGGCGTGCCCGATGCAGCCCACCGGGCGCGCGGACTGCGGAATTTCCGGACATTTCAGATACCTGCCGTCCCGCGGTCTCGCCGCGGAGCGTCGGTCGGATGGTTCGCCGCCGTGCAGGCGCGGAGACGCCGGTCTACCCCTCTGGCGCGATCAGCGCTTCCTGGCTCCTGCGACTCTGCCCGCGGCGGCGCGAGCACCGCGCGCCGCGGTGGTGGTGCGACGCGGCTTGGTGACTGCGCGGGCAGCGGACTTCGGCTTGCCCGCGGGGCGAGCGCGCGGCGCTGCCAACGCCGCCTGGTACTTCGCCACGTATTCCCTCGCCTTGATCCGTGCGATGGTCTTGCCCAGCACATCCAGCGCGAGATCTTCGACGCGCTTGAAACGGATGCAGCACTTGCCCATGTCGAGCTTCTTGCCGGTCTTGGCCCATTCGGTCCGGAAGCGCCGCTCCGACTCGACGTCGCCATAGAGGCACATCAGGTAGAGCGACATGTAGTTCTTCTGAGACGCCAGCCCGCCGAACGGTAGCGGCTTTTGCGGGTCGCAGCGATAGCCTTTCGGGAACACACGGTGCGGCACGTAGTAACAGATCCCGCCCCAATGCATGCCTTCCTCAAATTCGCGGTCGAGGTGGCGCAGCACGACCTCGCGCACCTTGCCGATGGCCTCGCGACAGTCCGGCAGGGAGGCGAGGTATTGTTGAACGGTTGCGGCTTTGCTTTGCATGATGCCCAGTGTATCGCGGAATCGCGCCGACGTAGAATCCGGTACCGTCCACGCCTTTTCACAGCCGTTCGATGGGAGAGACGTGACCGGCCTCGGTGCGGAGGCCAGGGGGGAATTGCCGAAGCGCGAACGGTTGACTTCAGCCGACAAGGCGCTTTGATGGGCGTTGCAGGACTCGAACCTGCGACCTCTTCCGTGTGAAGGAAGCGCTCTAGCCAACTGAGCTAAACGCCCGGCGATCAAAAAATATACGCCCGGCCGCTAGCGGCGGCAAGCTGCGCCGGGCCGGCTCGGCACTGCGAATCTCCCGATGCCTTCGACCGGCTGGCTTGCGTGGCTTTCCAAGATCACCGTCCGCGCCATGACCGGGTGGCAGATCGCCGGCTGCATGACCGGGTCGCAAACCCCTTTACACCCTGACGTGTCTCCGCATAATAGCGGCGGGCGCGTTCACAGCCGCGTATCGCCTTTCTGCAGGGGCGGTCCGGGCCGGTCGAGGAGCACGAGACGCCATCGCGGCCGATTCGGCCGGGAGCGTCGATCGAACCATGAGTGAAATCCGCGTAGCCATCGTCGGCGTCGGAAATTGCGCCAGCGCCCTTGTGCAGGGCCGGTTGTACTACGCCGATCCGCAGGCCGACGTGCCTGGCCTTATCACGACCGTTTTCGACGGCTACCGCGTCTGCGATATCCGCTTCGTCGCCGCGTTTGACGTCGACTCCCGCAAGGTCGGCCGCGACCTCGGCCAGGCTATCTTTGCTCCGCCCAACTGCACGGCCGTCTTCCATCGCGGGGTGCCCGATCTCGGCTGCCCGGTGCAGATGGGCTACATTATCGACAGCATCGCCGAGCACAATCAGCGATACCCCGAGGCCGCCCGCTTTGATCCGCTGCCCAATCGCCACGCGTCGGCCGCCGAGGCCCGCGCCGCGGTTGTCGCCGCGCTGCGGGCCGTGCGGGCCGAGGTGGTGGTCAACTACCTCCCGGTCGGCAGCGAGCAGAACTCGCATTTCTACGCCGAGTGCGCCATCGAAGCCGGCTGTGCGTTCGTCAACGCCGTGCCGGTCTTCCTGTCGCGAACGCTGGGCGGGCGCTTCAAGGAGGCCGGCCTGCCGATCCTCGGGGACGATGTGAAGAGCCAGGTCGGCGCGACGATCATCCATCGCGTGCTCACGAGGCTGTTCGAGGACCGCGGCCAGCCGGTCCTGCGAACCTACCAGCTCAATGTCGGCGGCAACACTGACTTCCTGAACATGCTCGATCGCTCGCGGCTGGAGAGCAAGAAGAAGAGCAAGACCGACGCGGTCCGCAGCCAGGCGACCGAGCATCCGATCCCGGACGGCGACATTCACATCGGCCCGAGCGACTACGTGCCGTGGCTGCGCGACAACAAGGTGGCGTTCATCCGCATCGAGGCCGAACAGTTCGGCGGCGTGCCGATGAGCCTCGAGGTGCGGCTGAGCGTTGAGGACTCGCCCAACTCGGCCGGGGTGATCTGCGACGCCATCCGCGCCGCCAAGGTGGCGCTCGACCGCAAGCTGAGCGGCCCGATCGCCGACGCCAGCGCCTATCTGTTCAAGAGCCCGGTCAAGCAGCTCGACGACGCCGAGGCCCGCGAGCGCCTCCGCCGCTTCGCGGCCGGACGCTAGCCGCCGCACACCAGTAGCCGAGCGGAAGACCGGATGGCGCCGTCAATCGCCGCCCGGTCAAACGCGCTGCGGTGTTCAGACGCTGAACAGCCACCGTGCCGTGTTCACGATGCATTGTGGGGTTTGCAGCAGCCAGGCGCAGGACGCCGCCGTCAGCCAGGTCACGCGGCGCGCGCCCCATCCGGCGCAACGCGCCTTGGCGCGGGTCGGCGCTCGCCGGGGTCGGGCCGGGGACGGCCGCGAGCCGGACGGTGCGCCGCCGTTCGGGTCGCCGGAGGGGGCCGGGGTCATCGGTGATCGGCTCAGCATGGCGGGCCTCCCGTTCGGGTCAGACCAGGAACGTGACGGCAAAGATGCGGGCCACGTCGCGCAGGCAGCCGGGAACCTGCATCACGGTCGCGCAACTCACCGCCAGCCCCAGCCATCGTGCATATCGTCGCATGAGATCTCCAGTCGAGGTGAGCGGCCCGCGCGCGGCACACGCAGCCGGCGCATCCATCCGGTCATCGGAGCAGGAGGGATTCGAACCCTCGGTACCCTTTTGGGGCACACCGCATTTCCAGTGCGGTCCCTTCAGCCACTCGGACACTGCTCCACGGTTCATTCTGGCCCGCGTCGGCCGGCTGTCAACTCGGCGTCGGCGGGCGGCCTGCGCGGCCGTGCGGCTCGACCGCGTTTGACGCCGGGCGCGGCGCGACCCACAATCGATTGGTATTCATCGAACGCAGCCGCAAGGAGCATCGCGCCCATGGTGACCGTCGGAATGAACTACGTCGTCCTGCCCGGCAAGGAAGAGACATTTGAAAACGCGTTTCGCAAGGTCATCACCGCCATGCAGGGCATCGCCGGCCACAGCCGGACGAAGATGTACCGCGATATCGACGACGCCCGCTCGTACGTCATCCTCTCCGACTGGAGCGACCGCGCCGCGTTCGAGGCCTTCATCGCTTCCGACACGTTCAAGGCGGTGGCGAACTGGGGTCGCGAGCAGATTCTGGCCGGCCGGCCGCAGCATACGTACTACGATCGCTAGGCCGGGCGCGGATCGCTCGCTCCAAGGGTTCCGGGTCTGGATCGGCGTGACGCTCGGCGGCGAAACGCGCGCTGTGCCGCCGCAAAACAGATGGAAACGGGACTCAAAAACATTGGCGTGCGGCAGTCGGATGATCCAACCGGCGGACAGAGCTGGCCGGTGTTCAGCACGCCGCTGCGCTACTTTCTCTGGGTCTTCGTGCCGGTCGCGTTGCTGATGGGCGGGCTGATGGTATTCTCGACCCGCACCGGCATCCGCGTTTCGGCAGGCATCGTCGTGGGGTGCTCGCTCTACGCCGGATGCCGCGGCTACCTGTGCCGGGTGCACGTCGATGCTCACGGTGCGGCCTACCGGACGCCGTGGCGGTCCGTTCGGCTGGATTGGGACGCGGTGCGTCTGATCGGCCGCTACGCACCGGGCCCGGGCGCGGCGTCGTACGTGTTCATCACCAGCCGCGAGTCTCCGCCGGCCGGCCGCTGGGACGTCGACGAGCAGACGATCCAGCTACAGGATCGACCGGGACTGCTGGAGTCGCTGGAAGCCGCGCGCCGCGCTGCCGCGAAATCGCCGCCCGATGCGTAACTCCAATCGAACGCGACCGTTATCCTTTACCGACTGTATGTAGGGGAGCGCCGGCCCTAGGATAAACACTAGGCGGTTGATTTTCGGCCCCGCGCGGCGTGGCGCGGGGGCCGCCCGTTGAGTCGTCAGGACCGCTCCGGGACAGGGGAGTTCATGCGTTATTCGGCGGCCATCTTCACGCTGACGAGCCTGGCGGCCGCCGGGTGGTTGTTCGCGCAGGAGAAGCCAGATTCGCGGTTGCAGCGATTGCAACGCGGCGCGGAGAACGACGGCGGGGCGCTGGGCGGCCTGCTTCAGAACGCACGGGTGCTGCGGTCCGCGCCGCCCTGGCGAACGGTCGACCCGCGAACGTCGCCGTTTGTGTTGTCGCGCGACACCGATGCGGAACTCTGGTTGAAGAAGGCGCGGCAGGCGGGCGAGCGTCAGGAGTGGAAGCTGGCGGTCGACACGCTGTGGCGGGTGATCGACCGGCACGCCGAGGCGATCGTCAGCCTGGACGAGCGTTCGGGCGAATCGGCCGGCGAGGCGGCTTGGTCGCTGCTGCGAAGCTGGCCGCCGGCGGCGCTGGAGACATACCGCACGCTGTTCGAACCGGAGGCCGGCCGCCTGCTGGAGGAGGCCGAGCAGCGCGGCGAGATCGAGGCGATCCGCCGAATCACGCGCCGCTATCTGCTGACCGACGCCGGTCGGCGGGCGCTCGACCTGCTGGCGACCTGGGCGCTGGACGAGGGGCGGCCGTTCGAAGCGGCCGCGGCGCTGCACAAGCTCGAGCGGATCGAACGGGATGCCGCGGCGCTGCGGCTGGTGCGCTTGCGGCTGATCGTGGCAGAAGCGATGGCCGGTCGGCGGGATTACGCCGCGGCGCTACTGAGCGATCTCCGGGCCGACGGGTCGGGCGCGCTGCCGCGCGGCGTGGACGCGGCGACGTGGGACGCGTGGCTCGACGCGGTCGCGCGCGAAGTCGCCTCGGTCGACGGGATTCGGCGACCGGGCGCGACGCTGACTTGGCGCGGGCTGCTGGGCGGCGGCGACGGGCTGGGGCGCATGCCGGCGGTCTCGCCGTCGCAGGGCTTTCTGTCGAACTGGCGGACGACGCTGCCGGGGATGACATCTACGTCATCCGAGGCGCTCTCGCGCTTGTGCCATCGATATGGCATCGGTCCGGTGTGGCAATGCGCGGCGGAAGGGGCGCGACTGTTCGTGCGCTATCCGTCGGGCGTCATGGCGCTCGATACGAGCACGTTCGAGCCGATCTGGCGGACGTCGTCGAAACCGCAGCCGCGCGGACGTCCGCGCGTCATGCGGGCGTTCGTGCAGTGGGGTGGTGAGCAGGGCGCGGCTCAGCCGGCGGCGGTGCTCGAGCCGGTCGAGATTCGGGCGCTGTCTGACGAGTTGGCGGGCGTGATCGGGGTGGAGGCGGGGCTGGTCTTTGCGATCGAGCCGCCGCGCGAACTGACGGACGGCTCGGCGGTTTTTCAGCAACTGGGCGGCGGATTCGCGGGCGGCGTTGTCGATCCGAACGGCGACAGTTTTTCCGAGAACACGCTGCTCGCATTCGACGCCGTCACCGGCAAGGCGGTCTGGTCGAAGGGCGCGGAGGGGCCGCTGAGCGATGGCCTCTCGAGCGCGCGTTTCGTGGCGACTCCGGTGACTTGCGGCGAGGGATTGGTCGCGCCGTTCGTATCGGGCGACAACTTTGCGCTGGCGGTCATCGAGCCGGGCGGCCGACTGATCCGCACGCAGGTGATCGGGACGGCGCCGCAGTCGGCCTTCCCGGGCCGGTCCGTTCTTCCGGTCGGCGTGAGTGAGTCGATGCTGTACGTGCCGACGGGGTGCGGGGCGCTGCTGGCGCTGGATGGCGACGACTTGTCGCTGAGGTGGGTCGGAAGCTACGAGCGGGTCGGCACGGTTGAGTCGGGAGAGCGGATCAGCGCGCGGACCACGACCGGCGAGCCGATCCTGGTATCGACGGTCGCGCCGGTGAGCTGGGCATCGAATCCGCCGGTGATCACCGGGCAGTTGGTGTTGCTCGCGCCGCCGGACTCGTCGCAGTTGCTGGCGTTTGACCGCGACAGCGGCGCGCTGCGCTGGACGTCGCCGCGCCAGACGCACCGTTACATCGTCGGCGCTGACGCGGCTCGGGTGTTCCTGAGCGGCTCGACGGTCGCCGCGGTGTGGATCGAGAACGGCGAGCCGGCCTGGGAGTACGCCGGTCCGCGGCCGTGCGGGCGCGTGGCGCTGTCGGGTCAGCGGTTGCTGGTGCCGACGCGGCGAGGGCTGGTGACGCTGGATAGCGTCAGCGGCGCGGTGCTGGAGGAACCGAGCGGCGACGCCGAGCAGAGCGACCTGGGCAATCTGCTCGCGTGGGACGGGTCACTGTACAACCTGACCGCTACCGAGCTGGAGCGCATCCCGGACATCGAGCAGTCGCTGGCCTCGTCGATGCGGCGGCTGGAATCGCAACCCGGCGATGCGGACGCGCTGCTGCGGATGGCGGTGCTCTTCACACAGCGCGGTGAACTGTCGCGGGCGCACGAGGCGCTGGCTCGAGCGCGACAGACGCCGGCCTCCGAGCTGGGCCCTCACCTGCAGGATCAGATCGCGCACCAGTGGGTCGAAGTCGAGCTGGCGATGGCCGGCGAGGCATCCGACTTTGCGGCGCGTGCCGAGCGTTTATCGTCGGCCGAGCAGGCGGCCGTGCGTGCGTCGGACGAGCTGCGCGTCGGTCTGGCTCAATTGGACAACGAGGCCGCGTCCGGGCAGGTCGAGGCGGCGTTTCGGCGCGGGCTGCGACTGATCGGACGAGTCGGGCGCGAGCCGGTCGCGCTCGAAGGCGGGCTGGTCTGTCGCGGCTGGATTCCCACGGCTGAGCGCCTCGAGCGGCTCTGGAACGACGCGTCGGCTGTCCGTGAGCGGCTGGTCGAAGTGATCGATGAGTCGCTGTCGGCCGGCGTGCTCGATCGGGTTACGGCTTCCGACGCCGTCGGCTTCTGCGAACTGGCGGCGTCGCTGGATCTGGCGATCGGAGGCGAGTTGAGAGCCGCCGGCGCGGTGGAGTCGGCCGAGTTTTACCTGCGTCGCGCGGCCCGCCGCGCCGAGTCGCACCGCACGGCGACTGCCTCTGGTGTGGCGGCCGCGGCGCTGCTTGAGCTGGCAGCGCTCCAGCTCGACCCGTCGGCCGGCATTCCACGGCCGGACGCCGCGGGTGAGACGTTGTCGCGGCTCCTGGATCAGTACGCCGACGCGCCGGTTTCGGCGGCGGGCGGCAAGACCACGGCGCGCGAGGCGGCCGAGTCGTTGGGCCGGAGTCTGCCGGGCGGCAGCGCGGCCGCGTTTCTGGCGGCGCGTTCGGCGGCGCCGTCGTTCGAGCAGTGGGGCGTCGTCCAAGAACTGGCAGGGCAGTCGAACGACCCGTCGCAAGTGGCGGCGGTGACGCCCGCCGGGCCGGGCAGCGACCTGGCGCTGATCAGCACGTGGGGGCGCGTCAGCGCGCTGGATCTGTCCGCCGAGGATGCCCCCCTTCCGCTGGCGTGGACCTGCGAATTGGGTGACGCTCTGGGCTTATTGAACTCGCTGTTTGACGGCTTTGTCGTCAGTCAGCGGCGATTGCCGCGGAGCGGCACCGTCTCCGGCGGCGTGGCGATGGTACCGGTCGAGAAGGGTCTGGCGCCGATCGGGGTTTCGACCGGGCGGCAGGTCGGTCCGACGCTGGTGACGCCGCCGGGAGCGGGCGATCCGGAGCCGCGGGCGGTGGCGGCGCAGGACTGGTTCGTGGCGGCGCTGAACGAGTACACGTTGGTTGGGTGGCCGGCGAGAGCATGGTCGGGGCCCGCGTGGCAGCGCGAGCTGCGGCGATTCTCGATCGGCTCGCTGGCGACGGCCGACGGACTGGTCGTGGTTCGCGATCGGGCCGAGACCGAGATACTGGTGCTCAAGCCGTGGTCGGGTCGGACGCAAGCGAGAATCCGGTTTGTTCAGAAAGGCGAGGGCGGCGACGACGCCGACGACGGCCTCGGACCAATGCGTTCGGCGTTGGTCGGCGGCTTCGTGTGTGCCGGGCGCGAGTCGAGCGTCTCGGCCTGGCACGTGGCATCCGGGCGAGCGTTGTGGCAGCGGGAGATGCCGGGGCAGGTGCTCGGGGTCAAGATGCTGGACGACCGCACGGTCGGCGTTTCGTGCGCCCGCGGTCGCTTTGTGGTGATGGACGCTTCGGATGGCCGTGAGCGGGCCAGGTTGCAACTCTCGGACGTGCTGTTGCCGCCAGTTGCCGCTGTGCTGGAGCGAGATCGGCTGGTGATGTCGCTGCTGATGGGTCCGAACAGTCCGCAGACGCGGCTGATGGCTTTCGACCTGTCGACCGGGTCCCTCAGTTGGGTGCTCGGGCCGCTGTCGCAGGCGCTGGTCAACGACGCGATGCTGCGCACGTCCCCGCATGTGATCCCGTATGTCGAGTCCGTGCAGGTGGCTCAATCTCAGGACGGCGGGAATCGCGGCCTGCCGATGATCCAGCGGACGGGCAACATCACCGGGCGGGTGCACCTGCTCGACAAGACCACCGGCAGTCGCGTGGGCATGCCGATCGTGCTGTCGGGTGAGCTGATGCCAACGTCGGGCCAGGTGTTCGACGTGGTGATGTTCGCCAATCGCGCGATGGTGACGAGTGCCAGCGGGTGTTACATCCTGGGTCGCCTGTCGCCCGAGACGCTCAAGGCGCTGGACGAGCGCGGGCAGCGGACGAACGCGTTGGAAGAACCGCCGGGCGACCCGCCCGTCGATGAAATGAACGCGGAAGACGCGCCATGAACAAGCGGCCGCAACGCTGCGTACTGGTCGGCGCCATCGCCGCGGGGGTCGTCGGCGCCGCAGCGTGGCCGCGCGCGGCGGCCTCCGACCCGGTCACCGGGCGACTGCCGCCGATGATCAATGAGGAGACCGCCAAGGCGATTGATCGCGGACTGAAGTACCTGGTGTCGCGGCAGGCGGCGGATGGCTCGTGGCGTGAGAGCGGCGCGGGCGGCTACACGGGATACCCGATCGCCATGACGGCACTGGCCGGCATGGCGGTGGCGGGATCGGGCAGCACGCCGACGGCGGGTCCTTACTCGGTGCAACTCAGCCGCGCGGTGACGTACCTGTTGAACAGCGCTCAGCCGAACGGACTGATCTGCCGTCCGGGCGAGGAGGAGAGCCGCTCGATGTACGGGCATGGCTTCTCGATGCTGTTCCTGTCGCAGATGCTCGGCATGGAAGGCGACCCGGACCGAATGGAGGCGATCCGGCGCGTGCTTCAGAACGCGGTCGCGCTGACCGACAAGGCTCAGAGCCAGTTGGGCGGATGGATTTACACGCCGGACTCGGGGGGGGATGAGGGCTCGGTGACCATCACGCAGGTGCAGGGGCTGCGAGCCTGCCGAGATGCCGGCATCGCCGTGCCGCGGCGCGTGATCCGCGAGGCCATGGGTTATCTGGAAAAGTCGATCCAGCCGGACGGGGGCATCGCCTACCGGGTCGGCATGCAGGGTTCGCGGCCGCCGATCTCGGCGGCGGCTGTGGCGTGCTGGTTCAACGCGGGCGAGTACGACAACCCGATGGCGCTGCGGGCGCTGGCCTATTCGAAGCGGACCATTGGAGTCGGCCGCGGCCAGGCGAACGTTTGGGGCCATTATTTCTATGCGCACCTCTACCTGGCGCAGGTGCTGTATCTGGCGGGCGACAAGGAATGGAAGCCGTACTTCCCGGCGCTGCGCGACCAGATTCTGGCGATGCAGAACGACGATGGATCGTGGGATGGCGACAGCGTCGGACGGATCTACGGCACGTCGCTGGCGCTGACGATCCTGCAACTGCCGTATAACTACCTGCCGATTTATCAGCGTTGATGACTGCGAGCGGGTTCGGCCCGGCCGGGCCGTGACGAGACGGACGGTGACGGATGAATGAGGCGAGCGGACCGTGGGATGGAGACGTGGGGGCGATCGCGCGGTTGCGCGAGGCGAGCGATCGGATTCGCGGCGAGCTCCGCAAGCTGATCGTCGGGCAGGACGCCGTGCTGGAGCAGTTGCTGATCGCGCTGTTCTCCGGCGGCCACTGCATCATCGAGGGCGTTCCGGGGCTGGCGAAGACCCTGATGATCTCGAGCCTGGCGCGGTGCCTGAACCTGACGTTCAAGCGCGTGCAGTTCACGCCGGACCTGATGCCATCGGACATCACGGGCACCGAGGTCATCCAGGAGGATCGCGCCAGCGGCCAGCGTACGTTCCGATTCATGCCGGGACCGATCTTCGCCAACCTCGTGCTGGCGGATGAGATCAACCGCACGCCGCCCAAGACGCAGGCCGCCATGCTGGAGGCGATGCAGGAACGGCACGTGACGGTGGGCGGAACCCAGCATCCGCTGAAGCCGCCGTTCTTCGTGCTGGCGACTCAGAACCCGATCGAACAGGAAGGCACCTATCCACTGCCGGAGGCGCAGCAGGACCGCTTCATGTTCAAGGTGCTGATCGACTACCCCAGCTATGCCGAGGAGTACGAGATCGCCACGAGCACGACCGGCGCGGCGCAGGCCGACGTGTCGCCGGTGCTGTCGGGCGAGGAGATTCTCGCGCTGATGCAGGTGGTGCGGCGGGTACCGGCCGCTCCGGCGGTGGTTCGCTACGCCCTCGATGTAACTCGCCGCTCGCGCCCGAGCGAGCCGGACGCGCCGGAGGTCGTTCGCCGCATGGTGAGCTGGGGCGCGGGTCCGCGCGCCGTGCAGTTCCTCATCTTGGGGGCCAAGGCGCGGGCGGCGCTGCGCGGGCACCCGTCGGCGGCCACGGAGGACGTGCAGTCGGTGGCGCGACCGGTGCTGCGGCACCGCATCATCACGAACTTCGCGGCGCAGGCGGAGCGGTTCTCGGTAGACCGGTTGATCGACGATCTGGTGGCGTCGACGCCGACGCATCGCGACGAGCGCGTGGAAGATTCGCGGCTCGCGAAGGCGATCCAGGCGTGAGCGACGGCCCCGGCCGATTTCTGCGCCCGGAGGTGCTCTCCCGGCTGGGCGGACTCGAGCTGCGCGCCCGGCAGGTGGTTGAGGGCTTCGTCTCGGGCATGCACCGGAGCCCGTACCGCGGGTTCTCCGTCGAGTTCGCCGAACACCGCGAGTACGTGCCGGGGGACGATCTGCGTCACCTCGACTGGCGGGCGTGGGGGCGTATCGACCGGCTGTACGTCAAGCAGTACGAGGAGGAGACGAACCTTCGGACGCATCTGCTGGTCGACTGCTCTGCGTCGATGCGGTATCCGGAGAGCGAGGCCGGGCGCCGGATGTCGAAGTTCGAGTACGCGGCGACGCTGGCGGCGTCGCTGGCGTTCCTGCTGACGCACCAGATGGACGCGGTGGGCCTGCTGCTGTTCGATGACGAGATCCGCGACGAGCTGCCGCCGCTGGCGAGCCAGGGACACCTGCGAGCGGTCGTGAGTCGACTGGAACAGGCGCTGATCGAGCGGCCGAGCCGGTCGGACCTGCTGGCGCGCGACCTCGCGAGCAAGTTGCGACGGCGCAGCCTGGTGGTTGTCATCTCGGACCTGCTGGTCGACGAAGGCGACCTGCTGCGCGGGCTCGACCGCCTGCGGCACGATCGGCACGAGGTGGTCGTCATGCACGTGCTCGACCAGGATGAGCGCACGTTTCCTTTCCAGCGCTTCACTCGTTTCGAGGGGCTGGAGGCGGTGGAGCAGCACCTGACGATCGATCCGCAATCGCTGCGAAAAGAGTACCTCAGGGCACTGGAGGCCTTTACCACGCGCGTCCGCGCGGCCTGCCTGGCGCGGCAGGTCGACTTCGTGGAGTTATCGACCGCCGATCCGCTGGACGTCGCGCTGCGCGGCTACCTGGCGGCGCGGCAGCACGTAAGCAAGTGACGGCAGCCCGATGAGCTGGCTGGGGAACTGGTTGTTTCATCCGATGCTCGCGGCCGGGGCGGCCGCGATCGCGCTGCCGATCCTGATTCACATTCTGTCACGGCGGCGATTCCAGGTGGTGCGCTGGGCGGCGATGGACTTCCTGTTGTCGGCTGCCAGGCGCAATCGTCGCCGCGTCCGGCTCGAGCAGCTCATTCTGCTGGCATTGCGTTGCCTCGTGGTGGTCTTGCTCGCCCTGATGGTGGCGCGGCCGTTCGTGCGTCCGGGTTCGGCCATGGCGCTGCTGGGGTCGGGGGCCCGGACCGAACGCATCGTCGTGCTGGATGACTCGTTCTCGATGGGCTACCGGATCGGGGCCGGAGAGACGGTGTTCGGCCGGGCCTGCCGGGCGGTCGAGCGATTCGCCCGGTGGATGTCAGATGAGTCGCCGATGGACACGCTCACGGTCGTGCGGACGTCGGCGCCGGCGCAGCCGATCGCAGCGTTGCCCGACCTGTCCGAAGAAAGCCTCGGGAGGCTTCAGGACGTGCTGTCCGCTGCAAGCCCGAGCGATCGCCCGTCCAACCTGGACGAGGCGCTGCGGTCGGTGGCGCGGATGGCGGCGCAGGCGCCGGTGCAGGCCAACCTGGCGATTTACATCGTCAGTGACATGCAGTTGAGCGACTGGCTGCCCGGTGAGGCGACGACGGCTCCGTCAACGGCGCCAGCGCAGATGGCTGTACGAGACGCGCTGGCTGAGCTGATGACCAGAGGGCGCGATGCGCCGCGGCTGACGCTGGTGGACGTGGGGGCGGAGCGACCCGCGAATGTGGCCGTGACCGCGATTGAGGCGACGACGGCGCGAGACGTGGCCGGGGTGCGGAGCCGGTTCGAGATCGGCATCAGCAATTTCAGCGATGCGCCGGTCGGCGACGCGGAGCTGCGTTTGTCGATCGCGGACCAGGCGTTGCCGCCCGTGATCCTCCCGCGGCTGGCGCCGCGCCAGACCCTGCGACAGTCGGTCGAGGTGGCATTCACCCAGGAGGGATTCGACCGGCTGCTGGCGGAGCTGATTCTGCCGGCGGGTGTCGATCGCCTGCCGCTTGACGATCGCCGCGCGGTCGGGCTGACGGTGGCGTCGAGCGTGCCGGTGCTGATCGTGAATGGGGAGCCGAGCGCCGACGGGTATCGCGACGAGGTGCTGCTGCTGCGGACGGCGCTCGCGCCGCCGGGGCGGGTGTCCAGCGGTTTCGACGTGCGCGTCATCACCGATGAGCAGCTCGAGACGACGGACTTGCGCGGATATGACGCGATCGTGCTGGCGAACGTGTATCGCGTGGACGAGCCGGCCCAGCGGCGGCTGGAGAGCTATGTCCGCGACGGCGGCGGCCTCGTGATCTTTCTGGGTGACCAGGTGGACCCGGGGCTGTACAACGAACGCCTCTACGCGGACGGACGCGGCTTGCTGCCGGCGGAACTGCTCGAGACGGTCAATGCGCCGGGCTCGGATGGTCAGTCCATCGCCGAGTACGACGCCTCGCACCCCGTGCTGCGAGCTTTCGCGGGCGAGGCATCGGAGCTGCTTCGCGGAACGCGGTTTTACGCCTATTACGGCGCGCGGCCGGCCGGCGACACGCCGATGGCGACCAGTCCGGCTACTCAGGAGAGCGGGGTGCGGCCGGCCGCCAGCGTGCTGGCGCGGCTGGACGATCCCGATCGCTCACCGCTGCTGATCGAGCGCGTGCTGGGGGCGGGACGTGTGGTGTTGTGCACGAGCACGGCCGACCTCGAGTGGAACTCGTGGGGCCGCGATCCGAGCTTCGTGCCGGTCATGCTGCAGTTGGCGCAGCACGTCGCTCGACGTGATCCCGTGCGCGGGCAGGTGACAGTCGGTGAGCCGATCCGTCTTCCGCTCGACCCGAGCGTCTGGTTGCAACGGGCCATCCTGAAGCTGCCGACCTATCCGTCCGATCCGCCGCTGACGATCGACGCGCGGTCGGTCGAGGGCGGACTGCGGCTGGAGTGGGAGCGGACGGAACGGGCGGGTCTGCATCAGTTCGAGCTCCAGAGCACGCGGGGCGAGTCGAGCACGCGGGTCATCGCCGTGAACCCCGATCCGCGCGAGAGCGACCTGCGACGGGCCACGGCGGATGATCTGCGGTCGGCGCTGGGCGACGTGAAGTTCGACTACGTGCGTGACATCGACGCGCTGACGGGCGATGCGGCCGGCGCGCGGCGCGAGTTGTGGTGGCCGATCGCGCTGCTGGTGGTGGCGCTGCTCATGGTCGAGCACGGACTGGCGCGACAATTCGGGGCGAGGGGTTGAGACGTGCTGCTGCTGTCCGACACGTCGCGAGTCGAGGAGCACATCGAGCTGGCGCGCTGGTCGAGCGGCAACGAGCTGGTGGCCGGTGTCGGCCTGACGATCCTGTTGCTTCTGGGGGTGCGCTGGCTGTACCGGCACGAACAGCGCGGTCGCATGTCGCCGCGGGCGCGGACGGCGCTGATGCTGCTGCGATACAGCGTGCTGCTGCTGATGGGACTGATCGCGCTGGAACCGGTGCGGGCGCGGTACCTGCATCGCACGATCGACGCCGTGACCCTGGTGCTGGCCGACGAGTCCGCCAGCATGGGGCTGGCCGATCGCTATCGCGGCGAGGCCGGCGCGCGGCGCGTGGCGGCGGTCGCGCCGTCGGACGTCGACCCTGCCGCCGGCATCACCCGGGCCGCGCTGGTGCGGCGAATCGCATCGTCGGAATGGCTGGGCGAGTTGTCCAAGCGAAATCGGGTACGCGTGTTCGGGTTCTCGGATCGGGTGCGGCCGCTGGCCGAACTGCCGGCGCGGACAGCGGCGCCGCCAGGCGTTGAACTGGCCATCGAGCCGGTCGGGGCGGCGACCAATCTGGGGCTGGCGGTGCGCGAGGCGGTGGAAGCGGCGGGCGGCGCGCCGGTGGCGGGCGTGGTGCTGCTGTCGGACGGATGCATCAACGCCGGCGAGCCGATCGAGGCGGTTGGGCAGTATCTGCGGTCGCGGCAGATTCCGCTCTTCGCGGTCGGGGTGGGCGACCCGTCTGAGCCGGTCAACGTTCGACTGGTCGAAGTCACGGCCCCCCGGATGGTGTTCAAGGACGACCCCTTCAACATCACGGCGTTTCTGGGCGGCGAGGGGCTTTCAGGACGCAGTGTGGATGTCGAACTGGTCGAGCGAACGGCCGGTGGCCAGGGGCGAACGGTGGCGCAGCGCTCGGCGCGGGCGCGGCCCGATGGCAGTTTTGACCCGGTGGTGTTCGAACGTCGCGTGTCGCGGCCGGGCGACTGGGATTACGAGGTGCGCGTCGCGCCGCTCGACGACGAGTCGATCGTGTCCGACAACACGCGGACGGTGTTCCCGGCGGTGCGCGTGCTGGATGACAAGATGCGCGTGCTGCTCGTGGGCGGCGCGCCGAGCTATGACTATCGCTTCCTGGCGAGGCTGCTGATTCGCGATCGGACGGTCAACGTGAGCTGCTGGCTTCAATCGGCGGATCGGCGGGCGGTTCGCGAAGGCACGACCGTCATCGATCATCTGCCGTCGACGCGCGAGGAACTGTTGAAGTACGACGCGGTGTTGCTGGTCGATCCGAACCCGGCGGAGCTTCCGGCGGATTGGGGCCTGCTGGTAGCGTCGCTGGTGAGCGAGTACGGCGGCGGGATGCTGTACGTGGCTGGGCGGAAATACACGACCGAGTTCTTTCGCAGTCCGCGGACCGCGCCCCTGGCGGAGATACTCCCGGTGGCGCGCGATCCGGACTCGGAGTTGATGCTGAACGACCTGGGGATCTACCAGCGAAAGAGCTGGCCGGTCGTTGTGCCGGACGCCGCGCTGACGCATCCGATTCTGCGCATGGCCGACGACCCGGCGGGTACGCGGGCGCAGTGGGCGCTGTTCGAAGGGGTGTACTGGCACTATCCGGTGCGGCGCGAAAAGCCGGCGGCGTCGGTGCTGCTGCGGCACTCGAACCCGCGAATGGTGAACTCGTCCGGGCCGCACATTCTCATGGCGGCGCAGTACGTCGGGTCAGGACGATCGGCGTGGCTGGGAACGGACGACATCTGGCGCTGGCGCCGGGTGAGCGAGGGGTCGTTCAACCGGTTCTGGATTCAGACGCTGCGATACATCGTCGAGGGCAAGCTGGCGGGCTCAAGGAACCGGGCGCTGTTGCTGGCGGATCGCGATCGCTGCCAGCCGGGAGAGTCCATCACGATTACGGCCCGGCTGCTCGACGAGGCGTACAAGCCGCTGGCCAATCCGGTGGCGGAGGTGACGGTCGGTCTGCCGTCCGGCGTGACGCGGACGCTTTCGCTGGACGCGCTTGAGGGACGCCCGGGTTACTACCAGGGCCGTCTGGTGGCCGAGCAGCCCGGGCCGATCCGTCTGAGCGTGTCGCTGCCGTCCGCGGTGGGGGAGGCGACGACGGCAACATGCGACGTGTCGGTTGCGCCCAGCGACCTCGAGATGCGCAGCCTGACGCTGCGGCGTGAGCCGCTGATCGAACTGGCGCGGCAGACCGGCGGTGCGTATTACGAGGTGGACGAGGCCGGGCGCGTGAGCGAGTCGATCGAGGATCGCAGCCAGACCATCGTCGTCGCGGAGCGGCCGCGGCCGATCTGGGACAACGCGTGGGTGCTGGCGGCGCTGGTCGGGCTGCTGAGCGTGGAGTGGGCGGCGCGGCGGGCGCTGAACCTGTTGTAGTTCGAGTCGGGCGGAACGGGCCCTGGGTGGCCCGTTCGAGAGCGTGAGGAGTCAGAATGGACGCGCCGCTGGCGGCCATGTCGAGCGAACCGGGGGATGCGCGGTTTGAACCGCGCGTGCTCTGGCCGCTGGCGCGCCTGGCGCGGCGCGTGCGCGCTCAGGCCGTGTTCGAGGGCGTCGCGGTGTTGCTGGCGGCGGCTCTGACGGCCGCGCTGGCTCAGTATGTTCTCGATCGCCTGCTGTTTCTGGAGGTTGGGCCGCGGGCGGCGATGCTGGCGGTTGCCGTGATGCTGCTCGTGGTGGTCGCGCGGCGCGTCGTTGTTGCGCCGCTGCGCGGACGGCTGACGGTGAGCTCGCTGGCGGCGGTGGTCGAGCATCGGGACGCGGCGCTGCGGGATGAGCTGATCAGCGCCGTGCAGTTCGCCCGCGGCGAGGGCGCCGGGCCGGCCTTCGACTCGCCGGCGCTCGTATCAGCGCTGATCGGGCGCGTGGCCGATCGCTTCGAGCGTTTCGCCTGGGGAACCTTGCAGGCTCGCCGACGGCTGTACGCGCACGCGCTGCTTCTGCTGGGCGTGCTGGGTGCGGCGGCGGCGGCCGCGTGGTTCGCGCCGGAGACGACCAGCGTCTTCGTGCATCGCAACCTGCTGCTGGGCAGCGAGCCGTGGCCCAGCCGGACGCGGCTGCGGCCGGTAGGTTTCGAAGCCGGCGTGCTGCGCTGGCCAAGGGGCGACCCGTTGACGCTGGTGGTCGTGGCAGAAGGAGACCCGCCGCGATCGGGCGCGCGCGTCCGGTTTGAGACGATTGGTGGTCAGCGCGGGCAGCGGCCGATGGCCGCGGTGGGCGAGCGTCAGTTTCGCGTCGAGTTCGGCCCGGTCGATGATTCGATGACGCTCTGGTTTCTGCTGCGCCGCATCGGCGTGGATCAGTCCAGCGAACCGTATCGCGTCGAGGTCATTGACCGGCCGTCGGTGCGGTCGTTCGAGGTTCGCGTCACCCCGCCTGGGTTCACGCGCCAACCGGCGTACGACTGGCCGGCCGGTCAACTGGCGGGCGACGTGCTGACCGGCTCGATGGTCGAGCTGACGTGCGAGGCGAACAAGCCGCTCCAGACGGTGGCGCTGTCGGGGGTCGCCGACGCGCCGGCGGTGGAGCGGATTTCCGATCGGCGTTGGAGCGTGCGATTCGTGCCGCCTCGGAGCGGCAGCTACTCGTTCGACCTGCTGGACGTCGATGGGTTGTCCGACCTGCGACCCGCCGCGTGCGTGATTCGCCTGACACGCGATCGGCCGCCACGCGTTCGCCTGCGACTTCCCGGCGCGGGTGACATGATCGCACCCGGGGCCGTTCTGAGGATCGCCGCGGAGTTCGACGACAACTTCGGGCTGGCTTCGGCCGAGCTGGTCACGCGCATTCAGCGTGCCGAGCCGACGGTTACGACACAACCGGCCGAATCGGAGCCGGCGACATCACGGCCGGCCGAGGACGTGCGATCGCTCGACGGGTTCGAGCCTTACCAGACGCGATTCACGCACGAACGGCCGCTGCCGATCGCTCCGCTGAGTCTGGCGCCGAATGATCGGCTGGTGCTCTACGCGCGGGCGCGCGACTTCAACCCGAGCGGGGAAGCGGACGGGGCGGGCGGGGACGGCGTGCCGGCCAACGAGGGCCGCTCGGCAGTGTACTCGCTGCGGATCGTCACACCGGATGAGCTACTGGCGGAGTGGGCGCGGCGCGAGTCGGAATGGCGTCAGGAATTCGAGCAGATTCTGCGAGCGCAGGAGCGAGTGCGCGACGATCTACTGTCGGCCGGGGGCGAGGCACAGTCTGTCGGTCCGGCCGTGGCGCGCGAGCTGTCCCGGCGCGAGCGGCAACTGGGCCAGCGACTCAAGACGGTGCGTCGGAACTTTCAGGAACTGCTGGCGGAAATGGAAGTCAACCAGTTGGTGACGCCGAGCGTGCGGCGTCGTCTGGAGGCCGGTGTCATCACGCCGCTGGCACGACTGGCGGAGACGGACGTGGTCGATGCGGCGGCGATGCTGGAGCGACTCGGCGGTCCCGGCGAGCCGGATGCTCCCGCGCAGGCCGCCTTGCGGCTGGAGGAGATCATCCGCGTGATGCGCGATGTGCTGGCCAGCATGGTCCGATGGGAAGGTTACAACGAGGCGGTCAGCCTGCTTCAGGACCTGTTGAAGCTACAATCGGAGGTGAGCCGCGAGACGCAGTCCGAGATGGAGCGGCGCCTCGACGAGTTGTTCGGCTCGCCGACAACGAAGCCGAGCCGGGGAGATTCACCGTGATGAACGACAACCCGATCCGCCGGCCAGGCGTCGTTGCGGTGTTTCTTGCGGCGATGCTGAGTCCGCTCGGCGTTTCGGCCGATGAGCCCGCGACGCAGCCGGCCGAGAACGGCATCGAACGACTGGCCGATCGGCAGGGGCAGGTGCTGATGCGCCTGACGCGGCTGGAGGATCGGCTGTTTCGGTTGAGCGAGGCGCTGAAGCGAACGGAACCGGACCATGCGGCGCGTCTGCTCGACGCGCTGTCGACCAGTCGCAACATGCTGTTGCGGCAGCGGGTGGAGCAGATCGTTGGGGAACTGCGGGCCGCACGGCTGTCGGACGCGGCCGACCGCCAGCAGCAACTGGTGGCCGACCTGAACAAGCTGCTGGCACTGCTGCTGGATGAGAAGCGCGACGACGCGGAGCGCAAGCAGGAACTGGATGCGCTCAAGGCGCTGCGTGAACGGCTGGATGCCCTTCTGAAGGAGCAGCAGGAGGAATTGACCGCTGCACAGAAGGCGGCCGAATTGCAGCAGAGAATCGCCGACCTGGCGCAGGCGCGAGACCGCGTGCGTGGATTGCTCGGCAAGCAGCGCGACGTGTCGGCGGCGACGCGGGCGGCGGAGTCTTCGAATTCCGCGGACGCCGGCAAGCTCGCTGCTCCGCAGGAGCAGGTTCGGCAGGAGACCGAGTCGCTGTCGAAGGAACTCGGCGCGGCGCCGGAAGAAAGGGCCGCGACGCAGGCGGCGGAAGCCCTGCAACGGGCAGCCGAGGCCATGCAACAGGCCGGCAAGTCCCTCGAGCAGGGCGAGGCGGGACAGGCCGGCGCGCCGCAAGTGGAAGCCGAGAAGCAGCTTGATGAAGCGGCGAGCAAGCTCGAGCAACGCATCGCGGAGCTTGAGAAGGAGCTGGACTTCGCGAAGCAGGCGCAGGCCCAGCAGGACACGGCCGGAAAGACCGACGAACTGGCCAAGAAGATGGGGGAACAACCGTCGGAATCCGGTTCGCCGTCGCAAGGCGGAGAATCGCCGGATGGTCAGTCTCCGGACGGCCGGCCGTCAGACAAGCCGCCGGGCGAGTCGGATACCGCGCCCAAGCCGGGCGGTCAGCAGGTGAAAGAAGCCGTTCCGCACCAGCGCGAGGCCGCGAAGGAGCTGGAGAAGAAGGACGCGCGTCAGGCGGAAGCCTCGCAGAAGAAGGCGATCGAGAAGCTCCAGCAGGCCCGGGATGAGCTGGAGTCGGCGCTGGAACAACTTAGAAAAGAGCAGCAGGAGGAATTGCTGGCGGCGCTGGAGTCGCGCATTGGTGCGATGCTCGCCCGGCAGATCGAGGTGAACAAGGAGACCGACCGGCTCGACGGAGTCGGTCGCGACAGGTGGAGCCGCAGTGACCAGCTCAGTCTGGTCGAGACGGCGAAGGGGCAGCACTGGGTTTCGGAGGAGGCCGCGACGGCGCTGAAGATCGTGCGCGAGGACGGCACGACGATCGTTGTTCCGCAGATCCTGGAGCAGGTCCGCGATGACGCGCGGTCGGCGGGAGATCGGCTGGTTGCGACCGATACCGGCGACGGCGTGCGGCAGGTGCAGGAGGCGATCGTTGCGTCACTTCAGGACCTGCTCGACGCCGTGCGCGAACTCCAGAAGAAGAATGAGCAGTCCGAGGGCGGTCAGCAGGGCGGCGACTCGGACCGCAATCCGCCGCTGCTTCCCGGCTCGGCCGAGCTGAAGCTGCTGCGCTCGTGGCAGGCGCGGATCAACCAACAGACGAAGGACATAGAACAGCAGCGCATTCTGCCGAGCGGCTCGACGGACGGCTTGGCGGAGCGCATCGACAAGCTGGCGAAGCGCCAGGCGTCGGTTGCGGAGATGGCCCGCGACCTGGCCGAAGGGGAACAGTCGCGCCGCGAGGGGGTCGAAAAATGAGATGGTCGTGGTTGATCGCCGCGGCCGCGCTGGTGCCCGCGATGTGCAGGGCAACGCCGGCCGGCACGCCTTCGGAGCCGCCGGCAGCATCTACGCCGGTGACGACTCGCCCCAGTGCGAGCGACGTGGTGGCCGCATTCGTGGAGTCGGTCGCGCGCAGCGACGCGTACCCTGAGGCGGCGCGCCGCTTCATCCTCGAACAGTGGAACGCGCGGCGCGCGGACGGGCGGCTTGACACGCTGCTGGCCGAGTCGCTCTCGGTGATCCACCCCGAATTCAAGTCGGCGATGGACGACTACGACGGCGAGCATCGCGCCCGATCGGCGGCGGCGCTGTCGCGGCTTGCGGAACACGAGGACCCGTGGCTGGCGGTGAACGCGGCCATTCTCGCGGCGCAGGCGCTGCTCGACGACGACCGCGGACTCGAGGCCGACCGCCTGCTCCAGGTGATGATGACGCGGCACGCGGACTGGCAGTCGCGGACGACGGCCGGCGCGGAGGGGCTGTTCCTGGCGGGTTATTGCGCCCTTCAGGCGCTGCGTTACGACGAGGCCCGCGAACGGCTCCAGGCGTTCACCCGCGAGTACCCGGACGCGCCGGAGCGACTGCGGGGGTCGGCCCGTCAGATGCTGCTGGAACTGTCTCGGCGCGAGCCCGACCGGCTCGGCGACGTGCACGACCTGATGCGCTTCGCCTCGCGCGAGCTGTCGCACGGTCGCACCGACGACTATGTCCGCGAGCACCAGCAGAAGGCGGTCGATCTGCTGGCGAAGCTGATCGACGAGGCCGAACAGCGTGAGAAGCAGCAAAGCCAGCAGAGCGGAGGCTCGAAGGGCGGGCGATCGCGCGGCGGCAGCAATCGTCCGGGGCAGCCGGGTGGACAACATGCCCAGCGATCAACGCTTCCGCCGGGACAGGGTGGGGACGTCGGCGAATTGCGCGAACAGCGTCGCGTCCGTCCGGGCGAGGCCTGGGGCAGGATGCCGCCGCAGGAGCGCGAGGCGCTGCTCCAGTCGCTCCAGAAGCAGTTCCCGAGCCAGTATCGGGATCTGGTGGAGCAGTACTATCGCCAGCTCGCGAAGGAGAACGACGAGCCGTGATCGGCATCAGCCTGCTTCTGGCAACCGCGCTGGCCGTGCAGGAGGCGCCGACCCTCCGGGCCTTCACGCTGATCGGCATTGACGGCAGGCGTCGCGAGTGCGTCGATCTCGCGGTGTCGACGAGCGGGCAGGTGCACTGCGCCGGCGAGGTCGCGCTCGTCGGACTGGATGATTTGATGGCTATTGTCGTGACGCCGGCCGACGGGGCAGCCGCGAACCGGCCGGCCGGTCCGCAGGTGTTCGTGCTGGCGGATGGCTCTCGCCTGCACGGGCGTCTGGTCGACGGTCCGCGCGCGTCGCGTCACGTCATCGCCGACCTGGGGTTGGGCGAACCTTTGCAGGTGCCGTTTGATTCGCTGGCGGCCGTTCGACTGTCCGACGCGGGCAGTGAAGCAGGTGAACGCGAGTGGTCGGCGCGGCTGAGCCGCCGGGACACCACCCGCGACTTCCTCATCGTGCTCGGCCCGAGCGGCATCACCGCGCTGCCCGGCGCGCTGGAGGAGCTATCGTCGACCGGATGGGCTTTCCGGTTCGGGCAGCAGATGCGCCGCGGCGAAATCGACAAGCTGTACGCGGTGGTTTTTGCCGCGGGAACCTCGAAGGCCGCGCCGTGGTCGGCGCGGGTGCGGATGCGCGACGGCGACTTCGTTTCGGCCTCGCTCGTATTGGCCGACTCAGGCGGCGCTCGCCTGCGGACCTCCTTTTCGGATGAGCTGTCCATTCCATGGGATCGCATCGATCGCATCGACCTGCGCAGCCGCCGACTGGAGTTCTTGTCGGACCTGACGCCGGTGAAGGTCGAGAGCCGGGGCTACTTCGGTTACGCGTGGCCCTGGCGAGCGGACCAGTCTTTGTCGGGCGGGCCGTTGCGGGCAGGGGGACAGACGTTCGCCAAGGGTCTCGCCGTGCACGCGCGATGCGTCCTGTCGTACGAGCTGGCCGAGCCGTTCGAACGGCTGCTGGCGAGCATCGGGCTGGACGACAGCGCGTCGGGCGGCAACGCGGTGTTCCGTGTGCGCGGCGATGGCAAGGCGCTGTTCGAGAGCGGCCCGGTGCGAGCTGGCGACGTGGCCCGGGACATCGACGTTGGGCTCGAGGGGGTCCGCCAACTGGAGCTCGAAGTTGATTATGGCGACGGGCTGGACCTGGGCGACCGGGCGATCTGGGGCCAGGCGCGACTGATGCGCTGAGTTCGGACGCCGGACGCCGAGGGATGCGAATGACTCCGGTCGGGTGGCTGACATTGTCCGGGTTGCTGACCGGCCTCACCGCGCCAAGCGGGGCGGAGGTCGATCCGGCCGCGCTGGCCCGCGTCCGCGTCATGGAGCAGGCGCGGATCGAAATGGTGCAGCGCCTGTCGCCCGCGGTCGTGTGCATCTTTCCGCGCGGGAGCCGAGTCGGCGGAGGCTCGGGCGTCATCATCGATTCGGCCGGGTACGGCCTGACGAACTTTCACGTCATCCGTCCGATGTGGGCGTCGCGCCGCGGCGACGCCGGAATGCCGGACGGCAAGGTGTACCCGCTTGAAGTGCTGGGAGTCGATCCGACCGGCGACGTGGCGATGTTCCGCGTCGAGACGGATCGCGCGCTCTACCCGGCGCCGCTGGGCGACGCCTACCGGCTGAGGCTTGGCGACTGGACGCTGGCGATGGGGAATCCGTTCCTGCTGGCCGAGGACTTTCAGCCGACCGTCACGTGCGGCGTGGTCTCGGGCCTGCACCGCTACCAGCGCGGCGAGGGGCGTGCGCTGGTGTACACCGACTGCATTCAGGTGGATACGTCGATCAATCCCGGCAACTCGGGCGGGCCGTTGTTTGACCTGCGCGGCGAGCTGGTCGGCATCAACGGCCGCGTGTCGATCGAGGAACGCGGCCGGGTCAATGTCGGCGTCGGCTACGCCATCACCATCAACCAGGTGCGTCGATTCATTCCGGCGCTGCGGGCCGGACTGGTCACGCCACACGCCGCGCTGGGAGCGACGGCGCGCGATCGCGGCTTAAACGACGTGATCATCGATCGCCTGATGGAGGACTCGTGCGCCGCAAAGGCCGGGCTGAGGCTCGGAGATCGTGTGGTGCGGTTCGGCGGCGTCGAGGTGCGTTCGGCCAACCACCTGATGACGCTGCTGGGCACCTACCCGGCCGGCTGGCCCGTGGCGGTGAGCTATGAGCGCGGCGGAACGCTGGCTGAAGCGCTGGTGCGGCTGGATCGCCTGCCGCTGCCGGACGGTCTCAGTCCGCCGGCGGCTGTCCTGAAGCGTTTGAAGATGGACGATCCGATGCGACCGAATCGCGAGGCGAACCGCCGGGCGGTTGCGCGGGCGCTGGAGCGTTATCGCCGGGCGACGGCATCGCCCGAGACTCTGGCGCGCATGGGTGAAGTGCGGGCGAAAGTCAGTCGACGTCGGGCCCGCGCCGAGGCGCCCGCGCCGAGCGAGTCGCTGCTGACGGAAACACGACCCGCCGCCGGTTCGGAGCCGCCGTCGGAGCCGGGCGAGCTTGAGCCGTGGATTCGCTGGTGGCTGCTCGCGCCGCCGGACGGCGCCGAGCCTGACCGGTTGCGGGTCGTCGGCGGCGACGAGGTGCGCGGCCGGATCGCGGTCGTGCTGGAGCGCTCTGCCGCTGCCGGGCCGCGGTTTCGCGCGAGTTTCGACGACGAATCGGGCGAGTTGCTGGCGCTGGAGTGGAGCAGCGGCGGCGACGGCGAGCGCGTGCGCTTCGAGTACGGTGATTATCGCCGCGCGGGTCCGCTGCGCTGGCCGCACCGGCGCTGGATGTATCTGGCCGACAAGCTTGTGTTCGAGGACGCGCTCAGCGAGGTCATGGCGCAGGCCGAGGAGCGGTAGGATGAACGCCGCGATGGTCGGCCTGCTGCTGCTGGTCCCATTAACGACGGTTGCGTCCGACCCGGATACCGTCCCGCCGGTGATGCCCAACTCGGTCGCGGTCGCCGTGGAGCGGGCGCTGCCGGCCGTGGTGAAGCTTTACGGCGCGACGATCGGTACCGCATACGGCTACGGCACGGGCGTACTGGTTTCGGCCGATGGCCTGGTGCTGACGATTGACTCGGTGCTGCTGGATGCGTCGAACCTGCGGGCTGTTCTGCACGACGGCCGGCGATTCCGCGCGGAGGTCGTGCGCCGCGACCCGGTCCGCGAGCTGGCGCTGCTTCGCATCGCCGGGCAGCGTCTCCCGCATCTCACGTTGAGCCCGTCGCAGTCGCTGCTGCCGGGGGACGGCGTGCTGATCGCCGGTAACGCGTTCAAGGTGGCCGAAGGCGAGGAGACGGTGTCCGTTTTTCACGGCGTGCTGGCAGCGCGGACGCGGCTCGAACTGCGCCGCCGAGCGCAGCCGCTGGACTACGCGGGCGAGGTGCTGGTGATCGACGCCATCGCCAGCAACCCCGGCATGGCCGGCGGACCCCTGCTCGACACGCGCGGCCGGCTGGTCGGCGTGATCGGGCCGATTGTCGAAGCCGGCGCGACCAACACGCGCTTGAATTTCGCCCTGCCGGCCGAGGAAATTGAGCCGTTCCTGCTTGGCACCGCGAGCACGCGGCCGGCCGAGCCGCCGGAGGTTGCCTCGGGCGGCCGCGGCGGCAAACCCTATCTCGGCATTCGGCTGTTTCGCCTCGGGTACCAGAAGGTCGCGGCCTATGTTGATCGCGTCGCGCCGGGCTCGCCGGCGGCGACGGCGGGCGTGCGCCGCGACGACCTGGTGGTGGCCATCGACGATCGGCGGGTGGGGTCGATCGACGAGTACGAGCGGATGGTCAGCCGGCTTCGGCCGGGTCAGACCATCCGCCTGACGGTGAAGCGCGGCGACGACGTGGTCGAGATGAAGCTCGTGGTCGGGGAGCAGCCGCAGTGAGCTCGAGTCCGATCGCGCTGGCCGCGTGGACGTGTCTCATCGTTGCCGTCGGTGCCATGTCCACCGACCAATCGGTCGGCGACGCGCCGACCGATGCCGATCGCGCGGCGGTGGTGCGGGCGGCCGTGGCTCGCGTCGCTCCCTCCATCGTGACCATCGAGACCATCGGCGGCGTGCAGCCGGTCGAGCCCGCGCCCGGCACGCAGCCGGCGCGGCGGCGCGGCGGCACCGAATTTCGCATTGCTGACGGACCGACGTCCGGGCTGATCTACTCGGCCGATGGGATGATCGTCAGCAGCTCGTTCAACTTCGCGCGCGACCCGAGCGTGATTACGGTGGTCCTGGCCGACGGGCGGCGGTTCGTCGGCCGGCTGCTGGCCCGGGACTCGATCCGCCGGTTGGCGCTGCTGCGGATCGACGCAGCCGACCTGCCCGCGGCGGAGTGGGCCGATCCGGCGGGTGTTCAGGTCGGGCAGTACGCGATGGCGTGCGGGCGCGGGTTCGGTGGCGCTGTGCCGTCGGTGAGCGTGGGAATCGTCTCGGCCTTGCGGCGTCGCTCCGGGCACGCGATTCAGACCGACGCCAAGCTCTCACCGGCCAATTATGGCGGCCCGCTGATCGATATTGACGGGCGCGTGCTGGGTATCTGCGTGCCGCTGGCGGGCGGCGGCGGCGAGCTGGCCGGCGTGGAGTGGTACGACTCGGGCATCGGATTCGCGATACCGCGCGCGGGCGTGGAGGCGGCCGTTCCGAGGCTGGCGCGAGGCGAGAACATCGAACCGGGTCGCGTCGGGGTGCTGCTGGAGATGAAGGCGCCCGAGTCGGAGGAAGAGGGCGAGGCCGCGCCGCGCGTGCAGATTGTCGGCGTGGCCGACCCATCGCCGGCCCGCGATGCCGGCCTGCGGCCGGGCGACGCCATCCTTGCGCTCGATGGGGCGGCGGTCGGAGACGTGCCGGAGCTTCAGCGGCGACTGAGCGACGTCGAGGCCGGCACGGTGATCACGCTGACGATCGAACGGGCCGGTCAGTCGATGGACGTGAAGGTGAAGCTGGCGGCCGCGCGGAACATCGGCTCGTTCCCGCAGCCCCCGCCCGTCGGTCCGCCGACCACACAGCCTGAGCGCCCGCCGCCATCTTAGCTTCTCGGCCGGCGTCGGCGCGCCGTCGGGCGTCAGAAGCCGTCGGGGAGCGTAAAGTCGGCGATGAAAATTTGCGAGGTGTTGTCCGGGCCGCGTTTTGATGTCCACATCAGCCGCCTGCCGTCCGGCGAGAACACCGGCAGGCCGTCGAACCCCTCGCGCCAGGTGAGCCGTCGTGTCCGGCCGGACTCGACGTTCATCAGATATACCTCGTAATTGCGGTGCCCGTGCACGCTGGTGGCGAAGGCGATCGTGCGACCGTTGGGGTGCCAGTACGGTCCCCAGTTGACTTCCTGGTTGTTGGTCAGTTGGCGCTCGCCGGTGCCGTCGGCGTTGATCACGTAAAGCTGAAGCAGGTCGTTCCGCTCCCGGTCGGCGCGGAAGATGATGCGCTTGCCATCCGGCGAGAAGAAGGGCCCGCCGTCGTAGCCCGGGTGCCGGGTCAGTCGCCGGGAGTTGGAGCCGTCGGCGTTCATGACGTAGATCTCGGCGTCGCCGTCGTCGCGGCAACTTGTGAACACGATCTGCTTGCCGTCCGGGCTGTAGGCGCCCTCGGCGTCGTAGCCTGGGGCGTCGGTGAGCCTGCGGATCGCGCCGCCATCGAGATCGGTTTCGAAGATGTCCATGCCCTCGGGCATTTCCCAGGTGTATCCGGAGCGCGGCCGATGGTAGACCGATTCCCGCGGCGCATCCGGGTTGAGGTAAGTCGAGCCGAAGATGAGCCGCTTGCCGTCGGGCCGAAAGAAACCGCAGGTGCAGGCTCCGCCCGGCGGGCTGATGCGTTTCAGCGAGCCGGAGACGGCGGCGCCGTCGGCGTCGAGTCGAAGCGTGTACATCTGGTACTGTGACTCCCCCTTGGGGAAGGCCTGGAAGATGATCAGGCGCTGGTCGGGCGAGAAGTAGGCCTCGCCGGACTTGTCGAGTCCCATGTCCGGGCGGGTCAACTGCCGCACGTTGGTCAGGCAGCGCGCCTCGCGCTGGGACCACTGCTCGGCCGGGGCCTCCTCCGGTTTGAACGGGGCGGGCCTGCCCGGTTCGGCCTGTCCCCAGCACACGATCGCGATCAGCCAGCTTGCGATGTTCACGGGCCGCTCCTGCGTCGGGCAGTATCGATCCCGCCGCCATCCGCTGCAAGCCGTCGCGATTTCGAGCGTGCGATGGCCGCTGGCCCAATGGTATGATGCGGGTGATTCGGTCGGGTGGACCCGCGCCGGCGGGTGAATGGGTCGGGGCGCACGCCATGATCCGCCTGTATTGCGAGTGTGGAGCCAAGCTCAAGACGCGGCCGGAGAACGCCGGACGGCGGATCCGCTGCCCGAAGTGCGGCAAGATCACGCGCGTGCGTCCGATCGATGTCGAGTTGGGCGAGGCGGCATCGCCGCGCGCGGCTTCGCGGCCCTCGCCGGCGCGACCGGAGGGCCTCAGCGGGGACCTCGCACTGGACGCCGGGTCGTCGGACGCACTCGAGACGCGGGGCTCGCCGCCGTTGTCGCCATCGGGCGGCTCGGACGCGCCTCCGGCGGTCGAGCTGCTCGTGTTCGCGGACGACCCGCCGCCGCCTCCGCCGTTGCCCAGGGTTGAGTTCACGCCGGAGGCGGCAGCCGAGGAGGCGCTGCGCGGGCGGCGCCGCCGATCGGCCGCGGACGTCATCGAGCAGCCGGTGCGCGGGTTCTGGGCCGACGCGGGGCTGAGTTTCGCCTATCCGTTCATGCCGGTCGGGAACACGACGACGTTCATGATCGTCGCCATCATGTCGGCGGCGCGCGAAGTGCTGGTGTTTGCGCCCTGTCTGGGGTTGATCGGACAGTTGTGCATCTTCGGCTGGCTGGCGGCGTTCTTCATGAACGTCGTGGCCGAGACGTGCAGCGGTAAGGACGACATGCCGGGCATTGTCATGGCGGGGGGCGTCTGGGATGACATCATCCGGCCGGCACTGCGATTCGTGGCCGTGACGCTGGTGTGCATGCTCCCGGCCGGCCTGCTGATGGCGACGCTTCTGGTCAAGCGACTGCCGCCCGGGCCGATGCTGGCGTTCGTCGTCGGCGCGGTGGGCCTGGGGCTGTTCCTGTGGCCGATGGTGATGCTGCTGTTCTCGCTGGACGAGGCGCATCAGTTGCTGCGACTGGATCTGATCGCGGCCACGCTGGTGCGGTCGTTCTTCCCGTATCTGGCGATCTTCCTGATGCTGGGGGTGATCGCGGTGCTGTCGTCGGTGACATCGCTGTCGTTCGTGATGGCGAAATTCCTGTCCAGCGGTGCCAAGGCGTTTGACCTGGGCTCGAACATCGCCTTGCGGGTGGCGTTGGATCTGGTCAGCACCTATTTCAGCGTGGTGTCGATGCGGATGATCGGTCTGTACTACCGCCACTTCAAGCAGCGGTTCGCGTTTCGCCTCGAATAGTCAGGCCGGCCCTGCCACGCAGCGCACCCGGCAGGATTCGAACCTGCGACCGGCGGATTAGAAATCCGCTGCTCTATCCGGCTGAGCTACGGGTGCGGTTGGACCGAATCGTTCGGCCGGTGATCAGTGTAGCCGGGGACGGGCTTGCGGCAAATCATGCGCGGGAAGCGGGTTCGAGCAGCGCCGGGCCGCGTTGCTCTCGTTGGCGGGACTCGCTATCGTCGCCCCGGTCGCGGGGGACGAGTCGATGCGCGATGAGCAAGCACGTGGCGTACATCGGTCTGGGCGCCAACCTGGGCCAGCGCGAGAAGAACGTGGCGGCGGCGCTGACCGCGCTGGAGAGAACGCGGGGCATCGAGGTCGAGGCGGTGTCGAGCCTGTACGAAACCGACCCGGTCGGCGGGCCGGCGGACCAGCCGCGCTACATCAACGCGGCGGCGCGACTGCGAACGGAGCTGTCTCCGCAGCGCCTGCTGGCGCTGCTGTTGCAGATCGAGCAGTCGCTGGGCCGGCGGCGCGGGGTCCGCTGGGGCCCGCGCCCCATCGACCTCGATATCCTGATCTTCGATGACCAGGTCATTGTCGAAGAGGGGCTGACCATCCCGCATCCGCTGATGCACGAGCGGCGATTTGTGATGGAGCCGCTGGCCGAGATCGCCCCGGACCTGCGCCACCCCACGCTGGGGCTGACGGCGCGTGAGATTCTCGAGTCGATCGACAACCTGTCGCTGGACGACGGCGGCTGACCGGACCGGTCGCGGCCGCCGGAGTCGGTCGCATGCCGTCAAGAGGGCGCCCGGCCCGGCGATCCAGACCGCGACCGCTCCTGAGTACCCCGCGAGCGAAAACCATGCTCCGCTTGAGAAGCGCTTTCGCCGTCACTGCCCGAGGAGTTCGGCGACGATGCACTGAACGTCGGCGCCGTTGACGAGGCAGTCGTTGTTGCAGTCGCGCAGCGGCCGGCCGGCGCAATCCACCGGCAGCCCAGTGCCCGTAGTTGGGCAGACGTCACAAGCGTCGCCGAGGCCGTCGCCGTCCGCATCCCCCTGGCCGGGGTTCGGCGTGCTTGGGCAGTTGTCGCAGACATCGCCCACGCCGTCGCCGTCGGTATCGACCTGGCCGGAGTTCGACGTCGTCGGGCAGTTATCGCAGGCGTTGCCGACGCCGTCGCCGTCGGCATCCTCCTGGAAGGGGTTGGGCGTGACGGGGCAGTTATCCGCCGGGCAGGTGTTGGCCGGGAGGCCGGGATTGCCGAAGCCGTCGCCATCGGTGTCGGTGCAGGTGTCGCAGGCGTCGCCGAGGCCGTCGCCGTCGGCATCTTCCTGGCCGGGGTTGGGGGTGTTGGGGCAGTTGTCGATGAGGTCGATCACGCCGTCGCCGTCGCTGTCTGGCCCCAGGCCCGTGAAGACGTAGGCCGCGCCGGAATTGCTGACACTGTTGTCGGCCTGGTTGCCGTCTACGCCCGTGGCGTTGCTGTCCTCGTTCGGCGCCCCAATCACCACCACGTCGCCACTGACCGCCACCGAGAGGCCGAACAGGTCGCCGGTCCCGGTATTCGAGGCCTTGAGGTAGGCCTGCTGGCTCCAGACGCCGCCCAAGCGGACGAAGACGTACGCCGCGCCGGAATCGAGCGCGCTGTTGTCGGCCTGGTTGCCGTTCACGCCCGTGGCGCTGCTGTCCTCCCGAAACGCCCCGACCAGGATGGTGTCGCCACTGACGGCCACCGACCAGCCGAACTCGTCCTCCGGCCCGGTGTTGGAGGCCTTAAGGTAGGCCTGCTGGCTCCACACGCCGCCAGAGCGGACGAAAACATAGGCCGCGCCGGCATTGTTAGCGCTGTTGTCGGCCTGGTTGCCATTCACGCCCGTGGCATTGCTGTCTTCGTAATGCGCCCCGACCACCGCCGTGTCGCCACTGACGGCCACCGAGATGCCGAACCGGTCATTCGCCCCGGTGTTGGAGGCCTTGAGGTAGGCCTGTTGGCTCCAGACGCCGCCGGAGCGGACGAAGACGTAGGCCGCGCCGGACGCTGAGGCGCTGTTGTCGGCCTGATTGCCGTTCACGCCCGTGGCACTGCTGTCCTCGTACCGCGCCCCGACCACCGCCGTGTCGCCACTGACGGCTACCGAGTAGCCGAACTGGTCGCTCGCCCCAGTGTTGGATGCCTTGAGATAGGCCTGCTGGCTCCAGACCCCACCCGCGCGGACGAAGACGTAGGCCGCCCCAGCGTCCGGGGCGCTGTTGTCGGCCTGGTTGCCGTTCACGCCCGTGGCGTTGCTGTCCTCCAAGTACGCCCCGACCACCACCGTGTCGCCGCTGACGGCCACGGAAAGGCCGAACCAGTCGCCCGCCCCGGTGTTTGAGGCCTTGAGGTAGGCCTGCTGGCTCCAGACCCCGCCCGAGCGGACGAAGACGTAAGCCGCGCCGGCGTCCGTGGCGCTGTTGTCGGCCTGATTGCCGTTCACGCCCGTGGCGATGCTGTCCTCCTGGGGTGCCCCGATCACCGCTGTGTCGCCGTTGACGGCCACCGTGAAGCCGAACAGGTCGCCCGCCCCGGTGTTGGAGGCCTTGAGGTAGGCCTGCTGGCTCCAGACGCCGCCCGAGCGGACGAAGACGTAGGCCGCGCCGGCGTCCGTGGCGCTGTTGTCGGCCTGGTTGCCGTTCACGCCCGTGGCGCTGCTGTCCTCGCCATACGCTCCGATCACCACCGTGTCGCCGCTGACGGCCACTGACCAGCCGAAGAAGTCGTTCGCCCCAGTGTTGGAGGCCTTGAGGTAGGCCTGCTGGGCGATCGGGTCGATCGTCAGCGGATAGACCGCCGTCGCGTCATTCACGACCAGTCGCAGATATTCGCGCCACCCGGCCGGTCGCGCGGCCTGGGCATCCGACTCATGCCGGTCTGCGGTGGTCCGGGCGTCTTGCCCGTCCACATCGGCAGCTTCAAACCACGCCGGCACCGCCGCGCCCGTGGCGTCTTGGACTGTCAGCCCGCGGTAGTTCACCACCGCCACGCCGGCCGCGTCGACGAAGGTCACGTCCCGCCCGTCGCCGCTGATCCGCGGCGACAGGTCGCCGCGCACCGCCAGCGTGAAGTGCAGCAGCCCGCCGGATTCGTCACCCGCCGCGCCCCCGTCGTCACCCCCGCGCAGGCGGGGGTCCAGTCCCCGTGATTCTGGATTCCCGCTTTCGCGGGAATGACGGAAGGAGGCGGAATGACGACCGGGCGGGGGAAAACCCAAGTCCGGCCGACGATGCACGGTGTAGCCGTGCTCCAGCCCGCGCCGGTCGTTGACGTACCACTCGGTCAGGGCATCGTCCCATTTGTACCTGACGTGCCCGCCTGCACGGCCCTCACCCCGTCCCTCTCCCAGACGGCCCTCACCCCGTCCCTCTCCCAGACGGCCCGCACCCCGTCTCTCTCCCAGAGGGCCCTCACCCCGACCCTCTCCCAAGGGGAGAGGGGGGCCGGCCTCGACGCAGACCGGCGCGATCGCGGACCGCTCCGCCCCGGCGCGGCCGTAGCGCACCAGCTCCAGCCCCCACGACCAGCCGCCGCCATCCGGCGTGGTGACAAACCCGCGGCCGTCGAACTTCGTCCGCCACTGCTGCCCTGGGTTGCGCGCCAGGTAGCCGCCTTCGACCGCAAAGGCCGCGTGGCGGTTGGCCTCATACACGCCGCGGATGCTCGACCAGTCCGAGGCGCTCAGCCCCTCGGGGACCTGATCCACCTCGCCATTTGCCGGCGCTGCCGCCATGAGCAGCATCAGTACACCCAGTTCGGACCATGGTGAACGGGCGCGGGTGGTAGTAGAGGTGTGGGGAGACGAAGTCTTCTGAGGTTGGAGGACGGAGTGCATGAGACGGTTCCTGTGTGAATGATCGGATGGCGGCCCGACCTTCTGCGGAGCCTGCGAGTGCTGATGCATAAAGCACCCTTGTATGTCAGTCTTAGACGTGACTTGTAGTGTACCCACAACGCTCAAGTCAGATCAAGTCTTGCGAACCGCGCTTTTTCGAAAGTGTTCGGGTTTGGCACATCGAGCGACATTGTTCAGTTGGCAGGTCAAGAATAGTTGGAGGGAAGTCGGGTGGTTGACGGTCGAAAGGCTCTCGCAAGTGCGAGAGTTTCAAGAGTTTGCGAACTGCCTGCGAAATGAACCGGAGAGGGGGGGATTCGAACCCCCGGTACACCTTTTGGGCGTACAACGGTTTAGCAAACCGTCGCTTTAAGCCACTCAGCCACCTCTCCACGTTCCGATCGTTGCCGGCCGGGCGCTGTCGGCGTCCCGGAGGAGGCCGGACGGGCGGCGTTGATCGAACCGCCGCGGTCGGATACCGGAGCATATTAAGCTCGTGCAGCGCGGCTCGGCAAGGGCGTTCCTCCGGGGGTCAGCGGCTTGGCCGCGTGGGGCGGAACGCCGCGCTTGCCAGCGCGGTCCCGGTACGTTACGTCCTCGGACCGGAGCGCGCTGCCGCCAATCCCGACGTTGCGCCTCCGGCCGCATCGGGCGTCGGCGCTGCCCCTTGCGGTCCCGATCATCGGCGCCCTGCGATGGAGACTCGGATCATGCCGATCTCACCGTTGGCCGGCCAGCCTGCGCCGGCCACCCTCTTGTGTGACCTCGCCCGGCTAGAACGCGAGTACGTTGATCGCAAGCCCGATCCGGGCAACCCGGACCAGCTGGTCGCTTTCGGTACCAGCGGACATCGCGGTTCGTCGCTGCATGGCACCTTCACCGAGGCGCACATCCTAGCGATCACGCAGGCCATCTGCGATTTTCGTCATGCGCAGGGCATCGACGGCCCCGTCTTCGTGGGCAGGGACACCCATGCGCTCTCCGGTCCGGCGCAGCGCACTGCGCTCGAGGTGCTGGCCGCCAACGGCGTGACCGCGCTGATTCAGCGCGGAGACGGCCTGACGCCGACGCCGGTCATCTCGCACGCCATCCTCACGTACAACCGCGGACGATCAGGTTCGTTGTCCGACGGCATCATCATCACGCCGTCGCACAACCCCCCCGAGGACGGCGGCTTCAAGTACAACCCGACGCACGGCGGACCGGCCGATACCGATGTGACTCGCTGGATTCAGGATCGCGCCAACGAGCTGCTGAGGGCTGGTAACGCCGGCGTGAAGCGCGTGCCGTATGAGCGTGCCCGCGCGGCTGAGACGACCCGCGAGGCTGACTTCATCATGCCCTACGTTCGCGACTTGCGGCACGTGGTCGACATGGACGCGATCCGCTCGGCCGGACTGCGACTGGGCGTCGACCCGCTCGGCGGGGCGGCGCTGGGGTACTGGGGTCCGATCAACGAGGAGTACGGGCTGGACATCGAGGTCGTGAACCCGCGGCTGGACCCGACTTTTTCGTTCATGCGAGTGGACCACGACGGCCGTATCCGCATGGACCCGTCCAGTTCGTATGCGATGGCGGGTCTGGTGGACATGAAGGGCCGCTTCCGCGTGGCATTCGCCAACGACCCGGACGCCGATCGGCACGGCATCGTTGCGCCGTCGGTCGGGCTGATGAATCCGAATCACTATCTGGCGGTGGCGATCCGTTATCTGCTGACGCATCGTCCGGGCTGGTCGGCGCAGGCCGCGGTTGGCAAGACGCTGGTCAGCAGCGGGTTGATCGATCGCGTGGTCGCCCGGCTCGGCCGGCGTCTGTTCGAGACGCCGGTCGGGTTCAAGTGGTTCGCGCCGGGGCTGCATGATGGCTCGGTCTGCTTCGGGGGCGAGGAGAGCGCTGGCGCGAGCTTCGTGCGATTCGACGGCAGCGCCTGGTCGACCGACAAGGACGGGTTGATCATGTGCCTGCTGGCAGCGGAGATCACGGCGCGGACCGGCCGGGAGCCGGGTGAGCACTACCACGAACTGACCACCGAGTTCGGCACGCCGCACTACGCCCGCGTCGATGCGCCGGCCACGCCCGAGCAGAAGGCGCGGCTGGCGCGGCTCACTCCGGACGACGTGAAAGCGACGCATCTGGCGGGCGAGCCGATCATCGCCCGCCTGACGCGCGCGGCGGGCAACAATGCTCCGATCGGCGGGTTGAAGGTGGTCGCCGAAAGCGGGTGGTTTGCCTCGCGGCCGTCCGGAACGGAGAACATCTCGAAGATCTACGCAGAGAGCTTCCGCGATGCCCGGCACCTGGAAGCGATCCTGAACGAAGCTCGGCAGATCGTGGGCTGAGCGGCGCGGAGCTACGCGGGGCGGAGTGCGGTGCAGCCGCGCGGTCCCTTCACGGCCTCGAGCATGTCCATGGTCTGCGAGTACACGAGCAGTCGCGCTCCAACGCGGGCGTAGCTCGCGAACAGGTCGTGGCACAGGTCGATCTGGTCCGGCCAGGGGAAGACATAGATCAGATCGAACTCGTTCACCTGCCGGCCGAGCGCGGCGTAGCCATCGGGGCCGTCGAGCACGAGCGGTCCGAGCGAGTTCAGGCGGGCCAGCAATCGATTGGACTCACGCGCGGCTGTCGGCAGGTAGTTTCCGGCGGCGAAGATCGCGCCGCTGTGAATGGACTCGGCCAGTTGACGGGCGTTCTCGACCAGCAGCGAGTCAATCTCGATGCCGAACGCCTGGTAGCCGAGCTGGTCCGCGATGATGGTGATCGTGCCCAGTCCGCTGCCCCACTCGAGGAACGACAGTCCGCGCCCGGCGTGCTTGCGCAGCTCCGCGAAGACGGACATGACATCCGCCGAAGCGTAGGGGCGATCGTCGCCCTGGTAGGCGGCCGGCAGGGCGGACCTGGCGGCTTCGGCGGCAGCGAGCATCCTCACGACGGAATCGCTGAGTCGCGTCATTTGCGGACCTCAACCGAGACCCGCGCGAAAACCGAAGCGGCGGAACTCGTTCTGCTGAGGGTGAGGAAAAACCACATGTTCAGCCCGCGGCCCGCCAGAGCGACATAAGGGGATGCGGCGTCGGATGATCATCGTAGCGGATGGCCCCGTAGGCCGCCCTTTTGCGGACTGGAATTCGGTCATCCTATAATGCGTTTCGGATTGGGGCAAAAAGTCGAGCACCCGCCCATCTGGCGAGCGCGGGAGGGGTTCCGCATGCCGCATCGGATCGTGCCGTCGCCGTACCGCGCGTCCTGCTCCATGTTGCTTTGCGCGATTCTGGTGTGTTGCGCCGGGGCCGTGGTCGCGCCCGTTCTCGCTGATCCGGGGGCGGGACAGGCCGCCGAGTTTCAGCGGTTGGCCGGATCGGGGGCACGCGCCGACCGGGATCGCGCGAACTCTGAGGAGCGCGCGGTGCACGATGATGATCCCGAAGCGGACGACCGCGTCCGCTCGGACGGCGACGCGACATCTCGAGAAAAAGATCGATCGCCTGACGCGAATAGAGCGAGAGATCGCGACGAGGACGAGGACGACGCGGATCGAGCGTCAGCTCGACGGAAAAAGAAGAGCGCATCGGAGAAGGAGAACGCCTCCAGCGACAGCGAGGCCGGCGAGTCGGGCAAGTCCGATGGGGCCGATCCGGCCGCCGGTGACTCGACAACGACTGCTCCCGCCAAGGGGCCGACTCCACAGGTCGAGCTGTTCGTGCCTTCGATCGCGCGGCTTGCGGAGGCCGCGTCGCGTTCGCACGCCGGGACCCTTTACCGCGCCGTTTCCGGCGCGATTGAGAAGCCGCGCGGCGACGACCCCGATGGATTCGACATCAACGCTGGCCTGCGACTGCTCGAGGAGATCGCCGGCTGGCCGGACACGAGTCTGGCTGCGGCCGTGTACACCGCCGATGCCGACGGCCGGCCGCGATGGGCGGTCCGCGTGGACTGGCCGCTACAGAAATCGGTGGACCGCTTGCAGGCCCTGCTCGACCGCGACGAAGCCCGCCGCGTGTTGAAGGGGCTTGGTCTGCGGCGCAGCGGCGAGCGATACGTTCTCGAGTTAGCCGACAGTCGTCTCGCCATGCTGACGGCCGTCGAGGACGGGACGCTGATCGCGTCGGCCGAGGGAGTCGAGTTGCCAGCCAGGATGTTTGGTCGCCGGGCCGGCCGCTCGGCGGCTTCCAGCCGGACGCTCGTGTCGTGCCGACTCAACCTGGCGGCGGGAGACGATGAGCAGGCGTCGCCGCTGGCGAGCGCGATGACCGGGGTGCGCGACGTTCGGTACCAGGCGTCGCTCGATGACGGCCGCCGCTGGAACGAGCGGCTGTCGGTGGGCTGGAACCCGTTGATCGGTCTGTCGATCAAGTCGGTGGTCAAGCGATGCACGCGTGTCTTCAGCGTGCCAGGTGAGTCAATCGCGGTCGCCTCGATCCATCTGGACCTCGGCGGCGGCATGCTCGATTCTCTGGCCGAGTTGCCGGCCGACACGACCGTGCGGCAGGCGCACGGCGAGTTCGCCGTGGCGGTCGTACCGGGCGCGGGATTCCTGCCGATCCCGGACGTGTATTTCCAGTTTGTGCTGAAGAATCGCAAGAAGGCTCTGGACGCGATTCGGGAGCACATCCGCGAGGACACCGAGACGCGCGAGGAGGACGACCTGCCGCCCCGATGGCGCGAGATCGAGGTCGGGGGCCGGCCGGCCTTCTGGATCGACACGGCCGCCGACGGCCTCTACGGATTGTCGCTGATCGCCGTCCGCACGGTCGTCTTCTTCGAATCAATCGAGGTCGGCGAGGGCAAGAGCGAGGACCGGCTGATCATCGCGAAGACGACCCACTTCGCCGAGGACGCGGTGCGGCGCTGGCAGAAACTGACATCCGGCAAGACGGTCCGAATTCCTGATTCGAAGGAGGCCCACTGGCAGGGGCGCATCCGTTGGGAGGAAGTTTACAAGCTGGCCGAGCCTTGGCTGGGGCTGGTGACAGCGTTTGGCGAGGATACGCAGCCGCTGCCGTCGGCCGCGAGCCTTGGCGAGGCCTTGTGCGACTCGGTCATCGACGCCCGGATCGAAGCCGGTCAACTGCGCGTCATGCACGTCGGACCGGTGCCGTTCGGCGCCGTGTTCGTGCCGGTCGCGATCGCACAGGCTTTTTCCCAGGAGGCGAGCCCGTCGTCGGAGGCGGAGCGTGAAGCCCTGGCGGCCCGAAACCTGCGCGTGCTCTATCATCATGCCAAGCTGTTCAAGAAGGACTATGGGCGATGGCCGGCCACGGTGGCCGAGCTCGACGGGTATGTCGACTTCGACTCGCATCCGCAGCTCCTGCGGCTGCCGGCCGCGAAGCGCGGCTTCATCGCCGGGCTGGCGATGGTCGTGACCGGGGCGAAGGAAGCGGATGACACGCGCGAGGGCGTGGACGACCGGCTCTATGAGATCGAGTGGTCGCCGGGTTCATGGCGACTGAAGCTGCGTCCCGGCGAGTTGCTCAACCACGAGACCATGTATATCGACGATTCCGGCGAGATTGGCCGCGTTCCGAAGCCGGATTCGAAGGAGAAGTCGGTCGCGAGCCGTTGAGCATCGAGGCGCAGAGTCGTGGAGCCGGCGCTGCCCGGCTGAGGCGGATGATCTCTGAGGAGTCCCGGCCGTCGCAGGCGTCGGCCGACGTTGAGGGGTTGGGTCCCCGCGAAGGAGTTTAACTCATGTTGCGTCGATGGCTGGTCGTGCTGATGGCCCTATCGCTTCTGCCCACGGTCGTGCTCGCCGAAGACGACGATGACGACGCCGGGAACGCTCCGTCGGACCGGACGGAGCAGAAGCAGTCCGACAAGTCCAAGGGTGGGAAACCGGAAGACAAATCGAAGGACGACGACAAGAAGGCCAAGTCGAAGGACGGTGACGACGCCAAGACCGAGGCCGAGCGGTCCAAGGCGAACCCGATCAAGAAACTGATCGAGTTGAAGCTCGACCCGTTCGTCGTGCCGTCGCGCGGGCTCAATATCCCGTCCTTCGGCCGGGTGCGCGAGGTGCGGGACATTCTCGAGCGCTTCGAGCGCTGGGCCAAGGATGAGGAGGTCGGCGCGCTGCTGCTGAATCTGGACGGGCTGGCGCTGTCGATCCCCGACATCGAGGAAATTCGAGCCGCCCTGTTGGAGTTCAAGAAGGACGGCAAGAAGGTGCTGGCTTATCTGAATAACGGCGAGCCGAACGGCTACTTGTTGGCGTGCGTCGCCGATGAAATCGCGCTGGCCCCGACGGGCGACCTCGCTATTCCCGGCCTCGGGCGCGTTTTCCCCTACATGCGCGGGTTCTACCAGATGCGCGGCATCGAGTACGACGTGATCACGGCCGGTCGCTTCAAATACCCCGGCTTCATGAACGCGCGCGAGCCCAATGACGCGTTCAAGATGGAGTTTGAGGAAATCCTCGACAGCTGGTTCGGCGACTACGTCCAGATGATCGCCGACGGTCGCAAGCTCGATCCGCAGAAGGTACGGAACAGCATCGACGTCGCGCTGATGACCGCCGAGGAAGCAAAGAGTCGCGGTCTGGTCGATCACATCGCGTACTACGACGAGTACCGCGATCGGGTGCTGCGCCGCTTGAAGTTTCGCAAGTCGGATGGCGAGACTGACTTCAGTAACATCACATCGCTGCAGGACATTGCCAACGTGATCAACAAGCGGTTCCGCGAGGCTCAGGAGAGCTACAAGGCCGTCGGGCCCAAGATCGCCATCCTGCACGCCCGCGGACCCATCGTGGACTTCGATCTGGGCGGCTCGCTGTCGTCGCAGCTCATCATGCGGGAGCCGTTCGTCCGGACCATCGAGGAGATTCGCAAGAACAAGACCATCAAGGCCGTGGTGCTGCGCATCGACAGTCCGGGCGGCTCGGGTTACGCGTCGGACGTGATCTGGCGCAAGCTCCGCGAGCTCGACGAGGAAAAGCCCATTATCGTCAGCATGGGATCGGTCGCGGGGTCGGGCGGGTACTACATTGCCTGCCCCGGCCGGCTGATTTTCGCCGAGCCGACGACCATCACCGGCTCGATCGGCGTGCTGGCGATTCTTGCGAACCAGGCGTCGATGCTGAATCGCATGGACGTCAATATCGCCACCATGCAGCGCGGCAAGCGGGCGCTGTTTGGCGCCGGGGTGCGGGATATGCACCCAGACGATCGCGCGTTCCTTCAGAAGTTCATTCTCGACTTTTACGAGGTCTTCCTCGACCGCGTGTCGGTCGCCCGCCGGATGCCGAAGGACGAGGTGCGCAAAGTGGCCGAGGGCCGCATTTACACCGGCCGTCAGGCGCTGAAGATCGGACTGGTCGACCGGCTGGGCGGCCTGAAGGACGCGATCGCCGCCGCGCGTGAGATGGCGTCGATCCCGGCGAGTTCCGAGATCCGCCTCGTGCATTATCCGCGACCAAGCGGACTGGGGGAGTTGTTCGGCGACCTGCTCGGGGGCGTCTCGACGCCGGCTCAGGCGATGACCGTGTTCAACACGCCGATTCCGTCTCTCTCGTTCGATATGCAGCTTCGCATCTTCGCGCATCGGCCGCAGCCGCTCTGCTGGCTGCCGCTGCCCGATGCGCGCGAACTGATGCTGCCGATGGGACCGCGCGAGACGCTGGCCGAGATGCTCGGTCTTCCACCGGTGACGCCGGCGTTGCTGCCGATGTTGCAGCCGTAAGGCCCGGGTCGGGTCACTGATCAGTCGGAAACGCAAGCGGGCGTGAGCACGTCGCTCACGCCCGCTTCATGGTTGTGATGGGTCCCGCAGCGTTTCAGCCGCCGCCGGGGAGCTCAAAGATCGACTGCGTTCGCAGAATGCGCCACTCGCCCGGGAATGCGTGGTAGGCGTGCACGTGCAACTCGCGGTCGCGCGTCTCGTAATCGATGAACGAGAACGGCTCCAGTCCGTTCGTCGCCCACTGCTTGTAGCCCACGAACATGCCCTTTTTCTTGGCGTAGCGCGTCAGGTCGCGGTAGGTGGTGCGGAAGATGTGCTCCGTCATCTCCTCGACCTGGCTGCTGAAGATGTACTTGATGCCGTCGTCGAAGCGTTGCGTGTAGTCGCGTTCGCCGCGGAACTTGAACTGCGTCACTAGATTGCGATCGGTCAGCAGATCGCTGGCGGCGCCGGTCAATTCGGTGATGATCGAAGGCCCGGACTGGAAGCTGACCAGATGGCTCATCCCCACGATCCAGAGGTCGGCATGGTAGTTGACCGTGTCGACGTGCTGGTCGAGATAGATCCGGAAGAGCTCCGGGTGCAACGCCCGCTTGTAGAGGTAAAAGTTGAGGTCGCTGCTCTGCTGCCTGGAGACGCCGAGTTCCAACGGGGAAGACCTCGATTCGGGTTTTGTGTCTTTCTTACGCACTCTGCGTGCCATTATAATGAGCGTCGACCCGCTCCGGCAACGAAATTGTCGTACACGTCCGCCGCGGAATCTCTTAATGTTATGTAAACAAAATGGTTACCAATCGTTAGTCGGGCCGGCGGTACCCCGACCAGCGGCCGAACGCCGTTTCCCCATCGTAGCGTATCTGCATGTTTAGAATGACGTTACGTATTGCGCTGGGCCGCCGGGGAACGCCCTGGCTTGAACGTTGCCGTTGACAGCGACGGCGACTTAGAATCCGCGCCCATGCTCTTCCAGCCGCCGTTGCCGCCGCGTTATTGCAACCTGTCGGAGGCCGATCTCGACGCCGCGATTCGCTCCCGCAAGGCGCAGCTCGGACAGCGCCTCGTCATCCTCGGACACCACTATCAGCAGGATGACGTGATTCAGTACGCCGACTTCACCGGCGATAGCCTGAAACTGTCGCAGTTGGCGGCCGCGCAGACCGACGCCGAGTTCGTGGTCTTCTGCGGTGTCCATTTCATGGCCGAGTCGGCCGACATCCTGACCGCCGAGAACGTCGCTGTCATTCTGCCGGACCTCGCGGCCGGTTGCAGCATGGCGGACATGGCTCAGATTGAACAGGTGGAGGAGGCGTGGGAGGAGCTCCGGCGGCTCGGCGGTGGGGCGCTGGTTCCGATCACGTACGTCAACTCGTCGGCGGCGGTCAAAGCGTTCGTCGGTGGGCACGGCGGTGCCTGTTGCACCTCGTCAAACGCTCGAACCGTGCTGGAGTGGGCTCTGGATGGCGCGAAGCCGGGTGACCCGATCACCCGCCGGGTCGTGTTCCTGCCGGACCAGCACCTTGGGCGAAACACCGCATACCACATGGGGTTTTCCCTCGATTCGATGGTCGTGTGGGACCCTCGGGAGGAGCACGGCGGTCTGTCGGAGCAGGCACTGCGGGCTGCGCGGTTCATCCTCTGGAAGGGGCATTGCAGCGTGCACCAGCTGTTCACGGCGGCGCAAGTGGACGCCGTTCGCGCGGACGATCCCGCCGTGAGGGTGATCGTTCACCCCGAGTGCGATTGGAGCGTCGTACAGCAGGCCGATATGGTCGGCAGTACCGAGTTCATCATCCAGACGCTGGAGTCGTCGCCGGCCGGCGCGTCCTGGGCGGTCGGCACGGAAGTCCACCTTGTGCACCGGCTGGCCGAGCGCCTGCGGGGTCGAGCACGGGTGCGGTTGCTGGCGGGCATTCAGTGTTTGTGCACGACCATGTATCGCATCGACCGCAGGCACCTGCTGTGGGTGCTCGACAACCTGGCCGAGGGCCGCGTGGTCAACCAGATTCGCGTCGATCCCGAAACGCGGGCGCTGGCGCGAATCGCCTTGGATCGGATGCTTGCGTTGAAGGCCGCACCGCTGGCAAGCCCCTCGTGCGTTGACTAGTTTGCGGGCACCGCGATCGCCGGGCGTTTTACGCCGCGCCGGCGAGCAATCCGAAGTATGCCGTGGTCGTCCGCATGCCCGCCTCGAAGTCGCGGACGTGCAGGAACTCGTTGGGCGAGTGCGCGTTGCAGGTTGGCAGGCAATATCCCAGCATGATGCTGTCGGCTCCGAGCACGCGCTTGAACATCGGGAGAATCGGCAGCGAGCCGCCGCTGCGGATCATGACCGGCTCGCGCCCGAAGCCGGCGGATACGGCCTTCTTCGCGGCGAGGATGGCGGGTGATGTCGGATCACTGACGTACGGATCACAGGAGGCGTGCGTCAGGATTTCGCAGCGCACGGTGCGTGGGCAGCGCTGGCGGATGGTCTCGATCGCCAGATGCTCGATGTCGGCAGCACGTTGTTGCGGCACGAGCCGCATCGAAATCTTCGCGCCGGCCCTGGATGCGATGATCGTGCTGGATCCGGCGCCCATGTAGCCGCCGTAGATGCCGTTCACGTCGAGCGTTGGCCGGGCCCATTGACGTTCGAGGGTTGAGAAGCCCTCCTCGCCGGCCTCGGCCAGACTCCCGGTCTCTGCTAGGAAGGCGTCGCGCGACCACGGCAGGGCGGCGAGGGCGCGGGCCTCGTCGGGCGAGAGCGGCGCGACGCGATCGTAGAACCCGGGGAGATTCACCCGGCCGTCGGCGGTGTGCAGCGTCGCAATCAGCGCGGCCAATTCGTTGATGGGGTTGGCGATCTGGCCGCCGTACACGCCGCTGTGCAGATCCTTTGACGGGCCGGTGAGCAGCACTTCGATGTAGACCAGGCCGCGCGTTCCGGTCGTGATCGCCGGCACGCCCTCACCGTACTGTGAGGTGTCGTGAATCAGCACGTGGTCGCACGCCAGTCGATCGGCCAAGCGCTCGACCAGCGGCGCAAGGTTCGGGGAGCCGATCTCCTCCTCGCCCTCAATCAGCAGCTTGAGATTGATGGGCAGATCGCCGCACGTGGCGATCCAAGCTTCCGCCGCGGCCAGCGCGCACAGCATCTGCCCCTTGTCGTCTGCGGCGCCGCGCGCGATGACGCGGCCGTCGCGCTCGATCGGCTCGAACGGTCCGGTGTGCCAGAGCTTCAGGTCGCCGCTCGGCTGCACGTCGTGATGTCCGTAGAAGAGCACCGTGGGGCGGCCGGGACGGTGCGGACCCTCGGCGAGCACCGCCGGGTGGCCGGCTGTGTCGACGATTTCGGCTGACAGCCCGATCTTCCGGCAGCACTCGGCGACCCACTCGGCCGCGCGTCGCACGTCGGCGGCATGCGCCGGCTGGGCCGAGATGCTGGCGATGCGGAGCAGGTCGAGCAGATCGGCGCGCCATCGCTCAGCGGCTTCCTGAACAAACTGCATGGGCTTCTGGATCGCGTCGGACGCATGGGGCATGGCTTGAGCTCCGCTGGAGTTCAGTGCATCGGGCGTTGACGGCAGTGTCGGAGACAGCCGGGCCGACGGCAAGGCCCGACCCACCGGGCCTGGCAGCATTGAAAACGGCGATCGATCGCCCCTGACGGCGGGCTGCGCGTGTGGCAATGCTGCCATCGCGTCGCATGGGGGGAACGGGCGCGATTGTGAAGGCTTTATTCATCATGAAAAATTTTTCGGACGCGGCGGCGCGACCGGTGACCCGTCCCGCGAGGTTGTCGCGCGGGGGGCCGCTTTGCGGCAGCATTGCCGAGGCCGAAATCATGACCACCGGACGCGAAAACTCGCCTTTTCCCAAGGGGTTTTCCTCGGATGGCGCGCTGCACTTTGGCGGTTACCAGTTCCGATAGCTTGGCGTCGCTTGAAGTGCCGGACGCGCGGACCGGCTCGTCGCCAGATGAAGCGGAAATGTGCCGAGTGTGCAACATCAGAAGATAGGCCTGAACCTGCATCCGGGGTTGTCGTCCCCCGCCCGCGCGAATGCAGGTCGGCCGCAGATTCCCGCAAGGGAAGGAGACATGGACGTCATGGTTAATACTCTTCAGAACCCGCAAACAACATGGAATCCGGGTGTGACCGGCACAGGTCTCAACGGTCACACCACGCGCCTGGCCGACATCTTCGGCGCGGCTGGCGCGACCCAGTTCCCGTTCGGTGCGATGCCGGCCGGCTTCGTCACGCCGATGTTCGGCTTCGCGCAGGATCCGGTCACGGCCGCGCTGTCGGGCATGCAGAATCCGTTCGCCGCGGCGCAGACCGGACTGATCCCGGGCGGCATCTACCCTGCCTTCCAGTCACAGCCGTTCAACCCTGTGGCGACCGTGAACCCGTTCGCCGGCTTCAACCCGCTGTTCCAGCAGATTCCGTTCGGCGCGTTCGCCAATCCGTTCGTGTCGCAGTTCGGCGGTTTCCCGACGGGCTTCAACACGCTGACGCCGTACGCGACGACGCCGTTCGTTTCACCGCTGAACGCCGTCAATCCGTTGACGACGCTGAACCCGTTGACGACCGGGCTGAACCCGATCGCCGGCCAGCCGATCTGCCAGACGGGTCTGAACACGCTGACGGGCGCCGCCTTCGGCCTGAACACCCCGGTGACCGGTTACAACCCGATCACCGGCGTGAATCCGCTGAACACGATCAACCCGGTCGCAACGGTGAACCCGCTCAACACCGTGTACCAGACGGCCGCGACGACTCCGTCCTACGCCGCCGCACTGACGCAGATTCCCGGCGTCAATCAGGTCAATCCCTGGTTTCCGGGCATCGTCAACAGCGGCATCGGGCTGACACAGCCGCTCCAGTCGCAGTTCATCGCTCAGCAGTACCAGCAGAACCTGCTGGCGAGCCAGGCGCTGCAGAACGCCTATGCCGCGCAGGCGATCAACGCCGCCCGGTTGAACGCGCTTTACAACACCTGCGGCACCACGGTCGACCCGATCACGGGCACGATCGTTCCAGCCATGAACACCATTCCGTTCACCACCTGGAACACGGGCTCCTTTCCGGTGGGCGCCGTCTCCCCCTTTCCCGTTGACATCCACAACGCCCGGAGCTTCGTCCCCGGGTGGAACTTCGGAGGTTTCAACCCGCTCCAGGTCTTCAACACGATCCCGTACACGGGCGTCAATCCGTACACGTTCGGGTCGCAGCGCGTCATCACGCAGCCGATCAGCTGGACGCCGTTCAACCCGGTCAACTGGGCGACGTACGCCACGAACCCGTTCGCGGCGACGACGCTGAACTGCGGCACGACGCCCGCCATCTGGAACTACAACGCCATCGCGCGGACGCCGTACGTGAACCCGGTCGGCTTCGGGATGACGACCCCCGTCATTGCCTGACGGTGTCGTTCGCCCGCGACATTCTGCGGTTTTCGGGGGCTGGCAACCCTGTTCGACTGCTAGCGTCGAACGGGGTTGTCCGGCCCGTTTTCGAGCTTTGCCAGCCAACTCCGAGAGGAGTCATTTCCGAAAGGACGCCCCCATGAACTTCATCCGACAGCGGTTGATCACGCTGCGCACCAGGGCCCGCGAGATGCAGACAGACATGCGTCGCTGGGCCCTGTTCGCTTCCACTGTGTCCAACGAGATGCGAAACGACCTCGTCGCCCGGCTGACGCCGGCGGAGCGCGAGGCGTTCGAGCACACCAGCGATGTCGCCCGCGCCCGGCTCCGGCCGGTTGCGACGCCGATCGAGACGCTCCGCAAGTGGGTCGACTTTCTTCTGGAGCGGGTCGGCGAGCAGTTCGAGCGCGCCCGCGCCCTGCTCGACCAGGGCCGGAACCACGAGTGCCTCGCGGTGCTGGCCGATATCGAGCAGCGGATGATCCAGCCGAATCGCGACACCCTGGCGTTTATCGGTCGTTCGCTGCGACAGCGCACCTCGCAGGAAGACTTTCAGAAGATGGTCGCGCTCGACGCAATCATTCGCGACCTGTACCTGCCGACGGCGAAGATCGCGCATCAGCGCGGCCTGATTCCGAAGGAGGCCCTCTCGCGTACGCCGCTGGCCTATCTGACGGACGCAACCGACGGCGCCTTCACGTGGCGGCAGCACGCCCAGGCGGCCGCGGTTGGCGGGCGGATGATCCCGATTACGTTGCTGGGCGTGCCGCGCGAGCACACGGCTGACCCATGGAACCTCGTGGCGATCGCCCACGAGGTCGGGATCCAGCTCTACCAGGACTTGCAGCTCGGCTATGAGTTCTCCGACAAGCTGCTGCGCGAGAGCGTGAACGCCAATGTCTCGCCGCAGACCGCGCCGGTCTGGGCCCGCTGGCACGAGACGCTCTTCGCGGATGTCTTCGGCGTGCTGCGAATGGGACCGGCGTATGTCAGCGGCATGATCGAGCGGATGGGAGTCGATCCGCGCTTGGCGGTGGCGTTCTCGTCCGAGTCGCCGGCGCCGCCGGTCTACATCCGCTGGCACGTCATGCTCCAGACGCTGCACCTGATCGGTTATGCCGAGGAGGCGCGGCGGCACTTCGGGCAGATTCACATGCTCTGCGGCGACCCGGTGCAGCTGGCGCAGACGTTCGGGCCGGTCTGGATGCAACTGCTGAACGAGGCCCGCTCGATCGCCGGCCTGATCGCCTTCACGCCGAGCCAGCGGCTGGGCGGACTGCGCATCATCGACGCTGCGCCGCCGTTCCTCTCGACCGAAGCGCAGCAGGCTCAGAAGGTGCGCGACCTGCTGCTGGCCGGCGACGAGAGCTGCGTCCGCGACAACGAGTGCCGCTGGGCCGACAGCGGCCGCAACATCCCCGCACACCTGGCGCTGGCGGGGTTGCGATGGGCCTATGAGACGACGGAAGACGTCGAGGCTTCGCGGAAGCTGTGGATTCGGTTCTGGTGCCTGATGCAGGTTCTGACGGAGGAAGTGCTGCCTTCGCGCGAGCGCGAGGACCGCGAGTTCGCTCCGACCGAGGCTGCCATCAAGACGCTGGCTCACCACGCCGTTCCGGCCATGGCCTGACGGCGCTTCGACCACGCACAGCGGCCTCACACGGCCGTTCATGGACTGTTCCGGCGGGGGTGGGTCGCGCTGGCGATCCACCCCCGCTTGCGTTCGGCGCGGATCGGGCCGTGGCGCGGCGACAGGCGGATCGTGCCGCGTGGAAGCGCCGGCGGCCGCCCGATACACTCATCCTGTGTCCGTGCAACCCTCATCTCCGCCCGCGACGCGGCGAGCCGGCCTGCTGGCGCTCGTCTTGCTCGCGATTGGCCTGCTGGTCGTCGTCGGCTACGTGCTGGTCTCCGAGCAGACCGCCGACGAGCTCGATGTCGAGATCACCATGACCGAGCCTCCGGTGGACACGTCCCGGCCGCCGGCATTCACCTTTCCGACCACGATGCGGACTTACGACACGTCGCTGAACGCGTTCGTCGACCGCTTTGCCCGCGCCTGCCTGACCGGTCGCTACAGCGAGGTTCGCAAGCTTTTCACCCGTCGGATCGAGCCGCCGTCGGACAAGGCCTTCGTGACGATGTTCAACGCCGTGCGAAGCCTGCGGATCGAGTCGCTCGACCGGCTGCCGCCGCTCAAATCGTTCGACGGTCCGGTCTATCGGCTGGTTGCCGAGTGCACGCTCCAGGACTTCGCTGTCAAGCATGGGCCGCCGACGCGCCGCGTGCAGGTCGGCATCATTCAGGAAGACGGTGACTGGGCATTGACGCCGCTGCCGCGCGGCTCGGCCGAGCAGCTTGATGCGCTGCTCGCCGGCACGACGCAGGCGGCCACACTCGACGATGGAGCGCCGTAGTCGCTTCGTCTGGCAAACCGCTCCCTCGACTGACCGCGGACCGATGGCCCGCTCGCAGACTCAGGAGTAAAGCACCGGGGCGACCTCATGACGGCTGCCACGTTCGTCGGCGACAGCGAACTTCGGCGGCTTGTCGGATGCCATCACGGCGCAACCGTACAGCCCGTCCTTGCGCACGGCGTAGAAGGTCAGGTCAAACGATGGACGCCCGTTCGGGCGGCGCAGCCGCGGCTCGGCCTTGTTCGCGACACGTCGCAGTTGCGCCAAACACGCCTCGGCCGGTTCCATGCCGCGCCCCATCGCCTCCACGATGGCGTACGACGAGCAGTTCTGGAGGTTGGCCTCGCCACGGCCGGTCGAGCCGGCGGCGCCGATGTCATTATCGACGTAAAGCCCAGCGCCGATGATGGGCGAATCGCCGACGCGGCCGGGCAGCTTGTTCGACAATCCGCTGGTGGTGGTGACGCCGGCGAGGTCTCCGGCGGCCGTGCGGACCAGCAGGTTGATGGTGCCGTGCGTGTACGCGTCGCGCCAATCGACCCGCGCGCGCGGTTGGGCGTCGTCGGGTGCAGAATCGGCTGGTCGCGACGCCGGCGGCAGCCACGCATCGTTGTCGGAGTGCCGCTCCTTCCAGTCGAGCCACTTGCGCCGCGCCTCGTCGGTCAGCAGGTTCTCCTCTTCGAAGCCATGGGCCTTGGCGAAGCGCAGCGCGCCCTCGCCGACGAGCAGGACGTGATCGGTCCGCAGCATCACCAGCCGAGCCACCTTGGACGGGTTGCGAATGTTTCGCAGCGCCGCCACCGCGCCGGCCTTGTGCGTCGGCCCGTGCATGACCGAGGCGTCGAGCTCGACCACGCCATCCTCGTTCGGCAACCCTCCCAGCCCGACGCTGTGATCGGCCGGGTCGTCCTCGACGATGTTGACGCCGGCGATGGCGGCATCCAGCGGGTCGGCGCCGCCGCTCACCATCTCGAACGCGCGGGCCACGGCGCGCAGCCCGTTACCGCTGGCAATGGCCACCGCTCCGCCGCCGCGGCGCTGACTGGCGAAAGCCCATCGAGCGGCCGGCAGGCCAACGCCGGCGGCAGCCCCGGCTCCGGCCAGCAGGAAACGACGTCGACTCCAGGATGACAACATGGCGACTCCCATGGCATGCCGGGCTCGTGGGTGGAGAGCGGAGCCCGGGATCAATCGAGCAGGTACGCGTCGTACAGCGCGATCGACCCGACTGCAAATATGATTATGTCGCCGGCGCGCTCAAATGTGACATTCTCGGGGTTTCCCCCCATGCCGGGGAAGCGCCGAACGCGGCTCACCGCGCCGGGAAAGGGCACGCGCACCTGAATTTCGGTTTCGGCGAGCGGCGATCGCGGATCGTAATTGACGATGTGCAGCGCCGTCCGGCGGCCGTCGTGCGAGCGCGTCAGTTCCAGCGCGGCCCCCCGGTCGAAGCGGCCCTCGACTGAGAGCGGGCGACCGAGGGCGGCGCGAATCGCCACCGCCAACTCGTCGGACTCCAGCGGCGCCGCCTTTCGGGCGCGCGAATGGCGACGGGTCGTCATCCAGACTTCGATTTCCGGCAGCAACCGCTCAAGCGCCACCACGCGGCCGTCGCCGGCGGCGCGGATGCGCGAATCGGACGGCGGCAGACCGTTGGCAGCGCGCTGCGGAGCGTTGTCGGCGATGTAGCGCGCAAGGTCGGACGCGGCGGTTCGTCCAGAGTCGTCGACCACGCGCGTGTTGCCGATAATCAGCGCGCCGCCGCCGCGGACGACGTGGGCCCGCAGATCGCCGGCCTGATCCTCAGTCAGCTCGGGCACGCCGGCGACCACGACCGCCGAGTCGCGCGGGAGTGGCGGGAGGCGTTCATCGAACACGAAGCTGAATGGAATCCGATGCGTTACCATTGCGTGGGCGGCCTGCGACTGGGCCACGATCACGTTGGAATCAACGGCCAGTCGCGCTCGGGGCGGCAGGAAGAATCTGATGTCGGCCACCGGCTCCATCTCGGCGTACAGTTCGCGGCGGCGACGGTATTCCTGCACGGCGGACACCAGTTCGACCTGGAGCGGGGCGCTTCGCGCGGCGTCGGCGCTCATGCGTCCGTCGATGAAATAAGCCATGACGCCGCCGCAGTCGCCGCCAAACGCCAACTGCTGCGCAAGCGACATTTTCGTCAGCCGCATGGAGACGACCCGCGCTTCGCACGCCCGGGCCGTCTTCATTTCAACCACCTGATGCGTGATCTGGCCGCGGTCACCTACGCCCGGCAAGCCGCGCAGCGCGGTCAGCCGACCGGGCGCGAGCAGCGACGGAGGGTCGACGGCCGCTCCGTCGGGCAGACCGATCTGCCGTGCGGGATTGACGCTGTCGATGCCGATCAGCACATCGCGGCCGCGGCGCGCCCGCTCGAGTGCCTCGGGCCCAAGCGCCAGCGCGGCGACCCGGGCCGAGATCCACGCCGGCATCAGCGGCGACGCAACGTCGATCGGCGGGCCGTCGCGATTCAGCCGCTCCAGCAGTTCCCGCCGGGCGCGCTCGGAAAGCGAGCGGTCACGCTCGATACATGATCGCAGCCAGTCGCGGCCCTCAGACTCGTAGCCCAGCGCCGCCCGCCAGTCGGGCAGGAAGACGGCGTCAGCGCCAGCCTGCTCGACGGCCTCTCGAGCCAGGCGTTCGAGTCGCTCGCGCACGGCCGGAACGCCGAGGCTCGTGAACGATCGGCCGGGGAACCCCGCCGGCAGGGGCTGCCCGCGGGTGTTGCGGATCAGCCATGCATCAGGTCGAACGTCGTTGCCGACCCACGCGCCGGGATCGACCTGCCCGACCGGCAGCCAGACGCCGCACTTGAGGCCGAGCCGGTGGCATCGTTCGACCGTCTCCCGCGCGGTGCGCCGCTCACCGATCTCGGCGTCGTCCGGCCCGAACCCGCCGTAGGGCACCAGCACGAGCGTGACGCCGATGTCGCGAAGCGCTTGCAGCGTCGCCTCGCTGCGCTCGACCTCATATTCCTTCAGCTCGACGCGGGTCGGCTCGCGCGTGCGGCCCTGAGTTGCCTGCCATGCGCGATCAGCCGGAACCTGCTCGACCACCGCCAGCACCAGTCCTTCTCGCACCGACCACGATGGGTCGGCGGGCACCCAGGCCGGTCGCGTAGTGGGCCGGGTCGTCGCGGCGTTGCGCGCGGGTGAAGGCGGCGTGTCGGCGGCCAGCACGAGTGACGCAAGCAGGATCGGCGCGAGCATGTCCGATAGTCTCGGCTGGGGGCTGCCACGGATCAATCGGCAGGGTCGTCTCGCATGAGCGATAATCGCTCACTCGGCGGTTTCGTTTGCACTACCCGCGGCCGCCGCCTAGGCTAAAGCCGGCGAGAAGGCCGATTTCCGCGGGCCGACGGCGTTCCGGCCGCGGGCGCTTCCGCCTAACGAACCGAGTCCGCCGGTGTCTGATCCCATGGACGATGCCCAACGATCGACGGCGACCGCCGCCTCGCTGGAGCAGACCGAAGACGCCCGCTGGGTCGAGGCCGCGCTGGCCGGCGATCTGTCGGCGTTTGACCGACTGATCGAACGGTATCAACGCCGGGCCGTGTCGGTTTCGTATCGGCTGCTGGGCAACATGGAGGACGCATCGGATGCCTGTCAGGACGCCTTTCTGCGAGCCTACCGCTCGCTGGATACGCTCGACGCCCCGGAGCGGTTCGGCGCATGGCTGATGCGAATCGTCTGCAACCTGTCGCTCAACTTCCGTCGCGGGCGGCGGAAAGCGCTGTCGCTGGCGAGCGAGGCGGACGACGAGGGCGGCCCGGCCGACACGCTCGCGGCCGACGAGGCCAGCCACCCGGCGCCGCCCAGCATCGCGATGGGCGGCGAGCTCGAGTCGGCCATTTCGAAGGCGGTCGATGCTCTGCCGGAGAAGCAGCGCCTGGCGCTGATCATGTTCGCGCTCGAGGGCATGCCGCAGAAGGAAGTGGCCGAGGTGCTCGAGATGAGCATCGAAGCGGTCAAGTGGAACGTGTTTCAGGCCCGAAAGACCTTACGTGAGCGGCTTTCGGAGTTCATGATCGAATGAGTCGGATTGACGACCAATTCGAGCAGCGCATCAGCGAACTGGCCGCGGGCGAGATGTCCGAGGCGGACGCGGCGCTGCTGCGCGCTCGGATCGCGGGCGATCCCGCCTTAGCGCAACTGGCGGCGGCGTACGCTCGCCTCGATCGAGCGCTGCGGGGCTGGCGCGCCTTGCCGGCGGTCGACTGGACCGGGCAGGCCCGGCGGTTACGGCACGCGGTCGAGGACGACCTGGCGCGGCTCATGTCGCAGTATCACGAGGGCTTGCTCGGGGAGGCCGAGAAGCGCCGCGTCGCTCAGCGGTTCGCGGCCGACGCCACCGCCGCCCGCGTCTCGCGTGAGTTCCAGCACGCCTCCGACCTGCTCGATTCCTGGCGTGCGCTCCCGACGAATGTCGACTGGAGGGCGTTTCACGCGCGCGTCAGCGGCGCGGTGCGCCGCGATGTCGCGGGGTCGCGGCGGCGTCGCTGGATAGGCTGGGCGTCGGGGCTGGCCCTGGCGGCCTGCGTCGGTCTACTGGCGATTCTGTCGCTGCGCGGCGGACCGGGCGGCACGCCGTCCGGCGGGCATCAGGCCCCGCGCCTGGTGACGGTCGAGGTCGAGCGGCCGCGCGGCGATGGCCGGGTGGCGGTGACCTTCGACCCGACACCGCCGCCGGGCTACGAGGCCATCCAGACCAGCGGTCCGGCACGCGGTGTGGCGATCCGGCCCACGGGCGATCGCGCATCCCAGGACGACGCGCCGGGGCTGTAAGGCGATTCCAGACGGCGCGCTCCCCCGTGCCGTGACGCCGGTTCGGTTCACCGGCCGGCGCGATTTCCGGCTAACATTCCGAGCGGAGGCTCCTGGCATGAATACGCGGTGGGCTCTGGTGGTGCTTTCGGGATTGAGTCTCGCAGCGGCGCGAGAGGCGCGGGGCAGCGACCCGCCCGCGCCGACGACGCGCGACCCCGCCCCCGCGGCGGCGCTGGAAGTGCTGGACCGAAGCGTCGGCGAGCTGACGCTGGAGGCCCAGTCGCTGGCGTCGGTGCTCGAGGCCCTGGCGCAGCGCGCCGGGACGCGCTTTGAGATCGACGACGACACGTATGCCACGCTGCCGTGGGGCCGCGAGACGCGGCTGTCGTCACTGCGACTCACCGGCGGGGCGACGCTGCGAAAGGCGCTCGACGAGCTGTTGCGGCCGCTGGGGCTGGTCTATCGCGTTGGCGAGCGCTCCATCACGATCGAGGCCAGTCCGCCTCTGGCCCGCATGAACCGCCGCGCCACCTGGGACGACCTGCATTTTCTCGAACTGCTCGAGACCACGCCTTTTTCCGGCAGCAACCTCCAGAAGATCAAGTTCCAGTATCGCATCACCACCAAGGTCAATGCGCCGGAATTGCTGGCGAACCAGCTCAAACGCGCCGGCGACGGGAGCATCTCGGAAATCCTCACGGTCGCGACCAACGCGCTGGGCTGGACATGGTTCCCGGACAAGGACCACGTCGTCATCCTCTCGGCGCAGGCGCACATCGCGCACAACCTGGCCCGAACCATCACCGCCCGGTACAGCCAGATGGGGCTCTCGCACATCCTGCTCGATCTGGCCCAGAAGGCCGACGTGCCGCTGTTTCTTGAGTCCGGCCTGATGCTCAAGCTCCCGCCGCACGTGGCCAACAGCTACACGCTGCTTTTGCAGCAGACCACCGTGCGCGATGCGCTCGAGCTGATCTGCGCCGAGACCGGCCTGCAATACAAGATTCTGCGGGACGGCGTGGCGATCTCGATGGGCGAGATGCCCGGCAATGCGGCCGGTCAGCGCCCGCGCGGTGACCCTTACGCGGCCCGCATCCTCGTACCCGCGCGAAACGGCTCTTACAGTTATGAGTTCCTGATCCGCGAATCGGAGATTCCCTCCGACGTGCGCGACTACCGCCAGCAGATGATCGACGAGATGATCGAGCGCATGCGGCAGGACATGGCGCCCGCGGCGCCCCGCGATGCCGGCGGTGTTGCCCCGGCGACCATGCCGGACGGCAGCGCGCAACGCTGACCCTCCCGGCGAGGGCGGTTCGCCTCTCGATCGCAGTCCACGCCGAATGAGTGCGCGGCGGGTAGAATCTACTGCGGCGGTGCGTGACCGATTCCGGTCGCGCGGCCGGTACGCGTGAGCCTGCCATGAAACTCCGTTGTCCGCGTTGCCAGTCCCGGATCGATGTGCCCGACGCCTGGGCTGGTCGCTCCATCCGCTGCCGCGGGTGCAACAAGGCGTTTCGCGTGCCGCGGCCGACGGCGACGATCGCGCCCGCGAAGGCGGACGCCGGGCTGAATCTCGAGGACCTGGCCAGTCTCGAGCGCGGCACCGAGGCGGTCGACGAACGCGACCGCTCCGAACTTGAGCACCAGATGCAGGAGGCCAACGCCGACGTGTCCAGCCGGCCGGGCACGCGCGCCTGTCCGCACTGCGGCAAGGAGGTGGCCATCAAGGACCCGTACGCCGAGAGCCTGTGCTCCTCCTGCTGGGAGCCGATCCCGGCGCTGGTGGGCGGCGGCACGGGCGACAAGGGGCCGTCGGGCCAGACCGTTCCGACGTTCTACGCCGGGCTGGCGTCGGCGTTCACCTACCCCTTTGCCGCCATCGGTTCTCTGGCGACGGGGGTGCTGGTCGCCGTCGTGGTCGTCCTGCTGCCGGTGGCCGGGTCGTTCGCGCTGGCGTTCACGGTCGAGCAGGGTCGCGCCGGGCTGGCTTCGGCCAGCGAGCCGCTCTACTTCGCCAGCCTTGAGAAGGCCTTCATCGGGTTCGTCGTGGCCGAGATGCTGTTTTTCCTCGGCGTGGGCGTGCACGCGCTGCTGGAGGTGATTCGGGCCACCGCCGTCGGCACGCAGAAGCCGCCCGAGCTGGTCTGGAACCCATCGCAGTGGGGCAGCAGCATTCTCGCGTATCTCGCGCTGGTCGCCTACTACGCGGTTTTCATGCTGGTGGCACTGTGGCTCTCGTCGCGGGGCGGGTTCGAGGTCCCGACCACGCTGGCCGCGCTGCGCGAGCGGCTGACGCCCGTTGTCCTGTTGCTGGCCGGGCTGTTCACTTTTGTCGTTCCGATGCACCTGATCGGGATTGCCACCAGTTCGGTGCTCCGCGGGCTGAACCCGGTCAACGTGGCCAGGTCGATCGCGGCGACGCACGTGAACTACGTGTTCCTGTTTCTGCTGGTGGCGGTCTACGGCACGCTGTTCGGGCTGGCTGCGTCGGCGGTGGGGGAGTGGTTCGGCGGTGTGCTGCTCCGCACGGCCCGCGAGGCGGGCGCCGGCAACGTCGCCCAGACTGTGGCCGGCCTGCTGAGCTGGGGCGCGGTCATCGGCTTCGGCTTCTACGGCATCTACCTGCTCGGCCGATTGCACGGGCTGTTCGCGCAGTCGTTCCGAAAGCAGTTGGCGTTCTTTGACTGACTGTCCTCCAGTCAACTGGGTTGGGCATGTGGCTCAGTGGCGTTGCGGCGGATCAGGTGGGTGCGATGGTGCTCGGAGCGGCGCGAGAACGATCGCATCCGTTTGTCGGACGCGCAGGTGCCTGCTGGCCGACGACGATGCCGCACATCATCACTGAATAGCGCGCCAGGCGCTCGGCATTCGCTCGACGATCATCGCGCTCAATCCACGCCGTGGGCGACACTGGCCGAAGGGGCGCTATCGACGTGAGCTGCGACGCCGCGTGGATTATTCGCGACCGACGAGGTTTCTGCCGGTCCGCCGCTCATGGACTGGCCCGCACTGAAGCACGGCGCCGCGCCTGACCCCGTACCATCCGCCGCCGGAAGGTTGCCTTCTGCCGATCCCGCCATGCCGCACGAACCATGCTCGCCGCCGTTCGTCACGGAAGCATCTTGACAGCAGGGTTCACCCAATCGAAGTCGGGATTGATCGGACGGATCGTACACCGCAGGCGGCGTCGACCTGATGTCGCTCAACTTCGATGGGCTGCCAAGCCTGGCTCGCACTCTGGCGGGGCCGGCCGGAGAAGCCGTGATCGCCGAGAGCGGTCCGGTTATCTTCCTGCCCAGTGGCTGGTCTCCCGATCATTCTCGCCTCGCAAAACGCCGCCCCATCGGGGCTGCTCTCGATCAGTCCACCGGTGCTCTTCTTTCTGCTGGGCGCGCTGGCGACGATGGTCCGGTCCAACATCGTCATTCCCAAGGCGATCACGAAACTGCTCTCGCTTTACCTGCTTTGGGCGATCGGCTTCCGCGGCGGGGTGGAGCTGGCCGATTCCGGGCTGACGGGTGAAGCCGCTCGCGCCATCGGCTTGGCGGTGGCTTTGGCGCTGGTCACGCCCGTCGTCGCGTACGCCGTCCTGCGCCGCGTCACGCAGCGCCCCCTCGCCGCGGCGATGGCCGCGTGTTACGGCTCGGTGAGCGTGGTGACGTTTCTAACCGCCTGCGCGTCACTCGATCAGGCGAGCACGCCGTTCGGCGGGCATATGGTCGCGGCGATGGCCCTCATGGAGGCGCCCGCGATTGTGATCGCTCTCGCACTGCTGCGCGTTGACGAATCGCGTGCGGCAGTCCGCGGTCTCGCCGCGCCCTTGCCGAAGGCCTCGGGCGGGATGCGCCCTCGCTGGGGCCGCTTGCTGCACGAAGCCCTGCTCAACGGGCCGGTGGTGCTGCTTCTGGGGAGCCTGGCCATCGGTATGCTGACCGGCGAGCGCGGCTACGCGGCCTTCAAGCCCCTGTGCACGGACGTCTTCCCCGGCGTGCTGGCGTTCTTCCTGCTGGATCTCGGCCTGATCGCAGCACGCCGCCTGCCCCACGTGCTACGGGGACCAGTGGCGCAGCCGATCTTCGCGGTCGTGGCTCCGCTGTGCTTTGCCGCGTTGGCCATCGGCGCCGCTCGCGGGCTGGGCATCGCGCCTGGTGATGCAGTGCTGCTGGCGGTGCTGGCGGCGTCGGCGTCGTACATCGCCGCCCCCGCCGCGCTGCGCCTGGCGGTGCCGCAGGCTGACCCGGGATTGTACGTCTCTTACGCTCTGGGCGTGACGTTCCCGTTCAATATCACCGCGGGCATCCCGCTTTATACCGCCGCTGTGAAGTGGCTCTGGTGAATCGACGCTCCCGGCATGCCGCGCGGAGAAGTCGCTTCGTCAATCTGGCGGTGGAAGGGACTTTCTATTTTTCCGGGTTCTTCGGCCGGCGGCTGAGCGCGGACGGGAGATGGAATGGCGTGAAGCGAACGTCCTGAGTGATGGTAGCGGCCGACCAGCTCGGCAACATCCAGCAGCAGCGGTTCGATGCCTTTGGCGTTTCGCTCGGCCGGCGGGTGATCTCGACCTGTCCCAGGGTCCCGGAGCCCGCCCAGTGTCAGGTGGTTCCGCCGGAGC